>Ga0081539_10004613_pt1 | contig 15016 bp, 8 predicted proteins | sample TabmetS4T2R2_FD_71023 | JGI IMG/M metagenome (GOLD analysis project Ga0081539, IMG submission 71023) | Tabebuia heterophylla rhizosphere microbial communities from the University of Puerto Rico - S4T2R2 | ecosystem: Host-associated > Plants > Roots > Rhizosphere ...
CGCCCCGCGGGCCTTCAGCCGGGCCTGCCCGTAGACGTCGAGCCGTTGCGGTGACACTCGCCATCGACGTCCACGACCTGAGCAAGAGCTTCGGCCCGGTCCAGGCAGTCAATCGCGTGTCGATCCAGATCGAGCAGGGCCACATCACCGGCTTCCTCGGCCCGAACGGCTCGGGCAAGACGACGACCTTGCGGATGCTGTGCGGGCTGCTGACCCCCGACAGCGGCTCGGGCCGGGTGCTCGGCCTCGACTTCCCCCGCGAGGCCGAGGCGATCAAGCGCCAGACAGGCTACATGACCCAGCGCTTTTCGCTCTACGACGACCTCAGGATCGAGGAGAATCTCGCCTTCATCGCCCGGATCTACGGGCTCGACCGGGTCAATCAGCGGGTCGATGAAACCCTGGAGAAGCTCGGCCTGACAAAGCGCCGCAAGCAGCTCGCGGGACAATTGTCGGGCGGGTGGAAACAGCGGCTGGCCCTTGCCGCGGCCGTGATGCACCAGCCCAAGCTGCTGCTTCTCGACGAGCCGACCGCCGGTGTCGACCCGCAGGCGCGGCGCGACTTCTGGGACGAGATCCACCGTCTCGCCGACGAGGGGATCACGGTGCTGGTCTCGACCCATTACATGGACGAGGCGGAGCGCTGTCACGAGATCGCCTACATCTTCAACGGGCACCTCATCGCCCGCGGCACGGGCGACCAGGTCATCGCTCAAAGCGGCCTGATCACCTTCGAAGCGGAGGGCCCGCGAGCCGACCGCCTGACCCGGGACCTCGCCGGCAAGCCCGGCGTCGACATGGTCGCTCCGTTCGGCCAGGCGCTTCACGTCAGCGGCACTGAGCGAGCCGCGCTGGAGGCCGCGATCCAGCCCTTCCGGCGCGATCCGTTCCGCTGGGCCGAGGTTCCGCCGACGCTCGAGGACGTCTTCATCCACCTGATGCGCAAGCATGGCGGTCAGGAGGCGCAGCAAGCCGCATGACGGGCCTCTCCCTCAGCCGAATCCTCGCGATCCTCGCGAAGGAGTTCACCCAGCTGGTCCGCGACCGGCTGACCTACGCGATGATCATCGGCATTCCGGTCATCCAGCTGGTGCTGTTCGGCTATGCGATCAACTCCGATCCCAAGCATCTGCCCACGGCGGTGCTGGTCCAGGACCAGGGTCAATTCTCCCGCTCGGTCCTCAGCGCCCTGAACAACAGCAACTATTTCGACCTGCGCTACACGGCCCGGACGCCGGCCGAGATGCGCCGGCTCATCGAACAGGGCGCCGTCCAGTTCGCGATCACCATCCCCGGCGATTTCACCCGCCGGGTCGTTCGCCGCGATAATCCGCAAATCCTCGTCGAGACGGACGCCTCCGACCCGGCCGCGACCGGGCCGGCGGTCGCCGCCCTCGCGTCCTTGCCGCAAAATGCGCTGAGGCACGATCTGAAGGGAGCGCTCGCCCCGAACGGCGCGACTCAGCAGCCGTTCGAAGTCGTCGTCCAGCGCCGCTACAATCCGGAGAGCATCTCGGCCTACAACATCGTTCCCGGCCTGATCGCGACCATCCTCACCCTGACCCTGGTGATGATCACCTCCCTCGCCATGACCCGCGAGGTTGAGCGCGGAACGATGGAAATGCTGCTGTCGACTCCGGTGCGCCCGCTCGAGGTGATGATCGGCAAGCTCACTCCGTACGTCATTGTCGGAATCATTCAGGCGACGCTGATCTTCACTTTGGCCCGGATCCTGTTCGAGGTGCCCATGGCCGGCGGCTGGGCGGCGCTGGTCCTCGGCCTGTTCCTGTTCATCGTCGGAAGCCTCAGCCTTGGTTTCCTGGTCTCGACCGTCGCCCGCAACCAGCTCCAGGCCATGCAGATGGCGTTTTTCTATTTCCTTCCGTCGATCCTGCTGTCCGGCTTCCTCTTCCCGTTCCGGGGAATGCCGACATGGGCGCAGTGGATCGGGACGGCCGTGCCTGTCACGCACATGCTTCGGGTCGTGCGAGGGGCGATGCTCAAGGGGGTCGGAGTCGCCGAAGCGCTGCCGAGCCTCGCGGCGCTGGCCCTCTTCATGGTGATCTGCGCCGGTCTTGCCGTGAAGCAGTATCGGACGACCTTGGATTGAACGGATCGGGAGCTCGTTCCAGCGTCCCCCTGCCGCCCGAAGCGGACATTCGGCGCATTCGAGAAAGCCGGACCTGCAAAACCCAGAAGGCCGTCGGAGGGATCACGCACGCTGTCAGGATTAATACGCCCGGACATGTCGTTATCCCCTAGCGGCGCGAAAGACACGATGACAACGGGTTCGTGCCCGTTGATTGATTGCGGCCGGTTTTTTTAAGAAGCGTAAACCAAATCCTTGCATTAGGTTGACGTTGCAGCCGGGGGGCTGCGGATGATTCAACCTGGGCGGGGGGAGTACAGCCGACCGGAGAGTAGAGTGAACATCCAGGCCCAGCGCGACTTCATCGATCGCCGCCAACTCGTAAGCGCCCTGCGCGCTCTGCGAAGGGGCGACTTCAGCGTTCGCCTTCCCGAGGCCGTCGATGGAATCGACGGCGAGATCGCCAGCCTCTTCAACGAGGTGGTCGGCATGAACGAGGCGATCACCCAGGAATTCGAACGCCTCTCCAAGGTCGTCGGCAAGGAAGGGAAGATCACCCAGCGCGCGCGGGTGCGCGGCGCCAGCGGCGGGTGGGACAGCAAGCTCCGCGCCGTCAACGAGCTGATCGACGACATGGTCCAGCCGACCGCGGAAGTCTCGCGAGTGATCGGCGCGGTCGCCAAGGGCGATCTCTCCCAGACGATGACCGTGGAGATCGACGGCCGGCCCCTGCGCGGGGAGTTCCTGCGCATCGGCAAGGTCGTCAACACGATGGTCGAGCAGCTCGCGTCGTTCGCGTCCGAGGTGACCCGCGTGGCGCGCGAGGTCGGCACCGAAGGAAAGCTGGGCGGTCAGGCGAAGGTGAAGGGAGTCGCCGGAACCTGGGCCGACCTCACCGACAACGTGAACGCGATGGCCACCAACCTCACCGGCCAGGTGCGCAACATCGCCGAGGTGACGACCGCCGTCGCCCGCGGCGACCTCTCGAAGAAGATCACGGTGGAGGTGAAGGGCGAGATCCTCGAGCTCAAGAACACCATCAACGTCATGGTGGACCAGCTCAACGCGTTCGCTTCCGAGGTGACCCGCGTCGCCCGCGAGGTGGGCACGGAAGGAAAGCTCGGCGGCCAGGCGCGCGTCGAAGGCGTCGCTGGCACCTGGAAGGACCTCACCGACAACGTGAACCTCATGGCCGACAATCTCACCGGCCAGGTGCGCAACATCGCCGAGGTGACCACCGCCGTCGCTCGCGGCGACCTTTCCAAGAAGATCACGGTCGACGTGAAGGGCGAGATCCTCGAACTCAAGAACACGATCAACACGATGGTCGACCAGCTCAACGGCTTCGCCTCCGAAGTGACTCGCGTTGCGCGCGAGGTCGGCACGGAGGGCAACCTCGGAGGCCAGGCGCAGGTGCCGGGAGTCGCCGGTACGTGGAAGGACCTTACCGACAACGTCAACCTGATGGCGGCGAACCTGACCGGGCAGGTGCGCAACATCGCCGAGGTGACGACCGCCGTGGCTCGCGGCGACCTGTCCAAGAAGATCACCGTCGACGTTCGCGGCGAGATCCTCGAGCTCAAGGACACCATCAACGTCATGGTGGACCAGCTCAACTCGTTCGCGTCCGAGGTGACCCGCGTCGCCCGCGAAGTGGGCTCGGAAGGAAAGCTCGGCGGTCAGGCGCAGGTGGAGGGCGTCGCCGGAACCTGGGCCGACCTCACCGACAGCGTGAACCTGATGGCGGGCAACCTCACCGGCCAGGTCCGCAACATCGCGGAAGTGACGACGGCCGTCGCGAAGGGCGACCTGTCGAAGAAGATCACCGTCGACGTGAAGGGCGAGATCCTCGAGCTCAAGAACACCATCAACACGATGGTGGACCAGCTCAATGCCTTCGCCTCCGAGGTGACTCGCGTGGCCCGCGAAGTGGGCACCGAAGGCAAGCTCGGCGGCCAGGCGCAGGTCGAAGGCGTCGCGGGTACCTGGGCGGACTTGACGAACAACGTCAACCTGATGGCGGCCAACCTGACCGGTCAGGTGCGCAATATCGCCGAGGTGACCACGGCGGTCGCGCTGGGGGACTTGTCCAAGAAGATCACCGTCGACGTCAAAGGCGAGATCCTCGAGCTGAAAAACACCATCAACGTCATGGTGGACCAGCTCAACTCGTTCGCGTCGGAGGTGACCCGCGTGGCGCGCGAGGTCGGCACCGAAGGGCGGCTGGGCGGGCAGGCCCAGGTGGAGGGTGTCGGCGGCACCTGGAAGGACCTGACCGACAACGTGAACGCCATGGCCGCGAACCTCACCGGCCAGGTGCGCAACATCGCCGAGGTGACGACCGCCGTGGCGAGCGGCGACCTGTCCAAGAAGATCACCGTCGACGTGAAGGGCGAGATCCTCGAGCTCAAGAACACGATCAACACGATGGTCGACCAGCTGAACTCGTTCGCTTCCGAGGTGACCCGCGTGGCGCGCGAGGTCGGCACCGAAGGCAAGCTCGGCGGGCAGGCGCAGGTTCGCGGAGTCGCGGGCACGTGGAAGGACCTCACGGACAACGTGAACCTGATGGCCGACAATCTTACCGGCCAGGTCCGCAACATTGCCGACGTGACGACCGCCGTGGCGAAGGGCGACCTGTCGAGGAAGATCACCGTCGACGTGAAGGGCGAGATCCTTGCCCTCAAGAACACCATCAACACCATGGTGGACCAGCTCAACGGCTTCGCGTCGGAAGTGACTCGCGTGGCGCGCGAGGTCGGCACCGAGGGCAAGCTCGGCGGCCAGGCGCAGGTGCCGGGCGTCGGCGGAACGTGGAAGGACCTCACCGACAACGTGAACCTGATGGCGACCAACCTGACCAACCAGGTGCGCGGAATCGCCGAGGTCGTGACCGCGGTTGCCCAGGGCAACCTCAAGCGCAAGCTGACGGTGGACGCCAAGGGCGAGATCGCGGCGCTCGCCGACACGATCAACTTCATGATCGACACGCTCTCGACCTTCGGCGACCAGGTGACGAACATGGCGCGCGAGGTCGGCATCGAGGGCAAGCTCGGCGGCCAGGCGCGAGTGCCGGGCGCGGCCGGCCTCTGGCGCGACCTTACCGACAACGTGAACCAGCTCGCGGCGAACCTGACGAACCAGGTGCGGTCGATCGCGGAAGTGTCCACCGCGGTGACCAAGGGCGACCTTACCCGCTCGATCGCGGTCGAGGCCTCGGGCGAGATGGCCGCGCTCAAGGACAACATCAACGAGATGATCCTCAACCTGAAGGAGCAGACTCTCAAGAATGCGGAGCAGGACTGGCTGAAGACCAACCTCGCCCGCTTCTCGCGCATGCTTCAGGGTGAGCGCGACCTCGCGACCGTCTCGAACCTGATCATGTCGGAGCTCGCGCCGCTGGTGAACGCGCAATACGGCGTGTTCTACGTCACGAAGCGCGAAGAGGACGAGACCAAGCTGGAGCTCGTCGCGAGCTACGGGGCCGAAAACCAGGATCAGCTCAAGCAGGAATTCCAGCTGCGGGAAGGCCTCATCGGCCAGGCCGCCGCCGACCGGCGGCCGATCCTGTTGAAGGACGTCCCGCCGGACTTCATCCGCGTCGGCTCCGGGCTCGGTCATGCCAACCCGGCGAGCGTCAGCATCCTGCCCGCGCTTTTCGAAGACGAGGTCAAGGCGGTGATCGAGCTCGCCTCGTTCAACGAGTTCAACGAGACCCACCAGAACTTCCTCGACCAGCTCATGGAATCGGTCGGCATCGTCTTGAACACCATCGCGGCGACGATGCGCACGGAAGGCTTGCTCAAGCAGTCACAGCTGCTCACGCAGGAACTTCAGGCCCGCCAGACCGAGCTCACCCGCAAGCAGCAGGAATTGCACGCGACCAACGAGGAGCTTCAAGAGAAGGCGCAGCTTCTAGAAAACGAGAAGAAACAGGTCGAAGCGAAAAATATCGAGATCGAGATGGCGCGCCGCGCGGTCGAAGAGAAAGCCGAGCAGCTCGCGCTCACGTCCAAGTACAAGTCCGAGTTCCTCGCGAACATGAGCCACGAGCTCCGGACTCCGCTCAACTCGCTGCTCATCCTGTCCAAGCTCCTGTCGGACAACGCGCAGGGCAACCTCAACGACAAGCAGGTCGAGTTCGCAAAGACGATCAATTCGGCGGGTTCGGACCTCCTCAACCTCATCAACGACATCCTCGACCTGTCGAAGGTCGAATCCGGGACGGTGACGATCGAGGTCGGCGACATGCCGATGCAGCATTTGAAGCAGCACATGGAACGGACCTTCCGACAGCTCGCTTCGGACAAGGACCTCGACTTCAACGTCAAGTTCGACAGCAAGCTGCCCGATACGATCCGCACCGACGAGAAGCGGCTTCAGCAGATCGTCCTCAACCTCCTGTCCAACGCCTTCAAGTTCACCTCGAAGGGCAGCGTCACGCTCGATGTCCGCTGCGCGGACGAGGGCTGGAGCCCCAGCCACCCGGTACTCCGCAATGTCGACCGGGCGATCGAGATCACGGTCACCGATACGGGCATCGGCATTCCGGAAGACAAGCAGAAGCTGATCTTCGAGGCCTTCCAGCAGGCCGACGGAACCACGAGCCGCAAATATGGCGGCACGGGCCTCGGCCTATCGATCAGCCGCGAGATCGCGCGCCTGATCGGCGGCGAACTGCAGGTCCGCTCGAAGCCCGGCGAAGGCTCCATCTTCACCCTCTACGTGCCGCTGGAGGCCGAGCCCGCCCTTTCGACGATCGAGGGAACGACCGCCCGTTACGACAATAGCGGGGCCGTCGTTCCGTCGGCTCTCCCGACGGGGTTTGAGGTCAACGACGACCGCGAGCAACTCGGGAAGGACCCGTTCGTCCTCATCGTGGAAGACGACCCGACGTTTGCGACCATTCTGCTCGATGCAGCGCATGAAGCCGGCCTCAAGGGCGTGGTTTCGACGGCCGGCGCGGGCACCCTGGGAATGGTTCGCAAGCTCCAGCCCTCGGCGATCACGCTCGATCTCGGCCTCGCGGATATCGACGGGTTCGTCTTGCTCGACCTGCTCAAGCACGATCCGGAAACGCGTCACGTCCCGATCCACGTGATCTCGGGAGCAAACAAGACCAGGTCGGTCATGAGCATGGGCGCGGCGGGCGTTACCGAGAAGCCAGCCGAGCGCGCTGACCTTGTGGGTGTCTTCAAGGGCCTTCGGAGCGAGGCGGAGAAACAGAAGCCGCGGCGGCGACGCAAGCCCGGCGAGGCATCGAGCCAGGTGCCGCGGAACATTCCGGAGCTGGCCGGAGCGAAGGTGCTGATCGTCGACGACGACATCAGAAACATCTTTTCGCTGACCAGCGTTCTCGAAAGCCATGACGTGGAAGTGCTCCACGCGGAGCGAGGGAAGGACGGCATTCTCATCCTTGAGCAAACGCCTGGCGTCGACGTCGCTTTGATCGACATCATGATGCCGGAGATGGACGGCTACGAAACGATGCGGCAGGTTCGGGAGCGACCCGAGCTTGCCGATCTGCCGCTGATCGCGGTTACGGCCAAGGCGATGAAGGGCGATCGACAGAAATGCCTGGATGCGGGCGCCTCGGACTATATCGCGAAGCCGGTCGATATCGAGCTGTTGCTGGCCCTGCTCCGGGTCTGGATCGCGCGGTCGCGTGAAGGTGCGGCCACGGTGCCACTGGAGGCGGCGGAGTAAGGGATGAACGGCCCGGTGGTACAGGGCGCAGTCGACCGCAAGTTGGCGGACGACAGCGTGGAAAAAGCGATTGAGGCGCGCCCGCGCGTCCTTCTGGTCGACGATGATGAACGGAACCTTCTCGCCGTCGCCACCGTCCTCGAGGACCTGGGCGAAATCGTCCTTGCCCGTTCCGGCGAAGAGGCGTTGCGGCACCTTTTGAAAGGTGAGTTCGCCGTCATCCTGCTGGACGTCTACATGCCGGGGATGGACGGTTACGAGACCGCCCAGATCATCCGCACCCGCGACCAGACGAAGGGCATTCCGATCGTGTTTCTGTCCGCGGTCAACAAGGAAGCGGAGCATCTCCTTCGCGGCTATGCGATGGGCGCGGTCGACTACGTGTTCAAACCGGTCGATCCGATCATTCTTCGGTCCAAGGTGAACGTGTTTGTGGAGCTGTTCGCCAAGACGAAGGAAATCGAGCGGACGGCGGTCGAGCAACGCTTGCTCGAAAACAAGCTGCTTCAAGCGCAAAAGATGGATGCCATCGGCAAGCTGACGGGTGGCATCGCGCACGATTTCAACAACCTGCTGGCCGCGGTTATCGGGGGGCTCGGCCTCCTCGAAAAGAAGGCGGCGCTCGCTGGCGAAGAGGCTCGAATTCTCGGCATGACCAAGCGCGCGGCCGAGCAGGGCAGCGAGCTGGTCCGGCGCCTGCTCGCATTCGCCCGCCGTCAGACGCTCGAGCCGAGGCCGATCGAAGTGGAGTCTCTCAGGCAGGCCGTCTCCGATCTGCTGACTCACACGCTCGGCGGCCTTGTCGATCTCGAATGGCGCGTGGCCGAGCGCGTGTGGGACGTCTTTGCGGACCAGGCCCAGCTGGAGCTGGCCCTGGTCAACCTGATCATTAACGCACGCGACGCGATGCCCGGGGGCGGCACGGTCACCGTGTCGGCCGAGAACCGGACGGCGGCCGCCCAGGACCTGCCGGGCCTGAACGCAGGCGAATATGTGTGGCTCTGCGTTGCCGACTCCGGCGCCGGAATTGCGCCGGAACATCTCGAGAAAGTGCTCGAGCCCTTTTTCACGACGAAGGAAGCCGGCAAAGGCAGCGGGCTCGGACTGCCGATGGTCTATGGCTTCGTTCGGCAGTCGAACGGCGCATTGCGCATCGAAAGCCATGCAGGCCAAGGCACGCGGGTCGAGCTCTGGCTTCCTCGCGCCACCGTCGGGCAGCGAAGAGAGGAGCCACCGTCGAGAGCTTCTCAAGGGCAAGCTCGAAAGGTTCGCGGATTGTGCGTCCTTCTTGTGGACGATCATGCGGAAGTTCGAAGCACGACGGCAGCGCTACTCGAGGAGCTTGGACACAAGGTGGTCGAGGCGGCAAACGGCAAGGAGGCCCTGGCCGCGCTTCAGAACGGCGGCGCCGGCTGCGACATCCTGGTCAGCGACTATGCGATGCCCAATATCTCGGGAACGGAGGTCGTGCGGCACGCGCGCATGTTGCGACCCGACATGCCTGCCCTGATCATCACTGGGTATGCCGAGGCCGAGGCGGTGCAGGGGCGTCCCGAGGGCGTTGAAATCCTCCTCAAACCCTTCACGCCGTCCGCTCTTGAAAGCGCGATGTCGCGCGCGTTCAAATCCAGCACTGTTGCGACCGGACCACATTCGCAGGAGGCGCAATGAATCGGGCGCCTTGGGCGACCGGCCGTGCAACCCTTCGGCGAGGTTTGCATTTCGCAAGTGCAAGGTCTCCGGAACCATGAGGATGGCAGGTGTCGAGCGAGAGAAAACCGGCTGACGTCGATCCCGAACAGGAAAATTCGCGGTTGGCCGAGGGCCTGAAAAGCTGTCGGGCGGTGGTCAACAGCTACCGTGCGCTGATCGCAAACGATGCCGAACCGACAGAGGCACTGCAGGTGATCGGCGAGAAGCTGAGCGGCGAGTCGGGAATCGCGAGCGCCTAGAACCTCGGCGCATCGGAAGCGGACATTCAGCTTCGGGCGTCGGCTCTCTCTCCGCCGATCCAGGTTTCGCGCACCACCAGATCGTCGTCCAGCAGGACGAGGTCGGCGCGAAAGCCCTGAGATATCGCCCCGCGATCGGCTCCGAGGCCGAGGAAGGCGGCCGGCGCGGCGCTCGCCATCGCGAGGGCCGTTTCGACGGGCAGATCGAGCAGCTCGACCGCATTGCGGACCGCCCAGGCCATGTCGAGGTCCGAACCGGCGAGCCTCCCCTTCTCGTCCAGGCAGGCGCCGTCGCGAGCGACGATGCGCTTGCCCTGCAACACGAATTCCTTCGCGCCCGAGCCCACGCTCGGCATGGCGTCGGTGACCAGCATGAACCTGTCGTGCGGCTTGCAGCGAAGCGCGATCTTCAGGGTCGCCGGGCTGACGTGCTGCCCGTCCACGATGATCCCGCACCAAATGGAATCGCTCTCGAGGGCCGCGCCGACCACTCCGGGCTCGCGCGCGCCGAGCGGGGACATGGCGTTGAATAGATGGGTCACGCCGGTAACGCCGGCCTCGATCGCCGACCGGACGTCGGTGTAGCGGCCATTGCTGTGGCCCGCCGACACGATCACCCCAGCGGCCGCAAGGCGCGCGATCATCTGCGGCGTCGTGCACTCCGGCGCGACCGTCACCATCGTCCGCCCGCTATTCATCGATGTGAGGACGTCATAGCCCTCCTCGTCGAGCGCGCGGATCTTGTCGGCATCGTGGATGCCCTTGCGGTGCTCGTTGAGAAACGGCCCCTCGATGTGGATTCCGAGGACCCCGGGAACGCCCTCGGCGATCGCCGCCTCGACCGCCTCGATCCCGGAGCGGATCACGTGCAGATCGTCGCTGATGAGGGTCGGAAGGAAGCCCGTGGTCCCGTAAGTGCGGTGCGCCCGGCCGATCGTCCGGATGGTCTCGACGGTGGGGGCGTCGTTGAACAGCACGCCTCCGCCGCCGTTTACCTGCGTGTCGATGAAGCCGGGGACGAGCAGGCCGCCGCCTAGGTCGTGCGTCCCAACGCTGGCGGGCACCGCCGCCTCGTCAACGATTTCGGCGATGCGTTCCGTCTGCAGCACCACGGCCTTCCCCTCGGCGATTGCGCCGTCGAGGAGCACTCGGCCGTTGACGAGCGCGGTCGGCATCAGATCGTCTCCGTCACCTTCTTGAGGTGAGGCGGCCGGTCGGGATCGAGGCCGCGCAACAGGGACAAAGCGTTGGCGGCTCGATAGAGCGCCTGGATCTGAAGCAATGGCTCGATCAGCCCATGCGCGGACGGAATCGGAAGGCTCCGGGCCCCAGCCACGCGCCCGCCGGCGACGAACACGGGCGCGCCATGGTCGAGCACGTCGCGGACGAGGTCGTCGACGCCCTCGCCGGTCTCGTCGGACTGGCGGAACACGAGCAGCGGGAAGTCGCGGCCGACGAGCGCCATGGGACCGTGGCGGACCTCGGCGGCGCTGAACGCCTCGGCGTGGAGACGGCACGTCTCCTTGAACTTGAGCGCCGCTTCCTGAGCGATCCCGAGCCCGGGCCCGCGTCCGATCACGTAGAGTCCGCGTGCGTCGGCGAGCGATTCGGCCAGCGGCGACCAGTCGCAGGCCCACGCCTCGCGCAGCAGTTCCGGCGCCCCCTGAAGCGCGGCGCCCAGCTCGCCGTCGCCGCTCCATTCGGCGACGAGCTGGAGCACGGCCGACAGGCTCGCGATATAGGATTTGGTGGCCGCGACGCTTCGCTCCGCGCCGGCGAGGAGCGGGATCGTGAGGTCGGACCGATCCGACAGCGGCGAGCCCTCGGCATTCACCAGCGCGACGGTGAACGCCCCCGCCGCACGCGCCCGGCCGATGGACTCGACGATGTCCGGGCTCCGGCCCGACTGCGAGATCGCCAGAGCGAGCATGCCGCTGACGTCGGGCGTGTCGCCATAGACGGAGGAGACCGAAGGCGCCGCTGACGTGGTGAGGACTCCGGCCCGAGTCTCGATCACATATTTCGCGAAGGTCGCCGCATGGTCGGAGCTTCCCCGCGCATAGGTGACGACTCCGCGGGGAGGCTCGGCGCGCAGTCGTTCTCCGAGCGAGCGCATCAGGTCCGCATTTCCCGCAAGCTGCCGGGCGACGGCGTCAGGCGCCTCGGCGGCCTCGGCGAACATCAACGTGTCCTCGGGCGCGGTGCGGGTCATGCGCGCGCGTTCAGCTCGGCGACGAAGTCGTAGGCGTCGCCGCGGTACCAACTCTCGGTCGCCTCGACGACGCGGCCGTCGTCGAGGAAGCCGCGGCGCTCGATGTAGAGCACGGCGGCGCCGGGCTCGACTCCGAGCAGCCTCGCGCGTTCCGGATCGATCAGCACCGCACGTAAACGCTGGAGCGCGCGAGTTGGCCGGTTCCCCTGCGCCTGGAGCGCCGAATAGAGCGAGTCCTCGACTGCGTCGGCGCTGGCAAGGCCGAAGCCGGGAATCTTCGAATATTCGATCGCCATCGGCATGTCGTCGGCGAAGCGGATTCGGTTGAACCGGTAGACCGGTGCTCCGGGGCTGAGTCCCAGGATCAGCGACTCTTCCGGAGTGACCGTGCCGGACGCCCGCAACAGCCACTCGCTGCGCGGCGTCCGTCCCCGCGCCGCCATGTCCTCGGAGAAGGATGTAAGCTTGGCGAACTGCTTCTCGACTCGGCCGCTGACGAAGGTGCCGGCACCCTGCTTGCGTATCAGCAGGCCCTCGGCAACGAGCCCGTCAAGCGCTTTCCGGACCGTGATCCGCGACACGGCGAAGTCGGAGGCGAGATCGCGCTCGGGCGGAAGCGCGTCCTGGGGCCCAAGCACCGAATTTTCGATGGCGCGGCGCAATGCGTCCTGGAGCCGGCGGTAGAGCGGACCCCTTCCATCGAGCTTTCCGATACGCTGAGCCAAACTCGCCACACGATCCTCCCCGCCGGCCGCAACTCGCATAATACCAATCTATTACCATACGCCAAACGAAATCTTCCTATCCTATGACAATGTCGCCCAAACCCACGGCTCTTGACCTTTGCGTGCAATTGATGAATGGTCTGCAAATTGCGGACCATTGGTACTTGTTTGGCTCTAGCCAGATAAGTGCCACTGGCCAAAAGGGGGAGACAGGGCCATGGCCATCCGGCGCATCTTGATCGCCTCGGCGAGCGCGTTCGCGCTCTTTGCCGGGACCGCTCACGCACAGACGACAACCGATCCGAACCAGCCGCCGACCAATGCCCCGCCGTCCGGCGGCGCGCAGCCGGCGCCGAGCGACACCGGCAATGAGGAGATCGTCGTCACCGGCTTCCGCCGGTCGCTCCAGGCCTCGATCGAGGCGAAGCGCCGGTCGAGCGTCATCGCCGAGGTCGTTACCGCCGAGGACATTGGCAAATTCCCCGACAAGAATGTCGCCGAGGCGCTCCAGCGCGTTCCCGGCGTCGTCATCAACCGCGAGTTCGGCGAGGGTGAGCGGGTCAGCATCCGCGGCACCGACAAGAACCTCACGAAAACCCTTCTCAACGGCCACAATGTCGCGACCGCCGACTGGTTCATCCTCGACCAGCTCGCCGCGACGCGCGCGTTCAACTACCTCACTTTGCCGTCTGAGGTCGTCGGCCAGCTCGAGGTCTACAAGAGCCCTGAGGCCGACATCGAGGAAGGCGGCGTCGGCGCGACCGTCAACGTTCACACGCGCAACCCGCTCGACCTTGCGCCCTTCACCGTCTCCGCCTCGGCGCAGGCGGTCTACAGCGAGCGCGCCGACAAGTGGAACCCGCAGGCCTCCGGCCTCGTCAGCTGGAAGAATGCGGCCGGAACCGTCGGGGTTCTGGCGTCGCCCATCTACCAGAAGCGGCGGATCCGCCGCGATGGCGTCGAGGTGCTGGGCTATTTCAGCGATCCGAACGTCGCCGGGGGAGCGCAAATTCCGGCGCTCATCGGTTCGGCTTTGTTCCAGCAGGAGCGCGAGCGGTTCGGCGGCAATGCGGCGATCCAGCTCAAGCCCTCCGATGCGTTCGAAGTGAACGTCACCGGACTCTATTCCAAGTTCAACGCCAACAACTTCAACCAGAACTTCATGGCCTGGGGTTCGAACGCGATCGGCGGCGGAGGTACGCTGACCAACGCGACCATCAGGGACAATACCGTTGTCAGCGGCACCATCAGCTCCACGGCGGGTGGAAGGGGCGTTGTCTTCGATGCCATCGACCGACTGGCGGAAGCGAAGGTCTGGTCTGGTGATTTCGATGCAGTCTGGCGGCCAGGCGAATTGTCAACGGTTCACTTCAAGGCCGGCTATACTGAGGCGCATGGCGACACCAAGGCGCAGCCCTTCTATGAAGGCGGCGCTCCGGCGAGCTTCACCTTCGACCTGACCGGGCGCACGCCGCAGGTCACGTTCTCGGGGATTGATCCGACCGATCCGAACGATCTGTTTTTCGATTTCGCCTCCCTCCACAAGGTTACCAATTCGGACAAGGAGAAGTACGGCTACCTCGATTTCGAACGCGCTCTCACTTTAGGGCCGATCGATGCGGTGAAGGTCGGGGTGAAGTATACCGATCATGATCGCAAGACGGGTTTCCTCGCCACCACCTATGGAAGCTTCTTCCTCCCGCTGGCAGCGACGGGATGCGGCGGCGCGCCGTGCACGTCCGCGAATTTCGCTGACGGCCTGACGCCGAGCGACTTCCTCGAGAACATCGCCCTCGCGAATACCCTGACAAGCTATTGGCAGGTCGACCGGGGCAAGCTCGAGGACATCATGTTCGCGTTGCCGGAATCGGTACGCGCGCGGATCCTGCTCCCGTCGGAGAACTTTTCGATCAACGAGAAGACCTACGGCGGCTATGCCATGGCCAAGTTCGGCGGCGCCAACTGGCGCGGGAATATTGGTCTGCGCATCGTTCGCACCGACCAGACCTCGCGCGGCAACCAGGTCTTCTCTTCCAATCCGCCGCCGAACGCGGTCAGCAACCTGTTCGGTCCCTATGTGCCGGTCACGGTGAAGAGGCACTATACGGACTTCCTGCCGAGCGCGAACCTGAGCTTCGATTTGAACCGTCAGCTGGTGTTGCGCTTCGCCGCGGCTCGGACCATGGCGCGGCCCGACTATACCGACATCGTGCCGCGGGTGACTCTGAATCCGGGCTCTCTCAGCGGCAGCGGCGGTGATCCGGGCGTCGACCCATTCCGCGCCAATCAGTTCGACGTATCGCTCGAATGGTATCCCGACCGCGAGACGCTC
>Ga0081539_10004614_pt1 | contig 15016 bp, 13 predicted proteins | sample TabmetS4T2R2_FD_71023 | JGI IMG/M metagenome (GOLD analysis project Ga0081539, IMG submission 71023) | Tabebuia heterophylla rhizosphere microbial communities from the University of Puerto Rico - S4T2R2 | ecosystem: Host-associated > Plants > Roots > Rhizosphere ...
ACCAATTTACCGTTCGATTCAAGCGGAAAACTGGTCAACAAGAATGGTTTCGGCACGATCAGTTCGGTGCGTCCGCCGCGTAACCTCCAACTTTCAGCTCATATTCAATTCTGAAGGAGCTGATCATTAAACAGCGAAGAGGCGGATCGCGCAGCTGCGTGGTCCGCCTCTTCGCCATTTCGGGTATTAACTATGCGGAGTGATTCTCTCTGATCCGGCCGGTCGATCCGGGATGCCCGTCCACTGTTTCGCTGGTCAGGTTCATCAATGACCTGCGTGATGATTTCAGGTTACTACAGCATGCCGGGCAGAGAGACGAGAAAAAATGCGAGGCTGATCGCAATCAGGTCTTCGGGAATGGCGACGAAGATATCCTTGATGTCGAAAGCTTTCACCAGTCGTGTGCGAGCCAGGTAGCCGCCATAAGTCCCGATCACCGCGCCGATTCCGCCCAGCAGCGCTCCGATCAGCAGTGACATTCCGGCCGAGGCGCACAGGCAAGCTCCGGATAGTCCTCCCATGATAATGCGAGCGATCAACTGTGGAGGTGCAGTGCGGCCCGGCGTTTTGGGCAGTTTGTCGTTGATATACTCGCCGATAGCGGCCAGCGAAAAGATGATGGCTGCCACTATTGATCCCATGAATGAGAGAGGTGAGCCCTGCAGGTTAAGCCATCCCAGATAGGCGGCCCAACTGACGATGACCGGAGCCGTCATGGCGCGCAATCCGGCGACGATCCCGATCCCAACCGCAAGAGCGAGAACAGCATTCGCATTCATAAATATTCTCCCTTTCAGTCCGTTGTTTTGAATCGCTAATCCGCTGTCTTCAACATACAGGATCGGAGCGATGGAGACATCACGAGATCGAATGGTTTTTAGCTACCACTATGGTTCATCTCAGAGGTACCTCAATCGTGGTACCCGGAGATCACCCGGCAGCATTTTGAAAGTGGCCTGAAAGTGGCTTGAGAAGATACCGAGACAAAATTGTTGTGTGACCAAGAAAGAAGGACCGGTCATTGCGTGCAAGAAGAGTAAAGTCGGTTGAAGCCCAGTGATCAGGAGAATTCGGATGGACTGTGGCTTTCAGTCTCAGCCAAACCCGACCGGTACAACTCAACTGTGAGGAGGTGGAAGATCTGCCCGGTCTCCGGATTCATATCCGGCGTTACGCGGTAGCTCTCTCTCCGCACGATATAACCTTGCCGTTCCAGTTCCAGGATCCGAAGGTGAAATGTATCAGCGTCCCATTCGCTTACTAAAATGACATTGTTCATAGCTTATTTGATTGCGAAATTATCCGCAGCAGAGCGTATTTTCCCCATTCAACTGCGGAATTTTTCGTGTTGGAAGACGACCGCCGGTCAAAACCGAAGTTCCGACCGGCCCTCTCATCAAATTAACCGCCCTTTCTCTGAGCCTCTCTCACATCTGTGCAAGCTGCGTGCCTGGTTCAGCAGGGAAATCCAGTTGCATCGGACGCGAAATTTTCCGCGTCGCGCCGGTGAAAACTGGGAAATTTGCGCAAGCTTTTGTCAAACGCGATGAGGTTTCATCCATTTTCAATAGTTTAGCCGGCGGCACGCCCGTTGCTCTCTCTGTTTGTGGTTATGATTTGATCATGACCTTCAACGACTACTAGCAAGTAACGAGGAGCGAAGATGACTTACAAATCCGACGAAGAGATCAAGAGCGAAGTGTTATTCCAACTCGGCTGGGATTCGCGCATAAAACAGACCGATGTTGGCGTCACGGTGAGGAAAGGCGTGGTGAAGCTGACGGGCGCCGTGGAGAGTTACGCCAAGAAACTGGCCGCACAAGAGGCCGCGCATCGCGCCTCGGGCGTGCTTGATGTTGCCAATGAGATCGAGGTGGTTGTCTCAGACAATTTCCGACGGAGTGATGAAGAGATTGCGAGGGCGATCCGGCATGCATTGGAGTGGAATGTGCTGGTTCCATCCAAACAGATTCATTCGACCGTGACGGATGGTTGGGTGACGCTTGAAGGCGAGGTCAGCTATTTCAGCGAGCGGGTTAGCGCCGCGAACGCTGTCTCACATTTGTTGGGAGTGCGCGGCGTCACCAACAAAATCATCGTCCGTTCTCGGGTTGAGGCCGAGCGCATCCAGTTTTTGATTGAGGATGTGCTTGAACGGCGCGCCGACCGTGAGGCTCATCGGATCCGAGTAAAAGTTATTGAGGGCGAAGTGACGCTGACAGGTGCGGTCAACTCGTGGGATGAGAAAAAGGCCATTCTCGGCGCGATCAGTCATACGCCGGGCGTGATTGAGGTGCACGACTATCTCTTCATTGACCCTGACAACCTGCGAGTCGAGTTTGCGCCAGCGAATCTATAGTGGCGCAGCGGCAGCGTGCCGATTCATGCCGAGAAGAGAGGAGGCGAGCCGTTGAGGACGAACTTTCTGCCGCTCTATTTTTCCTTGAGTTCGGTCGCCAGCGTTTTCAAGAGGGATTCCGCCGTATAAGGCTTTTGCAGGAAAGTGACCACTCCTAATTGCGCGGCCTCTGCCGTCTTATCGCTGGCTTTAAGGCCGCTCGTCGCAATAATCTTCAGATTGGGAGCGAGCTTGCGCAGCGCGCGAATCGTCGCCGGGCCATCCATAAACGGCATCATCATATCTGTAATCACGCAGTGTACTTCATTTAAATGTTGTGCAAACAGCGCCAGCGCCTCGGTGCCGTCGGTGGCCGTCAAGACCCGATAGCCGAATGTGGTGAGCGTCTCTTTGGCGATCTCTCGAATTGCCTTCTCGTCATCGACGACCAGGATCAATTCATTATTTCCCACCGGCAGATCGAGTCGCAGCGCGGGCGCCGCCGCGGCTTGTGTTGTTTTGACTGCCGGTAGGTAGATTTTGAATCTGGAACCGCGGCCCACCTCGCTATAGACATTAATCAATCCGCCGTGACTGCGCAGAATGCCCGCTGCCGTGGAGAGACCGAGGCCCGTGCCTTGTCCCTGTTCTTTCGTCGTAAAGAATGGATCGAAGATCTTGGTCAGGTTCTGCTCCGGAATGCCCATGCCAGTATCAACCACCGTCACGCAGACATAACGGCCCGGTTTGGCCTCGACGTTCATGCTCGCATAGTGTTCATCGACCTCCAGGTTCTCGGCTTCGATGCGCAACTTGCCGCCCTGAGGCATCGCATCGCGTGCGTTGACGCAGAGGTTCATCAAGACCTGATGCAGTTGGGTTGCGTCGCCTGCGACATTCCACAACTCCGGCGAAATTGAGAAGGTGATTTCAATATTCTTGGGGAGCGTGTCGGCGAGAATTTTGATGATCTCCTTGATCAGGTGCGCCGGTTGCAAGGTGATGTATTCGCCCTCCATGCCGCGTGCGAACGAAAGCACTTGTTTGATCATCTCGCTGCCGCGCACGGCGTTGGTGTGAAGAATATTGAGCAGACGCTGACTGCTCTCGTCGGTGAACCGCATCTGTAATAGTTCGATGGCGGTCAGGATCGGCGACAGGACATTGTTGAGATCGTGGGCGATGCCGCCGGCTAGCGTGCCGATGCTCTCCATGCGCTGCGCGCGCAGGAATTGCGATTCGAGCCGCTTCTTCTCGGTGATGTCGCGGATAATGACGGTGTAGAGCTTATGGCCTTCGGATTCGAGTTGTGAGATCGAGGCCTCGATCGGGAACTCTTCGCCATCAGCGCGCAGTCCCGAAAGTGCCCGCAGTTTACCCATTGTCCGCTGCGTGACGTGCGTCTCGCCGAATTGGCGGACATGTTTGCGGTGCTCTTCGCGGAAGCGCGCCGGGATGAAACGATCGAGCGGTTTTCCCAAGGCCTCAGCCGCCGAACAGCGAAACACCTTCTCCGCCGCTGTATTAAAGAGCACGACGCACTGTTCTTCGTCCACCGTGATGATCGCATCCATCGCGGAAGCCAGGATGCCCGCCAGCCTGGCTTCACTCAATCGCAATGATGCGGCGATCTGAGTCTTGGTTTGCTCATCTGTCATAGGCGATTGGGGATCTTCCATCATTATTTTGCCGAACCGTTAATCTTCAAATTCTTCAGAACAAGAGTATAGCAAATTGCTGATCTTCTTATTCCGGCAGGGATCCATCGATTTTTTTCAGGCGATAACGAAGCTGATCGCGCGAAATGCCCAACAATTCCGAAGCTCGAGTTTGATTGCCCCCGCTTTGTTCCATCGCCTGGCGCACTAATGACAGCTCGACCTGTTCGAGGTCAATGCCCTGGTCAGGCAGCCGGAAAGTAGGCGCGATGGTTTCGCCGAGCGGCGCCGCCGCGATCACAGGTGTTGAAGGAACCGTTCGTTCGTCTCTGATCAGACCGCGCGGCAGCCAGTCGAGCGTAATCAAATCGGAGTCCTCCAAAATCATGACGCGTTCGATGATGTTGCGTAGCTCGCGGACATTGCCCGGCCAGTGGTACCGCCGGAATACCTCTTCGACCGCGCTCGTTAAACCGCGAATCCGTTTGCGCAACCGCTCGTTGAAGTGCGAAATATAGTAGTTTGCCAGGAGCAGCGCATCATCGCCGCGTTCGCGTAGTGGGGGCAGATCGATCTGGATAACCGAAAGGCGGTAATAGAGATCGAGTCGAAACCGCCCCGCCTCGCTCTCGGTCTTTAAGTCGCGATTCGACGCCGCAATGACGCGCGCGTCGAGCGGTAGATCTTTCAATCCTCCAACCCGGCGAAACGTGCCTTCTTCCAGCACCCGCAGCAATTTTGCTTGCAATCCAAGCTCAAGTTCTCCGATTTCATCGAGGAAGAGCGTCCCGCCTTGAGCTTGCTCAAACAATCCTTCTTTGCGCGCGCGGGCGTCGGTGAAAGCGCCTTTCTCATGGCCGAATAGTTCGCTCTCGATGAGGGTCGCCGGAATCGCGGCGCAATTGATCGCGATGAAAGGCCGATCAGCGCGCGACGAGCCATAATGGATCGCCTTGGCCACGAGGTCTTTGCCCGTCCCGCTCTCGCCGAGCAGTAGGACCGAGGATGCCTCGCTCGCCGCGACTTTGCGAGCCAGCCCGATCATTTCAGCCATCGCCGGAGATTTGCCGATGATCTGATCAAAATTGAATCGCTGACCCTGTTGCCCTCGCAAGAGACGAATCTCACGACGGAGTTTGCCGGTCTCGATTCCGTTCCGGATCGTGACTTGAAGTTCGCTGAGTCTGATTGGCTTGCCGATGAAGTCGTGCGCACCGCCGCGTAACGCTGCAATTGTGTTGTCGAGTTGGACTTCTCCCGTAATCATAATGACGATCGATTGCGGCAGTCTTTTTTTATATTCGAGCAATGCGTCCAACCCCGATCCATCCGGTAAATTGATGTCCTGCAAGACGGCCGAGGGTTGTTCTGCCTCAAAAAGCTCCAGCGCCGCCGTCACCGTTGCCGCTTCAACCGGATCATAACCCCATCCGCGTAAGGCTTCGGTCAACGTGTAGCGAATCGCCGGATCATCATCAACTATGAGAACTTTCTCTTTTGGCATAATTCGTTTCTCAGAAATTACAGCTCTTCTTTAGCCGACTCGCTACGATAAAAGCAAGTGCGTCCGGCCGGATCTCCTGCCTCTTCGGTTCAATTCAGCTAAACGCGTAAATTTCCGCAGAATGATGAGTAATTCAGCCCATTCTCATCCCGGCCGCGCTTTAACTCCAGCAATTTCGAGAGGCACGTTCTTTGCTGCTTGATGGTCGAGAGGACGAATGCTTGACTCTCAGATCGGGGGCCAAGCTTCGAGGAGATTATGAACACCATTCCATTAATATGTACTTTGGAAGAGATGAGTGAGAGGACCGCCGGGATTGAGGGCGTGACACTAGAGGCGCTGGAACCTTACGTCACAATCCGCGTGCAAACACACAACAGCGACTATGAGATCTTTCTGCTCGATCCGAAGACCGGGCGCGCGTTGGTGCGGGGTGGACGTTATCTTCAGGAGCCGGTAGAGGCAATCGTGAATGGATCGACATTGGGAGGATGCATGCTCAAGATCGGATGGCTCGGCGTCGGACTCCAGATGGAGATTTACGTCAATGGGTGTCAGCTCGTGACCACTCCAGTCCAAGCGTTGCAGGTCGTGAACGAGATTGCCGCGCTTCAAGTGAAGGCCGCGATGTGCGAGCCGCTGGCAAGTTGACAAGGGGTTATTGACCGCGGCGCAAAACCGGGCGATCGTCAGATTACCCTCTTCTCCGCCTGATGCGCCGCCAGCCCGGCGCGGCTATAAATTTCGGCCGCTCCCCAGGTCGTCAGCACGGTCGTGGAGACGAGCATGAGCATCTCCAGCGTCAGCGGTTCCAGCCCCAGCAGCGTGCGCAGTCCGGGCAGTAAGACGGTCAGCAATTGCAGACCGACTCCGAGAATGATCGCCAGATGCAATGCGCCGTTGAAGCGAGGGGGAGCATTGATGCGGCGTGCCGGATAGGCATAAAATAATTGCCCGATGGTCGCGTGGAGAAAGATGGCCGTCTGAGTCTGTCGCAACGTAAAGCCGATGAGCGGCATTGCCACCAGTAATGCGCCGCCGAGCGCGGCCTTGATGCATCCAGTCGTCAAAATAAAGCGGAGCGCTTCCCGATCCAGCAGCGGGGCTTGTGGATCGCGAGGACGTTCTTGCATGACGCTGGGATCTTGATCCAGCGCCAGCGCCAGCGCCGGCGGGCCGTCTGTGATGATGTTGACCCAGAGCAGTTGGACGGCCGTCAATGGCAGCAGGATCGCACCCTCTTCATCATGCAGGCCCATGAGCGCGGCTCCAAATGCGCCTCCCACCACAATCAGAATTTCAGCCAGATTGGTCGAGAAGAGAAAGCGGATGAACTTCTGAATATTTTCGTAAATATTTCGGCCTTCCTCGATGGCCGCGACGATCGTCGCGAAGTTGTCGTTGACCAGCACCAGATCGGCGACTTCGCGTGAGACATCGCTGCCGCGCTCGCCCATCGCCACACCGACATCCGAGCGCTTGAGCGCGGGCGCATCGTTCACGCCATCGCCGGTCATGGCGACAATCTCGCCGTTCTGTTTGAGCGCTTCGACCAGGCGCAGTTTATGTTCCGGCGCGACACGGGCAAAGACGTTCGTGTTCTTGACCGCCTCGCGGAGCGCATCGGGTGGCATGGCATCGATCTCCGGGCCGGTCAGCACGCGGCCTGGAGCAATCCCGACCTCATGGACGACGGCCAGTGCAGTCGCCGGATGGTCTCCCGTAATCATCACAACGCGGATTCCCGCGTCCTGCGCGCGTTTCATGGCATCCGGGACCTCCGGCCGCGGCGGATCCCACAACAGGACGAGGCCGAGGAATTCGACTTCTTCTTCACTCTCTCCTTCGCGCCAACCGAGCGCCAGGACACGATAACCTTCTCGCGCATAGGCATCGGCCTTCTCTTCCCAGACTCGCCGTTGGTCATCGGACAACCCGCTCCGCTCCAAGATCACTTCGGGCGCGCCCTTGAGATAACTCACCAGTCTCTTCCCATCATTGACTGTCACGCGCATGAATTTGGACAAACTGTCGAAAGGCCGGCTGCTCGAGCGCGGGTATGTGCGTCGTACTTGATCAGGATCGACGCTTTGTTGATGAGCATATTCGAGCAGCGCCAGTTCAAGCGGATCGCCCGCGCCTGCCGCGGCCTCGGCATCATTGGCCAGCACCATCGCCCGCCATGCGTGATCGGCATCGGGGCTGTCGAGGTCTCTGACGAACATCCGATTCTCGGTCAACGTTCCGGTCTTGTCGGTGGCAATGACGGTCACTGAGCCAAGTGCTTCAACCGCGCTGAGCCGCCGTACGACGGCCTTTCGTTTGGCCATCCGTTCGACTCCCAGCGCGAGCGTCAGCGTTAACACCGCCGGCAGCCCTTCAGGCACAGCCGCCACGGCGAGCGCGACGGCGAAGAGGAAAACATGACTGAGGCGTCCCAGCCCTTCGACCATGAGGCCGCCGATCGCAATCAGCGCCGCCAGCGTGAAGACCGCCCGAGCAATCTGTCCGCCGAATTTTTGCAGACGTCTTTCGAGCGGGGTCGGCTCGACTTCGATGCCGCCGATCATGACGGCGAGCCGGCCCAGCGCGCTCTTCTCACCGGTGCGGCTGACCTCAAGATAACCTTTGCCGATAACCAGCAGCGTTCCACTCAAGACTTCACAATCGCGGGCTTTTTCTACCGGGACGGACTCTCCGGTCAACACCGATTCGTCTACCATGACCCCTTCGGCTTCGATCAAATTGCCATCAGCGGGAATTCGGTCGCCCGCCTCGATCCTCACGACATCACCGGGGACAAGCTCTGTCATCGGCAGATGAGTCAATTTACCGTCGCGCATCGCCCAGACCAGCGGCTTGGTCATCTCTTTCAGCCGCTGAAGCGCCGCCTCAGACTTGCCTTCTTGATAGACGCCGAGACCGGCGTTGAGCAACAGGATGATCGCAATGGCGATCGATTCGACCGGCAGCCCGGCTGCTCCTTCGCTGACCCAGATCCCGGCGTCAATCACCAGTGCGAAGATCAGGATATAGATGAGGGGGCTTTGGAACTGCCGCACCAGACGCCGCCAGAACGGAGTGGGCGGTTCCTCCGGCAAAGTATTCGACCCGTATTGCTCCAGTCGCGCCCGCGCGATCGCATTCGTCAATCCGTCGTGTGTCACCGATTCGCTCCATGGTTCGTTGCCAGAGTCTTCAAGCAAGTTTCCGCTACTTCGCTCTCTATAAAGTGGAATAACTGATCGAAATCTTCCATCGACAAGAAGAGGTTGCTCAATCAGGATGTGGGTGTTATACAACAACCAGCCTGCATCGCACAAAATTGAAGCGTCATGGCGGCCGGTGGCCGCAGGATTCATCACTAAATAATGGAGATGCGGTGGCTCAATGCTACCGCATAGCGAAAATGATCATAGTCAATCCTGTTACGCTTGAAGGCCACGGAATTCGGCTGGAGCCTTTGTGGTATGAACATGAGGATGGGCTGGCTGTCGCCGCGGCTGACGGCAAGCTCTGGGAGTTGTGGTTTACCTCGGTCCCGAAGCCGGAAGAAGTGCGCGCATACATTGCCAACGCGCTCGAGGGGCAGCAAGAGGGGCATATGCTGCCATGGGCGGTCCGGGAGCTGTCGAGCGGCGCGATCGTCGGCAGCACGCGTTATCACGACATCGTGGCAGAGATCGATCGTGTCGAGATCGGTTATACCTGGTATGGAAAGAGCAAGCAGCGCAGCCATGTCAATACTACTTGCAAGCTGTTGTTGCTTGGTCATGCGTTCGATACCCTTGGATGCAAGGTGGTTGGCTTGCGCACCGACAACTTCAACTTCGCTTCTCAACGTGCGATCGAGGCCCTGGGAGCCAAGAAAGACGGCGTCCTCCGCCATCACCTGGCTCGGCGCGACGGAACGGTGCGCGACAGCATGATGTATAGCATCCTCGCGAGTGAATGGCGCGACGTGAAACGACACCTCGAACTGCGATTAGCGCGGCATCAAGGCGCATCGGATTAGGTGACGGATCGCTCAGGACGGTTGACGATCGTCGCCCCCCATTCGTCAGGGCTTACATCCCGAACGTGTTGCGAGAAGAGCCAATGGTGGCCTTCGAGGTCCTGCACTCCGTATTGTCGCTCACCATAGATGGTTTCGTTGAGATCCTCGACGATCTTGGCGCCGGCCGCTTTCGCCCTCTCGAAGTGCTCATCGACATGATCGACGAAGACTGTCAGGGACTGAGTTTGCTGACCAAGTTGCGCCGGGCTCGCGCGGCCCGGTCGCGCGGCTTTGAGCATGATCCAGGCATCGCCAAGATGCATCTGTGCGCCCTGAATCGGATCGCCGGGCTCGCCGTAATGGTAATGTTCGATGAAACCGAATGCTGTGGTCAGCCAGGCCAGCGCCTCGGCCACGTTTTGATAGATGATGTGCGGCAGCACGACATTTGTCGGCACTGAACGATTCTTTAACATTGGTCCATCATATTACGCTTGCCTCAAGCTGTCACTCCGCGACGCCGCTGAGTAGCCCTCTGACCAACGCCTAAAATAAGCAGCTGATCGTGGCGCGTTGCAAGACGAAGGATTGATTGCGGTCAGACACGGTTCGGGTGCGGTTGTGACCGCGCGGCGGACGAGCGCGGAAAGTCGGCCGAGCCGGGAAGAGTTGCGGCGGAATGTGCGTGCGACGTTGACACAGATGGTGCTGTCGGGGATGCGCCGCGCCGAGATCATGAGCCTGGTGGCCGACGAGTTGCGCGGCCTGCTCAAAGGAGCAAAATGATGCGGAACTCGTGGTTGTTTGCGCTCGTTTTACCGTTTTTGCCGGTGCGGATCAGTACATTGCGGCGCTTATGGCGATTACCGTTCAAGCATGGAATGGGCTGGTTCTTTGCGACTGAGGTCGGGCCGGACTTTTACCAGGGCGCGGGCGCGCCTCTCCTGCGGCGCTATCGCCACCGGCTATTCGCGCCATTCGTCTTGGATGCCATCGCAATTGTCTGGGTGATCGCCAGTGACAAAGCATTTTATCTTCTGCTAAACAATCAAACCAGTGAGGGGCAGTGGGAGGACCATGCACATGCGTCCTGCCGACAATGATGCTTTTCTCGCAGCAATTCAATTTAACTGAAGGAGCCGTGATGAACGTTGAAAGGGCAGTGAAGATGCTGGTGATATGTCTGTTAACCTTGTTACTGATGTGGACCGGTGTGGCGGCCCAGCGCAGTGAAGCCACAAATTCACCGGCAACGCCAAAGTTACAACTTGAACCTTGCCGCTTGCCGGGTTGGAACGAAGATGTGCGATGCGGCAAATATGAAGTTTTTGAGGACAGACAGGCGAAGACCGGACGCAAGATCGCCCTCAAGATCGTCGTGCTGCCTGCGCTCAATGAAAAGCCACAACCTGACCCGGTCTTCTATTTGATGGGGGGACCCGGCGGCAGCGCCACTGAACTGATTGCGCGCGCGGGCAAGAATTATTTGGCGATGCTGCGCCGCAACCGCGATCTGGTCTTTGTCGATCAACGCGGGACGGGCGGCTCAAATCCGCTCGTGTGCAATCTTTATCCCGACAAGAACGATATGGCAGATTATTTCAGAGAAGTGCTGCCGATCGAACGATTGCGCGCTTGCCGCGCGGAACTTGAGAAAGTGGCCGGCCTGAACCTCTACTCGACGCCGATCGCGATGGATGACCTCGATGAGGTGCGGGCTGCGTTCGGTTACGAAAAGATCAATCTTTATGGGGGCTCGTATGGTTCCACTGCGGCGCTTGCTTACCTGCGGCAACATCCAGAGCATGTGCGTACAGTCACGGTGTTGGGCGTCGCGCCGCCGGATATGAAATTGCCGCTGCCAGTGATCAAAGGGGTGCAGAATGCGATCGATCGTCTCTCTGCCGATTGCGCGGCGGACGAGAAGTGTCACTCATCTTTCCCGAATTTGAAGGATGATCTGGCCGCGGCGCTCAAGCAACTCGACAAAGAGCCCGCGAAGTTTCAGACGAACAATCCCTTTACGCGCCAGCCGCAACAGGTCACGCTGACGCGCCCGGTCTTTGGTGAGCTGATTCGCGTTATGCTCTATCAGCCCGAGTTTTCGCGTTGGCTGCCCTTGCTTTTACATCAAGCCGCTGAAGGCGAGTTCGGGCTGCTCGCCACCCTCGCGTTTCAGAGTTTTCGCAGTATCGAAGATCAGATCGCGAGAGGCATGCACTTTTCCGTCGTCTGTGGCGAAGACCTGCCGTTTGTCGCCGAGGCGGATGTCGTTCGCGATAAGGCCGGGTCATTTTACGGCGACCATCGATTACAGACATATCGGAAGATCTGCGAATTCTGGCCGCGCGCGAATGTGCCGGCAAGCTTTGCCACGCCGGTCAAATCTGATCTGCCCGTCCTGTTGATTTCGGGTGAGGCCGATCCGGTCGCGCCGCCCTGGTTGGCGGCGGATGCCGCGAAGCATCTCTCCAATGGACTCCACATCATGATTCCACATACCGGTCACTACTTCAGTTTTCCGTGCATCGACAAACTGATAAATGAATTCGTGATGAAAGGAGCAGTCAAGGAGCTTGACGCATCCTGTGTGGCGCAGCTTCGCCGTCCGACATTCGTTACTGAAGAGATGCTGGCCTCTCTGGTGAAGAGTCGGGCCAGGGCCAATGACAAGGCCACGACCGGAAATGAAGAGGTTTGGCAGGGCGTGCTTGACACTGGGCCACAGAAGCTCCGGCTGATTCTTCATATCGCAAAATCCGCGGACGGCAAGTTGACCGGCAGCATGGACAGCCCGGATCAAGGGGACGCAAAGGGATTGCCGATCGATACGCTGGTTTGGCAAGCAGGCGCATTGCGCTTTGAGATGAATTTGATTGGAGCGAGATATGAAGGCAAAGTCAGCGGCGATGGCGGAGAGATCACGGGGCAGTTCCAGCAAGGCAGCCGGAGTTTTCCGCTCACTTTCAAACGCGCCGGAGCGGCAAAGTAAATACCTCGAATCAAACTCACAGTTCCGTTAAACCGGTGAGAAGTGATCGAGAATCGGCGGAGCATTCGCCAAGTCAAGGGGGATCAATAGTGGCTGACGTACCGAATCTATATCGCATCATCCTGCATGTATCTGACCTGGATCAGGCCGCCAGTTTCTACACGAAGCTGCTGGGCACAACGGGAAGAAGTATTCGTGGCTCCCGACACTACTTCGACTGCGGCTCGGTCATCCTCGCGCTGCTCGATCCCACCGGTGGCGGCGAAGAGACGAGACTGCTGCCGGACAATATCTACTTCTCGGTGAAGAATCTCGAAGAGGTTTACGATCGGGCGCGTGAGTTGGGATGCCTTTCCAATAAAGATGTTCACGGCGAGCGCGCGGGTGAGATTGTAGTTCGTCCCTGGGGCGAGCGTTCATTCTACGTTGTCGATCCATTTGGGAACGGTCTCTGCTTTGTCGCTGAAGAGACGATCTTCACCGGCCTTTAAACTCGACTATGTCTTTTGGTGGTGCGCGACCGCCTGTGCGTCGGGTCAAGCCCTCGGGCAAGTCCGCCGCCCCAAAGGCATAACGATTGCGTTATTTTTAAGCGGAACGCTGGTGGGAGCGCCGTCAATCATCGTCAGCGATACGGTCAACAACTGCATCCAAGGAAGTCGTTTCCCAGTTGGTACGTGGACCTTGCCGGGCGGACCCGGTGTGGGAATAGGGCAGTTTATGTACCCAGGCGGCGTTCGTTAAGAGGTTAATAGATCATTCAATACCAAATCTGACGGCCGATCCGGCAGATGTGGTTATTCAGCCACATTGCCGAATCGGCCGTCACAATTTTGGGGCGTAGATTGAATGGCGCGTTTTGCGAGTAATTTGGCATGAATTGCTAGTGATTCGACCAGGTGGATTGGTTAGAGTGATGATCGTGATTGGAGAAGTCAGTCCTGAATGTCAACTGAGCGCTTAGTTTCAGGCTAAACCGGCATTAAGCAACTGATATTTAAAGTATGACATTGAACAATACCGCTGCCTTTGGTCTTTTTATCGTGGCGTCGCATCAGGCCGCCAGATAAAAGATCAAAGTCGAGCTAAGGAGAAGGAAGACTATGTATATTAGTAAAGGTTATGCGGCGCAGAACGAGACATCGCCGCTGAGAGCATTTTCATTTAAGCGTCGTGATCCGTTGCCGCGAGATGTGCAGATTGAGATTCTCTATTGTGGAGTTTGTCACTCAGATTTGCATCAAGTGCGTAATGAGTGGCGTGGTACGGTCTACCCTTGTGTGCCGGGCCACGAAATTGTCGGACGGATAGTAAAGGTGGGCAGTGAGGTTAAGAAGTTCAAAAAGGATGATCTGGCCGCAGTCGGTTGCATGGTCGATTCGTGCGGCGAGTGCAACAGTTGCCGGCAAGGTTATGAGCAATATTGCGAAAACGACCTCGTCCTCACCTATAACAGCGAAGACAAACATCTTGGAGGAATGACCTATGGAGGTTATTCCGAGAGCGTGGTGGTGGATGAGGCATTTGCATTGCGAGTCCCGAACAACCTGGATCTGGCGGGTGTGGCGCCCCTGCTTTGCGCCGGGATTACGACCTATTCGCCTCTTCGTCATTGGAATGTTGGCAAGGGGCAGAAGGTCGGCGTCATTGGGCTCGGCGGGCTCGGCCATATGGCAGTGAAATTCGCCAATGCGCTCGGCGCCGATGTGGCGCTCTTTACAACGTCGCCGAGCAAGGTGGAGGACGCGCGGCGCGTCGGAGCGCACGAAGTGATTATCTCGAAGAATGAAGGTGAGATGAAGAAACATCTCAACCGTTTTGATTTTATTCTCGACACGGTCTCCGGCGAACACGACTTGAATGCTTATCTCGAACTTCTGAAACGAGACGGAACTCTGGTCCTGGTCGGAGCGCCGGAGAACCCGCTGCCGGTCGCGGCTTTCAATCTGCTCATGAAGCGGCGTCAATTGGCCGGTTCGGCCATCGGCAGTATTGAAGAGACGCAGGAGATGTTGAATTTCTGTGGGGAGCATGGCATCACATCCGATATTGAGCTGATTCCAATTCAGCAGATCAATGAAGCTTACGAACGCCTGCTCAAGAGTGATGTCAAATACCGATTTGTAATCGACATGGCTTCGTTGAAGCAGGAGAAGGAAGCTGCCTAAGCATGCGGGTGACGTGAATGGGCCACCCGCATGGTACCTTTAGGACGGTCATGATCAATCGATTCAGAGTATCTGGTCTTCTTTCCGAAAGGCTCGAAGAATTGGGCGTTTCGCCTGCCGCCGTGTTGCGGCAGGCCGGTCTGCCGATGGGACTTTTCGGCCAGGAAAGGATTCTCGTCACGACCGGGGAGTTGTTTGCTCTCTGGCGGGGGATTAGCGAAGTGAGCCGCGATCCGGTGATTGGGCTCAAACTAGGGAGCGAAGAGCGGATCGAACGTTATGATCCGGTCACGATCGCGGCTCTCTACACCCGGTCGTTTCGAGACGCTTTGCAACGATTGGCGCGGTACAAACGGTTG
>Ga0081539_10004615_pt1 | contig 15015 bp, 16 predicted proteins | sample TabmetS4T2R2_FD_71023 | JGI IMG/M metagenome (GOLD analysis project Ga0081539, IMG submission 71023) | Tabebuia heterophylla rhizosphere microbial communities from the University of Puerto Rico - S4T2R2 | ecosystem: Host-associated > Plants > Roots > Rhizosphere ...
CGTTCGACGGCGTGATCAGCGTCGAGGCCGCGTTCCATTTCCGATCGCGCGCGGCGTTCTTCGCCGAGGCCTTCCGGGTCCTGCGACCCGGCGGTGCGGTGTCGATGTCGGACGTCCCGACGGTGCGATATCCCCGCGGCGTGCGGGAGGCGCTCGCGGCCGTGGCCATGCTCCGCGCCTGGGGCCTGCGCACCTCCGCCGCCGCCTCGCCCGACCGGATCGCCGCCACGGCCGCGACCGCCGGGTTCGACCGGATCCGCACCGAGCTCGTCGGTGACCACGTGATCGGCCCGGCGCTCCGCTTCGTCCGGGATCGCCTCGACCGCGATCCACCGGCCAGCCGCTCCTTCGCACTCGCGACGCGAACGATGGTGGCGCAGGCGGAGACGCTCTGGGAGCGGGGTCTCGTCGACTACCTGCTGCTGGACGCGGTGAAGCCCTCCTAAGCCAGCTCGCGGCGGAGCGCCGGCAGCGGCAGCTGTCCGAGGGCGAGGATCCGGTCGTGGAAGGCCTTGATGTCGAACGCCGCGCGGTCGCGCTGCTCTGTTCGACGCCGCGCCTCCTCGATCTCGACCATCCCGATCATGTAGGCGAGCGCCTGTGCGGGCAGCGCGATGTACCGGTCGACCTCGGTCTCGGATTCGCCCCTCGGTGACCCGCCGGCGACGAGCTTCTCGATCGCTTCTTCGCGGGTCCAGCCCAGCGCGTGGATCCCGGTGTCGGTGATCAGCCTTGCCGCTCGGTGGGCCTGGCCGGTCAGCATCCCCAGCCGTTCCCACCCGTCGAGGTACAGGCCCATCTCGTCGGCCAGCCGCTCGCTGTACAGGCCCCACCCCTCGGCGAACGACGACCCCGCCAGGAGCCCGCCGAAGCGCCGGAGCGGCGGCCGTTCCTCGAACTCCATCTCCAGCGCGATCTGGAAGTGATGGCCCGGGTTCGCCTCGTGGTAGGTGACGGCGGGGATCTGATGCAGCGCCTTCCCGGGGAGGTCGTGGCTGTTGATGTAGTACGTGCCGGGTCGTTCGCCGTCGGCCGACGGCGGGAGGTAGAACGCGAGCGCCATGTCCGCCGCGCGGTACGCCTCGATCTCCTTCACGACGCAGTTGGCCCTCGGCAGCCGGCCGAACCATCCGGGCGCGGCGTCCCACGATCGCGCCACCTGATCCTCGGCCAGGGCGACCAACGCCTCGGCGGTCGCCGGCGTGTCGGCCCCCGAGGCATGGCGCTCCGCGATCGCCGCGGCGGGATCGTCGAAGCCGAGCTCGGCCGCCACCCGAACCCGCTCGGCCTGGATCGCCTCCCACCGCCGCAGACCGAGGTCGTGCACCTCCTTCGGCTCGAGCGGCAGCGTCGTCCACGAACGGATCTCCGCGGCGTAGAGCTCGTCGCCCCCCGGGAGCGCGGTCAGCGCGATCTCCTCGGCGGCGTCCGGGGCGTAGGTCTTCAGCATCGCCAGGTACCGCTCGAAGGCCGGCGCGACGACGTCGCTCCAGACGGACGCGAACCGCTCCCGGGCCGCCGGGTCGTCCTCGGCGATCGGGCCGAGCACGGGCGCGTCGACGGCGGGCGTCTCGACGATCCGTTCGACCTGCGCGATCGCGCGATCGACGACGAGCCGCGGCGACACCACGCCGGTGGCGACGCCCTCACGGGCGATCTCCTCGCAGGCGTCCAGGTAGGCCGGGAACGCTCGCAGCCTCGCCTCGTACCGATCGAGCCGTTCGGGCGTGTCGGTGCGGTGGATCGAGGCGAGGTCGCCGATCAGGACGCCGGGGCCGACGAAGTGGTTCGCCATGTAGAGGCGGTCGGTCCGCAGCTCCACGGTCTCGACGACCTGCGTGGCGATCGCCTCGAGCACGTCCATCGTCGTGCGGAGCGTGGGGTCGAGGGCGGCCCGATCGATCCCACCCAGCTCCGCGAGCGCCGCGCGGTTCCTGGTCTCGGAGCGCGCCCGGCCGCTCTCGCCGACGTCGGGCAGTCGGTCGTCGTAGCGCTCGTCGCCGATCGCGGTGGCGAACGTCGGCTCCCGCTCGAGGAGCTCCTCCCAGAAGCGCTCGGCGAGCGCGCCAGCGCGCTCGGCGTTCTCGTCGGTCACGATCGCGTCGCCCCCTCGGTCACAGGAGGCCAAGCGTAGCGGCGCCGTCGACCTGGAGCGCGGCGCCGGAGATGAAACGGGCCGGCTCGGAGCACAGGAAGGCGACCACCTTGCCGAAGTCGGCGGGATCGCCGATCCGTCCCTCCAGGCCCATCTCCCGCACCCGGTCGGTCCGGTGCAGGCCCGGACACGCGAGGTTCAGGGTGATGCCCTCGTCGTCCAGCTCCTGCGCCGCGGTCTTGGCCCACCCCCACAGGCCCGTCCGGGCGGTGTTCGATCCGGCCAGATCCGGGATCGGCTGCTTCACGGCGCTCGACGTGATCAGGCAGATGCGTCCCCAGCCCGCCGAGCGCAGGTGGGGGAGCGCCTCGCGGACCAGTCGGACCGAGGTGAGGAGGTTCGCCTCCAGCGCCGCGCGGAGCGCGTCGTCCTCGATCTCGATCGCTCGCGCCTTCGGCGGGCCGCCGGCGTTGGCCACGAGGACGTGCAGCGCGCCGAACCGCTCGACCGTCGCTTCGACCAGCCGGCGCGGGGCGTCGGGCTCGGTGACGTCCGCCGGGATCGCCAGGACCTCGGGCCCCAGCTCCTCGGCCGCCGCTCGCAGCCGCTCGGCGCCGCGCGCGCAGATCGCGACGCGCGCCCCCTCGTCGACCAGCGCTCTCGCCGACGCGAACCCCAGACCCCTCGACGCGGCCGTCACGAGCGCGACCTTGCCGCCGAGCCCGAGGTCCATGGCGCCCGATGCTACGCTCCGCCCGGTGCGCCGGGGAGCGAGCGCGGTCGGTGCCCTGTTGGTGTGCTCGGCGCTCGTCGGATGCGCGCCGCGCACGCTCCGGACCGAGGTCCTCGAGCGCCGCCTCGCGTCGGACATGTCCGATCGTCTCGAGGTCGACGGGATCAGCGTCGCGTGCCCGAGCTCGATCGAGGTACGGCGGGGTGACCGCTTCGTGTGCACCGCGACGGCGCCGAACGGCGACCGGCTGCGGATCGTCGTCACCCAGATCGACGACATCGGTTCCGTGACCTGGGAGACGGACGGTTCGGCCGGGTAGGGTTTGGCCCGATGCTGCTCGAGGGGAAGCGCCTCCTGATCACGGGGGTCCTCACGCCGCAGTCGATCGCGTTCTCCGCCGCGCAGGTGGCGCAGGAACAAGGCGCGCAGATCGTCCTCACCAACTTCGGTCGCACGGTGAGCCTCACCGAGAAGACCGCGAAGCGCCTGCCCGATCCGCCCGACGTCCTCGGGATGGACGTGAACGAGCCCGAGCAGATCGACGCGGTGCGTGAGGAGCTCGGACGCCGGTGGGGCCGGCTCGACGGGTTCCTGCACGCGATCGCGTTCGCGCCCCAGGACGCCCTGGGCGGGAACTTCCTGCACACCCCGTGGGAGAGCGTCGCGACCGCCTTCCGCACCAGCGCGTACTCGCTGAAGGACCTCGCCGTCGGGATGCTGCCGTTGATGGACGGCGGCGGCTCGATCGTCTCGCTGGACTTCGACGCGACGGTCGCCTGGCCGATCTACGACTGGATGGGGGTGGCGAAGGCGGGACTCGAATCCGTCACGCGCTACCTCGCCCGCGATCTCGGTCCGAAGCGGATCCGCGTGAACACGGTGTCGGCGGGCCCGATGAAGACGATGGCCGGGAAGGGGATCCCCGGGTTCGATCAGATCGCCGGCGCGTGGGCCGATCGGGCGCCGCTCGGGTGGGACACCGGCGACCCCACCCCCGTCGCGGGCGCCGTGGCGTTCCTCCTCTCCGACCTCGCCGCCGGCATCACCGGTGAGCTGATCCACGTCGACGGCGGGTTCCACGCGCTCGGGACCGAGCCGGGGGTCGCCGGCGCGACCGTCGGCGACTAGGCGGAGCGGTAGGCGTCGTAGAACGCGCGCGCGTCCCGGAGCCCGGAGTCCGACCTCGACGAATGCGTCGTGATCACGAGCCCGGTCGAGGCTCCCTGGAAGACGCAGGCGACGCCCGCTTCGTCCGGACCGCCGGGGACCAGGAGACCGGGGCCGCTCGCCTCGACGCAGGCGAAGCGGTTCCCCGGACCGCCGGTCTTCTCCAACGAGCCCTTCTCGACCCGACCCCCGGAACGCTTCATCCCTCGCGCCATCCCGTCCACGATCACGTCGATGTCCACCCCCGCTGGGTAGTTGCCGTAGATCACCGCCACGAGTCGCGGGGTGCCACCCTCCCCGTACACCGCCGCGTTCAGCTCCAGATCGTCGATCCGGATGCTCTCCATCACGCGCTCGGCCCGTTCGGCGGCCCCGCCGTGCAACCGCTGATAGCCGAGCACCCGATCGGGGAAGCCGTCGCCTCGGCTCACGATGATCGCGACGACGACACCGACGACGATCACGCCGAGGATCGCGACGGCGATCGCGACGGTGCGACGCCGCGTTCGCGACGGCGGTGGGGGAGGGAGCTCGGACGCCGGCGCCGGCTCGGGCGGGAGGTCCATCGCGGAGAGCGTGGACCCCGTCCGGGCCGACCCGCAACCCGCCGTAAGCTCCCGGTGTGCTGGAGGCGACCGAGGAACGACGGCTCACGAGCTTCAGCCACGGGGCGGGCTGCGGGTGCAAGCTCGGGCCCGACGACCTCAGGACCGTCCTCGGCGAGCTCTCGCTTCCGGCGGCCGGTGGGGACCTCATGGTCGGCTCGGAGACCGGCGACGACGCGGCCGTCTACCGCCTTCCGTCCGGCGAGACCATGATCGCGACGCTGGACTTCTTCACCCCGATCGTCGATGACCCGTACGACTGGGGGCGGATCGCCGCCACGAACGCGATGTCCGACGTCTTCGCCATGGGAGGACGTCCCCTGCTCGCCCTGAACATCGTGAACTGGCCCGTCGACGAGCTCCCACTGGAGATGCTCGGCCGGGTGCTCCAGGGAGGGATCGACGCCGCCGCCGCCGAGGGCGTGCCGGTCGGCGGCGGCCACTCGATCACCGACCCGGAGCCGAAGTACGGGATGGTCGTGGTGGGGCTGGCCCGGGAGGGCGACATCGTGCGCAACGCGACGGCCGGGGTCGGCGATCAGCTGGTCTTGACGAAGCCCCTCGGCCTCGGGATCGTCTCGACGGCGATCAAGCGGGGCCTGGCGGACGACGACCTCGTCGCCGCCGCGGTCGCGCTGATGACCACGAGCAACCGCGCGGCCGCCGAGGCGATGCGCGAGGCGCACGCCTCGGCGGCCACCGACGTCACCGGCTTCGGGCTGCTCGGCCACCTGCACCGGATGCTGCTCGCGTCCGGCGCGGCGGCCGACCTCGACGTCTCCGCCGTCCCGCTGCTCGATCCACGCGTGATGGACCTCGCGCGCTCCGGCGTCGTCCCGGGCGGCACGCGGCGCAACCTCGCGCACGTCCGGCCGCACACGGACTTCGGCGAGCTCCCCGAGCCGGAGCAGGTGCTCCTGGCGGACGCGCAGACGTCGGGCGGCCTCCTGATCGCGGCGCCGGACGGCGAGGCGCTCGCGTCGGCGCTGGCCCGGCGCGACGTGCCGTTCGCCCGGATCGGACGGGTCGTGGCGGGCGAACCCGGCCGGGTGTCCGCGCAGGGCCGCGTCGCCGCCTAGCGACCCGCCGCTCCGCCCGGCGTATCGTCGAGCACGGCGTGGACGCCCCGACACCGCCGCCGCGCGATTGGGCCGACGAGGACCCGGGTCTGCCGATCGAGTTCGGCCCGGCGTCCAACGCGGAGTTCGATCCGGAGCCGGTCCTGCCTCCGGTGCTCCGCGAGACGATCCGCCGCGCCCGCGACGACAGCGAGCGATGCGCGCGACGGCTCGGGATGTCGCGGCGGGAGTTCCTGCTGTCGGCCGCGGGCGCCGCCATCGCGTTCCTCGCGCTGAACGCGTGCACGCGCGAGGAGCACCGCGCCGACCCGTCGCGCGCGACGAGCGAGCCGGGCGGCAGCTACGAGATCCCGCCGTCCGCCTCCGTGGAGCCGCAGACCGCGTACGAGGCGCTGGGTGGGGAGGAGTTCGTCTTCGACATCCAGGGTCACCTCCTCGAGTACCACCTGAACCCCGTCCTGAACGGGCGGGACTTCTGGCGGTCCTTCCCGCAGCAGGGTTGCGGTGAGGACGACCCGCGCGTCTGCTATTCGATCGAGCACTTCCTCGAACTGATGTTCCTGCGCTCGGACACGAACATGCTCGTGCTCTCGTCGCTGCCGATCTTCCCCGAAGGCAGCCCGCTGTCGGCCGAGATCATGGACGTGACGCGACGCACGGTCGAAGGGCTCTGCCGCGACGAGCGCGTGCTCCTCCACGCGCAGGCGCTGCCGAACGTCGGGAGCCAGGCGGCCGCCCTCGACGCGATGGAGCACGTCGCGAACCGGTACCCCGTGGCGGCGTGGAAGACGTTCACGCACTTCCCCGACGCGTTCACCGGGGACGGGAACGCGTGGTGGCTCGACGATCGCGACGGCGGCGATCTCGGCGAGCGGTTCATCCGGAAAGCCGTCGAGCTCGGCCTCCCCACGATCTGCACCCACAAGGGGCTCTCGCTCGGGTCGCGGTACGCGTCGCCCGACGATGTCGGCGTCGTCGCGAAGCGTCACCCGGACGTGAACTTCGTCGCGTACCACTCGGGCTTCGAGCCGGCCACGCCGGAGGGCCCGTACACGCCGGCCACGAAGCACCTGGGCGTGAACCGGTTGATCGCCTCGATGGAGCGCGAGGGCGTCGGGCCGAACGAGAACGTCTACGCGGAGCTGGGCTCGACGTGGTGGTACGTGATGCGCTACCCGGACCAGGCCGCCCACGTCCTCGGCAAGCTCCTGAAGCACGTCGGCGAGGACAACGTCGTGTGGGGGACCGACTGCCTGTTCTACGGGTCGCCGCAGCCGATGATCCAGGCGATGCGGACGTTCCGGATCTCCGAGGAGTTCCAGGAGCGATACGGCTACCCGGAGCTCACGAAGGAGCTGAAGGCGAAGATCCTCGGCCTGAACGGCGCGGCGCTGTACGGCGTCGAGCCGAACACCGCGACCTGCGAGTTCTCGCGCCGGGAGCTCGAGCAGCTCCGCCGGACGCTGCCCGGCTTCAACGGCGCGCTGGGGCCGACGACGCTCCCGGCGGTGCAGGCGTTCCGCGACGACGACGCCGAGGTCTGGGCGACGACCGCCAGGATGCTGGCCTAGCCGTCCGTATCCTCGAGGGGTGCCCCGGCGCTCGATCCGTCTGATCGCGCCCGCGGACGACCTCCGGTCGGTCTTCCAGCGGATCCGCGCGGAGATCGACATCCCCGTCGACTTCGCGCCGGACGTGACCGCGGAGGCCGAGGCGTCGGCGGCGTCGCCCCGGATGCCCGACCGGGATCTCACCGATGTGCCGTTCGTGACGCTCGACCCGCCGGGATCGCTCGATCTGGACCAGGCCTTCCACCTCGAACGGGTCGGTCGAGGGATCCGCCTCCGCTACGCGATCGCGGATCCCGCGGCGTTCGTCGCCCCCGGCGGCGCCGTGGACCGTGAGGCTCACCGTCGCGGGGAGACGGCGTACAGCCCGGACGTCCGGGCGCTGCTGTACCCGTCGGTGCTGTCGGAGGGGGCGGCCTCGCTGTTGCCGGGGGGCCCGCGTCCCGCGGTGGTCTGGCGGGTCGACGTGGATCCGGACGGCGGGGTCGACGACGCCGCCGTGGAACGAGCGACGATCTCCAGCCGGGCGAAGCTGGCGTACGCCGACGTGCAGACGTCCCTGGACCGCGGCGATCCCGGCGAGGCACTGACGCTGCTCCGCGAGCTGGGCACGACCCTCCAGGCGGCGGAACGCGCGCGCGGCGGGGCCAGCCTCGGGCTGCCGACGCAGGAGGTGGTCCCCGCCGCCGGCGGGTACGGCCTGACGTTCCGGTCGCCGCTGCCGGTGGAGGGGTGGAACGCGCAACTGTCGCTCCTCGTGGGCCGGGTGGCCGCCGGTCTCATGCTCGAGGGTCGCGTCGGCGTTCTGCGGACGATGCCGCCTCCGGATCCGCAAGACGTCGAGCGCCTCCGGAGGATCGCGAGTGCGCTCGGGATCGACTGGCCGGCGTCGATGCCGTACGCGGAGCTGCTCTCCACGATCGACCCGGGCCGCTCGGCGGCGGAGTCCGCCTTCCTCCAGGAGGCCGCGGTCCTCTTCCGCGCCGCCTCGTACACCGCGTTCGACGGCACGCGCCCCCCGGACGAGCGACACGCAGCGATCGCGGCGCCGTACGCGCACTGCACCGCGCCGCTCCGCCGGTTGGTCGATCGCTACGCCAACGAGGTCTGCCTGGCGCTCGCCGCGGGGAGGGAGGTCCCCGGGTGGGCGCGCGACGCGCTGCCGGCGCTTCCGATGGAGATGGCGCTCGCCCACGAGAAGACCGGGCGCCTCGACCGGACGGTCGTCGACGCGGTCGAGGCCGCCGTGCTGGCGCCCTCGGTGGGTCTCGAGTCCGAGGCTGTCGTGGTGGACATCTGGAAGCGGAACCGTGGCGAGGTGGCGCTGCGCGAGCCGGCCGTGATCGGTCCGTGCGACGGGGTGGACGAGCTCGCCGCGACGATCCGGGTGCGGCTCGAGGAAGCCGACGTCGAACGGTGGACCGTGCGCTTCGTGAAGGTCTGACGCTCAGAGATCGGCGGCGGTGAGCTGGCCGCCGGCGGGGCCGCGGCCCGTCAGGGCCGCGGCCCCGCACCGGGCGGCCAGCGCGATCGCGTCGTCGTCCGAGAGGCCGCCGGCGAGCCCGTAGGTGAGCCCGGCGTGGAACGAGTCGCCGCTGCCGTACGTGTCGACGACCGTTCCCGCCACGGGCGCCGGCTCGAACCGACCTCGCTTGCCGCCCGCGGTCTCGAACGTTCCGCCGTCGGCGCCTTCGGTCAGCACGACCAGCCGCGGCGGCGCGTGGCCGAGCGCCGCGGGGTCGTACCGCTCGGCGGGATCGCGGGCGCTGCCGACGACCGCGTCGGCGCGCACGCCCGACTCGGCGAGCACGGTCAGATGGCGCGTCGAGACGACCAACACGGTCGCGGCGCGCGCCCTCCGGATCGCCTCGGCGTCGCCGGCCGTCACGTACACGCCGGCCGCCTTCGCGAGCAGCTCCCACGGCAGCGCATCGTCGCCGTGCGCCTCGAGCCGGGGCCCCAGGGTGGTGATCGTCCGCTCGCCGTCGCGGTCGATCAGGCAGACGGCTCGTCTCGTTGGATCGGTTCGCGAGGCGACGAACACGCCGACGTCTCCCGCGGTCAGCTCGTCGGCGGAGCGACGACCGAGCTCGTCGTCACCCAGGGCGGTGAACAGCTCGCTCGACCCTCCCAGCTTCGCCAGCTGCAGCGCCGCGACGGCGCCTCCACCGCCGGCTCCCTCCCACGTCTCGGTGGCGTGGGCGATGCCGCCGACCGGGGGGAGGGCGTCGACTCGCGCGAACGACATCCACTCCACGTGGCCCAGGACGGCCAGCCGCATCCGGGCATCGTCGCAGGTCACCCGATGCGGGGAATATCCACCCCGTTGGTAGGATTCGCACCTGCAACAGGGTCGCGACCTGCGGCCCGCGACACCCACCGAGGTCATGGCCCGGCTCGACGGCGTCTTCTACACGGAGATCGTGGAGCAAGCGTTCCGCGAGCTGCCCAACGAGGCCTGCGGACTGATCGCCGGGGAGGACGGCACGCCGGTGAAGGTCTTCCCGATGATCAACGCGGACGCCAGCTCCGAGACGTACCGCCTCGATCCGAAGCAGCAGCTCCGGGTGACCGACGAGATCGAGGATGCCGGCTGGGGACTGTGGGGGATCTACCACTCCCACACGCACACCGAGGCGTACCCCTCGAGGACGGACCGGGAGCGCTCCAAGCGGGTGGTCGACTTCTATCCCGACGTCCGGTTCCTGATCCTGTCGCTGGAGGACCGGGAAAGGCCGGTGTTCCGCTCGTTCTCGATCCGCGACGGCGAGGTCGAGGAGGAGGAGCTGACGATCGGATGACGGTGGAGCGGTTCACCGTGGACCAGGTCCAGCGCTACGCGCGGCACATCATCCTGCCGGGGATCGGCGGACCCGGCCAACGGAAGCTCCTGGACGCGAGCGTCCTCGTGATCGGCGCCGGCGGGCTCGGGTCGCCCACCGCCCTGTACCTCGCGGCCGCCGGCGTCGGGAGGCTGGGCATCGTCGACTTCGACGCCGTCGACCTCTCGAACCTCCAGCGTCAGATCCTGCACACCAACTCGGACGTCGGCCGATCCAAGGTCGCCTCCGCGGTCGAGCACCTCCGGGCGATCAACCCGTCGATCGAGGTCGTCGGACACGAGGAGCTCCTTTTCTCGACCAACGTGTTCGAGACGTTCGAGCCCTATGACGTGATCGTCGACGGCACCGACAACTTCCCGGTGCGCTACCTGGTGAACGACGCGACGCAGTTCATGGGCAAGCCGCTCGTCTACGGCTCGATCTACCAGTTCGAGGGCCAGGCGACCGTGTTCCAGCCCGGGCAGGAGACGCCGTGCTACCGCTGTCTGTTCCCGACGCCGCCGCCCCCCGGGACCGTCCCGTCGTGCGCGGAAGGCGGCGTGTTCGGCGTCCTGCCCGGCGTGATCGGCTCGATCCAGGCGACCGAGGCGATCAAGCTGATCACCGGCGAGGGCGACACCCTCGAGGGGCGGCTCCTGTTGTACGACGCACTCGACATGAGCTTCCAGGAAGTGAAGATCCGGTGGGACGCGGACTGCCCCGTGTGCGGCAAGGAGCCGACGATCACGGAGCTGATCGACTACGAGGCCTTCTGCGGCGTCCCGGCCCGACCCGAGTAAGAGGAGCGCGATGCCCGTCCAGGTCAAGCTGCCGACGATCCTCCGCAAGCACGCCGGGGGCGAGCCGAGGGTGAGCGCCGAGGGCGGCACGCTCCGTGAGGTCCTCCAAGATCTCGAGGCGCGCTATCCCGGCGTGACGAAGAACGTCTTCTCGGAGGACGGCGGGCTCCACCGGTTCATCAACGTGTACGTGAACGACGAGGACGTCCGGTACCTCGGCGCGCTGGAGACCGAGGTGCGGGAGGGCGACACCGTCTCGATCCTGCCCGCCGTCGCCGGCGGCGAGCGCTCGACGGCGAGCCCTCGGATGAGGAAGGACGAAGCGCCGCTGGGATAATCGGGGCCGTGAGCAGGCACGACGACGTCCTCGGCGCGATCGGCGACACCCCCCTCGTCGGGATCCCCTCGCTCTCGCCGAGGCCCGGCGTGCGTCTCTGGGCGAAGCTCGAGGGGCACAACCCGACCGGCTCGACGAAGGACCGGATCGCGCTCGCGATGGTCGAGGCGGCCGAGGCCTCGGGCGAGCTGACGCCGGACCGCACGATCCTGGAGCCCACGTCCGGCAACACCGGGATCTCGCTCGCGATGGTGGCGCGCCGGAAGGGCTACCGGCTCACGGTCGTCCTGCCGGACAACGCGAGCCAGGAGCGGATCGGGTTGTTGCGTCTCTTCGGCGCCGAGATCGTGTTCTCCGACGGCGAGAAGGGCACGAACGGTTCGATCGAGGTGGCCAGGGCGCTGGCGGCCGACCCGGCGTACCACATGCCGTTCCAGTACGGGAACCCCGCGAATCCGGCCGCGCACGAACGAGGGACCGGCCGGGAGATCCTGCGGGACCTCCCCGAGGTGACGCACTTCGTGGCCGGCCTCGGCACCGGAGGAACGCTCACCGGCGTCGGGCGAGCGTTGCACGCGCACGATCCCTCGATCCGCGTGATCGCCGCCGAGCCGGAGCTCGGCGATCTGGTCTACGGGCTCCGCTCGCTCGACGAGGGGTTCGTGCCGCCGATCTACGACCCCGAGCAGGTCGACCGGAAGTTCCTCGTCACGTCGGACGACGCGCTGCACGCGACGCGCGAGCTGACCGCGAGGGAGGGGATCTTCGCGGGGATCTCGTCCGGCGCCGTCGTGCACGTCGCGCGGCGGATCGCTGCGGACCTCGACCACGGAGACGTCGTGTGCCTCCTCGCCGACGGCGGATGGAAGTACCTGTCGACCGAGGCGTGGGCCGACGACCTCGCGACGGCGGAGAAGCGCGTGGCGGAGTCCCTCTGGTGGTGACGGACGCCCGGCCGATCGGGGTCTTCGACTCCGGGGTCGGCGGACTCACCGTCGCGCGGGCGATCCTCGATCTCCTGCCGCAGGAGCCGCTGATCTACGTGGGGGACTCGGTGCGGTTCCCGTACGGCCCCAAGCCCGTGTCGGAGATCCGCCGGTACGCGTTGGAGATCGCGGCCTGGCTCGTGGAGCGTGACGTGAAGATGCTCGTGATCGCGTGCAACTCGATCGAGGTCAGCGCGATCGGCGACATCGCGGTCCGGGCGGACATCCCCGTGGTCGGCGTCGTGAACCCGGGAGCCCGGGCGGCCCTCCGGGCCACGCGCAACGGCGTGGTCGGCGTGATCGGCACCGAGGCCACGATCGCGACCGGCGCCTATCAGCGCGCGATCGGCTCGTCGGTGAGCCTCCACGTCGCCGCGTGCCCGGCCTTCGTCGAGCACGTGGAGCGGGGCGACACCAGCTCCCCCGAGCTGCGCGCAGCGGCGACGGGGTATCTTGAGCCGCTCATGGACGCCGGGATCGACACGTTGGTGCTCGGCTGCACGCACTACCCGTTGCTCTCGGGGCTCCTCCAGCTGGTGCTCGGTCCCGACGTCGTCCTCGTCTCGTCGGCGGAGGAAACGGCCAAGGACGTCTACGGCGAGCTCGTCACTCGAGATCAGCTCGCGCCGGCCGAGGGAGAGCCCGCGCACACCTTCGCCACGACCGGCGACCCCTCGTCGTTCCAGCGCCTCGCGGAGCTGTTCTTCGGACGCGAGATCCGCGACCTCGGTGTGCATCGGGTGAACGTGGAGGCCGCGTGGAGCTGACGGTGCTCGGCGCCCAGGGCACCTGGCCGGGAGCCGGCGGCGAGAACTGCGGGTACCTCGTCACGGAGGACGGCTACCACCTGTGGGTCGACGCGGGGACCGGGACGTTCGCTCGGCTGCAGCAGGTGATCCCGGTCGATCAGGTCGGCGCGATGCTGATCACGCACGGTCATCCCGATCACTTCGTCGACATCATCCCCACGTTCTACGCCCGCCATTACGGAGGCCTGGGAGAGCCGGGGCTCCCGCTGTGGTCGCCCGGAGGGTTCACCGACATCGCCGCCGCGCTCGTGTCCGAGAACGGCCGGAACGTGATGGCCGAGGCGTACGCGTTCCGCACCGCGGCCGCCGGCGAGGTCTTCGAGCTCGGGCCGTTCCGGATCACGCCGTTCGAGATGCAGCACATCGGCGTGCTGACGCTCGGGTATCGGATCCAGACGGACGGCGCGGTGCTCTCCTACACGGGCGACACCGGCCCGTGCGACCCGGCCGTGGACCTCGCGCGCGACGCGGATCTCTTCCTCTGCGAGGCGACGTATCAGAACAGCTCGAGGCTCTTCCCGTTCCACCTCTCGGCGTCGCAGGCCGGCGAGATGGCGAAGGCCGCCTCCGTGGGGCACCTGGTGCTGACGCACCTCACGCCGGAGCTCGACCACCGGGTGTCGATCCGCGAGGCGGCCGAGACGTACGACGGCCCGATCGACATCGCCGTGCCCGGCATGGTCCTCGAGGTCGGCCGGTGACGCGCCCCGACGGGCGAGCGGCCGGTCAGCTCCGGCCGGTCACCTACGAGCTCGGCTACCAGGAGTGGGCGCTCGGCTCGGTCCTGTTCTCGATGGGCAAGACCCGCGTGCTCTGCGCGGCCTCAGCCTCGACCGAGCCGCCCCGATGGCTCCGCGGGACCGGCGGCGGATGGGTGACCGCCGAGTACTCGATGCTGCCGGCTTCGACGACGGAGCGCTCGCCGCGCGAGGTGAACCGCGGCCGCCCCGGAGGACGGACGCAGGAGATCCAACGGTTGATCGGCCGGTCGCTCAGAGCCGTCACGGACCTGGCGCGCCTGGGGGAGCGGACGATCACGGTGGACTGTGACGTCCTGCAGGCCGATGCCGGCACGCGCACCGCGGCGATCACCGGCGGCTACCTGGCGCTGGCGCTGGCGCTCCGTCGGCTCGCGGCCGATCGCGTGGTGCCCGACGACCTCCTCCCGGACTCGGTGGCGGCGGTCTCCGTCGGGATCGTCGAGGGTGAGCCGAGGCTGGATCTCTGCTACGAGGAGGACGCCGCCGCGGAGGTCGACTGCAACGTCGTGATGACCGGCGGCGGGCTGCTCGTCGAGGTGCAGGGGACCGCGGAGGGGCAACCCTTCGCGCGGGATCGCCTCGACGAGCTGCTGGACCTCGCGTCGTCCGGCGTCGCCGAGCTGACGAAGGTGCAGCGGGACGCGCTCGGCGGCTGATGCCGTTCCCGCCACGTCTCGCGATCGCGTCGAGGAACCCTCACAAGCTCCGGGAGATCCTCCGGATCTGCGCCGGCTGGCCGGTGGAGTGGATCACGGCGGACGACGGCGACGGGCGGTGGCCCGACGTCGAGGAGACCGGCGCGACCTACCTCGAGAACGCCACGTTGAAGGCGCGGGCCGTGGCGGCCGCCGTGGACGAGCCGGCGCTGGCCGACGACTCCGGGATCGAGGTCGATGCGCTGGGCGGCCGTCCCGGCCCGCGCTCGGCCCGGTACGCCGGTGAGCACGCGACGGATCGGGAGAACCTCGAGGAGCTGATCCGGGCGATCAAGGGCGTGCCGGCCTCCGGCCGGACCGCCCGGTACCAGTGCGTCGTGGTCCTGGCGACGCCCGGCGGTGACGACGATGTCGTCGCTGAGGGTGTCTGCGAGGGAACGCTGGAGCCGAAACCGCGCGGGACGCGCGGCTTCGGCTACGACCCGATCTTCGTCCCGGCCGGCTGGGAGACGACGATGGCGGAGCTGACCGACGAGGACAAGGATCGGATCAGCCACCGGGGTCGGGCGCTCCGGACGCTCGGAGAGAGACTGCTCG
>Ga0081539_10004616_pt1 | contig 15008 bp, 14 predicted proteins | sample TabmetS4T2R2_FD_71023 | JGI IMG/M metagenome (GOLD analysis project Ga0081539, IMG submission 71023) | Tabebuia heterophylla rhizosphere microbial communities from the University of Puerto Rico - S4T2R2 | ecosystem: Host-associated > Plants > Roots > Rhizosphere ...
CTGAGCGACGAGAACGCACTCGATCTCCTCGACGAAAGCGAAGGTGAGCCGCGGCTCGTCGCGGGGCGCTGCTCGGACTGCGGTGAGCTGACCTTCCCACTCCGTCCGGTGTGCCCTCGGTGCGGCAGCGCCTCCGAGCGGATGCTGCTTCCTCGGGAGGGGACGCTGTGGACGTGGACGGTGCAGGGGTTCGAGCCGAAGCCGCCGTACATCGCCGACGGGGCTTTCGAGCCGTACGGCGTCGGGTACGTCGAGTTCCCTGGCTGCCTGCGCGTCGAAGGACGGCTCACCGAGCCCGACCCCTCCCGCCTGCGTATCGGCATGCCGATGGTCGTCGTCGCCGCGCGGATCGGCGGACGCCGTGCCTATGCGTTTGCTCCCGCGGAAGCCCGTGTCGGATGAGCGCGGGCCGCGAGATCGCGATCGTCGGGGTGGGGCTCCACCCGTTCGGCCGTCACGAGGGCGTGTCCGGGCTCGCCATGGGAGTGCACGCGGTGCGCGCCGCGCTGGCCGACGCGGGGCTCGCGTGGGGCGATGTGCAGATCGCCTACGGGGGCAGCGAGGACGCGGGTAACGCCGACACGATGGTGTCCGAGCTCGGGCCGACAGGGCTCCCGTTCGTGAACGTGAAGAACGGCTGTGCGACGGGCGGCTCGGCGCTCGTCGCCGCGGTCCGCGCGCTTCAGGCGGGCAGCGCCGACGTCGCGCTGGTCGTCGGCTTCGACAAGCATCCGCGCGGCGCGTTCCAGAACGATCCGGCCGACTGGTCGCTTCCTGCGTGGTACGGGGAGATCGGCCTGATGGTGACGACGCAGTTCTTCGGCGCGAAGCTGCAGCGGTACGTCCACGACCACGCGATCCCAGCACTCACGCTCGCCCAGGTCGCAGAGAAGGCATTAGCCAACGGTGCTCTCACGCCGCACGCCTGGCGCCGCACTCCGTTCTCGACCGACGAGATCCTCGCGTCGCCGATGCTGGCCCACCCGCTCACGCAGTACATGCTCTGCTCGCCTGGCGAGGGAGCGGCGGCGGTCGTGTTGTGCCGTCGTGAGCTCCTCGGCCGGCGATCCGGCGAACGCCCGGTCTGGCTCCGGTCGGTGTCGTTCCGGACGCGCAGAGCCGACACGTTCGAAGTCTTCAGCCCATCGCTCTCCCTCGAGCTGACTCCGTCGCCCACCGTCGATGCAGCGCAGGAGGCGTTCGAGACGTCCGGCATCGATCCGCGGGACGTCGACGTCGTCCAGGTGCAGGACACGGAGTCCGGGGCGGAGCTGATCCACCTCGCCGAGTGCGGGCTCTGCGCGCACGGCGAGCAGGTCGAGCTCTATGCGACGGGTGCGACGACGATCGCCGGGCGGCTCCCGGTCAACACCGACGGCGGCTGCCTTGCGAACGGGGAGCCGGTGGGAGCGTCGGGGTTGCGGCAGGTCGTCGAGGTCGTCACGCAGCTCCGCGGCGATGCGGGCGACCGTCAGGTCGCCGGCGCGCCGAAGGTGGGATTCACGCACGTCTACGGCGCGCCGGGCGTGAGCGCCTGCACCGTGCTGAGCACCTGAGCCTTGTCGGAGACCTCGTTCCCGTGAAGCATGTCGTCGGAAATCCGCCACCGCGCGCCGTGTCGGACATGTACGCGCACGCAGGGAGGGGCGAGGTGGACGCGGCCGCGCAGCAATTCGACAAGCGCGCGGTCTACGGGTTCGGCTCCGACGAGTCCGACGAGCGCGGCGCACGCGCGGTTGCACGGGGACGGACGGAGATCGCGGCAGCGCTGGGCGTCGACCTCGCCGGCCAGGTCGCGCAGCTTCGCGTCTGCGTGCACGAGGGGCTGGACTGCCTCGTCGAGGGCTGTCTCGTCGACTCGATGGGAGAGCACGTTTCCACGTTCGCGGCCTCTTTCCAGCTCGACACCGACGGCTCGATCGCGCGCGCCGTCTCCTACCGAACGACGCCCCTCCAGCCCGCGACCTCGTGGGCTCGCGCGCCCGCCGAAGACGCGCCCGACGCGAGGCGCGCGCTCCAGCACTACTTCTCCTGTCTCGAGGCCGGCGACTTCGACGGTGCCGCACACTGCTTCTCGGCGGACGTGCTGTACGCCTACCCGCAGGCGAGGCCGGGCCTGCCGCGCCCCGTCTACGTCGGCCGACAGAAGCTCCTCGAGGCTTTCGTCGAGCGCGGCCGGCGTCGGTGGCGGCATCGCGTGCTCATCTCGGTTCAGCGAGGTCGCGAGTGCATGGCCGAGGGGGACGTCGTGGGGCTGGAAGCGGGCCGGACCGGCGGCTGGATCTCGAGCCTGACGCTCGACGACGAGGCGCTGATCGTGCGCTACTGCGCGTTCTACGCCGAGCCTGCGGTTCCACGGTGGGAACCGGGACGCTGAGCGGGCCTTCGCCACCTGCTGGTGCAGCCGCGGCCGAGACCTGCGTATAATGAACTGAAGTAAAGTCAGGGCACGGTCGCGGAAAGGAGCCGACGATGGCCTGGGACTTCTCCACTGAGCCCGAGTTTGAGGAGCACCTCGCCTGGATGCGCGACCTCGTGCGCGAGGAGATCTGGCCGATCGAGGCGATCGCCGACGAGATCGGGCAGGACGGGCTCGACCGGCTGCTCGAGCCCGTCAAGGAGCGGGTCAAGCAACGCGGCCTGTGGGCGGCGCATCTGCCCCCGGAGCTCGGCGGGCAGGGCTTCGGCCAGGTGAAGCTCGGCCTGATGAACGAGATCCTCGGCACCTCGATCTACGCCCCGCCCGCGTTCGGGTGTCAGGCACCCGATTCGGGCAACAGCGAGATCCTGGCCCTCGCCGGGACCGACGAGCAGAAGCAGCGCTGGCTGTATCCCCTGCTGCGGGGCGAGATTCGCTCGGCGTTCTCGATGACGGAGCCCGACACACCGGGCTCGGACCCGACCCAGCTCCGGACACGAGCTGTCCGCGACGGCGACGGGTACGTGCTCAACGGGCACAAGTGGTTCACGTCGAACGGCTCGATCGCGGACTTCCTGATCGTGATGGCGGTCACCGATCCTGACTCGGCACCGCATGAACGGGCCTCGATGTTCATCGTCCCCGTCGATACGCCGGGCGTCACGCTCGTCCGCGACGTACCGAACATGGAGCAGCCCTACCAGCATTTCGGGATGCTCGGCGGGCACACGGAGATCCTCTACGAGGACGTGCGGCTGGGGCGCGACGCGCTCCTCGGCCGAGAAGGCGAGGGCTTTCTCATCTCCCAGCAGCGACTCGTCCCCGGTCGCATCCACCACTGCATGCGCTGGCTGGGGGTCTCCCGTCGCGCCTTCGACATGATGTGCGAGCGGGCGCTCTACCGGCCGGTACGCGGCGGCCTCCTGCGCGACAAGCAGACCGTGCAGAACTGGATCGCCGACTCGGCCGCCGAGATGCAGGCCGCCCGCCTGATGACGCTGCACGCCGCATGGAAGATCGACCGCTTCGGCTCGAGCGCGGCTCGGACGGACGTGTCGCTGATCAAGTTCTTCGGCGCGAGGGTGCTGCACGACGTCGTCGACCGCGCGCTCCAGCTCCACGGCGGCCTCGGCTACTCGACCGACATGCCACTCGAGATGCTGTACCGCTACGCGCGGCACGCTCGCTTCGTCGACGGAGCCGACGAGGTACACAAGGAGTCGGTCGCCCGCCAGATCCTCCGCGCGTACGACGCGCCCGAGGACGGTGTGCCGACCGAGCACGTGCCGACACGTCGCGCCGCTGCGCACGCCAGGTTCGCCGACGTGCTGGCACCGGTCGCCGTCGAGTGAAGCTCTGTTCTCGTGACGCGCTCGGCGGGCACCAAGGACCAGGGCGGCGAGCTCGCAGGCTTCCTCGACACGGGTCTCGACCTCACGACGGACGGCATCACCGCGGAGGAGCGGGCACGCACCCTGGCCTGGTACCGGGAGCACCACGACCACGGCGAGCTCGACCTGGCACCGTTCGCTCGGTTCCAACTGGAGCACGACCCGGCGACGTTCAAGCGCCTCCGTCGGCACCTGCTGACGGTCGGTCGCGAGCCGTCGCCGCCGCTCCCCATCGCCGTGGCGGTGCTGCTGTGGATCCACACCTACGCCGTGCTCGGCAACGGCAAGGGAGCGCTCTACGAGATCGTGGCGGCACGCTCGCTCGGCGCGGCGCGCTCGGAGATCATGGAGACGATCGCCTTTGCGGCGCTCAACGGAGGGCCGCTGGCCGTCAACGCCGTCGCCGAGGTCGCGGACGAGTACCTCGCAGCCTGGTCGGACGACGATCCCGTCGAGGGCCTGCACTGGCCCGACAGCTGGGGAGTGGACGTCGACGGGCTGCGCACGGGCATCGATCTCACGTCCGACGAGCTCGAACCGGGTGAGCTCGAGCTGATCCGGGACTGGTACGTCCGCACCGCGAGTCAGGTGCCACGGCACGTCGAGGTGCTCGGCCGCCTTGCACCGAACGCGCTCAAGACGCTGCGCGCGCGGTTCGAGACGGCGGCGCGCGGTGCGCTCCCGGCACAGGTCATCCCACTCTTCACCGTCCACCTGGCCGCGGTGCGGCAGTCACCCGCATCGATCGCAGGGTCGCTGCGCATCGCACGAGGCCTCGGCGTCCGTCGAAGCGAGGCGCTCTCCGCGCTGCTGTGGGCCGCCGTCTACGGGGGCGAAGTGACCCTGGAGACGGCGATCGCGGCGGCCGGGGACGTGCTCGAGGGTTGGGCATGACAGGCGTCTCGTTCACGGGCGCCAACCACGTCTGCGTCGTGACCGGCGACCTCGAGAGGGCGGTTCACGCGTGGGCAGATCGCTACGGCGTCGGCGCCTGGCACGTGTGGACGAAGGACCGGTCGAACATGGCCGCACGGGTGGACGGCAAGCCGACCGAGTTCGCGATGCGCGTCGCGCTCTGCAGCCTTGCCTCGGGGTTTCGGATCGAGTTGATCGAGCCGCTCGACCAGCGGAGCCCGTACGCCGAATCGCTGGCGGGGTGCGGCGGGCGGGATCACGTGCATCACCTGAGACTCGACGTCGCGGACTACGCGGCCGCGCGGGAGAGCTTGACAGCCCTCGCTCCGAGAATCCCGCTGGACGCGACGTTCGCCGGCGCGCCCGGAATCATCTGCGAGGTGCGCGCGACGTACTTCGACACCCGGGAGGACCTCGGCTTCACGCTCGAGATCGCGGACGTCCCGACGGGCTTCGCGATGCCCGATCCCGAGCTCGTGTATCCGCCTCCCGACCCAGGAAAGGAGACGATGCCATGACCCAGGTCGCCGAGACGAGACCGCGGCCCGCGGCAGTGAGCCTGGACCCGGGCGAGGAGCGGCGCTACCGCGAGCGCACCCGCCGCTCGCTCGAGCTGATCGAGCGCACCCGGCGACTGATTCCCACGGGCCACGGGGGTGGCATGTGGTACCAGCTGCCGTACCCCGTCCTCCTCGAGCGGGGTGAGGGCTGCTGGATCTGGGACGTCGACGGCAACCGCTACCTCGACCTGCGGATCGGCGACTGGGTGCTGATCCACGGCCACTGCAATCCCCACATCCGCGACGCCGTCGTCGCCCAGCTCGACAAGGCGGTTCAGTTCGGCTCGGCCGACTGGGACCTGAGCTATCGCATGGCATCGCTCCTCTGCGAGCGGATGCCGTCCGTCGAGCGCGTGAAGTTCCTCGTCAGCGGGACGGAGGCGAACCTTCTCGCGGTGCGACTCGCGCGCGCACACACCGGGCGCGTGAAGGTCGCGAGGTCCGCAGGGAGCTACCACGGGCACGCGGACTTGCTCATGACGGGAAGCTCCGCCGTGGCGATCTCCGCCGCTCGGCTGCCGGCGGGCGTCTCCCCACATGCGGCCGAGGAGCTCGTCGAGATCCCCTTCAACGACCCCGACCGCGCAGAGGAGGTCCTCGAGCGCGAGGCGGCGGATCTGGCCGCCGTCCTCGTCGAGCCGGTCATGGGCGCGGCGGGCATGATCGATGCGAAGCCGGAGTTCGTCCGTCGGCTGCGCGAGATCACACAGCGGCTGGACGTCGTCCTGATCTTCGACGAGGTGGTCACCTTCCCGATCGCGTACGGCGGTGCTCAGGCCCACTTCGGCGTGGTGCCGGACCTGACGACGATGAGCAAGGCGATCGGCGGCGGTCTCCCGATGTCCGCGGTCGGCGGCCGCGCCGAGATCATGGACATCCTCGAGCCCGAGCTCCACGACGGGGTCGCCCCGGTCGCCTCGGTGTCGACGTTCGCCTGCAACCAGGCGTCGCTGGCCGCAGGTATCGCATGCCTGGAGCTGCTCACGCCCGATGTCCATCAGCGCGTCTGTGCGATCGGCGACCGCGCGCGCAACGGCATCGACGAGCTCGGCCGTCGCTACAGGATTCCGCTGCACTCAACAGGGCTCGGGCACGTGTTCGGCATGCACTGGGCGGAGGAGCGCGTCGTCGACCTGCCGACCCGCATGGCCAGCGACCGCGAGAAGATCGTGAACCTCCATCTGGCGCTGATCAACGAGGGCTACTACCAGATGTCGCTCGGCTACTTCCTGCTCAGCACGGAGGTCGGCAAGGCGGAGATCGATGAATTCCTCGGTGCGTGCGAGCGTGCGCTCCACACGCTGGGCTACGTGTCGTGAGCGACGGGCGGCTCGGCGACCGCGTCGCCGTCGTCACGGGCGGCGGCTCCGGGATCGGCGAGGCTGTCTGCTCCCGCCTGGCGGCCGACGGCGCTCGCGTCGCGGTGCTCGACGTCGCCGCCGACGCCGCCGAGCTGACCGCGGGCCTCGTGGACGGGATCGCGGTGGTCGCCGACGTCGCCGACGCGTCTGCCGTGGAGGGCGCGCTCGAGGAGGCGGAGCGCCTGCTCGGGCCCGTCGACGTTTGGATCAACAACGCCGGAATCGCCGCCACCGAGAACGCGGCAAGGATCGCCGATCGCGTCCAGCGCCAGCTCGACGAGGTGGCGAAAGGCGCGGTCACCACGCCGCTCGACGCGCTCGTCCGGCTCCCCGACGAGGAGTGGCGCCGGATGCTCGCCGTGCATCTCGACGGCACGTTTCACGGGACGAGAGCGGCGGCGCGCTCGATGAGCAGTCGCGGAGCCGGGGCGATCGTCAACATCGCCTCCATCTGCGGGCTCGAAGGGTGCGTCGGCCACCCCCACTACTCGGCAGCCAAGGCAGGGATCCTCGGATTCACGCGAGCAGTGGCGAAGGAGCTCATCGTGCAGGGTATCCGCGTCAACGCGGTGGCACCCGGCTTCGTCCAGACGGGCTCCGCGGCCCTCAGCGACCGGCAGCGCGCCGTGATCTCGAGCCGGACGCCGATCGGCCGGCACGGCCGGCCCGACGAGGTCGCTGCGACGGTCGCATTCCTCGCCTCGGACGACGCGTCGTTCTTCGTCGGCGAGACAGTCAGCCCGAACGGCGGGCTCGTCACCATCTGAGCAGCGGAAGGAGAACGGATGGTCGGTCGTGAGGTCGTGATCGTCGAGGCGGTGCGGACGCCGATCGGGCGCGGCCACCCGGAGAAGGGCTACTACCGCGACGTCCACCCGAACGAGCTGCTCGGCTCGGTTCTCCGAGCGGTGATCGAGCGAGCGGGCATCCGGGCGGAGGACGTCGAGGACGTCATCACGGGCTGCGTGCAGCAGGTCGGGGAGCAGTCCTACAACGTCGGCCGCAACGCCTGGCTCCAGGCTGGGCTGCCGGTCGAGACGCCCGCCACGACAATCGACCGGCAATGCGGTTCCGCGCAACAGGCGGTCAACTTCGCAGCCGCGCTTCTCGCGTCCGGCGTCCACGACGTCGCGATCGGATGTGGGGTCGAGCACATGGGCCGCATCCCACTCTCCGCGAACGGTGCGATCGCCGAGCGGTTCGGGACACCGTTCGCTCCGGCGCTGCTCGAGCGCCACGCACTCGTCAACCAGGGACTGAGCGCGGAGCTGATCGCGGACCGCTGGGGCATCTCCCGTCGCGAGTGCGACGAGATCTCGCTCAGGTCGCAGCAGCGAGCTGCTCGCGCCACGCAGGAAGGGCGGTTCGAGCGGGAGATCGTCCCGTTCGCCGTCAACGGCTCGTCGATCCTTACCGACCAGGGAATTCGCCCGGAGACGTCCATCGAAGGGCTCGCGGAATTGCAGCCCGCTTTCAAGGAGGGCGGCCGGATCACCGCCGGCAACTCCTCGCAGATCTCCGACGGCGCGGCGGCGGTCCTCCTCATGACGCGCGGGAAGGCGGACGAGCTCGGCGTTTCGCCACGTGCGCGCATCGTCGACCAGACGACGGTGGGCGTCGACCCGGTGCTGATGCTGACTGGGCCGATTCCGGCAACCCGCGTGATGCTCGACCGCAACGGCCTGATGCTCTCGGACATCGACCTGATCGAGATCAACGAGGCGTTCGCGTCGGTGGTCGCGGCGTGGGAACGAGAGCACCAGCCCGACGTCGAGAGGATCAACGTCAACGGCGGCGCGATCGCGCTCGGGCATCCGCTGGGCTCGACTGGGGCGCGACTGATCACCACCCTCCTGCACGAGCTCGAGCGCACGGACACGGAGCGCGGCCTCGTCACGATGTGCTGTGGCGGAGGCCTCGGCACGGCAACCCTGATCGAAAGGATCTAGATGACGCTTCTCGACGGAAAGGTCGCCATCGTCACCGGGGCCGGCCGCGGGATCGGCCGCGCGCACGCCCTCGCGCTCGCCTCTGCGGGTGCGCGAGTCATCGTCAACGACCTCGGGGCTTCGCTCGACGGAAAGCGCGAAGGATCCTCGCCCGCCGACGAGGTGGTCGAGACGATCCGCGCCCGTGGCGGCGAGGCGGTCGCCGACCGTGAGGACGTCGCCGACTTCGCCGGCGCGAGGCGCATGGTCGACCGTGCGATCGAGACATTCGGCCGGCTCGACATCCTCGTCAACAACGCGGGAGTCCTGCGAGACCGGATGCTCGTCAACATGAGCGAAGCGGAATGGGACGCCGTGATCGCCGTCCACCTCAAGGGCCACTTCGCCCCGACGCGCCACGCTGCCGCGTATTGGCGAGACCGCGCCAAGGCAGGTGACGACGTGCGCGGACGGGTGATCAACACCGCGAGCCCGTCAGGCGTGTTCGGCAACGTCGGTCAGTCGAATTACGGGGCGGCCAAGGCGGGCATCGCCGCTTTCACGGTGATCGTCGCGCAGGAGCTCGGGCGTTACGGGGTGACCGTGAACTGCATCGCGCCTAACGCCCGGACGCGGATGACCGAGTCGGCGTTCGAGCTCCCGGACGGGGAAGGCTTCAACGAGCTCGCACCGGAGAACAACTCTCCGATCGTCGTCGCGCTCTGCGCAGACGAAGCACAGGGCATCACCGGCCAGGTATTCCACGTGTTCGGCGGAGCCGTGAACATGCTCCAACCGTGGGCCGCGGGTGAGCTGTACGCCCGCGAGGAGCGTTGGGAGCCCCAGGAACTGCTCGACGAGCTGCTCGCCCGGCTCCCGTACGGTGCCGCTCCGACCGGCCTTGCGGCTTCGATGGAGGCAGTCGGCGCAGGCGCATACGCTCCAAAGAGCTGACCGTCGTCGCCGTTGTCGTCGCAGCCCGTGGCGAACGCCGAGGCCTTGCGCATCCTGCGCATTGCCTTAACCGACTTCGACCTCGAGGCGGCTCGCGGCAACGGTCACAGACACCTGCTGGCACGCTACGCCGTCGCACGTCCTACGCCTCCGGTCCCCGCGCAGACGCCACGGATCGAACGAGACGGCCCGGCAGTGGGCCGGCCGGTAGGCACCCGCGTCGCGCCGCCGGTGCCTACCGGCGCGATCGACATCAGGCGGTCGGGGCGAGTGGCGGGCGCTCCAGCACGCGGGGCCGGTACTCGACCATCTGGATGCGGCCGTCGAACGTGCGGTGGTCGATCATGTCGAGGGCGACGTCCGGGTAGCCGTCATAGATGCGTTCTGATCCAGTGGCGCCGGTGATCACGGGAAACATCCCGACCCGGAAGCGATCGACGAGCCCGGCTCGCAGCAGCGAGCGGCACAGGCTGATGCTGCCGATCGTGCTGATGAGACCCGAGCCGTCATTCTTCAACGCCCGGACCGCTTCGACGGCGTCGTCGCGCACGAGCGTGGAGTTAGCCCACGTGAGCGGTTCCTCGAGGGAGGTCGAGAACACCACCTTCGACGCTCGCGTCAAGGCGTCGACGGACGCCTCCTCGTCGGGAGTGAACTCGTCCGTTCCCGGTGGCGTCTCGCCGGCGGCGAAGCCCGACATCAATCGGTACGTGTTCGCTCCCATGACGTAGGTGACCTCTGGTTGCTCGTCGAGCCAGGCGAGGTACTCAGGCCCCTCGAGACCCCAGAAGCCGGGCCAGCCGTCCGCCGACGCGTAGCCGTCGAGGGAGGTGATGAAGTCGACCATCAGTTCTCGCATCGTGGTCCTCCTGGAGCATGGACTGGCTTGTCAGGCGATTGTGGCGGTCAGAAGTTGATGCGGGTCAGACCGCCCGGCTCCGTGCCCATCACCACGGTCGCCGAGCGCTCGATGCGATACACGTTCCACGGCGAGCGGCGGCTCCAGCTTCGACCGGATCAGCGGAAGGCGCAGCGGTCGGTCAGGCGCTCCGAGAGTCGATGGGGCTCGCCGCCCATCAACCCGATCGTACGTCGACGCCGCCGCTCTCAGTCGGAGACGGTCACCAAGTCCTGCGAACCCGAGGCCCACAGCAATTGACGGCGTGACGCTGTCAGCCTCCGCCTGGACTACTCCCCTGCCCCCGTCGATCCGAGCAGCCAAGCCTCACGGGGTTTCTCACCGGTGACCGGTGAGGCGGAGGTGGCGGTGAGGCCCGATTCTGGAGCGACGAACCCGCCGCCCCGCGTCTGGGGCTCGAGAGCGAAGGAGTCTGACATGGATCACCTCACCTTGGCACTGGTGCATCGGGCGTACCGCATGCGCGGCTACCCGATCGATCACGAGCTGCGCCGTGCCCATCGCGCGCAGCGAGGCCGCCGCTTCCGGCGCATGCGCGCGCTGGCGGCCCGCCTGTCGCGCAAGGAGCGGTCGTGACGTCGCCTCGCCCTCGTATGCGCGAGCTGGCGGAGCGCACGTCGGACGGTTTGCGCGTGCGGCTGCTCTGGCGTCACGGAAGCGATGACCTGTGGGTCGAGGTCTGGGAGCCGGAATTCGACGTGACGATCGTGATTCCGGTGCTGTCAGACCGGGCGCTCGACGCCTTCCACCACCCGTACGCCTACGCCGCGTTGCACGGCGTCGCGCCGAGGGCCGAGCCGCTCGCGGCGTGACGCGACGTAGGACGCGACGATGCGCACGGACGACGAACTGGCCACCGAGACGAAACGCGTGATCGCCCGGATCGAGCAGATCACGGTGGAGACGCACGACGTCGAGAGGCTGCTCGACTTCTACCGGCGGCACCTGGGGGCCGAGTCTTCGCCGGCCAGCGAGGACGCCGACGGTGTCGGCGCTCGGGTCGTCGATTTCTGCGGCGTCCGCCTGGAGCTGATCAAGCGACCGACAGACCGCGAGACCGTGGACGATCGCCGCCCGCCCGGCTTCGTCCAGCTCGGCTTCGCGCTCGGCTCCGCCGACGCGGTCGACGAGCTCACAGCGCGTCTCCTCGCGGCCGGCCATCGCGTGCTCCAGCCGCCGAGCCGCTCCTGCGCAGGGGGGTGCTACGAGAGCATCGTTCTCGATCCGGACGGGAACCGGCTGAAGCTCGCGGTGTGACACTCGGCGACGACGAGGGATCGCCCTGAGTGGCTCTAGAATCGTCTTGTGGCCGTCCGCGAGCATGTGCTCGTCGAGCGCGAGGGCGAGCTGGCTGCCGTGCGGCGGTTGCTGGACGCCGCATACGAGGGCTCGGGCGGAACAGTGCTCTTCGAGGGACCGCCGGGGATCGGCAAATCCAGCGTGTTGGCCGCCGGGCGCGCCTCCGCAAACGACCTGCGCGTCTTGACGGCACGCGGCAGCGAGCTGGAGCGCGAGTTCCCGTTCGGAATCGTGCGGCAGCTGCTGGAGCCGGTGCTGGCGGCAGCGGACGCCTCCGAGCGGCAGACATTGCTGGCTGGAGCGGCCGCCCTGGCTGAGCATGTGCTCCTCGCGACCGACCCCGACAGGAGCGACGCGCCGTCCTACTCGGCGCTGCACGGCCTCTACTGGCTGGCCGTCAACCTGGCCGACGCGCAGCCGCTACTGCTCACCGTGGACGACGCCCAGTGGGCTGATCTGGCCTCGCTGCGCTGGCTCCTCTACCTCGCCCCCCGCCTCGAAGGCGTGCGACTGGCGCTGCTGCTCGCCAGCCGCCCGGACGCGACCGGCCCAGCCCGCGACCTGCTCGACGAGCTCGTCGGCAGCCCCGAAGTCGGCGTCGTCTACCCCAACAGCCTGAGCGAAAGAGGAACAGGCCAACTGGCCGCCGAGCTGCTTCCCGCCGAGGCGGACCCGGAGTTCGTCGCAGCGTGCCATCAGGCCACGGGAGGCAACCCGTTTCTGCTGCGCGAGCTGCTGGGCGAGCTCTCTCGGCGCGCGATTCCACCGACCCGGGAAAGCGCCGTCCTGGCGAGCCACCTGAGCTCGCAGGGCGTCGGCCGCGCCGTTCGTGCCCGCCTCAGGCTGCTTCCCCCCGAGTGCGCCGCCCTCGCACGCGCTGTCGCCGTGCTGGGCGACCGGGCAGAGCTGCCGTTGGCCGCGCGCCTTGCCGGCGTGGAGGAACGCGCCGCGCTGTCGGCCACCGATCAACTTGTCCGCGCGGCCATCCTCGAGCCCGGCGAGCCGCTCGCGTTCGTTCATCCGCTTGTCTCTTCGAGCGTCTATTCCGAGCTGAGCGCGGGCGAACGGGACGAGCAGCACGCGCGCGCCGCCGCGGCTCTGAGCGAGGCGGGAGCGGCACCCGATCGGATCGCGCTGCACCTGCTCGAAACCCGTCCACGGGCCGACGCAGAGACGGTGACGACGCTGCGCCGTGCGGCCGCCGGCGCAAGCGCTCGCGGTGCTCCCGAGGTCGCGACCACCTACCTCGAGCGGGCGCGCGCTGAACCGCCGACCGAGGACGTGGGACCGACGCTCGCGTACGAGCTCGGAGGCGCCGCGCTCCGTGCGGGCGACCTCGAGCGGGCGATCGAGCAGCTCCGCGAGGCGTCGCGAAGCCTCGCCGATGGCCACGCGCGCGCCGAGGCGGCCGGGATGCTCGGCTCCGCGTTGTTCCTCGTGCACCGGCCGGACGAGGCCGTCGCGGAGCTCACGGCATCCATCGACCGCCTTCCCGAGGGCGAGCGAGAGGACGGGCTGCGCCTACAGGCCACGCGGTGGACCGCCGCGCGGGCGAGCCTCGAAGCGTGGCGCGGAGTGCGATCACGAGGAGACCGGTTCGGGAGCCCGGCGGAGAGTGCCGAAACGACGGGAGAGTGCCTGGCGCTCGCCGTCGCCAGCCTCCACGCCGTGCGCGAGCGAGAGGCCGCCGAGGCGCGCGAGCTGGCCGGGCGCGCGCTGGCAAAAGGGAGACTGCTCGACGATCCGGGGCCTGAGTCGGCCGGCTTCTGGATCGCTCCGCTCGTCCTGCTCTGGGCCGATGCGCTGGAGGACGCCCTCGCCGTCGCCACCGACGTGCTGGGCTGGGCTACGAGGCACGGCTCGCTCCCCGCATTCGCGATGGGCGCGCGGCTCCGGGCGTATGCGTGGTGGCGGCGCGGATCGCTGGCCGAGGCCGAGGCGGACGCCACCAGTGCGCTCGGGCACGCCGCGCTGCCCGGCTTTCCACCCTACGGCGACGGGGCGCTCGCCAACGTCCTGCTCGCCCAAGGCAAGTTGACCGAGGCTGAAGAGGTCCTTCGCGAGGCTCCCTTCGAGTCCGGCAGCAACCGGTCGATGTTCTACTTCCTGCAGGCTCGGGCGCGGCTACGCGCCGCCTTGCTGCGGCCGGAGGAGGCGCTCGAGGATCTCCTCGAGTGCGGCCGGCTGGAGGAGCGGTGGGAGATCCGGACTCCCGCGTTTTGCAACTGGCGAGCCGACGCGGCGCTGCTGCTGGCATCGGTCGACCGTCAGGAAGACGGTGAGGCGCTCGCGCGGGAGGAGCTCGAGCGCTGCCGCGCCTTCGGGGCGGCGAGCCCGCTCGGCGCCGCGCTGCGCACGCTCGGGACGTTGGTGGACGGAGACGATGGAGTGGCGCACCTCGAAGAGGCGGTCGCCGTGCTCGAGCGATCACCCGCACGACTCGAGCACGCAGTGAGCCTGCTGGAGCTCGGCGCCGCGGAGCGCCGTGCGGGCAGACGAGCCGATGCGCGGGAACCGCTCCGCCAGGCGCTCGAGCTGGCCCGTGCCTGCGGCGCCGACGCAGCGGCAACGCGCGCCCACGACGAGCTCGTCGCCGCCGGCGCGCGTCCGCGCCGCGACCCGGTCGAGAGCCGCAGCAACCTCACGGCTTCCGAGCTGCGCGTCGCGCGCATGGCGGCCGGGGGGATGACGAACCGCGAGATCGCCCAGGGGCTGTTCCTGACCGAGAACACGATCCAGACCCACCTGAAGAGCGTCTTCCGCAAGCTCGGGATCGGCTCCCGCTCCCAGCTCGCCCGCGCGCTCACGAGCTGAACCTCACCGGCTTTCTCACCAGACGCCGGTGAGGCCAGACCTGCGCCGCGCGCGAATGCTGCCCTCGAGCCAGACCAATCGCCCACGAGGGCATGAGCCGAAGGAGTCGAGATGCACCCGATTCGAAGACGGGCCGGTCGCGGCGGGCGAGCGAAGCTCGCAGTCGCGCTCGCGGCCTTTGGCCTGACCGTCGCCGGCGTCGCCTACGCGGCTATCCCGAGCGGCGACGGCACGATCAGCGGCTGTCACGCGAAGGTCGCCGGCGTCCGCTACCTGCGGCTGATCGACACCCAAGCGGGCGAGACCTGCAAGAGCTCCGAGCAGCTCCTCCGCTGGAACCAGACAGGCCCCAAGGGCGACCCCGGCCCAGCCGGCCCGAAAGGCGACAAGGGCGACCCAGGCCCGTCCGGCGTGGGCGCGGTCGCTCCCAGGGAACTAATCACGACCT
>Ga0081539_10004617_pt1 | contig 15003 bp, 14 predicted proteins | sample TabmetS4T2R2_FD_71023 | JGI IMG/M metagenome (GOLD analysis project Ga0081539, IMG submission 71023) | Tabebuia heterophylla rhizosphere microbial communities from the University of Puerto Rico - S4T2R2 | ecosystem: Host-associated > Plants > Roots > Rhizosphere ...
CGAGAATCGCGGCGCAGTGATTGGACTGGGCGTGTTTCTGCTGACCGTTCTGCTGGCGCTGTTTGCGCCGCTGATCGCGCCGCACGAGCCTTATATGCAATACCGCGACGCCGTGCTCGTGCCGCCGGTCTGGCAGGAGGGCGGCCGCGCCGCCTATCTGCTCGGCACCGACGCGGTCGGACGCGACATCCTCTCGCGCCTGATCTACGGCGCCCGCTTCTCGCTGTTCATTGGCGTCGTCGTGACGCTGGTGGCGCTGGTCGGCGGCATCGTGATCGGGCTCATCGCCGGCTATTTCCGCGGCTGGATCGACACCGTCATCATGCGCGTGATGGACATCATCCTCGCCTTTCCCTCGCTGCTGCTCGCGCTTGTCCTGGTCGCCGTGCTCGGGCCGGGCCTCGTCAACGCCATGATCTCGATAGCGCTCGTCATGCAGCCGCATTTCGTGCGTCTCACCCGCGCTGCCGTAATGAGCGAGAAGACGCGCGACTATGTAACCGCCGCGCGGGTCGCCGGCGCGGGACCGCTGCGTCTCATGTTCCGCACCATCCTGCCCAACTGCATGGCGCCCCTGATCGTGCAGGCGGCGCTTGCCTTCTCCGAGGCTATTCTGAGCGCGGCCGCCCTCGGCTTTCTCGGCATGGGCGCGCAGCCGCCGACGCCCGAATGGGGCACTATGCTCGCGGAAGCCCGCGAGTTCATCCTGCGTGCCTGGTGGGTGGTCACCTTTCCGGGCCTCGCCATTCTTATCACCGTGCTCGCCATCAATCTGATGGGCGACGGGCTGCGCGACGCGCTCGACCCGAAGCTCAGGAGGTCGTGATGGCGCTGCTCGAGATCAAGAATCTCGTCGTAGAATTCCAGACCGCGAGCGGTCCGTTCCGGGCCGTCAACGGCGTGTCGCTTTCGGTCGATGAGCGCGAGGTGCTGGCGATCGTCGGCGAGTCCGGTTCCGGCAAATCGGTGTCGATGCTGGCGGTCATGGGTCTGCTGCCATGGACTGCGACGGTAAGGGCCGACAAGATGAGTTTCGCCGGCCGCGACCTGATCAAGATGAGCGCGGCCGAGCGCCGCAAGATCATCGGCAAGGACATCGCCATGATCTTCCAGGAACCGATGGCGAGCCTCAATCCGTGCTTCACCGTCGGCTTCCAGATCGAGGAGACGCTACGCTTTCATCTCGGTCTCGACAGCAGGGCGCGGCGCGCCCGCGCGATCGAACTCTTGAAGGCAGTCGGCATTCCCGAGCCTGCCGAGCGGCTCGACTCCTACCCGCATCAGATGTCGGGTGGTCAATGCCAGCGCGTGATGATCGCCATGGCGATCTCCTGCAATCCCAAGCTTTTGATTGCCGACGAGCCGACCACCGCGCTCGACGTGACGATCCAGAAGCAGATCCTGGACCTGCTGGTCGGGCTGCAGGCCAAATACGGCATGGGCCTCATCATGATCACCCACAATATGGGCGTGGTCGCCGAGACGGCCGATCGTGTGATCGTACAGTACAAGGGCCGCAAGATGGAGGAGGCCGACGTGCTCTCGCTCTTCGAAGCCCCGAAGCATCCCTATACGAAGATGCTGCTATCGGCGCTGCCGGAGAACGCGGTCGGCGACCGGCTGCCGACCATGAAGGACTTCGTGCTCGACGAGTCGACGGCGCCGGGGGCTGTCTGATGGGTGAGATCGTCGTCGAGGGCCGCAACCTCGTCCGCGACTATCATGTCAGCGGGGGGCTTTTCACCAAGGCGCGGACCGTGCACGCCGTGAAGGGCGTGAACTTCACGGTCGAGAAGGGCAAGACGCTGGCGATCGTCGGCGAGAGCGGTTGCGGCAAGTCCACGCTTGCCCGCATCATCACGCTGATCGACGCGGCGACCTCGGGTGAGCTTTTCCTCGACGGACGCAAGGTCGACATTGCCCGTGACCCGATGACGTCGGAATTGCGCCGCAAGGTGCAGATCGTTTTCCAGAACCCGTACGGCTCGCTCAACCCGCGCCAGAAGGTCGGCGATGTTCTGATGGAGCCGCTGGTGATCAACACCGACACGCCCGCCGCCGAGCGGCGTGACCTGGCAACACAGATGCTGATGAAGGTCGGCTTGGGGCCGGAGCACTTCAACCGCTATCCACACATGTTTTCAGGCGGTCAGCGCCAGCGCATAGCGATAGCCCGCGCGTTGATGCTGAGACCCAGCCTTCTGGTGCTCGACGAGCCGGTTTCCGCACTCGACCTCTCCGTTCAGGCGCAGGTGCTCAATCTGCTGGCCGACCTGCAGGACGAGTTCCAACTCACCTACATCTTCATCAGCCACGACCTCTCGGTCGTGCGCTACATCGCCGACCACGTGATGGTGATGTATTACGGCGAGGCGGTCGAATACGGCACGCGCGACGCGGTCTTCTCCGATCCACAGCACGCCTACACCAAGGTGCTGTTCGCGGCGACCCCGCGCGCCGACGTCGAGAGCATCAGGGCGAGGCTGGCGAAGAAGGCGGCGTAGCGGCCGCCCCCCTCGGCGACCGCCCTTGCGTTGCAAGCGAACCGCGGCGACATTCCTTCCCTTCCACTCTGGAGGGGAGGGAACAATGCTTACGTCAACATCAACATCACCAGGGAAGGCGCGACCGCGAAGCAGAAGGCCCGGATCATCAGGCGTACCGACATTTCTCGCGAAGGTCCTGGACAAGGACCCAAACGGCACCTTCGTGGTGATCGACGAGGTCGAACTCGATGACTGGGGTGTGGGCGGCCTGCCCGTCAAGGAATACCGCAAGGCGAAGGCCAAGGCAGCGAAAGCCGGAAAATAGCTCGGCCTGCGGTCTACGGTATCGTGCCGAAAGTGGCTCCCTGTTTTTCGGCAAAGCGATGCGAACAAAAGCCAAAGCGAACTGCCTGATTCCGAAATGAGGCGGTTCGCTTTACCCGCCGGCGCCGGTCAATCTCAGCGATACATAGATCAGTGCAGCATAGGTAAGCTGGTGTGCGAACTGATCGGCGCCATGCATGGCCCAGTAGGCCGCCTTGTCGGGACCGGCATGACTGCGGCTGGACATTCCCGCTTTGGAATAATCGATGATGTAGTGGATGACGAATTCGGCGAGCATCAACGAGCAGATCCCGGTCGTTCCGAGACCGGCGATCAGGTAGGCGGGGATCGATCCGAGCGCATGGACGCCCGCGTGGACATAACCGCCGGATTTGCGCATGTCGCCCTTGCCGGTCAGCACCCAGTGCGGCTGCAGCAGGTAGTCGGCGATGAAATGCTTCGCCTGGAACCAGACGAGCATCACCGTCGTCAAAGTCAGCACTTGCATGACCATCTCCCAAGTCACTGATCGACGGGAGGCGGAGCCTCGGTTCCCGGGCCGCCGCGCCGTTCCGTGATGAGGCGCGCGCCGCGATCGAAAGTGACATAAGCCCAAGCCCAATCCAAGAAGACGATAATCCTGTTGCGGAAGCCAACCAGGAACCAGAGGTGAGCGAAGGTCCACAGCAGCCAGGCCGGGAAGCCGGAGAGCCTCATCCAGCCGAAATCGGCGACCGCGGCGCTGCGACCGATTGTGGCGAGATTGCCGTAGTTGATGTAGCGGAACGGCTTCGACGGCTTACCGGTGAGCCGTGCCTGGATCACACCGGCGACGTAGCGGCCCATCTGCTTGGCCGCCGGGGCGACACCGGGAACCTGCTGACCGTCCTCTCCCTTCACCAGCGCGGTGTCGCCGAGCACGAAGATCTCGGGATGGGCTGGCAGACTGAGATCGCCGTTGACGATGACGCGGCCGGCGCGATCGGCTTCCGCCCCGAGCCAATTTGTCGCCGGCGAGGCCTTCACGCCTGCCGCCCAGAGCAGGCATGTCGAGCCGATCTGTTCGCCGTCCGCAAGCATCACGCCATGACTATCGCACTGTACCACTGCGTGCCCGAGCCTCACCTCGACGCCCAGCCTTTCGAGCTGCCTCTTGGCCGACGCCGACAAGCTCTCCGGAAATGTCGGAAGCAGCCTGGCGCCAGCCTCGATGAGGATAACGCGCGCTGTCGAGGAATCGATGTGGCGAAAGTCACGCATGATCGCCTTGCGCGCCAATTCGACGATGGCGCCGGCGAGCTCCACGCCGGTCGGGCCGCCGCCAACCACCGCGAAGGTGAGCAGCCTGCTGCGTAGCGCAGCGTCGTCAGTAGCCTCGGCCTTCTCGAAGGCAGTGAGGATGCGGGCGCGGATTTCCGTTGCGTCGCCGATGGTCTTCAAGGCTGGTGCGACGCCCTCCCACTCGTCATGCCCGAAATAAGCGTGCTGCGCTCCCGTCGCGACGACGAGAAAGTCGTAGGAGATGCGGCGGCCTTCGGTGATCACGATGCGAGCTTGCTTGTCGACATCCTCGACCTTCTCCATCAGCACGGTCGCGTTCCTCTGGCCCCTGAGAATGTGCCGGATCGGCATGGCTATCTGCGCCGGGGAGAGGCCGGCCGTCGCGACCTGGTAAAGCAGCGGTTGGAACAGGTGGTAGTTGCGCTGGTCGACCACGGTGACCTCGACATCAGCCCTGCGCAAGCCAGACGCCGCGTTGATGCCGCCGAAGCCGCCGCCGATGATGACGACGCGCGGCCGATGCGTCATCCCGGTCGTCGACGGCGGCATTTTTCCTTGGGTCTGGCTCATCCCGGATTCACCAGTCGCTCGCGACGGCAGGTTTTCAAGATCTTACGGTCGACCACTGGGGTCGGCCGCTTGCCATGATAAGATAGCGATGCGCCCCCGACGACATGGCGATTGCCAGAAAGAACTATTGTTTCCGTTGGCTGACCGCGACAGGACCACGCCACGCGATTGGTGGCCGGCAAGACGCGCAGCCACCAAAATTCAAAATGCGATCTTCAGTCCCAGCTTGCCGGCAAGCGTGGTGCTGTCGGTGGACCATTTGCCGCGGATTTCGCTGCTCAATGTCGCCCGCTCGGTCATCTTCAGGTTGAAGCCTCCCGACATGGCGGCGGAGAAGTCGGCGTCGTCGAATTCCATCTCCACTGTGTCGATGCTAGCCTCGTTGTTGTAGCCGAAGCGCTGCTGCAGGTCGGCCCGGGCATAGGGGCTGATGACCATGCCGTTGTCGAGTTGATAGTCGGCATAGATGCCCGGCTCGAACTTGACGGCGCCGAACGAAATCCGGCTTTCGCCGAACTGGTTGCCGCCGCTGTCCGTATAGTCTGCGCCAGTGAAGGTCACGCCCAGCAGGCCGCCGCGCAGATCGAAACGAAGCCGCTCGCCGAGCACGAAGATATGGCCAAGCGACCCGGTCACCGCGTAACCTTGGGTGTCGTAGTCGCCGGTCGTGCCGAGAATGTCGTTCGTGATGTCGCTCTCACCGATGAAGGCGATCGCCGAGACGAGCGCGTAGTTGAAACCCTGGCGGAACAGCCCGTAACCGCCGAACATGCCACTCTTGTTGCTGGCGTCGCCGCTATGCGTGAAGCCCTGGGCGCCGTCGACATCGACATCAGCCGACGCATATCCGCCGAACATTCCGAGGTTCAGCCCATACTGGGGGTCGAGATCGAACGCCTTCCCGGCATTGAAATCGAGGCTGATCGCGGCGGAGAACTCGTCGACGCCGAAGCCCGGACCTGTCCCGGTGATGCCGCCTGTGCTGATGTCGAACCCGTCATGCTCCATGTGCGCGAGCTGGCCCGAGGCGAAGACCGTCACGGTCGGCGTCAGCGCCGCACTCGGAGGTCCATTGGCGAGACCGAGATCATGGGTGATCGCGTCATTGTTGATGCCGTAAAGCGCCTCGAGCGCCGTATCGACGGTCGCAACGTCGACGGCGTTCTGAGGCGCGAGCGCGATCCCGAAATTGGTAGGGGTGGCTTGAAGGTACAAATTGCCATTCGCACCGGCGATCAGCTCATAGGTAAACAGTGAACCCGGCGTGCCGGGAACACCGGAGATGACGAAATTTCCGACGACAGGACTGCTCGTCAAGATGATGGGAATGATCGTCGTCTGGGAAAACTGAGGCGTGCCGAGGAGATTGACGGCGATCGTGTTGACGCCCGCAGCCGAGAAAGCGCCTGCGACGATGTGGTCCGCCTGGAGAGTCTGCTGGTCGATGTCGAGGCCGAGCTGCGCATCGCTGAGCGCGATGCCGCCGAGCGTGAACACGTCGTCGGCCGCCCCGTCGATCATCTGGATAGTCGAGTTTATCACGCTGGCCGTGCCGGTGCTGCTGGCGCTGCCGTTGATGAACAGCGTCGACCCGTTTTGCAGGGTCAGCACCCCGATGCCAATCGCGCCGGTGCCGAACCCGAGCGTCGAATTGTCGGCCGTCACGCTGGCGAAGCCGGTGAAGACCTGGCTGAAGGCGCCACCCTGGGCGAGGTCGGTGTTGGTGATGGAGCCCACCGCATTCGTGCCGCTGAAGAGGACGCCGTTGCGCAGGCTAAGGGGGCTGGCCGAGAGCGAGTCGTCGATGATCAGCGTGTTGCCGGTGATGCCGGAGAAATCACCGCCGATGGTGCCGCCGGTCAGAGTGATGGTTTCACCCGACACGTTGCCGGCAACGGTGCCTCCGGAAATGGTGACGCTGTCGGTGCCGTCGTCACCGGAGACGTCGCCCGAAACCGTGCCGCCGCTGACGGTCAGCGTGTCATTGCCCGTGCCCCCCGAGACGCTGCCGCCGATCGAGCCGCCGGAGATGGTGATGACGTCGTTTCCGGTGTCTCCAGCAACAAAGGTGCCGATCGTACCCCCGCTTATGTCGACTACATCGTCACCCTCGCTACCGTTGACGTAGTCACCGATCGATCCGCCAGACACGAAAATCTGATCATCACCGATGTCACCGTGAACGTCTAAGGCAATCGTGCCGCCGCTTATGTTCAATATGTCATTACCCTCGCGGCCATTGACATACTCTCCGATTGACCCGCCGGAAATGGAAATTTGGTCGTTGTCTGGGCCTCCAGTGATATAGGAACGGATCGTTCCGCCCGAGACGGATATCTGATCGTCGCCTTCTCCACCAGCGAGATACAAACCGATCGTTCCGCCCGATACTGTCAGTGTGTCATTGCCGGCACTGCCATGCACGCCGCCGCCAACCGAGCCACCGGAGATCGAGATCTGGTCGTTGCCGTCATCGCCAAAAACGTTCCCGGCCACCACCGCCCCGCCGCTGACGCTCAGCGTGTCGTTGCCTATGCCGCCAAGCACGCTGCCGCCGATTGAGCCGCCTGAAATCGTGATCTGATCGTCACCGTCTTCGCCATATACATCGAGTCCTATGGTACCGCCGCTGACAGTCAGCGTGTCGTTGCCTAAGCCGCCAAGCACGCTGCCGCCGACAAAGCCATTGCCGATCGAAATCGTATCGACGCCGTTGTCGCCGCTGACGCTGCCCCCGATCGAGCCGCCGATGACGTCTATCGTGCCTCCGCCAGTAGCAGCGAAGACGTCGCTCCCGATCGAGCCGCCCGATATGTCTATCTGGGCAGTGCCGTCGCCGCCGTCCACGAAAAGCTGAATTGTGCCGCCGCTGATCGTTATCTGCTTGTTGCCGGTGTCGCCGCTCAGCGAACCTGCAAGCGTGCCGCCGGTCATGAGGAATGTGTCGTCGCCATCCTCCAGGTCGACCGCGTCGGTGCCGAAGGACGGGTTGGCCTGGATAAAAGCGGTCCCCGAAATGGTCACGCTGTCGTTCTGGCTGCCCGAAAACAATCCGCCCAGGATTTGACCGCCGCTTATTTGGTAAATGTTCCCGCCGCCGGTACCGTTCACCTGTCCGGTGATCGTGCCGCCGGTCATCGTAAAAAGGTCGGTACCGATGCCGCTGAAGAACGACCCGTTGACCGTGCCCCCGCTCATGTTGAACGTGTTGTTGCCGTCTCCCAGGTCGAAGCTTATCTCGTCGCCTACGGCCCCGACCGTTCCGCCCGACATATTGACCGTGTCGTTGCCGTCGAGCGTATTGATGAAGCCAGGGCTCGGATCGAGAAAACCGGAAGCCGTCACCTGAGGCGTTAAGAGACCCGTATTGAGGATCTGGCCGCCCGTAATGGTAATCGTGTCCGGCCCGCTGCCGTCGGAAGATATCGTATCGAGATACGAGGTCGAGAATGGCGCGACCACGGTTGATCCGTCCGAGCAGAAGACGCTGACGGTATTTGTCCCCGCCGGCGTCGCCGTGCAATCAGCTCTTGCTTCGCCGGGCATGAAGGCGGCCGCCGCGCCGATCGCCAGCAGAGACGCGCCGCTGAGTTTCAATGCTCGGATCTTGCCGGCCATGTTCCCCTTCCTGAATGTGTCCGCTCGCGACTTTCAGGCTATGCGCACCGTGCAACAGTTCTATAGTCCTCGGCCCCTCTCCGGGCTCTTCGGACATGCGGCCAAACTCTCGCCGCCGAAAGAACACAGTACGAACTCCTTCTTGACGATATGTTTTAGCGCAGGAACCCGCAAGCAGGTTCCGGTAATCACGTTCACCGCGGCGTCTGACGCGACGAAGCCGCACATCGCGGGCGTCCTTTTTTGCAAGTATTTGAAAAACGGATGAAAAACAGGCAGAAGCCGGAGCAGTGGGCGACAGATATCGGCAAAATGACGATGTGGCAGAATGATCACGTTGCTGAACTTGCTTGAGCGAAAGCCTTGATTGGCAAGGCGTTTCTCTCGGCGACGAATCAAGCCGGCCCCGTTCCGGGCCTTGGAATTCCGCCCTATCTCGGACATGATTCCTGGTGTACAAACGCTTGTCGGTTCTCGCAGACACGCGTTTCGAGGTGCATTGGCATGCTCGGACCTGAATATTGTCTCACGCCGAAACGGGCACGCTGACATGATCCATCGCTATCGATCCTTCCTGCGCATTCCGGCACTTCTGCTTCTTGTGTTCCTGGGTTCCATGGGCGCGCGGGCTGCCGTCGAACAGAATCCGTCGTCCGAGCCGCGCAACCGGCTTGCCATCGTCATTGGCAATGCCAGCTACCAGAGCGAGCGCATCGACGATCTGGCCAACGCGGCCAACGACGCCACGAAGCTTGCCGAAAGCCTGAAGCGGTTGAATTTTGACGTTCTCCTGGGGACCGATCTTTCGGCCGAGGGCTTCGCCAAGCTCTTCAGCGAGGCCGACGCCAAGCTCGCGAACGCCAGTGCCGTGCTGATCTTCTACGCCGGCCACGGCGTGCAGTTGCAGGGGGAGAACTATCTGCTGCCGGTCGACACACCCGACCCCGAAAGCGTGGAGAAGGTCACCGGGAGCGCGGTGAGGCTCAACGACGTGATCGCCCGCTTCGCCAACCGCGAGCGCCAGACCTTCATCTTCCTCGATTCCTGCCGCAACAATCCGCTGGGCAGCGGCGCCAACCTGAGCAACGGTCTGGCGCAGGTCGAGGTCGGCGAGAACACCTTCGTGGCCTTCGCCACCCAGCCTGGCAACGTTACTGTCGACGGCGCCGGCGACAACAGCCCTTTCACAACGGCGCTGCTGAAGAATGTCGAGATACCGGGGCTCAGCATCTCGGACATGATGATCCGCGTCCGCAACGAGACCGAGGCACTGACGGTTGGCCGGCAGGTTCCCTGGGACCAGTCGAACCTGCGCGAGCAGTTCTATTTCACCGAGCAGCAGGTGCTTGACCCGGCGCAGTTGAGCGCCAGCCTGTCGCGCATCCTGGCGGATCCGGTCGCCAAGGAGAAGTTGCAGGTCGAGCTTGCCTCGAACGACCTGCAGACCGCAGTTCTCATCGTCGGGCAGACCTTGCGCTCCGTCGACATAGCGGGCCAGACGAACACCACGCCTCCGCCGGAAGGCACGCAGGTCGCCAGCCTCGAAGGAGCGCGTGAAACTGCCGTCTCCGGCATCGAGACGCTGATCGTCGGCAGCACGAGCGACGACACTACCGATAAGGACAAAGCGACCGAACTCGCCCGCAGCGTCCAGACTGAACTCCGCCGGCTGGGCTGCTACCGCCAGACGGTCGACGGCGACTGGGGCAAGGGCTCGGTCCGCGCACTCGCCGACTACTACAAGAATACAAAGCAGGACGTGGCCTCGACCGACGCGACTGTCGAGCTTCTGAGCGACTTGTTCCTGCGTTCGGGCCGCGTCTGCAAGCAGCCGGTCATCGTCAAGAAGGCCAAGGTCTCTACCGTCGCTTCCGACGACGACGGACCCATCAGCACCAAGACCGGAGCAGGAAAGAAGTCCGGCGGCAAGCGTTCGCAATCGGCAAGCCGTCCGGCGGCGCCTCCGCCCGACATCAGCGGCGGCATCGGCATCGGCGGCGTGTTCTGATCAGATCCTGCTCACGCGGCCTACTAACAATGTGCCGACGGCGGTAGCTCAATGAAGTCTGATGTTTGAAGCGCCCGACGCACGGACGGGTCAGGCGGTCGCCGACGTAACCGGCCGTGCAGCCGCGCCTGCACGCTTTTCGATCAGGAGCAGCAGGGCTTCCTCCAGTTCGCCAATCTCGTCCTCGATTTCCTGGAGACCGATGCTCAACAAGGCCGCCTCGCGCCTGCAAGCCGCAGCCAGAACACGGGCGCGCTGGACCTTGTACTGGCACGAAAACGCTGGGTCGACGTTATTCGCCATCCATTCTCGGAAAAAATCGAGACCCCTCCGGCTCATTCGCATCCCCAAACAGGCTAACATGAATGCGCGGGAGGCGGATTGGTTCCCAAGTTCTGTCCGTAATTCAGCGAAGTCTGTTCAGGCAATCGCCGGACTGGAATCCGGTCTGAAGACCGCTCTTGTCCTTACTGGGGTCACCACCGTGGCTGATATGGAAAGGTTTCCATTCAAACCAGACCTCGTGATCGACCGTCTCGCCGACCTATCCCAGGCCATGTGAAGATCGACCGGCGGTTTTGCTTCTTCGAAGCGAATCACGCCCCTAAGTGAGACCCATGTTGGGAGAGGTAACGCAGTCGCCCTCTTTATCTTTTTCGATTGCAGGGCAGCTTCGCGCCGCATGTCGGCCGTTGAAGCCAGGCTTGCCACCGCCTCATAGCGGACTTTGCAAGCGACCACACTGAAGGTCGCGGTCGCGCCACTTCCTGACATTGTCAGCGCCGCTTCGAAGGTCGCATCCGACTCCAATACGGACATCAGGCTAGCTCCTGATCCAAGCCGACCTATTTCAGACCAGCCTTGCGCAGACCCTCGGCAATCAATGCGCGATCTGGTTCCGACTGGAAGTTCGTGATGAATTGGTCGACTCGGAAGAACGGCCAGGTACGCAGAACATCGGCAGCAGCCTGAACCGCCTCTTGGCTGCGCCCCAACTGGCCGTATGAAGCGGCAAGGCCCGCGCGAATGAGATTGTCATGCGGTGCGGTGTGAGCGCCCTGTGCGAACGTCGCGGCGGCATCTTGATAGCGATGCTGTAGGTAGTAAGCCCAGCCGAAACCGGAAAACGTGGAACTCAGAACTGGATTCAGTCTTTTCGCAATCTCGAAATCAGCGATCGCATCGACCGACCGCCCCAATGGCACGAGCAGCCCTCCACGGTACAGATATCCCTCGGCATCGCTTGGATTGAGTTCGATTGCCCAATCGGTTTCGTCGATCGCGAGCTCAAACTGCCGGCGATAGGAATAGACGTCGCCTAGCAGGCGGTGCGCCTCGGCGTTGTCCTTGTCGAGTTCGATGGACTTCAGAGCCAACCGCTCGGCCTGTACAAATGCATCATCGGGAAATTCGGTCCAGCCGGACCAGGCGGCTGCCGCTCGTGTCTTGCCAAGCGCAGCGTAGGCAGATGCATAGGTCGGATCGAGTTGGATCGCCTTCTCGAACAGCTCGCGTGCATCGCCGTTTGCGGAGCGCGTGTTCCGTGCGTAGGCGTTCCGCCCACGCAGGACGAGATCGTACGCATCAAGATTGGCGGTCGGTTTCTTGACGGCGCGCTGCCTCTCAATATCCTCTATTCTGATGGCCAGTTTGCCGACAACGCTGAGTGTGAGTTGGTTCCTTGCATCGAAAAGGTCCTCGATGTCCCCGCCCTTGACTGTAGGAATCCAGATGTCGACCGTAATGCGTGTCCGCGAGTTCCGCCGTAACGAGAAACTCTTCTCCGCTCCTGCGCACGCTGCCGGTGAGAATGTAGCACACGCCCAGATCGCGGCTGATCTCTTGAGGCTGCACGCGCCTTCCTTTGTAGGGCACCACGGCAGCGTGGGCCGTTACAGCAAGATCGCCAAATCGGCCGAGGGCTGCGGTGAGGTCTTCAGTCATCCCATCGCTGAAATATTCCTGCGCCGGATCACCGCTTAGATTCGCGAACGGCAGCACAGCGATAGAGGCCCGGCTGCATAGCGGCGGCCGGTTTGGCCAGACGGAATAACCAACCAAAGCGACCACCGCCAGAGCCGCCAGAAGGCTCGCCCCCGCCACCCGCCGGCGGTAGCGCGCAGCTATAACTGCCCCGAATGCTCTACGGGGGGCCTCCCGACTTGCGCCCGAAATGCACGCACGGGCTCCGCGATGTTCTTCACCGTCTGATTGCCAAGATCATTCCAGGCAACGGTGAGCTTGCCCCTGACTTGCTCATGGACGCTGGCTGAGATGCAGATGCCCCCAGGCTCTGCAAGACCCTGTAGCCGTGCAGCGACATTGACACCGTCGCCGATCAGGTCGTCGCCCTCGATGATCACGTCGCCGAGGTTGATGCCGATCCGGAACTGCATCCTTTGGTCTTCGGCGACTTCGGCTCCCAGCCCCGCGATACTTTGCTGGATCTCCACAGCGGCACGCACAGCCTCGACCGGACTCGGAAACTCCGCAACCACACTGTCGCCGGCACCGCCGAAGACTCTGCCTTCGTGCTCGCCGGTGACCTGGGCAATCACGTGACGACAGGTCTGCAGGAGCCGATAGGTTCCCTCTTCGTCTGCACGCATCAAGCGGGAATAGGCTACACAATCCGCGCAGAGGATCGTGGTAAGCTTGCGTTTGGGCCCCTGCTCTTCCACGCACCGCCTCCGGCGCACCGACGTGCCTCTCCGAACCAGCGGCGCCGTCGGCATCACTCGATCTTGACTCGTCAAGGATAGGCCGAATCGGTAGATTTTACATTAGATCAGGCATGGGCCGGTGAACGAAGGGGCGGCGGATGCGCGCGACAGTTGCACGATAACTAGGATGGACGCTCTGTATAATCATGCTGCTCTTCGCGGCGGCTGACACCGCCGATGCCGGTGATGTGGATCCAATTGCGACTGCCGGCGTGGATCGTATCGCAATAAAGGGTTACGACGTAGTCGCCTACTTCACCGACAGCAAGGCGATTGAGGGCAGCAACGCATTTGAATACGTGTGGAATGACGCCAGATGGCGGTTTGCTAGCCTCGCCCATCGCGACATGTTCATCACTGATCCCGATCGCTATGCGCCACAGTTCGGCGGCTTCTGCGCAGGCGCTATCATCAATCAAGTGTTGGTGCCGGCGAACCCCGAATCCTGGGCCATTGTCGACGGCAAGCTTTACATGGTTGCCGGCACGCACGAAGATATAGCCGAGTGGAAAGCAGACGCGACCGAGAACATTCAGCGAGGCGACAAGCAATGGGTGGTGCGGGAGCGCTGGGCTCAAACTCAGCAATGACGGCATTTGTCCCCAGCGAGCAGCCCCAAAGTCTTGGGGAGACCTTGTTGCTGGCGCGCTCCCGCTGATCAAGGGAACGACCGCTTTCCCCTTCGAATCGAACCTCGGAATCGACATGCGACGTTCGGCAATGGGTCATCTGACGACGATCCCTACGCTCAACCTGAATGTCCGCGCTTGAAGATTCGCAGGCCGAAGCTGCCCATCTGTTCTCGGCCCTATGCAGCCATTCTAGAAAGTCGAGGATCCGCAGGCCGATCCTTCGCTACAGTTCTCAACTGCCGCGTGGGTCGACCAGCTCGTCCAAAACCATTCAAAAACCGTTTCATGCTATCGTTCTGAAACGGTGAGGTGTAGCTAAGCGATTGAAATTATTGGCTCGCCCGAAGAGATTAGAACTCCTGGCACCACATTCGTAGTCTCAAGGACCACATTCGTAGTCTCAAGGGGAGGGTGCTGGCGGCCGGACGCGAGCCGACAAATCCGTAAGCACCGCGGATTCTATACTCGCTGCGGCAACGGGATCGATGAGCGCCACCGTCGTCTTAGGCCGATCCGTACTCCAATTGGCCGCTTCGCCAAGTCGAGTCGCGATTGGCGCAAAGCGTGAGGGGCCAGGAACGCCGCTGCTCCTCGCCGTAAGTATCCGGTAGCCAGCATTTTTCTGGAGACAACGTGGAGACAAAGGATCTGGCGGAACGCCATGTCTCCACATCGATCCCCGGATGGGTAGAGCTAGGCCTTTGATTTTCCCTAGAAAAATTGGTGCCGCTTGCGTGACTCGAACACGCGACCCCATCATTACGAAGATCGGCCACGCCGCAACATGATGGATTGGACAGACTGAGGGAGAAAAGCTTAACAATTTCAGTAGTTAAGCCAGATTTGAAACGCCATGCTGTACCGAATGCAGTACCGCTTATGTGATCATCGCGACAACGGCCATCACCTCGTGTCGGCATCGACTCTGACGAATACAAAGCTGCTGTCCGCGTGTAATTTACGCCAACCTCTGTGCACTGCCGTGTTATGCCCGTCCATCGACAAGGGCTTCGAGCACAGCGGCGGGCCGGATGGGTAAATGGCGCAAGCGAGCCCCGGTCGCCGCGAAAATGGCATTGCCGATGGCGGGCGCGACGACCGTTGTGCCAGGCTCGCCAAGGCCGACCGGAGTTTCGACGCTCTCGATGAACTCGATGTCGAGCTCCGGTACGTCCCCGATGCGCAGCGGCGTATAGCTGTCGAAGTTCGTGTCCTTCACTTCGCCATTGTGGAACTCGGTTCCTTCATAGAGCGCCATGCTGAGACCCCACAGAGCACTGCCTTCGACTTGCGCGAGTGCGCCGTCCGGATGAACAAGCGTGCCCGCATCCACGACGATCGTGAGCTTTTCGACTGAAACG
>Ga0081539_10004618_pt1 | contig 15001 bp, 14 predicted proteins | sample TabmetS4T2R2_FD_71023 | JGI IMG/M metagenome (GOLD analysis project Ga0081539, IMG submission 71023) | Tabebuia heterophylla rhizosphere microbial communities from the University of Puerto Rico - S4T2R2 | ecosystem: Host-associated > Plants > Roots > Rhizosphere ...
GCTCGATCGGGGCCTCGCGCACATCCACCAGTAAGACGTTGTCCTGGTTGTACACCTCATAATACCCGCTCTCACAGGGGAGGCGCTTGGAGCCGAACAGATGGTCCTTAGGCACGAGTTTTTCCGCCACCATGGGATCCTTGACGCGCTCGCGGATCTTCTGCCGGACGAATGCCGCGTAGTCCTCGTTGGCCGGCCCGGGGAGCATGATGTCATAGAAATTCGCCAGCCATTTCTTGAACCCTGGTTCGGCCCACAGCCGCTCGTACTGCTCCAGCCGCTCGTCCGGGGAGACCTCCAGGGCCGACCGCGGGTCGAATTTGTGGATAAACGAACCCGCAGTTTCATTACACCGCTTGAAGATTTCGGGGTAGCTCGCCTTGATCTGGCGCTGGGTGTCGGGATCGATAGGTCCATTGCGGAGCGGCGCACAGTAATTGGCCGTGCGCTGGAACACCGTCAGATGGCCGACTTCCTTAGCGATTTCCGTGATGAGCTGGACCCCGGTGGCCCCGGTACCGATGACGCCTATCCGCTTGCCAGCCAGGTCCATGCCCTCCGCTGGCCATCTCCCGGTGTGACACCAGGTGCCCTGGAAGCTGTCGAGGCCCTCAAAGTCGGGTATGTAGTGCGCCGACAAGAGGCCGACTGCTGTGATTAAAAATTGCCCCCACGCCTGGGAGCCATCCGCCATGTGGACCTGCCAACGATGCGCGCGCTCGTCATAGACCGCTGAGACGACGCGGGCGTTGAACCGGATGTCCCGGCGCAAGTCAAACTTGTCCGCCACATAATTGAGGTAGCGCTCGGTCTCCGGCTGCCCGGCATAATGTTCGGACCAGTCCCATTCCTGCAGGAGTTCCTCCGAGAACGAATACCCGTAGGTATAACTCTCGGAGTCGAAGCGCGCCCCAGGGTAGCGGTTCCAATACCAGGTGCCCCCCACGCCACTCCCCTCCTCGAAGGCCCGGACCGAGAGCCCGCGCTCCCGCAAGCGGTACAACGCATACAATCCGGTCACCCCGGCGCCGAGGATAATCGCGTCAAACTGTTCGACCGCCTCGACTAGCCCCGCCTCGGTTGCCGGCATCTGCTGTTGAGCACGTTCCATCCCATTCCTCCCTCAGGTCTCTCCAGGGTTTCTTGGCGTTAGAAAAGGCGGGGTGCCACCTCATCGGCCAGCTACCACTCACTGGGCGGTGCGCGGTTGCAGTTCAGCCATGGTCGACCAGCCTTCTCCGGGCGTTTCGACGTGGATAATCTCCGGTGTTGCAGAGACCACATCGGGCATCCACGTCATGGCCGCCTTGAAGTGCTCCGAGTGCACGTGCGCCTCGCCGGCAGCGCGGTCTCTGAAGGCTTCGAGCAGCACGAACTGGTTAGGCCTTTCGACGCTTCTCGACCACTCAAAGAAGACGTTGCCCGGCTCTGCGCGTGTGGCTGCGGTGAAGGGGGCGACACGCGCGAGCCACTGGTCCGCGATGTCAGGACGGATAGAGAACTTGACGGCTATGAAGATCATCGTTGCTCCTTGTACCTCAAGCATTGCTTCGGCTTTGGCGCCCCTCTGCACGAGGCGTCTCGTGTGGGGACGGCGCGACCTCGGTGTGGCATTCGGACAGCGCGCATCGATGGAGACGGACTGTGGCGTTATCGTACATGCATGACTGCCACGAGTCAATGCGGGCCGCCGTGGGGTTCGTGGCCAGGTCGGGCAATGGACAGCCCTTCCCAGAGGCTGCCCAAGCCAGTCACTACGCCGCTCTCCCCTCTGGCATTTCATACACATGGATGGAACAATATGCTTCTGAAGGCAACGCTTGAGTGCTTGGATGCTCTCATATCGGGGGGTGGCGATGTCCAACGTGGCCCTCCAGGAGCAGACAAGCGATAATGCAACATGTGCCATTACCGCATACTTGCTCCTAAATCGGGCCACACCACATTCGTACACTGGCAGCACACGTACACATGCAATTTCGATGTGTCCGAGACATCGAGTGTCTGCATCGCGTGTGGAGTGATGTAGAGGGCCAGGATAGTGTTAAGGTGGGCTTTTGCCTGGGGGTATTCTTTACCCCTTAAAGACAGTGCACTTCTCTCATCACACAACACGTTGTTTGCTCAGTGTATGGAGTGTCTCGAAAAACCTCCCGATACTCTGCTGAAAATGGCGGTGTCAGCTAGCCAAGGCCCTTGGCTGTAAAGAGACCTTATACCCTAAACGCTCCAACCGCTGCACGAGTCGTCGCTCGACCCATTGTTGTTCGCGTTGGTCAAAGTACACCGCCGCTTGCCATGCATCGCAATCAAGAGTACGATACTCCCTTTCCTGCACCCAGCGACTCATCGCCGTGCAGGGTCCACTCCCACGTTGAGGAGGAGAAGCGATGCGTCCTGCTCCTGCGCGTTGTGCTGCGCGCGTCCTATGCCTGACCGCTGTACTGCTACTGAGCGCTTGCCAGCCGCGTGCTGCTCCACCCACACCCATGGCGCCTATGGCCTGTGGCGGTCGCTTTGAGGCCACCGTACGGCAGGGACCGAGTGCCGGCCTCTCATACGTGGGGCAACTGGTGGTGCGAGTGGAGCCGTCTGGGCAAGCCCGAGCAGTCCTGACGCTGCGGGATGGGGCGACCATACCGGCGACGGGCAACGTCAACGGCCAAGCCCTCAATTTGATCTTCGTAGTGCGCCCCGATACGTACCTTTTTGGGGTCGGGACCTCGCAGCGCGATTTTCACGAGTGTGCCGGAATCTGGGGCGGTCCCTTTGTGGGCCCGGAGCAGGGCGATATCGGCGACTGGGTGGGGACGCAGATCACCCCCGTGTTCTGAGACGCGGTGCGGCAGCGCGCGTGACACTCCACGGCCCTCCAGGAACACGTGGCACAGCGTCATGGCCAAGACGGACCCGGCGCTCGTGGCAGGGAGCAGACAGGAGGAAGCCCATGCCGACGAACAGTCCAGACGCACTTGAAGGCCGGACTCTCCTCAGGCCTGCTCTGCCGCCGATCATACAGCCGTGTCGTGGCAATGTCAGCATGCTCCAGCCACTCACACGCTGCCGTGCACGGTTAGTCCCGGCAATTGGGGATGCGATGCCCTTTCGTATACTAACACGACGAATACCGCTAGCATTCATAGCCATATCAACTGTCTGCTCTTTGATAGGTGGGGATTGGCCAGAGTAAGAAGAGTCTAGCAAAAAGGTGCGACTTCGCTCTGAGCACTGGCGGCAGCGGTAGCGTTGCTTGCCTTGCGGGGTCTTGCCATGGCGCACAATATCGGTGCCGTGACAGTTGGGGCAGTAGAGGACTTGAGTAATCATAGTACCTCGCGATCAGATGGTCATACTACTCCTTAGAACACGCTCAGAGAGCATAGCAACTCCACAACTCTGAAACACCTTCTGACCTCGCACTGCTGACCTGCCAATGGCGCACCTGCGCCCTGCCATCTGGCAGTTGCCGACGGTAAACTTGTTTATAGGACTGCTGATGCGGCTGATGCTCGTGAGCTGTTGGGTGCGTTTCGGCCTTTGGTGCTGATAGTGTTTTATCAAGAGGGAGAAGCCATGGAGGACCTGAGGGAAACATGCACGCGGCTTCATGAGCAGGGCCAACAGTGGCTCAAGCGAGAGGAGGAACTTGTTGGCCTTTTGCTATGGGCGGTCGGCATCACGATCCTCGCCTCGCTCCCCGACACCGGGATTTTTATCCCCGTGTACCCGCCGGTTTTTCTTGGACTGAAAGTCGTCGCTGCCTTTCTCTGGTTGCTTGTTGGCGAGAAGTGTTTACAACGTTTTACAAAGAGGAACACGCATGAGCCGTGAGTGGTTTGTACTCTCAGGTACGCAGTGTGAGCCGTATTGTTGTGATGAAGTTTGAACGTAGTGCGAAATCTCGGTCGGAGCCGTTTCTCTCCAGATTTAACGCCCGTTTCTTCGACAGGCTAGGCACCTCCGCCATAGGGCCAACCTGGGTGTCGAACAACTCATTGCAAGACTCCTTGTCCGCATGTTTTTTGACACTACACACCCGGCTGGCATTCCCGCTTCTCCGGCGCCCCGACCTCATGACTGTCTACAGATGTATTGTAACCCCTTATGTCCAATAAAGTTCTTTATATCTCATTCTGTTCTTGCGCAGCGAGAGTTACCCCTTGACGGAGCCGGCGGTGAGGCCGGCGACATAGTGCTCGACAAAGAACGAATAGATTAAAGCTACCGGGATCGCCCCGAGCAACGCCGCGGCCATCAGTTGGCCCCAGTAGAACACGTCACCGCGGATCAGCTCGGCGATCACCCCGATGGGCACCGTGCGGACTGAGGTCTTAGTCAGGAAGATCAGCGCATAGAGGAACTCATTCTGCGCCAAGGTAAAGGCGAAAATGCCGGCCGAGATGAAGCCGGGCGTGCACAGCGGCAGAAAGATGCGCCACATGGTCTGCCAGTGGCTGGCCCCGTCGATCCGGGCGGCCTCTTCGAGCTCCTGTGGTACGGTCTTGAAATAGCCCATTAGTAACCAGGCGCAAAACGGTACCAGCATGGTCGGATAGGTCAGGATCACGGCGCTGAGCGTATTGCCGAGCTGGAGCCGATTGATCAGGTCGGCCAGGGGGATGAAGAGCAGGGGCTGGGGCACGAGATAGACCGCCGCCACGCCCATGGCGATTAGACCCGCGCCGGGAAAACGCAGCCGCGCCAGCGGATAGGCGAGCATGCCCCCAAAGACGAGCGAAATCGCCGTCGCCGCGACCGCGACCAGCATCGTATTCCAGGTCCAGGCGAGGAAGCGTGTCTCAGTCAGGAGGTCGACATAATGCTTGAGGGTCGGGTGATACACCAGGAGGGGCATCATGCGGGTATTGTAGAGTTCTGCATTCGGTTTCAGCGAGGTAACCGCCATCCAGTAGAACGGGAATAGCGCCAGCACCAGAAAGAAGCCGATCGGCACCCATGTCCGCAGCAGCCGTGCGACGCGACCGCGACCCTCTACCATCGCTGGGCCTCCTCACTGCCGCTGCATGTAGCGCGTCAACGCGGCGATCAAGAGCGCCAGCGCCGGCAGCATGCTGAGCGCCACCGAGGCGCCGAGGCCGAGCTGCCCGGCGCCCATCGCCAAGTCAAAGGCGTAGGTCGCGAACAGATGGGTGGCGTTTTGCGGGCCACCATGCGTGAGCACATAGACGAGCTGGAAGTCGGCAAAGGTAAAGATCACGGAGAACAGCGTGACGATCAGAAGGATTGGTTGGAGCAGCGGCAAGAGCACATAGCGGAAGCGCTGGAACCCGCTGGCGCCATCCACGGTGGCGACCTCATAGAGCTCGGGCGGGATCGTCTGCAACCCGGCGAGTAACGTGATCCCGTAGAAGGGCAGCCCGCGCCAGGTGTTGATCACGATGATCGACGCCATCGCCAGGAGCGGGTTGCCAAGCCAGGAGGGGCCAGGCTTGGGCACCCCGAGCCTGATCAAAAACCAGTTGAAGACACTGAAGGCCGGGTCGAGGATCCACATCCAGGCGACCGTGCTCAGTACCGTTGGCACGATGAACGGCAACAGCAGGACCGCACGGACGAGATTCTTCATGCGGAACCGCTGGTTCATGGCCACGGCGAGCCCCAAGCCGCCGACGGCCTTTAACAGCGTCGCAATACCGGTGTAGACGAAGGTATTGCTCGCCACCCGCCAGAAGACGGGGTCCTGGAAGTCGGTCACGAAGTTCTTCAGCCCAACGAAGACACCGGGCTGGGCGACAGGGCGATGCTGGAGGCTCAACGCAATGCCATAACAGAACGGATAGCCGACGAACGCCGCGAGGAACAGCAAGGGCGGGGCGAGCATCAGCCAGCTGAACAGGCTCTCGCGGTTGAGCCAGGGTCGTGTTGGCAGTGTCAAGATGGCCACGGGTTATCCTGTCCGTCCAACGGCCTTGCGGTGAACGGTGCCGCAGTGCGGCACGCACCGCCATCGTCAGGTCTGGCGGTAGATCTGCTTGAGCTGCACCTCGGCATTCGCAATCACGTCTTTGGTCGCAGCGCCCGCACAGGCCTTGGCGAACATGTCGACGATCACGTATTTGGCGACACTCTCCGCCAATTGCCGACTCGGCGGTGCCGGCCAGCCCAGCAGATGGGCGCTCGCGAGCGCATCGCGGTATGGAAGGTTACGCGGTTCCACCTGCCACATCGGCGCGTTGTCATAGCCATGCAAGAGTGGTTGATAATAGGTATCGGCGGAGGCGTACCAGCCACTGAGTTGCTTCTCATCAGTGAGCCAGCGCAGAAAGGCGCGCGCCTCCTCCTTCGCCGGCGTGAAGTTGAAGATGGCATGGCTGATCGCACTCATAATATGGAACCGCCCTTTTGGGCCCCTAGGATTCTGCGCCTGGTCGGTGACCTTGGCGATGGCGGGAAAGTCGCGCTTGCCCAGCCACAGGATGCTCTCCGCATTATTGGTACACGAGATCTGCTCGGCGAACCAGGCCTTGTTGTTGCTGACATCGGTCCAGCCGAGCACATCGTCAAGCATCGTATCGCGGAAGAACTTGCGGGCAAAATCGACGGCGCGTGCCGTCTCGTCCGAATCGATCACCACGGTCTTCCCATCAGGCTCGACCTCGTGCCCGCCATAGGACCACAAGAGCGGGTAGAGCCAGCCATGATTGTCGCCAAAGCCATGGCCGAGCTCGAAGCCAAACGGATGGCCCTTCGCCTTGAGCTTCTTGCCGACCTCATACAGTTCTTCCCAAGTATCAGGAAATTGCGTGACGCCGACCTCAGCAAACCAATCCGTGCGCCAGTTCATCAGCTGACCGATATTGCTAAACGGGATCGCCTTCCAGCGGTCGTTGACGATAGCGGCCTCCTTCGCCGCATCGTACCAGCCGCCCTGCTTCTTCCCGGCCTCTGCGGCGATGTCACTCACATCGAGCAGTTTCTCGTCGAACAGAAACGGCAGGAGGAGGAATGTCATCGTGATGTCCGCACCGGCCCCGGTCTCAGTAATGGTGCTAATGCGGGTGGGCAGACTACCGACACTGGTCAATTCATAATTGACCTTGATCCCGGTCTCCTTCTCGTAAGTGGGCGCGAGCGTCTTTTGAAAATATTCATCGAAGGTTTTGATGAAAGAGCTCTCGTGCAAGACGGTGAGCGACTTCGTGGCGGCAGGAGTCTGCCGCGGTCGGATCATTGCGCCTACAGTTCCGAGGGCCGCCAGCTGCAGAAAGCCCCGCCGCGACCTCGCCTGCGATAGTGCCGGCCCAGCCATGTTCTTCTCCCCGTCACGCCGGGTCAGCCAAACACCCCGGCATCGCTCTCACATATGCTGTCTGTCACCCACTGTCACCCAGTTGCAGACCAGCCCCCTGTGGTCATGACCATCGTCATCTGCCTGTCCTCTTAGCTAAGGACTCCAACAAAATCGTAGAACTGCCGCTAGTCGGCTGTCAAGTCGTCTAGGCAATTCCACACCGGCATACGGAGGACACCCGCACTGGGCAGCCTGCCTGCCAGAGAGCGCCCTAGCCGCGTTGTTGCAGGGCATCTCGGCGGAAGCTGAGCACCGCGTCGGGATCGACCTTGACGTGGATGACGGCCGGCTTACCGTCCCGCATGGCCTGGTGGACCGCCTCGGCGGTGTCCCCCGGCTCGGTCGCCAGGTAGCCGTTGCCACCGCACAGCTTCATGACTTCGTCGAAGCGTGGGCTGAGCAACTGGGCGCCGATGTAGCGCTGGTTGTAGAAGTCGCGCTGATACGCAATCTCTGAGCCCCAGGCGCCGTTGTCCATGACGACCGCAATGGTGGCGATGTGGTGCAGCACGGCGGTGGCCATTTCCCCCATGGTCATGCCAAAACCGCCGTCGCCCATGAGCGAGAGCACCGTGCGCTGCGGGGCGGCTACTTTCGCCCCGAGCCCGGCCGCATATGAAAAGCCGATCATGCCACAGTCGAGTGGAGTGAGCAGCGCCGGCGCAGTCCGATACGGCAGCTGGTCAGTGGCCTGTAAGCCGGTGGTACCAGCGTCGAGCGTGAACAAGGCATCGCGCGGCGCTACCTGGCGCAGCTCCGCATAGACCCGGTCGGGGTGTAGAGGCGTCCGGGTGTTGGCGCCCGCATGCTCGCGCTGCTGCAGCAGCGCATCACGTTCCTGGCGAAACCTGGCGTTGCGCGCCTGCCATGGGACCGCCTCGGCCGCCATCGGCGCGATGCAGTCCGCCAGCGCCCCGGCGACGGTCCCGGCATCGGCCACCACTCCAAGGGCTACCGGGAAGTAGCGCCCGATGGCGAGGGGATCGATGTCCACCTGGACAATCTGCGCGCTCGGAGCAAGATCGCTGTAGCGGTAGAAAGTGGTGTTGAATCCGAGTCGCGTACCAAGCGCCAGGATACAATCCGCTTCCCGCGTCAACCGGCTCGCCACCGGGTTGCCGCGCGGGCCAACGCCACCGGCGTACAGAGGATGGTCCACCGGCGCGACGTCACCATGGCCGGCCGAGGTCGTGATCGGGAGCTGCAGCGCCTCGGCGAGCTTGAGCAGATTGACCGTGCCGCGTCCCCACTTGATGCCAGCCCCAGCATGGATCACCGGGGCGCGCGACCCCAGCAGCAGCGCCTTGATCTGCTCGAGCGTGGCGCTATCGACGGCGCCGCTCGCCACCACCGGCTGGCCACCCGAGGCGGGGAGCGTGACGTCGATCTCGTGATTGAACAGGTCACGCGGGACGTTGACCACCACCGGCCCGCGGCGTCCGGCGTTGGCGATCCGAAACGCTTCGAAGATGAACTCAGGGATGCGCTCCGGGCGTGACACGCTGAAGGTGCGCTTGGTCACCGGCTGGAACAGGACGTGCTGATCAATCTCCTGGAAGGTGTCGCGCCCGAGGTGCTCCGTGCCTGGCAATCCGGTGAGGACGACCACCGGCGCATAGGCCAGCTTTGCCTGCGCCAACCCCAGGACCATGTTAGCCGCGCCCGGACCCGCCTGCCCACAGAGGAAGACCCCCGGCGTCTGCGTCACACGTCCATAAGCGTCGGCCATGTGCATGCCACAGTTTTCATGCCGCACGCCGATATACGTGAAGTCGGTCGCGTCGTAGAGCGCGTCGTAGATCTCGAGCGTACTCGAGCCCATAAGCCCAAAGACGGTCGTCGCCCCGACAGCGCGCAGTGCTTCCACGACTGCCACTCCACACCGCATTATGGCCATGGCGTTCTTCCTTCTGCATAGGTCCATCGCCCCGGTCTCCCTTGCACAGCGAGGCTGAGGCGTGATGGGAAGTCCTCGTGTTCAACCTGCCCGTGCCCCAGGAGGATAGGAGCTGCCACTGCGCTTTGCAAGCCCCACGGTGTGTCAGCGGGTCACGCCGAGGGGATGGGTCCTGATGGCATTGTCAAATGAATCGAACCACCTGTACAGCCTCTATCCGGTATAGCATCTTCAAGCCATGAACTCAGCACCTACTGCTGATCTGTACAAGTGCCATCGGTTCCCCGCCGAGATCATCAGCCACGGTGTATGGCTCTACTACCGCTTCTCCCTCAGCTCTCGCGATATCGAGGAACTGATGGCGGACCGCGGTGTGACGCTGTCGTACGAAGCCATACGGTACTGGTGTCGGAGGTTTGGCTAGACCTATGCTAATGCGTTGCGGTGTAGGTGGCCCCGACCTGGGGACAAGTGGCGCCTGGAAATAGTCTTTACGCAATGAACTCGTTGCGAGTTTTGAAAATCGCTTGAACTCCTTGAAATAATCGGAGAAAACAGCGAGTCGTGCAGTCTATGCGGCAGGGATCCCCACCGCGGCCACCCAGGGCTGCCCGGGATGGTGGCGGATCCACAGCTGGCCATCACGCACTTGCGCGTCCGCACCCTGCGCGATATCAAGATGGCGGAGCACAGCGTTGAGAGCTCCCCCCGTGGCCCGCCATCCGCGCCGTGTGCTCATACCCTCTCTTTTCTCTGTGTGGCCTCACGCCCATTCGTACCGTCGAGGCTAGAACGGGGGCACTCGTTGCTCCTTCGGGCTCTGCGCACACTCAGCAGTGGCTGTCGCACGGGTCTGCCCTCGTGGAGGGGGCCGCCACGGTCCACGACACGACAAGCGGCATCGACACGATCGTCGTGGCACCGGTGTGGCCCGCAGGGCCCACCCGGGTGGGCCCTGCGGGCGCATGCCACGCCCCGCTGGGACTGCCTCACGGGAGGGGGGCGGGACTGTTAGCCTACCAGCAGGCCCTGGGCGATGGCGTGCGCCCGCAGATCGCCTCCCTGCTCCAGGTGCGCCTGCACGGCGTCTAAGGCCACGGCCAGCAGCGCGGGGTCCAACGCCACGGCCGCGACCGGATAACCGGCCTCCGCCAGGAGCTCCTGGGCGTGCGCACGGCTAGAGCTCTCTGGGGGCACGACCACGCTCTACCCTTACCCGCCGGCACGCCCTTCCCACCTTCATAGGATGGGTGCCGCATGAGTGCCGGCACGCCTATGGGTCTCTCACTTTGAGAGAGGAGCGAGCCTCATCGGGGCGCACCGCGCGCCACAGCGTACACGAGCACGGCACGTCCCATCCGCATGTACGCGAAGCGCGTGGTGCTTTGTGTCGCGTTGGAGGCTGGTGGCATTGTTTTTGCTCTGCTGTGATGGCCAGAGACGCATGATGAAGCACTGTCACCTTTGCCTCTGTTGCCACGGCCCTGTACGTGCGGGCTGGTTGAGGCCACGAGCACCGGCAGGTTTAGGGTATGGGTGCAACACGGACGGAAGCAAAACGACAAGGAGCATAGACATGGGAAACCCAACCGAGAAGGTGAAAAAGGGTATCAAAGACGCAGCAGGTGCGGTGCAGCACGTCGCAGAGAAGGGCAAGGACGCTGCCGTGCGCGCCGTGGACAAGAGCAAGGCTGCAGCGGAGCGGGGCGCCCAGAAGGTGAAGGAGAAAACGGATCGAGCTGCGGAGAAGGTCAAGGATGCCTAGCGGCATCTACCACACCGCACGAGTGGGTACCCCACTCCGTGTTTGCCCTGCACGAGGGAGAGCGCACAATGAGTACCTCTATTCGGAAACATATCTGGCGGAATCTCTGTGGTGGCATCCTGGTCATCGGCAGCCTGCTGGGAGGCGGCTGTACGGCAGGCAGTCCTCCCGTGGCGCTCGAACAAGCCCGCACCGCCTATGCGCAAGCGGAACAAACGCCTGCGGTGGTCACGAATGCTCCTGTGCCCTTGCGGGAGGCGCACCAAGCGCTGCAGCGGGCGGAGCGTGAGTGGTCCGACCATCACGATACGGAGGAAGTGCAACACCTCGCCGCCCTTGCCAGCCAACGGGTAGAAATTGCCAAGGCAACGGCGGAGCACAAAGTGGCCGAGGCGGAGATTCAGCAGGCCACTGAGGAGCGTAATCGAGTCCTCCTCGACGCGCGCACTCGTGAATCCCAACGGTCGCAAGTCGAGGCGGCGCGCGCCACCCAGCAGGCCCAAGTGGCGACCAGCCAAGCCCAAGCAGCCACGAGTCAGGTCCAGCAGTTACAACAGGAACTGGCGGCCCTGCAGGCCAAGCAGACGGACCGAGGCTTGGTACTCACCCTGGGCGATGTCCTGTTTGAGACCGGCAAAGCCGACCTACGCCCGGGTGCCTTGCGGAATCTGTATCCGCTGGTAACTTTTCTCCAGAAGTATCCCGAGCGCCGGGTGGTGATCGAAGGCCATACCGATAGTGTCGGCTCCGATGCCTACAATGTGGATCTCTCCCAGCGCCGAGCGGACGCGGTGCGGGACTTCTTACTCCGGAATGGGGTGAATGCCGCGCAAATGTCAACGCGTGGATATGGGAAGGCGTCGCCGATCGCCTCGAATGACACGGCGGAGGGACGGCAGCAAAACCGGCGTGTCGAGTTGATCATCTCATAGGCCTGCGCGGTTGCGTAAGGTATGGTCGTCGCTGGCCTGCAAGCAGTGGGGGGCTTTATCCGTGCGCGGGGAGGTTCGTCCTGGCTGATAGGGGTTTCAGGAACTCCTGGCGGAAACGCGCCTCAGCTTGACAGCGGTGCTCTATCTGATAGTCTGATAGTATGAACAGGATTCAAATCAGAGCCCGAAAGGATCACATTCCATCGTATTTCGTGGTAGGGCGTGTCGCCATTCATCGAAAGCCCCCAGAGGGGAGAATCTGGAGGTTGAGCAACCAGTCGCGTGTGGGGACTTTCCCGCCTTCGACTTCCACGCCATAGCGGCCGGCGTGCTGAGCACGACACTGGTAGGGGACCAGGTTGTACAGGTGGGCCAAGCCCGTGCGAAAGGCCTGTTGGCCGCCGTCGGGGTGATAGAAGCCCTGCATCATGAGCAATTTCCGCTCGATGGCGTTGTGGCCGCCATTCCGCATAGGCTCGAACAATTTTATGAATACAGTGCTTCGTAGGCTGTCCCCAATAGCCTGAGCACCAGTTGATGCTGGGCATTGAGATTCAACACGAGGGGCCCTGCTCCCGCTCCTAATAGGACATGGATGCCAACAAAGTAATGGAAGATCCATCGCATGGTCGGCGTCTGCACCAGCTTCCCTTTCTGATCCGGAAAGGTCCCCTGCTGCACTTGCAGTGCTTGGCGGATGCGGTACTCCAAAGCCGCATAGACCAGCAGATAGATGGTCATCACCATGAGGAGCGCCATAATACGCGCAGGCTTTTTGAGATACAATGACGCGGCGAGAAACCGCGGGTCCTTGAGGAAGCGAAAGCCCCGTTCCGCATACATAGCTGCTACAAGGCCGAGATGATCCAATACCTGACTCTGATACCTGGGTGCCATGGGTGCTCCTCCTGTGGGGAGGAGATTCTACGGCCATGTCGAAATGCCGTAAAAGCACATCACGAGACACGTCTACCCACCCATCGGCACCGTCGCCTTGCGTTCTAGTTTGCCCCAGCCGACGATCGTGCCGCGAATTGCCGTCAGGATAGATTTGATGGCCACGTAGTACATCAACTGCCGATACAGAAACCGTTGAAACACCAGCCAGATGAGGAGACGCCAATCCTCCTTGCGCTCCAGCAGGAAGGCCACAAACGCCGCGAGCAGATCAAGCGTGAAGAAGAGGGCGTAGTAGAACAGCACCCGCTGGAGGGTATCGGTCGTATAGTCAAGCGGGTGCTGATAGCGCGCCCAGCCCGCCGCTACCAGTGACCATACCATGAGCAGGTCCATGACGGGCGAGATCAGCGGAAAGAGAATCTGAAAGATGAGGACGTTCGGGATTGCAAACATCCCCAAAGCCCCATAGCGTGGGCGCAATAGGGTATCGATGTGCTTCCACGCCGCTTGCAAGGTGCCGTACATCCAGCGGAAGCGCTGCTTCACAAACCCACGTACCGTGTCAGGCGCTTCCGTGAAGGCCAGCGCCTCTGCTTCGTAGTTAATCTTGTAGCCCTGGCGGAGGAGGGCCAGGGTGAGATCCGCGTCTTCGGCCAGGGTCTCCTCCGCAAAGCCACCGGCACGCACGAGCAGCTCACGGCGCCAGGCGCCAACGGCTCCCGGCACCACCGAGATACAGTTGAGCAGGGCAAAAGCGCGCCGATCGAGGTTTTGGCTGGCAATGTATTCGAGCGCTTGCCAGTTGGTGAGCAGATTGAGGCGGTTCCCAACCTTGGCATTGCCGGCCACTGCCGCCACTCGGGGGTCGACAAAGTGACGGATCAGTTTGCGCACCGTATCGCGCCGAAAGACCGTGTCGGCATCGAGAGTTGTGACGATGTCGGCCTGGGTCTGGGTAATGCCATAGTTGAGCGCCTGGGACTTGCCACCATTCGCCTTGGTGAAGAGATGCACGCGTGGGTCAGCGCCAAAATGCTCGCGGACGCGTTGGGCTGTGGCATCACTTGAACCATCATCAACGATGACGATATCGCACTTGGCATAGTCGGAGTCCAACAACGAGCGGATCGTTTGGCAGATCACCTTCTCCTCGTTATACGCCGGGATAATTACGCTTACCGACGGCGCAAACGCGTCGCTGTAGACGGCACGCCGACTGTGCCAGCGTTCACTCACAGCCAGCGCTCCAATGAAGAGAAAACGCAGCACACCGAGCACAATGCCGATGAGGAAGAGATAATGGATCGTCGCACTCAGCCAGTTCAGGCAGAGAAAGCCGACGTCAGTCAGCCGGGCACTGAGTCGTGCCTCTGGCGGGATGGGTGGCATCACCGCATCGCGCGCCAGGCCCAACAGGTCCGAGACGCGGACCAATTGAAAACCCCGCGCGCGGAGCCCGGCAATAATCTGTGGCAACGCCTCCACAGTCTGCGCACGGTCGCCACCACTATCGTGCAATAAGACGACATTCCCTGCGCCACGTACCGCCCCTTCGATGGTCGCTTGGACTATCTGGTCGACACCAGGGTTCTGCCAGTCGTTCGGGTCGATCTGCATCCCAATGGTGTAGTAGCCGAGGTCACTGGTCACGAGGAGTGGCTGTACCTGCTCGGGCGTTTCTGGTTCCACGTCTTCAGCGTATGGCGGGCGGAACAGCACCGAGCGGCGCCCCAGGCGGCTTTCGAAGAGACGCTCGGTGGCATTGAGTTCGAGGCTCAGGAGCTGCGGGCTGATCTTCGCCACATTCGGGTGGGTGAAGGTGTGATTGCCAATCTCGTGGCCTTCGTCGACAATGCGGTGGAGTAGCTGGGCGTTGAGATCACCATTGAGCCCGACGATGAAGAACGTCGCTGGCACCTGTTCGCGGTGCAGTATCTCAAGCACCTGGGGAGTATAGAGCGGGTCAGGCCCATCGTCGAAGGTCAAGGCGATCTTGTGCTGATCTGCCCCACCCCAGCGCGTGATTACATACGATGAGGGATAGGCACGCAGATGCGCCGCCGTGTCCAGGCCAGAGGGTGCGTCATAGGTGATCTCCCGTGCGCCATCGCTTGGCGTGGCCGTGACCTTTAACACCTCACCGCGCCCCTCATACGCGAGGTCATAGCCGTAATGCACCTGGCGCAAGGTGTCGG
>Ga0081539_10004619_pt1 | contig 15001 bp, 10 predicted proteins | sample TabmetS4T2R2_FD_71023 | JGI IMG/M metagenome (GOLD analysis project Ga0081539, IMG submission 71023) | Tabebuia heterophylla rhizosphere microbial communities from the University of Puerto Rico - S4T2R2 | ecosystem: Host-associated > Plants > Roots > Rhizosphere ...
CTGGAATTGCATACGACGACACGCTGAGCTCCTCCCAATTTCGCTACCGGCCTAAAATGGAAAAAATTGGACCATTAAGGTGTCGTTGGACCACCTCATTCGGCGTCAGACCGGACAAGGAACTATGCGGTCTGAAGCCATTATACTCTTCCTTAAACAACCGGATTTTTTCTTTCGCATCCTCGAGCGAAAGGAACCAGTTGACGTTCAAGCACTCATCGCGAAAGCTGCCGTTGAACGATTCGATGAACGGATTATCCGTCGGTTTTCCGGGCCGCGAAAAGTCCAGCGTCACCTGGTTGTCATAGGCCCACTTGTCTAAAGCCTTAGAGATGAATTCACTCCCGTTGTCGCACTGGATTCGTTGCGGCACCACGCCGCGCAACTCTTTGATCCGCTCCATCACTGCCACCACATCGATGCCTTTCAGGTTCTGGCCCACCTCGATCTCCAGACATTCGCGACTATAGTTATCAACTAAAGTTAAGGCCCTGAATCTGCGCCCGTCAAAGAGCTGATCACTGACGAAATCCATGCTCCAGCACTGATGTGGTCCAGTCAGCAGCGGTCGCTGCTGACGATGCGCCGCGGTCTTGTTGCGGCGTGGTCGCTTACTCCTCAAGTTCAGCCCTTCTTCCTTGTAAATGCGGTAAGTGCGCTTGTGATTGTCACGCCAGCCTTCGCGCCGCAGCAGGATGTGGATGCGGTTGAAGCCATAGCGCACCCGCGTCTCCGCGATCTCTTTCATGCGTTGTCGCACCGCCCGATCGTCGCGCGGCCGGCCCAGGTAGCGATAGACCGAGCGCTGCAAAAATACGGTCGCACAGGCGCGTCGCTCCGAGACCCGATACTCCGCCAGCAACATAGTCGCCAACTGCCGGCGTTGGCGGGTCTTCAGAGCTTTTTTTAAGCACGTCCTGCAGCATCTGTTTGTCCAGCGTCAGGTCCGCCACGATCCGCTTCAACTGCGCGTTTTCTTCTTCCAACTGCCGCAAGCGCCGCAGCTCGACCGGACTCAACCCGCCGTACTTTTTCTTCCAGCTGTAAAACGTGGCTTCACTGATGCCGAGCTTGCGGCAGACTTCTGCAACCGTGACACCGCTCTCCGCTTGCTGCAACGCAAACACGATCTGCGTCTCGGTGAACTTGGATTTTTTCATGGCAATCGTCAGGCTCCCATCCTGTCATAATTGCCCGCTTTTCTCTATTTTATTTTGGCAGTGTTTTAAGGGAGGAGGTCACTACAAACAGAGTAATATCCGAAATATGTGATGACTGAGCTGATTACGGGTTCGGTTTTTGAAGTATCAAGCCTAATTATTCCAGGTGGAAATGGAAGGGAGAAAAAAGACGGGGCGAATAACAAAACCAGTAACCAAAGAGCTATACGATCTCCTTTGGCAACACCACTTTCATTCCTGGTAATCGCCGGGTCATTAGTAATAGCTTTCCCCCCCCTTCACTTGAAGAGTCGGATGTTCTTTCCTGAACTGTTGTAAGCGGGCTTTTAGCTTCACGACGTAAAAGCACACCGACATACACCAGAAGAAAGCCGGCGAAGCCAGGAAGTAACATTGAGGGAGTCAATGCGCTGTAGAATGGGACTAGTAACGCCCAGTTGAGTGAAAACAACGCAAGAATAGTGAATACGCGTGGGGAGTTCTTGGCAAAGGCAGTTGCCGCCCGAGCTGAGAGGTAGGCGCATAAGACTGTGGCAGCCCAAGCAATTACCCTTGACCATTGAATTTCCATCTACTCTCCTTCTTAGGTTATCAATAGCGCCTAATGCAAAGGTTCAGCAGGGTTAATCAACGCTCCTTTCCGCCTACCTACTCGTTCATGGCATTTTCGTAGGTCGCGTCTTGAGCCACCTCCCATCTCATTCGGTTCCCTGATAAATCGGCTTTCTGAAAAGGACTCAAAAGCACATCCGCCGAACTTCGGATACTCTTCCCGCCTCGGTTAAAGACGTGTGTAAATCACCGTCGTTTCAATGTGCTTGTGTTCTGTAATTCCGTTATTGAGTATTGAGATTCATGGAGCCCTGAGGAACGTTTCGTGAACGACACACAATTGCTAGCACCGGACCACCAGCACTGTCAATAGCAATTCATACATAGCATGGCAAAAAGAAAGGCCGCCGGATTAATTCCAGCGACCATCATCATATCGTGGCGGAGGGGACAGGACTCGAACCTGCATAGCCTTTCGGCCGGCGGTTTTCAAGACCGCTGCACTACCATTATGCGACCCCTCCGCATTGTGCGCCGCGGCGCTAGTCGAGCTTCACAATATGCGGCCCGTCAGCACTTGGGGTTAGAATATAACTTAACCTGAACGGGTTCGGCTAACACATGCGCGTCACTATCGGCCAAATCAATACCACCAACGGTGACTTCGAAGGCAACACCAACCGCATCCTCCGCGGGATCGAACAAGCCAAACAGGAAAACTCGGATCTCGTCGTGTTTCCCGAAATTTCCGTCCAGGGATACATGTCGTTCGACTGGTTTCTCGACCGCGATCTACAACGCTGCGCGCTCGAGCCGCTACAACGAATTATTCCCGCTACGAAAGGAATTACCGCGGTCGTCGGCACCGTGCGTCCCTCCAATCTCACCACCGGACGCCATCTCTACAACTCCGCCGCCATCATCCGCGATCAAAAACTACTCGGCTACGCCGACAAAACCCTCCTGCCCGAGTATGACGTCTTCGACGATCCGCGCTATTTTCAACCCGGACAAGAACGACACCTCTTCTCGATCGCAAGTTACCCGGACGAAGATCACTACGCCGGCGCCGCCACCACCACGCGCAAACTCGGCGTCGCCGTCTGCGAAGACTTCTGGAACGACAAAACTTTCTGGCGCGAACGTCTCTACACAAACGATCCCGCCGACGAACTGATCGAACTCGGCGCCGAAGTGCTCATCTCGATCAACGCGTCGCCTTTCAACAAAGGCAAGATGGGCCAACGCTGCAAGATGGTTTCGCACCGCGCCGAAACCGCGAAGCTGCCCATCGTCTTCGTAAACCTCGTCGGCGGCAACGATGGCATCATCTTCGACGGTGCCAGCATCGTCGCCGACAAAAACGGCAAGATCATCCTGCAAGCGCCGCCGTTCCAGGAATTCATCGGTACTATTGATCTGGATTCCGCCGATGAAGATAAGTTCTGTCTCCCCGGCGACGACATCCAAACCATTCACGACGCACTCGTGCTCGGCATTCGCGACTACGCGCGCAAGAATCGTTTCAATCGCGCGGTGATCGGCTTGTCCGGCGGCATCGATTCAGCCGTCGTCGCGGCGCTCGCGTGCGAAGCCATCGGCGCGGAAAACGTGCTGAGCGTGATGATGCCGTCGCCGTACTCGTCGCGTTCGAGCATCGATGATTCCGTCGCACTCGGCCGCCGGCTCGGCATGCCCGTGATCGAACAACCAATCTCCAAAGCCTACGAAGTGCTGCGCGAAGAACTTCACCTGCCCGCGCCGTCGATCGAAACCAGATCGACAGCGTCGGAGAACCTACAATCCCGGCTTCGTGGCAACATATTGATGACGATCTCGAATGCGGAAAATCGTTTGCTGCTCTCAACCGGCAACAAGTCGGAGCTCGCGCTCGGCTATTGCACTCTTTACGGCGACACCAACGGTGGACTCGCCGTCATCGGCGACGTGCTGAAAACCGAAGTCTACGCGCTCGCAAAGTATCTGAATCGCGATCGCGAGATCATTCCGCGAGCCATCATCGACAAACGGCCGTCGGCGGAGCTCGCGCCGGGCCAGTTTGACGATCAGTCACTGCCGCCTTACGACCAGCTCGATCGCGTGCTGAAACTGTACTTCGAACAGAAAGCAACGCCGGCTGAGATCGTCGAAACGGGATTCGAGCCGAAGTTTGTGCAGGACATACTGAATCGCGTCGAGTCGCCGGCGAACGAGTTCAAGCGCCGCCAACTGCCGCCGACGCTGATCATTTCGCGCAACGCGATCGGCGTGGGACGCCGGCGGCCGGTGACTCATCACTACCGCCGCGAACAGTTAAGCTGCTAAAGTCTTTTACCCCGGATTTCACGGATTAGTCCGGTCATCACTCCATCTCTATGAGGTCAGAAATGAGATACCCCAAACTTACTCTTATCTTGTTAGCCCTGCTTGCCTCGATTCCCCTGCTCATCGCGCACGCAGCCGGTGGACGCATCGAGGGAAAAGTCACCGACCCGAAAGGCGCGGCGATCCCCGGCGCGACGGTGACAGTCACAAACCAGACAACGAAACAAGTCGTCACCGCGGTGACCGATGCGCAGGGCCGCTACAAAGTCGAAGGCCTCCCGCCCGGTGTTTACGACGTGAATGTGGCCGCGAAAGGATTCAAGGACACACGCCAAGCGGACCTCAAGATCGACGATGACTCAGTCAAACCGCTGGACGTCCGGCTGGAGATCGCGCCCGTCGAGGCGGAGGTCAAAGTTTCCACCGGTTCGCAGAAGGGCAATCTCGATCCCGTCTACCAGTCGCTGCGACAACTCGCGAAACTCGAGCCGGATTTCAACGGTAACTACGCGGTCGTCAATAACCTCACGCTGAAACGCGATGCCGCCAACTTCAACCTCAAATCCGGCGAGATCTATTTCATCAGGCCCGTCGAAGGCCGGACTACCGCCGCCGTGTTCATCGGCAGCGGCGAGTTGACACTGGTGCCACCGACGCAGGTCGAAAAGAACAGCCTCAAGATCTTCACGAACGAAGAGGGCATCACCGAACAGTTCGATCATCTCGTGTTGCGGTTCACCGATAAAACTTTGGAAGAGATCAAAGCGTCGCCCAACGCCACGATGAAGACCGGCGGCGCCGCCGCGAGCCAGGCGCGCGAGCTTTACCGCAGCAATCAGGACGTGGTGCGCAAACGCCTGCACGACAATCGCGAGTTGCGCACGTTGTATGACATTTACAACCCGGCGCACGAAGGTTTCTTCAACGCGTTCATCGACGGCAAGCGCTTCAACAAACTCGTCTTCGTGCTCGAGCCGCTCGGAGCGCCGGGCGCGACGCCGGAAGAGGTCGCGCTGTTCAGCTACGGCGAAACCGACGGCGGTCTGTGGACGGCGTTTCACCGGGAAGAAGAATTCAAAAACGGCACGGCCTCGAGCGCTGAAGATCGGCGCGTGATCGACATCACCCACCACGAGATCGACGCCGCGATTAGAGGCACCCACATGACCGTCACCGACCGCATCACGCTGCGCAATCTGCTGGCGGGCACGCGCGTTATTCCTTTCGATCTTTTTCGCACTCTGCGCGTGACGAAGGTGCAGGACGCGGACGGCAACGACTTGAGTTTCATTCAGGAACCTAAAGACGAAGACGCGGACTTCGGCGTCATTCTGCCGAAGCCCCTCGCCGCCGGACAAAGTTATCAATTAACGGTCCAGTACGACGGCGACGACGCCCTGCGCGATTCCGGCGGCGGCAACTTCATTCTCATTCCGCGATCGACGTGGTATCCCGGAAACGCCAACGCGCAATTCGGTGAAGACCGCGCGATCTTCGATATGACTTTTCGCTATCCGAGCAAGTACATCTTTGTCGGCACCGGTGCGCCGGTCGAGCCCGATACAAAAGATGGCGATCAGTCGATTGCCAAATGGTCTAGCGGCAAAACCGAACTGGCTGTCGCGGGTTTCAACTACGGCCGTTTCAAACGCAAAGAAGTCGCCGACAAAGACTCCGGCTACAACGTCGAGTTTTACGGTAACGTCGAAGTGCCGGATGAGCTGAAGGCAATCCAGCTACAGATCGATCAATTGGAACGCCAGGGCGTCAAGACCGGCACCACACTCGGCTCGGTCTCCACCACCGCCATGGCCGACTCAGCGCTCGCTGACGCACAAAACTCGGTACGTCTCTACAACCTCTACTTCGGAAAACTTCCCTACTCCCGCATCGCGATGACCCAACAACCCGCGGGATTTTTCGGACAGGCGTGGCCGACGTTGGTCTACATGCCTTATCTCGCCTTCATCGACACGACGCAACGCGCGCAACTGCTCGGCTCCCAAGGCGGCACGAATACGTTCTGGCGTTACGTCGCGCCGCACGAGATCGCCCATCAGTGGTGGGGCCACATCATCGGCTGGGACAGTTATCACGACCAGTGGATGAGCGAGGGATTTGCTGAGTTCTCGGCGTCGCTTTACGTGCAGGCCGTTCGCGGCAACGAGAAGTTTCTCGACTTCTGGGAAGACCAGCGACAGCGAATCATCACTTCACGACCGGCGACGAAGGACCGCAAGCCGTACACCGTCGGCCCAGTGACGCAGGGTTACCGCCTCAACAGCGGCAAGACGGGCGCGATCGCGCAGTTTCTGATCTATCCGAAGGGCGCGTACATCCTGCACATGCTGCGGATGATGATGTACAAGCCGAGCCAGGGCGGCGACGCGAGGTTTCAGGCGATGATGAAAGACTTCGTCCAGACGCACTTCAACCAGGACGTCTCGACCGAAGATTTCAAGGCCATGGTCGAGAAGCACATGACGCCGGAGATGAACCTCGAGAAGGACGGCAAGATGGATTGGTTTTTCAACGAGTGGGTCTACGGCACGGAGATCCCGGCGTACAAGTTTGAATACAACGTCAGTCAGGACGGGATGTTGAATGGCAAGCTCACGCAGTCAGGCGTGTCGGACAACTTCGTGATGCTGGTGCCGATTTATGCCGACATGGGCAAAGGCTGGACGAAGCTTGGTTCGGCGACGATCGTCGGCAGCTCGACGATTGACATCAAGAACGTGAAACTGCCGGCAGTGCCGAAGAAGATGGCGGTCTGCGCGTTGAACGACGTGCTCGTGACCAGCATCGAGAACTCAAAATAGCGGCCACTTACGCGTACGCCGAATACACGGACTTCACTTTCTCGATGAACTCGCGGCGGTCGACGACGTAGTAAAACTTCAACGCGCCCGACCCCGCGACTTCATCGATCAGCTTTTCAAACAGCTCAAACTGATCCGCCGCTTCGATGCCGTGCGCGCTGAGGTAACCGCCTTTGCGCATGCGGCGCAGCAACTCCGGCAGTGTCAACCGTCCTTCGAGCGTGAGTCCGCCGTGCACGTGCGATCTGCTGACGAGATACTGCACGAGCAGCGCTTCGTTGTAGAGCGCGGGCGCGAGATACAGCCTCGCCCCTTCGCGTTCCCAACCGTCGCCGAGCCGTGACGAAGGACGCACCGCGTGCAATCCATCGAACACGCTCGTCCAATCCTGCTTCGGCTCTTTCCGCTCCAAAAATGCCTTCACCGCGTCGAGCAGCCAGCCCGGCTCGTCGAGATCGAGCGAGAGACGCAGCGTGTCGAGCCAGTTGAAGAATGCCGTCCGCCGATCTGACTTCTGCTCGATCGTCGCAAACTGCTCTGATTTCTTTTGCAGCGTTTTGAAAAGCTTTCGGCGCGGCGCATCGGTCGTTTTTCCGCCTTCGATGCAGTGCGTGTCGAGACGCGCGTGCCAGCGTTTCGCCGCGTCGCAATACGGGCAGTGCGGGTGCTTCTCTTCGCTGTCGAAAAACGGGCGCACCGCTTTCGGCGACGTCAGTTCTTCAATAGACGGCGTGTAGCGTTTGATTTCGGAGTAAGCGGAACGCGGCGCCAGTCCGATCTGCTTGGTGAAAATGTCGAAGATGCAGGCGAGACAAACGAGCGTGCTGTATTCGGTGACGCTGCCGGGGGGAAACTCACTGAAATCGAGTTCCGTTGACTGCTTCATTGCAAACTGCTGAGGGTGACGAGCGCCGGGCGCAGATCTTCGTCGGTGTGCCCGACAGCGAGATCCAGTTCCGCGGCGACATTTCCGGTGCCGGTGCCGAGCGTTTTGAAACCGAAGAGTTGATGATCCAGCAGGTGCGTCGGAATAACGTTGCCGAGCGCGTTGAGCATTGAAGCTCGGACGTGAGGAATTTCCTGTTCGAGATCCGTGATCAGCTTCTTGATGCGCGCGCGCTTCAGATTCGACTGCGAGCCGCAGAGATCGCAGGGAATAATCGGAAAGTCGCAGCGCGACGCGTAATCCGTGATGTCGCGTTCGGAGCAGTAGGCAAGCGGACGGATGACGGTGTTGCGGCCGTCGTTCGAACGAAGCTTCGGCGGCATCGCTTTCAACGACCCGACGTAGAACAGGTTCAGCAGGAGGGTCGTGATGATGTCGTCAGCGTGGTGCCCGAGGGCGATCTTGTTGCAACCTTCCTCGACCGCGATGTTGTAAAGAATGCCGCGACGCAGGCGCGAACAGACCGAGCAATAAGTCTTACCTTCGGGAACCAGCCGTTTGACGATCGAATACGTGTCACGTTCGACGATCCGAAACGGAACGCCAAGCTCGCCGAGATACGCCGGCAGGACTTCCGCCGGAAATCCCGGCTGTTTTTGATCGAGATTGACCGCCAGAAGATCGAATTTCACTGGCGAACGCCGCCGGATGTCGATGAGCAGATCGAGCAGCGTGTGACTGTCTTTACCGCCCGAAATGCACACCATCACGCGGTCGCCGTCTTCAATCATCGCGAAATCGGCAATCGCTTCGCCCATCCGGCGCAGCAGTTTCGTCTTGGTCTTGTCGTCACAGCGCATAATCGAGCTTCGTCAGGATGCCACGGCAAACGGCTGCAAGCAAATCAGTCAGAAAACAGGTTGCCGTTACAATTTCGTTGCAAAGCTAGACATCGTTGGTAGAGTTTGTCTATGATGAGAGCCCGCTTTCGGGCGGCGAGTCTTTTTTTCGACCCAGCGGTCATCGCTCGGGAATTCCACAAACAAAAGGAAAGCGCGTCGTTAAGTTGCTTCAAGGTTCCGACGGCCGGTGACTAAACTTCCGCGCCCCCATATTTACGGAGGTAACTAATGCTCAGGATAGGAAAGAATGCCAAGGATCAGGAAGACACGGACCACGCCAGCCACAAACCCGACGTCCCTGATTACGCCACTGCCAAACCGTACTCCTATCAAAGTACAAGTGTTGAAGCAAAACCGGCCCCTGAAGCCGCAGCGGCTCCGCGAGGCGCCATGACCGAGAGCGAAACGCTCGCTCGCGATATCAAAGAAGGCACGCTCAGCGGATTCGTGGGCGGCGGCACTGACGTCACCGGCGAGGCGAATTTCAAGGCGATGATGAGAGTCGACGGCCACTTTTCGGGCCGCATCAGTTCCTCCAGCGGAACGCTCATCGTCGGCGCCAACGGTAAAGTCGATGCGAATATCGAAGTCGCGGTTGCGGTGATTCACGGCAACATCAACGGCGACATCATCGCCACGCAACGTCTTGAACTCGGCCGCGCGGCGAAAGTTCACGGCAACATCCAAACGCCGTCGCTCGTGATCGAACAGGGCGCAATCTTCGAAGGTAGCTGCAAGATGCTCCAGATGCAGACGGCCGCCGAGAAAGCGAAGAAAGAAAAGAAGGACGAGCCCCTCGACACGACGAAGATGCCGACCGTCCGCGCTGATGCACCGGTTTCGGCTCCAACAGCGTCGTCGCCCTCGGCGCCAACGCCGGCGGCTAAACCGGCCACGATGCCGAGCGTTTCGAACGTCGTTAGCTAAAACAAGTTCACCCGCACATTGACGATCCACAGATTACCCAGATTTAATCTGCGTAATCTGTGGATTCTTGTTTTCAGGAGCAAAATGAAAAGAGCCCCTTTGGTTTTGCTTTGCGGCCTGGCCGTGATGCTGGCGCCGGCGCTGTTTGTTCAGGCGCAAGTTCCGTTACCGATTCTGCTGCCGATTACGCGGGCGGAAGATGAGCGGCGTTGGGACGATGAGTTGCGGGCGTTGTTGGCGCATCGCGATGCGGCGGTTCGGAAGCGCGCCGCGCTGGCGGTGGGAAGAATTGGTGATGAACGTTCCGTGCCGGCACTGACGGCGTTGTTGAAGGATTCGGATGCGGACGTGCGCGCGATGGCGGCGTTTGCGTTGGGTGAAGCGGAATCGCTTAGCGGCGCGGAAGCGCTCATTGCGATTGTGAAGAGTGGCGAGCGCGGTGAACTGCGCGCGCGGGCGTTGGAAGCGCTCGGCAAGATCGTGGCGGCGGCGCCGTCGCCGGCCGAACAGCAGGCGCGTCAACGCGAATTCGGTGCGGTCGTTCGTGAAGCGTTGGAAGTCGAGGCGCAAAAACTATCAGCGCCAACATTGTCCGCCTCAGACCGGTTAACGATATTGCTTGGTTTGACGGCTGCGCTGCGCTCGCGGCCGGCTGACGCGGGTCCGACGATCGCGAAGTTCCTTAACTCGTCAGATTCACGTGTCCGGTCAGATGCAGGAAATGCGCTGGCGCGGTTGCGGCTGAAAGACGGTAACGAGCAACTCCGCAAACTGTTGGTTAGCGATCCTGATCCGAATGTGCGCGCAAATGCCGCTCGCGTGCTTGGCGCGACAGATGACAAGGCTTCGTTCGACGCGCTGCTCGCACGTGCGCTCGAGGATCCTGATTCGCGCGTTCGCGTCAGCGCGATTCGTGCGCTGGCGGCGCTGAAAGATCCGCGTGCCGCTCAGCCTTTGATGAAGCGCGCCATTACGGATCAAAACGAGTTGCTCGAGATCGCCACGACTCTTGGTCGCGTGCTGCCGCAAACAAACGACGAGACCGCGATCGCGTGGCTGCGCGAGAGAAACAAAAACCTCAACCACTCGGCGTCGGAAGTCGAAATTGCGTTCGTTCGCATTTCCCCGGCGACGTACTTAGCGGATCTGAGCGGGACGGGGATTTTAAAGGATTGGCGCACGACAGCGTCAATCGCGAACGGGATCGGGGAGATCGCCGCGCTACCAGACTCGATCCCATCAAAATCCCCGTTAATGGCGTCCGCCCAGGAACACCTCAGAAAGATGCTTGACGTTAAAGGCGCCGATCCCGCCATCCCCGACGTGTTGCGCGCGCTCGCCGCTTTCAAACCCGCGGACTTGAAAGAAGTCCTGGTTGCCAGACTGCAGCATTCCGATGTGATCGTTCGCTCTACAGCCGCCGACCTGCTCGGCGACCTACCGCCGTCGCCAGACATCACGCAAGCGCTCGTCGCCGCGTGGCCGCAAACCGCCAAAGATTCGCTCAACGACGCCGCGCTTTCGATTCTCGATTCGCTCAGTAAACAAAAATCCGCGACCGCCAACGACGCGCTCAAGAATGCCCTCAACTCACCCGATTACCTCGTGCGCATTCGCGCCGCGACCTTGCTGAAAATCAACGGCCAGGGCGACTTCTCCGCCCGCGTCGGCACCGTCCAAACCAAAAACACCGCCGCTGATTACCGCCGCGCACTGTCGCGTATCGGACGTAAGGTGCATGCTGTCGTGACTACCAGCAGGGGTTCGTTTACTATTGAGCTACTCCCCAGCGAAGCCCCTCTGACGGTCGATAACTTCGTTCAGCTTGCCCAACGAAATTATTTTCGGGGCATCACCATTCACCGGGTTGTGCCTAACTTTGTGATTCAGGACGGCGACCCGCGCGGAGACGGCAACGGCGGACCCGGCTACCAGATTCGGTGCGAAATAAACGAAGTGCCTTACGACCGCGCGACGCTGGGCATGGCTCTTTCGGGCAAGGACACGGGCGGCTCGCAGTGGTTTGTGACGCACTCGCCGCAACCGCACCTCGACGGCGGTTACACAGTTTTCGGACACGTGATCGCCGGCATGGACGTGGTAGACAAGATCGTTCGCGGTGACGTGGTGCGGTCAATCAGAATTCAGTGAAGAAGACACAGACAACAGTTTTCGCGTTCTGCTTCTTGTGGGTCTTTTGCGGCCTGGCGTTGGGCCAGACTGATGTTGCGCCGGTAGAACGCCACAAGTACAAAATAGATCTCAAGCTCGATCTCGATCATCTGTCATACACCGGCGCCGAGACAGTTCGCTGGGTTAACCGCGGCGAAAAACCGGCGCCCGTGATCTACTTTCATCTCTATCCAAACCTGCGCGCCGGCGACCAGCAACCCGCCAACGCGGACGCGCCGGAAACTGACGAACCACGTCTCGAAGTGCTCGAAGTGCGCGCCGCGAGCGATAACGGTTTGCTCTTTTCGTCGCTCGACGACCAGGGCACGACGCTGCGCGTGAACTTGCGCGAACCAGTCGCGCCGGGCGCCGCGGCCGAAGTCATCATCAAGTTCAAAGGCTCAGTACCCGAGATCGATCGCGACGAAACGAGCCTGACGACGCACGTCGTGAAGCAAGTCAGCGCCGCGCTGCGCAGCGATCGCGAGACGCGCCGCGCGCGCGACATCAACTTTCTCTGCCGCGGCGTCATGCTGCTCGGCGCGGCTTACCCGGCGCTCGCGGTCCACGACGGCGACGAGTGGCGGCGCAAAGTCGAACCGTCGGTCGGCGATTTTGTTTTCAACGAAGCGTCGGACTACGAAGTGACGATCAGTGCGCCGTCCGGCGTGGAGGTCTTCACCTCCGGCATCGAAACGGACGCGCACCCCGACAAGAACACGCAAACGTTCACCGCCACCGCCATGCGCGACCTCGCGATTCTCGCCGGCCGCGGTCTGCACAGCGAACACACCGAGGTTAATGGCACCGACGTCAGGTCGATCTACTTCGCCGAACACGAACGCATCGGCAAGCGTGCGCTCGTTGTCGCGGCGAATGCGCTGAGAACTTTCACCACGCTGTTCGGTCCGTTGCCGTTCAAACAGGTCAGCGTCGCGGAAGCGCCGCTGGTGGCTGGCCTCGGCAGTTGTGAGTTCTCGGGCCTGAACGTCATCGCCAGCGCCTTCTTCGTTGACTTCGACTCGCCCGCCGTGCGCAACCTGCCGGAGATCATCCGCGAACAGCGGCCGTCGGTTGAAGAGAGTCTCGAATGGACGGTGGCGCATCTCGTCGCGCATCAGTGGTGGGGCGCGGCCGTCGGAAACGATCCGGCGCGCGAACCGATTCTCGACGAAGCGCTGTCGTGCTGGTCATCGCTGCTCTACTACAAAACGATGTACGGACCGGAACGCGCGGCGACCGTGTTGGACGATCAGGTGCGCGGCGTTTATCGCTTGTATCGCACGTTCGGCGGCGACGACATGGACGCCAACCGACCGTCGCGCGACTACCGCAACACCTTTCAGTACGCCGCGATCGTCACTGCGAAAGGCGCGTTGATGTTCGTCGATCTGCAACAGTCGCTCGGCGAGGAAAAGGTGTTCGCAGCGTTGCGAAAATATTATCAAGCGAACCTTTATGAGATTGCGCAACTCGAAGATTTGCGCATCGCGCTCGTCGCCGAGGCGCCGGTCGAACAAAGGCGGATGATCGGACGTACATTTACCCGCTGGCTGACGGCCAAGCGCGGCGACGAAGACATCGCGCCACCCGATCAGGAGCTGGCGACCACGCTGGGCATTCAGGCGAGACAATCTCCCCCTCGATCCGGTGACAACAAGAACGCATTTGGCGCATTGGCGAAAGTGGGGAAATTCTTTTGGCAGCAAATGACACGTATTCGTTGAAGGCCGTTCCCTTCAGATCGGCCGGTAATTCGGGCGGTAAGGTCGACACGAGCCTCGAGCGGCTGAGCTGGCTGATGGACGATCTGTTTCGCGTCCCGGTGCTTGGCTGGCGCTTCGGACTCGACGCACTCGTCGGACTGATTCCCGGTTTCGGCGACACCGCGACCTCGCTCGTCTCGTTCTACATTCTCGCTGCCGCCGTTCGTTATCGCGTGCCGAAGATCACGCTGGCCCGCATGGGACTCAACATCGGCATCGATTACCTCATCGGTTCGCTTCCCGTCGTCGGCGACTTCGCCGATGCCTGGTGGAAGTCGAACCACATGAACATTGACCTGCTGAAAAGAAGAGCGACCGTGACTCCGGCAGAGGCACGGTCGGGACGACTCGGCGATTGGCTGTTTGTGGGAGGACTTATTCTGGGCTTAATCGCTTTGGCGATCGGGAGCGCATTCGTGAGCCTGTATCTCCTGTATCGGCTGGGCCAAGTTCTCGCGGGCAGTTAGCTACCCGGTCACCACCGCTTCTTCCGCCGGCAGCAAACGTTCGATTGCCGACTTCAACATATCGAGGCCGCGCTCACCCGCGGCAAAACTCTTGAGCTTACCTTCCGCGTCGAAGAGGTAATACGCCGGCACGAATCCCTGCTGGTTCTGAAACGCATCTTTCAGTTTGTGTTCGTTGTCGACGGCCACGGGCTCGGTGATTCCATACTTGCCGATTAGCTCGCGCACCTGCTCGACATTCGTGTCCGTTTCGTAACGCGGCATGTGAATGCCGACGACGCGCAGCCCGAGCTTGCGCTTCTCGTCGCGCCACTCGCCGACGCGCGGCAGATTGTCCTTACAAATTCCGCAACTCACCGACCAGAAGTGAACGAGTGTCGGATGCCCCGCGATGTCCGACTCGACATGCGCCTGCGTTCCGCCAAACCACTCCGTCGCGCCATCGAGCCGCGGCATTTCTGTTCCAATTTTCATTGCCATGATCGTTCTTTACCTTGACCACAGATCACACGGATCGATCCGTGTTCTTCCGTGTAATCTGTGGCCCCTTTGTCTTAGCCGTTGAGCGTCTTCTGGCCGGGCTTCCACTCAGCCTGGCAGAGTCCGCCGGTCTGCAACGCCTGGATCACGCGCAGTGTTTCTTCCGCCGAACGGCCGACGTTCAAATCGTGGACGACTTTGTAACGAAGAATGCCTTCCGGATCGATCACGAACAAGCCGCGCAAGGCGATGCCGCGATCTTGAATCAGCACACCGTAATCGGCGGCCACTTGCTTCGTCGCATCCGCCGCGAGCGGATACTTCAAACCTTCGACGCCACCCTTGTCGCGCGGCGTGTTCAGCCACGCTCGATGCGAGTAAACGGAGTCCGTCGAGATGCCGATGATGTCGGCGCCGATGTCGACAAAGTCCTGGTAGCGGTCGCTGAACGTGGTCAATTCAGTCGGGCAAACGAACGTGAAATCGAGCGGGTAGAAAACGAGCACGAGCCACTGGCCGCG
>Ga0081539_10004620_pt1 | contig 15000 bp, 20 predicted proteins | sample TabmetS4T2R2_FD_71023 | JGI IMG/M metagenome (GOLD analysis project Ga0081539, IMG submission 71023) | Tabebuia heterophylla rhizosphere microbial communities from the University of Puerto Rico - S4T2R2 | ecosystem: Host-associated > Plants > Roots > Rhizosphere ...
GCCTGATCGAGGCGAGACCCGGCTACTGCATCGCTGAGGTCCGCCGCCATTACGAGTTCGACCTGAACAACCCGTTCAAGAAGCCCGGCGTGACCGAGTCCCTCTACCGTGGGCTCCGACTGGCGGGGCTCCCTGAATGACCGAGCAGAGCCGCCCCGCCGCATCGTCTCGGCCGACGTCTCCAGCTACTCGCGGAGATGGGCCAAGACGAGAGCGGCACGCTGGCGGCATTGAAAACCCTTCGCCAAGAGGTCGTAGACCCAGCCATTGCCAGCCACGGCGGCCGCATCGTCAAGACCATCGTTTACGGGCTACTGCTGGAGTTCCCAAATGCGGTCAATTGTGCGCTGCGCAGTCGAGGTACAGACAGCGACTGCTGACCGTACGACCGTCTCGGGATCAAACGCCATGCGAACCGATCAACAGCCCTTACTGCGAGGGTCGGAAATAGCCATTTGAAGTAGCGAGAGAACTTGGCGCTTGGTGCCCAGGGGCGGAATCGAACCACCGACACTGCGATTTTCAGTCGCATGCTCTACCAACTGAGCTACCTGGGCGTGCCGTTGCGGACAGCGGCGGGCTGTATAGGACGCTTTCAGCGAGCCTGTCCAGTTGGTCGTCCGCCAGGCCCGCGTTCGCCCGGCTCTTCGTTCTCGCCGGGAGCTTCCTCGGTCGGCACGCGATAGCTCTCCTTCAGCCAGCGGCCCAAATCGATGTCGGCGCAGCGTTTGGAGCAGAACGGTCGGTAGCCCTGGATACCCGGCTTGCCGCAGATCGGGCAATTGGCCGCCATGCGAACGATGCGTAGCTGTGGGACGGATCGCTCACTCATCTCCCTTCTCCAACGCCTCGAGCTGGCGGGCGAGCGTCGCGCCGCGCCGCGCACGCGTCAACTCGAAGTGACCGAGCCGCGTGAAGCCGAAAAGTTGCGTCGGCACCGGATCGTCGGCCAGCGCCTCCGCCAGCACGGCCTGCACTTTGTCGCGATCGTAGCTCGACCGCATGTTGACGAAATCGATGACCACGGCGCCCGCCAAGTTGCGCAAGCGCAGTTGCTGGGCGATCGCCGGCGCCGCCTCGAGGTTGACGTCGACCGAGCGGCGTGGCGCACGGCCCTGCCGGCCGCCCGCAGTAGCACTGTCGACGTCTATGGCGCACAGTGTCTCGCCCGGCTCGAACAGCACCTCGACGCCGCTTGCCAGCACGATGCGTGGCGCCAGCGCCGTGTCGATCTGCCCTGCCACATCGTCAATATCGAACGTGGGCATCGGGCCGTTGTGCCACCGCACGCGGATTTTCTCGCCCAGCCGGTCCATCTGGTCCTGAAGCGCGCGCGCCTGCGATCGGTCCTCGAGCACGATCTCCTCCAGCATCGAGCCATAGTTGCGCAGCGCACGCTGGACAGGATCACGCTCGCCGGGAATGCGAACCGACAGATCCGCGATCGGCTGCAACTCGAAGGCGAGAGCGCGCAGACGCTCCCAGCGTTCCATCACCTGCACCGCGTCTCGATGCAGCACATCGAGCGTGGCGCCGGCGGCCGCAGTGCGCAGCACGACGCCGCCTTCCAGTAGACCTTCAACGTGGCCGCGCAAGCGCTCGCGTTCGGATTCGCCGTCGATGCGACACGAGAACGACACGCCCGACGCCAACGGGTGATAGACGAGATAGCGGCCGCTCACAGCGATGTTCATCGATAGTCGGGGGCCCTTGTCGCCTTCGCCGTCCGAGCGCACCTGCACGAGGATCGGTGCGCCGGCCGACGGCCAGGCATCGATGCCGGCGCGGTCCTCGGCGCGCAGGAAACCCGAGCGTCCCGCGCCGATATCGACAAACGCCGCGTCGAGCTCCGGCATCACGCGCTCCAGGCGGCCGAGGAACACGCCCTCGGCAAGCGACGGGCGATCTCGGCGCACGATCTGGAGCTCCACCAGGCGGCCGTCGGCGACCAGCGCCATCAGCAGCGCCTTGGGTAACGCGTGGCAGATCAGGCGATCGACGCGTGTCATGCGGCCTTCAATAGCGCCAACGTCTCGAACAGCGGCAGGCCGACGACATTGCTGTAGGATCCCGAGACGAAGGAAACGAAACGGGCAGCACGGCCCTGGATCGCGTAGCCACCGGCCTTGCCCCGCCATTCACCGCAGCGGAGATAATCGTCGATCTCCGCCGTCTCGAGGCGCTTGAAGCGAACCACTGTTTCGACCAGTCGCGTCCGCACGCTGCCGGCCTGTCGGGTGACGGCAACGCCGCCCAGCACGCGATGGCGTCGGCCCGACAGCAGGTCGAGGCAAGCACGCGCCTCCTCATCGGTCTCGGCCTTGGGCAGGATGCGCCGCCCGCACGCGACGACGCTGTCGGCCGCCAGGATGATGGCTCCCGGATGGCGGGGCGCGACTGCTGCGAGCTTGGCCCTCGCCATGCGCACCGCGTAGGCGCGCGGCAATTCACGAGGGTGCGGCGTTTCATCGACGTCGGCGGGATCGACCGCGACCGGCTCCACTCCTACCTGCCGCAACAGGTCGAGCCGGCGGGGCGAGGCTGAAGCAAGCACGAGCGGCGGGAAAGCCGGCGGGGTCGGCGCGGCGCCCAACGCCTACTTGAAGCGGAAGGTGATGCGGCCCTTGGTCAGGTCGTAGGGCGTCATTTCGACGGTGACGCGGTCGCCTGCCAGCACGCGGATGCGGTTCTTGCGCATTTTGCCTGAAGTATGGGCGAGGATCGTGTGGTCGTTGTCGAGCTTCACCCGAAACATCGCGTTCGGCAAGAGCTCGGACACCACACCCGTGAACTCGATCAGGTCTTCTTTGGCCATCCAGCCTCCGGTTTGAGTTGATGAAGAAGCGGCCGGAAAATGGGCTCCGGGCCGGCCCAAGTCAACTGTACGGGCTACCCGAAGGAGATGGGCATCAACAGCCGCCGGTCTTCTCAGGGCCGACGCGCTCCCCTATACAGGACGCGGCTGCGAACGCCCGGGGAAGGAAGGATCAGTCGCACATGAACGCGCTTCGAAGGTGTGGCCTGCTGGCCGCGCTGCTGCTGGCACCGGCGCTCGCATCCGCCCAATCTTCTACGAGCCAGTCCCCCACGGCCGCGATCGCATCATCCAACGCCATCGCCGCGCCGGCGCAGAAGACAATCGGCGTTCCCTCGCAGCGGCAATATTCGACGGCACTGATCGTTCTCAATGCCCAAGGCGGCCGGATCGACGGCCAGAAGCTGGTGTTGGACGGCGTCATGCCGTCAGCCACGCTGTTTACGAGCCGTCCAGTGCGGACGGTCGGCCACATGGTGACACCCGACATGGTGTCGATCTGGCATACTGGCAGCTTCGCGAAGGATCCACCCAACGCCACGGTATCCGTCTTCGCCAAGGACGGATCGACGGTGAGCGACGCCGTTGTGGTGCTGAACACCGCCAAGCTCGAGGGCGAGCGGCTCACCTTCGACATCAAGGTCCTGGAGGGCGACCTCGGCAAATCCGACGGGCCTGCGTCGGTATTCATCGATACCCTGTGGTGGGGTCTCGGCTCGAACGGCTTCACTTACTACGGCACCAGCCAGACGACAGGCGGCATCACACCCAACATCGGCGATCCTCACGGCACCAGCACCTTCACCGGCTGGTCCAATCCCTCGCCCACTGAGCCCTACGTGCGGTCCTACAATTACGGCCGCGCCGTCGGCGCGCCGCCGCCGCCCGATCTCGATCCGCGCTACCAGCAGAACTTCAACACGCCGACCTGTGGCAAGCCTCCGCTGCTGCCCTGCTACTGAGGCCCTCCATGACGACCACCGCCAGGCTTTCCACCGCCGTCGCCGCTGTCGCCTTGCTGCTCGGCAGCATAGCCGCGAGCCATGCCCAGACCGCCCAGAGCCAAACCGCCAAAACCATCGGTCAGCCGCAGCAGCCCAAGGTCGTGCCGTCGATGATCGTGCTGAACGCTCGCAGTGCCAAGCTCGCCGACGGCAAGCTGGTTCTCGACGGTATTTCGCCCAACGCCATCATCTTCGCCGATCGGCCCGTTCGTTCGGCTGGTCACGCGATCACCGCGCACCTGCTCGAGGAATGGAGCGACAAGGCGCCGGACAGCTTCGGCAAGTTCCCGCCGAACGCCACCGTCTCCGCCTTCAAGTCGAAGAAGGGCGTGGTAGATGCCGTCGTGGTGCTGAAGTCACCCAAGCTCGACGGTCAGCGGCTGACCTTCGACGTCGACGTTCTTGAAGGCGATCTCGCCGGTGGCGATGGTGCCGTCTCGGTGTTCATGGACATCATCAACCTGCCGCTCGCGCGTCGCACCTCGCATCGCGGCGCCTGGTACGCGGGGGCGCCGTAGGCATCGGGACAGGCGCACGCGTCCAGCAAAGCGCATCGCTTCTGAACCGATGCGACAGCGCTGCCATGCAAGGACGTCGCCGCGTTCAGCACAATCTCTCCACAATTGGACGGATAACTCCGCGCGCGCATCCCCCTCGTGATGCGCAAAGGAGTAGTGGTTCAATGAATCGTAAGCTTGTCGCTCTGTCGTTGCTTGCCGCTCCGCTGCTGGCGCCCCCGCTGGCACAGGCGCAGTCGGCGTCGTTTGCCGACGGTCCTCGCGATCCCAAGGGCATCGTGGCGCCGTTCAACGGGACCGCGGAGGAGGCCTACATCAAGGAGCAGATTCGCGGCGCGGGCTACAGCGGCGTCAACAGCCTGATGCGCGACAGCGACGGGACTTGGCACGCGCGCGCATACAAGGGCCCGGCGGATGTCTTGATTGCGGTGGACCGCTCGGGCCACATCTCAGAGACGGCGCAACGCTAGGGACCTCCCGGTTCACATCTTCGGACCAGACGGTCCGCGATCCTACTAGACCGATGGCGCTGAAGGCGTACCGAAACGCGCCTTCAGGCGCGCCAGGATCTGGTCGCGCGTGCGCCGGTAGGCGTCCAGCCGCATCTCCCGCGAACCCTCGATGGCGCTGGGATCGGTGACCGGCCAGTACTCGACCTCGACCGCCGCCGCGCGCGTGAACTCGAGCGCGCGGTGGTGTGCCTCGGGCGACAGCGTGACGATGAGCTCGAACGAGCTCGGATCGATGTCGTCGAACGTCTTGCCAGGATGGCGATGCAGGTCGATGCCGACCTCGTCCAGTGCGGCGGCGGCGAAACTGTCGATGTCACTGGCGCGCACGCCCACGGAATCTATGTAGGCGAGTGCCCCGTAAAGCCGTCGTGCCAAGGCCTCGGCCATTGGCGAGCGGATCGAGTTCTCGCTGCAGGCAAATAGCAGGCTGGCGGGAACGGCACCCATTTCGACCGCTTCAGGCCTTGATATGCAAGGCGCAAATCAGCGTGAACAGGCGCCGCGCCGTGTCGAGATCCATCTCGATCTTGCCGGCCAGCCGCTCGCGCAGCAGCTCGGAGCCTTCGTTGTGGAGACCGCGGCGGCCCATGTCGAGCGCCTCGATCTGCGACGGGCTGAGCTTCTTGATGGCAGCGTAGTAGCTCTCGCAGATCAGGAAGTAGTCCTTCACCACTTTGCGGAACGGCGTCAGCGACAGGATGATGTCGCGCAGCTTGCGGTCTTCGGCTGAGTGGACGCCGAACACCAGGCGTTGCTCGAAGATGCCGATGTGCAGCTTGTAGGGCCCCGGCTCGCCCCCGACCAAGACGAAGTCGTTTTCCTCCAACAGGTCGAACAGCGCCACTGCGCGCTCGTGCTCGACCTCGGGCGTACGGCGCGCCACTGACTCCTCGTCGAGCACGATATCGACGATGCGGCGACGCTGCGGCATGTCAGCGTCGGTTCAGCCGGATTGCCACCGACCGGCCGTGCGCTCCCAGACCCTCGGCTTCGGCGAGCGCCAGCGCCGCCGGCCCCAGCGCCGCCAAAGCGTCTGGCGTGCACGCGACCAGCGAGGTGCGTTTCATGAAGTCGATGACGCCGAGCCCGCCGGAGAAGCGCGCGGCGCGCGACGTCGGCAAGACATGGTTCGTGCCCGCGACATAGTCGCCGATCGCCTCCGGCGTGTGGCGGCCGAGGAAGATCGCGCCGGCATGCCTGATCTTGCCAGCCAAGACCTCGGCCGCCGCCGGTTCCATTGCGAGCTCGACGTGCTCGGCGGCGATGCGATCGATGATGGGCGCCGACGCGACGAGGTCGGGCACTACGATGATGGCGCCGTTGTCGCGCCAGCTTGCGCCGGCGATGGCGCTGCGGGCCAGCGTGCGCAGCTCGGTGTCGACGGCGCGCGTGACCTCCTCGGCGAAGAGCGCATCGTCGGTGATCAGCACTGACTGCGAGGACTGGTCATGCTCGGCTTGCGAAAGGAGGTCGGCGGCGATCCACGTCGGATCGTTTCGGCCGTCGGCGACGACGAGAATCTCCGAAGGTCCGGCGATCAGATCGATCCCGACTTGACCGAACACGCGGCGCTTGGCGGCGGCGACATAAGCGTTGCCGGGACCGGTGATCTTGTCGACGGGCTGAAGCGACTCCGTGCCGTAGGCAAGCGCGGCGACGGCCTGCGCGCCGCCGATGCGCCACACCTCGTCGGCTCCCGCGATCTCGGCTGCCAGCATGACCAGCGGATTGAGCACTCCGTTTGGCGTCGGTACCACCATGACGACACGAGACACGCCTGCCACCTTCGCCGGTACGATGTTCATCAGCACTGACGAGGGATACGCCGCCGTCCCGCCAGGCACATAGACACCGACGGAGTCGAGGGCCCGGTAGCGCGCGCCGAGTCGCGTGCCGCTGGCGTCGGTGAAGTCGACATCCTTGGGCAGAAGCGCCCGGTGGAAGGCTTCGATACGCCGCGCCGCAAACTGCAGCGCTTCGCGCTGTGCGGTGGGGACCTGGGCCGCGGCGGCAAGGCGCTGGCCGTCACTGAGGCGCAGGCCGGCAATGTCGGTGTCGACGCGGTCGAACTTGCGCGTGTACTCGAGCAGCGCGGCATCGCCGCGCGCGCGCACGTCGGCCACGATGTCGGCGACGATACGGTCGACATTCTCGTCGCTGTCGCGATTGCGGGCGAGGAACGCGGCGAACGCCTGCTCGAAATTCGGCGCCGAGGCGTCCAGTCGTCTAGGCGGCACGGCTGAGCTCACGGAAGCGGTCGATCCAGTGCCCGATTCGATCGGTCTGGGTTTTCAGCGCTGCCCGGTTGACGATGAAGCGCGAGGTGACGTCGGCGATATGCTCGATCTCGACCAAGCCGTTCTCCTTGAGCGTGCGGCCGGAATCGACGAGGTCGACGATACGATGGCTCAGTCCCAGCGACGGCGCGAGCTCCATCGCCCCGGAAAGTTTCACGCACTCGGCTTGTACGCCGCGGGCGGCAAAGTGGCGCCGTGTCACCTCGGGATACTTGGTGGCGATACGCACATGGCTCCAGCGGCGCGGGTCGTCGCTGCCCGCCATCTCGGCAGGCTCGGCGACGACTAGCCGGCATTTGCCGATGCCGAGATCGACCGGGGCGTAGATCTCGGGATAGTCGAACTCCATCAACACATCGGAACCGGCAATGCCGAGATGGGCCGCGCCGAAGGCTACGAACGTCGCCACGTCGAACGAGCGCACGCGGATGATGTCGAGGTCGGTATGGTTTGTGGTGAAACGCAGCTGACGGGCGTCCGGATCGGCGAAGGCAGACTCGGGCTCGACGCCGGCATGCTGAAAGAGCGGCGCCGCCTCCTTCAGGATGCGCCCCTTGGGCAGCGCCAGGATCAGCTTCTCATTGGCGACGCTCGACACGAACCGGTTCTCCAGCAACGAACGCCCGCCCCGACGGCGGTCGACGGCTAGTCGACCGGGTGGGCGGGCTTCCAGGGGGTGGGCCAAGGCTCCCCGACGTCCCCCAAATGGCACGCGAGGCGGCCAATTTCCAGCCGGATGGCACGGTCCGCCGCGAAGCGCAGCGTTACGACCGCGCCGTCCTCGGGTTTGGCATCGAGCGACACCGCCAGCAGCTCGAGCATGCGGTCGGGTTCCTGAAGCGGAATGTTGTGGTGACGGACGGCCTTCACCTCGTTGAAAACCAACGCGGAATGCGTACGCGAATATGGCGCGTCGACGGTCGGGTCGGCCTCCCAGCGAAAGCGGTTCAAAAGTAGAACGAAGCGGCGCTCGTCCTTGAAGAGGACGCAGTCGCGCACCACGACCAGCGCGTCCTGGACCGCCGCCGAGATGACGGCGAGGTCATCGCCGTCCAGCGCCGAGAGCTTCAGCGTCACGTCTCTTGGACCGTGCGCGCCTCGCGCGCCTCACAAGCGCGCGGGACGCGCGCGGTCCGGAAGATGCTGGCCATCATCCCTTGAGCCGCTCGATGTCGGCGCCGCATCCGCCGAGTTTCTCCTCCAGCCTCTCGTATCCGCGATCGAGATGGTAGACGCGGTTGACGGTCGTCTCGCCATCGGCGGCGAGTCCGGCGATGGCGAGCGACACCGAAGCACGCAAGTCCGTCGCCATGACCTGGGCGCCGCGCAGCCTGGGAACACCGCGCACCAGTGCCGATTCATGATGGACAGTGACATTGGCACCCATGCGGGCGAGCTCGGGGACGTGCATGAAACGGCTCTCGAACACCGTCTCGGTGATCATGGAGGCGCCTTCGGCGCGCGTCATCAGGGCCATCATCTGCGCCTGCAGGTCGGTCGGGAAACCCGGGTATGGTTCGGTCATCACGTCGACGCCTTGCAGCGCACCGTTGGTGCGATGCACGCGCACACCGCGCTCGGTTGGCTCAAGCGTCACCCCCGCCGATCGCAGGGTCTGCGCCACAGTCTCGATCAGGTCGAGCCGGCCGCCGACGAGCTCGACGTCGCCAGCCGTCATCGCCACCGCCATGGCATAAGTCCCGGTTTCGATGCGATCGGGGATCACGGAATAAGTCGAGTCCTTCAGCTTCTCGACGCCTTGGATGGTGAGCGTCTCGGTGCCGATGCCGTCAATCGGCACGCCCATCCCGACCAGGCAGCGCGCCAGATCCGTGATTTCCGGCTCGCGGGCCGCGTTGTCGAGCACGGTAGTGCCCTTGGCAAGCGAGGCCGCCATCATGAGGTCCTCGGTCGCACCCACCGACACCTTGGGAAACGTGAAGCGTGCGCCCTTCAAGCCCTTCGGCGCCTTGGCAACAAGGTAACCGCCGTCGATGTCGATCTTGGCGCCCATCGCCTTCAGCCCCGCGATATGCAGGTCGACGGGGCGCGCGCCGATGGCGCAGCCTCCTGGTAGCGAGACCCGCGCCGCACGCTCGCGCGCAAGGAGCGCTCCCAACACCAGCACCGAGGCGCGCATTTTGCGCACGATGTCGTAGGGCGCGGTCGTCGACGTGATCCTGCCAGCCTGCAGGCTGAGCGTCGTGCCGTGCGCATGGCCATTCTCGCCGGGCTCGGCGTTGATCTCGACGCCGTGCTGCTGCAGCAGCTGGATCATGGTGGTGATGTCGGCGAGCCGCGGTACGTTGTGAAGCGTGAGCTTCTGGTCGGTCAGCAGCGCCGCCACCATCAAGGGCAGCGAGGCGTTCTTGGAGCCGGAAATGCGCAGCTCGCCCTTGAGCTGACGGCCGCCTTGGATGCGGATGCGGTCCATGTCGACTCCGTTCAGATCCTGGGCAGGGTGACCCCGCGCTGGCCCTGATATTTGCCGGCCTTGTCGCGGTAGGATGTCTCGCAGGGCTCGTTACCTTGCAGGAACAGAAACTGCGCTGCGCCCTCGTTGGCATATATCTTGGCGGGCAGCGGCGTGGTGTTGGAAAATTCCAGGGTCACGTGGCCCTCCCACTCCGGTTCGAGTGGCGTGACATTGACGATGATGCCGCAGCGCGCATAGGTCGACTTGCCGACGCAAATCACCAGCACGTCGCGCGGAATGCGGAAATATTCGACGGTGCGGGCAAGCGCAAACGAATTGGGCGGAATGATGCAGACGTCGGTCGTGCGATCGACGAAGCTGTTCTCGGCGAAGTTCTTCGGGTCGACCACCGCCGAATCGACATTGGTGAAGATCTTGAAGTCGCTCCCCACGCGCGCGTCGTAGCCGTATGAAGAGAGGCCGTAGGAGATCACGCCCTGGCGCTTCTGGCCGGCGACGAAAGGCTCGATCATGCCCTTCTCCTCGGCCATGCGGCGAATCCAACGATCGGAAAGAATGCTCATCGGGGGCGCTTCTATCGGAGGGGCGGCGGCCGCTCAACCGGCGGATTATTTGTGCTCGCCGGACTTGACCGGCGGTCGGCCTCCTCCCTTCGCCCGCGCCTGCGCCTTGCGCCGCTTCAGGTTCTCCCGCAAGGCGGCGGCCAATCGCTCGCTACGCCCTTCATGATGTGAGGCGTCCTTCTGCGGGACGGGTTTGGAGGGGGTGGGCATAGCGTGGAGCATACTCAAGCGGAGCGCGGACCTCCAGGTCCGCGCCGACGAGGAAGAGCGGACCGGCAGGCCCGCGCTCCAAGACACTAAGCCGCCAACTTCTGTGCTAGCGACGCCGGTACACGCACTGGCATGTCCAGGAGCATCTGCGCGAACGCCTTGGCGAGCGGATCGGCCTTGAGCGAGGCCATGCCGCCGCCGCCCAGCGCCTGGCGCAGCAGGAAGTTGAAGCCGTGGATGCCGGGCAGGCGCCAGCGTGTCACCCTGCCCTGAATGCGATGGGCAAACCAGCGCGCCACCGCCTCCTCCGTCACCTCGGCGTCGAGGATCGGCTCGTACTCGGGCTTGCGCGCGAAGATGCCGACATTGGCGTTGTCACCCTTATCGCCGGAGCGGCCGTAGGCCAGTATCACCAGTGGCACGGTGAGATTGGCCGCGTTCGGTCCGGTGGTCGGCAGCGGCAGCGCGGGCGGCGCTTCGGTGGGCAGGTCCGCCATCGTAAAACCGCCGCTCTTGGCTCCGCATTCCATCGTGATGGTGCGGCCACCGAGTTGGATGGTGACCGGAACCAAGGCCTTGGGCACCAGGCACGAGAACATGCGGATGACGGGCGAGGGCGACGCGCGACCGGCGCCAAAGCTGCCGGTCATGCCGACCACGCCGCCGGTCGACATCGGGGCGATTTCGCGCCCCAGCAACGCCAGCGCCCCCTTCTGATCGTGCTTGGCGGCGATCTTCACCACCACCTCACGCGACTCGGGCGTGCGGGCCGTAGGCGCCGATCACCTCGATGCTGACGTCGCGGTAGTCAGCGAGATTCTTCTCGCGGAACATCCGCCGTGTCTTCTTGATGATCGCCTCGGCGCTCGCTCGCCCTTTCTCCACCGCCTCGCGACCGCCCAGCATGAAGATGGTACTGAGCTTGTAGCCGTCGGGCCAGGTGGTCGAGACCTTGTAGGAGTCGGTCGGCGGCCGTCCCTTGGCGCCCGATACGCGCACGCGGTCCTTGCCGACCTGGTCATAGGTCGCGCCGGTGAAGTCGCACGCCACGTCGGGCACCAGATAGGCGCGCGGATCGCCGATCTCGTAGAGCATCTGCTCGGCCACTGTGGCGGGGGTTATCAGCCCGCCGGTGCCCTCGGGCTTGCCGAGCACGAAGGACCCATCGCTTGACACTTCGGCGACCGGGAAGCCCATGTTGTCATAGTCGGGCACCAGCCGCCAATCGGTGAAGTTGCCGCCGTTGCACTGTGCGCCGCATTCGATGATGTGCCCGCACAGCGTACCGGCGGCCAACCTGTCGTGGTCGTCCATGCTCCAGCCGAAGGCATGGATCAGCGCTCCCAGGGTGACCGCAGAGTCCACGCAGCGGCCGGTGATCACCACGTCCGCCCCCTCGGCGAGGGCGCGGGCGATCGGGAAGCCGCCGAGATAAGCATTCATGCTTGTGACCTTGCTCGGCAGCGGCTCGTCGGTATCCATCTCGCGGATGTCGATGCCGCGCAATTCGTCGACTCTCGCCAGCAGGTCGTCACCCAGCACCAGTGCCACATTGAGCGTCACGCCTGCCGCGTCACAGGCCTTCAGCACGGCGTCGCGACAGGCCTGTGGGTTCACGCCGCCTGCGTTGGTAATGACCTTGATCTTCTTCTCAGCGATCTCTCGTGCAAGCGGCGCCATCACGACGCTGACAAAGTCGGTGGCGTAGCCGGCCTCTGGGTTCCTGAGCTTCTGGGCTGCCAAGATCGACATCGTGACCTCGGCGAGATAGTCACTCACCAAGTAGTCGACATCGCCGTGGCGCACGAGCTGCGCAGCCGCGCTCTCGGTGTCGCCCCAGAAGCCCGAATGACAGCCGATGCGTACCGTGGTCTTGGCGGTGGTCATGCCGTCCTCTTGCGGTTGACGAAGGCACCCATGCGCTCGAGGTGCTCGCCCGTCGTGACCGATTGGGCGAAGCAGTCGATGCCGGCTTGCACCGCCTCGTCGAGCGACAGCCGTTCCCAGCGCCGCATCAGCCGCTTTTGCGCCCGTACGGCTTGCGGCGACGCCTCGACAATCGCACCCACGCATCGTTCGACGGCGGCATCGAGCTGGCCCGCCGGCACCACCTCCTCGACCAGACCCCATGCCTCGGCCTTGCCGGCATCGATTGTTTCCGCTGTGAGCAGGAGTCGCGAGGTGCGGCCCCAGCCGATCAGGCGAGGCAGGAGGGCGGCCTCGACCACCGACGGCACGCCGACCTTGACCTCGGGCATGCCGAAATGGGCAGAGTCCGCAGCAATGCGCAGATCGCAGGCGGCAGCAACCTCAAGGCCCGCGCCCAGGGTGTAGCCTTCGAGACGGCATATCACCGGGACCGGACAATCGCGGATCGCCTGACAGAGTTCGTGGACCTGGGTGATGAAGACGCGGCCGTCCTCCGAGCTCTTCATCGTCGTCATGTGATTGATATCGGCGCCGCCGATGAAGGCACGACCGCCAGCGCCTGACAGCACCACGACGCGCAGGTCGTCCTCGCGCGACAGCGACCGGATGCCTTCCGTGAGATCGAGCAACGCCGGCGGATTGAGCACATTGAGGCGGCGCGCATAGTCGTACATGACGCGCGCGACGACGCCGGCCGGACGGCGCTCCCAGCTGATGTCGACCTTGTGCGCACCTGCCGCCATGTGTTTCGCTCCGTGGCTCGTTCTTGTGTACGGGGAATTCCTCTATTAGACCCGGCGCGCCAATTCACAAGAGCCGCCCGATGCCCGATTCCTTCGCCGTCGATCTCGCGCAGTATTCCGTGTTCGATCCGCCCGATCCGTTCGAGGATCACGTCGGGCCATTCTACTTCCGGGTATCCGGCGACGCGCGGCAAGCCGGCAGCGTTCATTGTGTGCTGCCGACGGAGGGCCGGCATGGCAACTATGCCGGCGGCGTGCATGGCGGCGCGATCCTCGCCTTCGCCGACTACGCGCTGTGCTTGGTGGCAGGGCGCGCCGCTGACGGCGGCACCAACACAAGCTTCGCGATGACGGTGAGCATCGCGGCCGAATTCCTCGACGCAGGCAAGGTCGGCCTGCCGCTCGAAGCGAGCGGCGAGCCGCTGCAAGTCACCGGCCGCCTCGCCTTCGCGCGCGGCACCATCACCCAAGGGAGCCGCACCATCGCGCTGTGGTCAGGCGTCGTGCGCCACGTCGCGCGCAGCAAGGTGGCAGCCCGCAAGGACGAAGCGACGACGCCGGCGGTCGCGGCTGGACCGCAGACCGTGCCGGCCGGCTTCGAGTTGTTGGCCAATGCCAGCCTCTACTCGCGCCACATCGGGGCCTCCTATGCGCGCAAGGAGGTGGATGGCGCAACGCTGGTCCAGCCGACTCTCCGGCACATGTGCAATTCCGGCGGCGTCCTGCACGGCGGCTACATGATGAGCTTCGCCGACTCGGCGGTGACACGCGCGGCCGGCATGACCACCGGGATGGCACCCTCGACCGTGGCCTTTTCCGCCGAATTCTTGTCTGCGGGCGACACCGGGTCACCCCTGCGGACCCGCGTTGAAGTTCCACGCTACGGCAAGTCGTTGGCCTTTCTGCGCGGCATTCTCGAACAGGACGGCCGCAAGCTGCTGGCCTATTCGGCAACCATCAGGCTACGCCCCAGATCTTGACGAAGACAAAATCGACCGACCCTCATGAATACTGTCAACAAAGGGCTGTAAAACTTTGGCATATCGTGGTAATTTTAGCTCATTATTGACACATTCATTTTCGGACAAGTCATGCAGCAGCCGACCGTTTTGTTGGTCGAGGACGATGCCTGTCAACGTCAGGCGGCCCAGACCTATCTCGCGACGCACGCCCTCCAGGTAACCGCGGTGGAAAATGGGGCGCAGATGCGCCGCCAGATCTCGCGGTCAATGCCCGACCTCGTCCTGCTGGACGGGCAGCTGCCCGGCCGGGAAGATGGTTTTGCCCTCACCCGCTGGCTACGAGAGAGCAATACGCGGGTCGGCATTATCGTGCTCACCGAGGCGACCGGCGCCCTGGACCGGGTGCTGGGCTTGGAAAGCGGTGCCGACGATTGTGTGGCCAAACCGTACGAGCCGCTTGAACTGCTGGCGCGCTGCAAGAGTGTGCTGCGCCGCTCGGCGCAAAAAGCGACGCCGGCGTTGATCGAGCGCGTCCGCATGGGGTCCTGCACGCTCGACCTCGGGCGCTGCCAGCTGCTTGACGACGAGGGCCAGGAGGTCATCGTCACTTCGGGTGAGTTCGACGTGCTCAAGATCTTTGCCGAAAATCCCAACCGTCCCTTGTCGCGGGACTGGCTGCTCGAGACGACCTGCCATCGCTTGCGCGACCCGTTCGACCGCTCGATCGACCTGCGCATTGCGCGCATCCGCCGCAAGATAGAGCCGATGCCGAGCCGACCGACCACCATTCGCACCGTTCGCGGCGTCGGCTATATGTTCGTGCCACTGGTCGATTAGAGGCTATAACGGCCCGCCCCGTCCGTCGCCTGGGGGCCCGTAGTTCAGTGGTTAGAACGAGCCGCTCATAACGGTTATGTCGCAGGTTCGAATCCTGCCGGGCCTACCATCCCCTCCAATCGTCCAGTCGGGTGGTGCCGGGATGCATAATCGAGCTCACTGCGATTTTCGCA
>Ga0081539_10004621_pt1 | contig 14998 bp, 15 predicted proteins | sample TabmetS4T2R2_FD_71023 | JGI IMG/M metagenome (GOLD analysis project Ga0081539, IMG submission 71023) | Tabebuia heterophylla rhizosphere microbial communities from the University of Puerto Rico - S4T2R2 | ecosystem: Host-associated > Plants > Roots > Rhizosphere ...
CGACAGCACCGGCGACAGCATGATGCGGTCGTAGTTCACCCGCGGCTCGGCGTTGAAGATCGTGACGTCAAAGGCATCGGGCGCGGTTTCGAACAGCCGCTCCAGGGCGCGGCCGGGCGCCATGCCGTTGCCGACGACGACGAGTCTTTGCTTCGCCTGAGAGGCCATCGCGTACACCCAACCAACCAAAAAAACGCGCAGTTCATCGCTCTCCCGATCCCCTGGGGGGACCGAAAGACGTCGGCGGCGCTGCCGAACTACCCGTCGTTGGGTGAAGCGCTAGAAGGCGGGACCGTCGTTGGCCCCGCCAGACAGGCAGCAAAAAGCGGGCCAACCCCGCGGAACCGGCAGTTGTTCGCCTGGCAGTGCCAGCCGGGCGGTGGCTGCCCTAAAAGGCGGCAGGTGGACCAGTCTTTGGGCGGAGGCTACCGTCCGGCCCGCTGGCGACAGGAGGTGAGACCTTGGCTTTTCCGACCCTGCACTTTCTGACCACCAGTTCCAGTTTCGACGACTATCGCCCGACGATGAACGCGGCCGGCGACACGGTAATCTTCGAGCGCACGCCGGTGCCGGACAATGGCAACCCGACGACGCTGCAGATGATCGACGATCTCAGCAGCCCCAATCCGGTGCCGTTTCTGTCCGGATCATCGCTGCCAGCATCGCAGACGCGGCCTGACTGGTGCTGGGCGACCGGCGACGTGTTGTTCAACGGCGCCGCCAGCAACAGCGCGCCGGTCAGCGTCTGGCAGGTCGGCAGCAACGGCGTCAATCCCACGCCGATTGCGGGCACGACGGACGCCTTCTATCCGAAGTGGGGCCTCAAAGGCACCGAGTTCGTCACCGAGAACGACAGCCCGGCGGCGGCTCCCAAACCGTGCAACACGGTCTTCAATCTGAAGGGCGTTCCGATTGCCTGGAATATCAACGGCAAGATTCCGGCGGGATGGATACCGACCTTCGGCGGCATGCCCGCCGTGATGGCAAGCGGTCTGTACAACATCTGCTATGCCGGCGAGCCTGCGATCCCCGATTGGAACGGGCCCAAATCAGGGATCAAGTACAACGAGAACAACAACTACATCTTTCTCAACAAGCAGACGCCGAATGGCATCACGACCATGCCGATGGAGGCGGGCGCCTCGGTCGACGCGTTCGATCCCAACTACGAGGGCCGGGCGCCTGACGTGTCACCCGACGGCTCAACGATCGTCTTCGAATCCAGTCGTCCGAGCGGTGGCAACAGCTACTCGATCTACCTGTTCAGCCTGAAGGACAGCTCCGTGAAGCAGGTGACCAGCGGCCTGAACTGCCAGCACGCCAAATTCTTTCCCTGCGGCACCAAGCTCGTCCTCGGCGCCCAGAATCTGACCTGGAACATCGCTTGGGTCGATATCTCGGGCCTGCTGGCTTGACTCTCCCGTAAGGGGAGACGCTACCGTCGGGCCAAGATGCTCAGGATCGGAGAATTCGCCCGCCGCGGCCGCGTTTCGGTCAAGGCGTTGCGCCACTACGAGGCGATCGGCCTCCTGAGGCCGGCCCATGTCGATGCCGCGACCGGCTATCGCTCCTACGGGACGGACCAGCTCGACGACCTGCACCGGCTGATGGTGCTGCGCGCGCTCGGCCTGTCGCTGGAGCGCATCCGCCAGGTGCTGCAGGACGATCCCTCGCCCGAGCGCATGCGCCGTCTGCTCGACGAGCGCCGCGCCGCCGTGGCCCGTCGCATCGACGCCGAGCAGGCACAGCTTGCCGCCATCGAGGCGCGTATCCGCCACCTCGAAGGCGATCGCAATGCCGCACCCGGCGCCGTGGTGCGCGAGGTGCCGGCAGTGTTCGTCGCCAGCCTGCGCCGGGTCGTGCCCGAATACACGATGGTCGATGCCCTGTTCGACGAGATCGCCCGTGCCCTGCCCGATACCGCGCGCATCGCCGGGCACGGCGCGGTGTGGCATCACTGCGCACCGCACAAGCGGCAGATCGACTGCGAGGCGCTGGTGCTGCTGGAGCGGCCGGTGTCGGCACGCAGCGTCAGGCTCTACCAGCTGCCGGGCTGCCGCGCCGCGTGCGTCGTCCATCCCAGTGACGAGGAGGACTTCGCCTCGGCCCGCGCCGCCGCCAAGGCGGCGGTGGCCGACCAGCCGTTCGAGATCAAGGGGCCGATGCGCGAGCGCTACTTCTCCAGCGCAGGCGACAGCCGCTTCGACCTCACCGAGATCCAGTTCCCGCTACGCACCACAGGAGCAGCGCCATGACCGTCAAGTTTTCCGATCCGCAGACCATGCCGCGCCGCGTCGGCTATTCGCAGATCGCCGAAGTGACCAAGGGCAAGATCGTGCTGATCGCCGGGCAGGTGCCGCACGATACCAACGACAAGCTGGTCGGCGAGGGCGACTTCGCCGCTCAGGTCGAGCAGGTCTTCAAGAACGTCGATGCCGCCGTCCGCGCCGCCGGCGGCACGATGAAGGACGTCGTGAAGATCAACAACTACGCGGTGGCGGCGGTCACGCCCGAGCAAATGCGGGCCTTCCGCGACGTGCGCGACCGTTATGTCAACACCGCCGCACCGCCGGTCAGCACTTTCATCTATGTCAGCCGCCTCGTGCAGCCGGACTGGCTGTTCGAGATGGATGCGATGGCGGTGGTCGACGGCTAGACCGGCACCCCGGGACGGTTCCCCAGCCCCGTGTGCATCGGCAACAAAACTGTAACAATTTCGACGCTAAGGTGCCCCGCCGCGCCTGATATCGGCGTCGAGTCCAATTGCAGTTTGGGGGTGATCATGAAGCGCATCGCGGAAGCTTGTCTTGCAGGGGCGCTGGCGCTGCTGGCGTCGTCCGTTCAGGCGCAGACCATCTATCCACTCACCCGGGCAGAAATCCTGGCTGGCGCCAAGTTCGACCTCAAGGTCGAGTTCCCGCAGGCGCCGGAGCAGGCGGCCGTCAAGGTGACGATCAACGGCCAGGACGCCGCGACGGTCCTGGACAAGAGCGCGAGCTTCGTGCCGCGCGAGGACGGCGGCGACTACTCCGCCTACTGGATCCGCGACGTGACCCTGCCCAAGGCCGGGAAATACACCGTCGAGGCGGCGGCCGGCGATCGCAAGGCGAGCGTCGTGTGGGAGGTTTACGAGACCGGCGCGCCCAAGGCCAAGAATGTCATCCTGTTCGTGGGTGACGGCATGTCGGTCGCCCATCGCACCGCCGCCCGAATCCTGTCGAAGGGCATGGTCGAGGGGCACTATGGCGGCGAACTTGCCATGGACGACATGCCTCACATGGCGCTGGTCTCGACCGCCGGCACCGATTCGATCGTCACCGACAGCGCCAACAGCGCCTCGGCCTATGCGACCGGCCACAAGTCCTGCGTTAACGCGCTCGGCGTCTACTGCGCGCGCAACAAGAGCACGCTCGATCATCCCAAGGTCGAGACGATCTCCGAAATCGTGAAGCGCCTGCGCGGCATGTCCGTGGGCGTCGTCACCAACACCGAGATCGAGGATGCGACGCCGGCCTCGATGGTGGCGCATACCCGCCGGCGCGCCGACTTCAACGACATCGTGAAGATGTTCTACGCGGTCCAGCCCGAGGTCATGCTGGGCGGCGGCTCGCCCAACTTCCTCGCCAAATCGACGCCCGGCTCCAAGCGGACCGACGAGGACAACTACCTCCAGAAATTCGAGACCGCAGGCTACAAGTTCGTGTCGACCAAGACCGAGCTCGCCGCCGCCAAGGGCGCCGACAAGGTGCTCGGCCTGTTCAACACCGGCAACGTCGACGGCGCGCTCGACCGCTTCTTCCTCAAGAAGGGCGGCGTCGAGAAGTTCCCCGACCAGCCCGACCTGACCGACCAGACCCGGCTTGCCCTCGATGTCCTGTCCAAGAACGACAAGGGCTTCGTCCTGATGATCGAGTCCGGCCGCATCGACAAGTACAGCCATTCGATCGACTGGGAGCGCGCCGTCTACGACACCATCATGCTCGACAATGCGGTGAAGATCGCCAAGGACTTCGCCGCCGCGCGCAACGACACGCTGGTCGTCGTCGTGCCCGACCACGCCCATCCGGTATCGCTGGTCGGCACCTACGACGACAACCGCACGGGCCAGCAGCTGCGCGACAAGCTCGGGATCTACGCCGAGGCGGGCTTCCCCAACTACCCGGCGCCCAATGCCGACGGCTATCCCGACAAGGTCGACGTGTCGAAGCGGCTTGCCTTCGTGTTCGGCGCCTTCCCCGACTACTGCGATCTCGGCCGCCCCTATCTGGAGGGCGAGAACGTGCCGGCGGTCGCCGGCGCGACCAAGGAGACCTTTGTCGCCAACGAGAAGTACTGCAATGCACCGGGCGCCGCCCGGCGCACCGGCAACCTCCCGTTCCAGGCGAACCAGGGAGTGCACTCGGGCGACGACGTCATCCTGACCGCCATGGGGCCGGGCGCGGAACAGTTCCGTGGCCGCATCGACAACACGCGGGTCTTCCGCGCGATGGCCACCGCGCTTGGCCTTGCGCCGGGCTCGAGCCAGTGACAAGAGTGCGGGAGTGGCGTCACACGGCACCTCTCCTGTCGACCTGATGACGCGGCGCCGGGCCCTGTTCGGCGCCGCTGCCGTCGCGCTGGCGGCGCCCGCGGCGAACGCGCTCGACCTCGCGACCCTGCAGTTCGACCAGCTCTACAAGAGCTTCGGCGTGCGCGGCTACGAGTTCTCCGACACGCTCATCGGCCTCAAGGGCCAGGCCGTCGTGATGCGCGGCTACATGGCGCCGCCGCTCAAGCCGGAAAGCCATTTCTTCGTCCTGACGGGCCAGCCGCTGGCGCTATGCCCGTTCTGCCAGTCCGATGCCGACTGGCCAGCGGACATCGTCGTCATTTACCTCCGGCGCGCCTCGGCCCTGGTCGGCGGCGGCGAACCTGTGACGGTCTCCGGGCGGCTCGACGTCGGCTCCTGGACCGACCCGCAGACAGGGTTCGTCAGCCAGATCCGCATCGTCGATGCCACCTTCCGGCGAAGCTGAACCAGCGGTCTTGGCGATCGCCGACCTGATGGTCAAGCGCCGCGAGGCGTCGCGACCCGGCCGGCGAATTCTCGATCGGGTGAGCTTCGTCGTCGAGCCCGGTGCGGTCATCGCCGTCACCGGCCCGTCCGGTGCAGGCAAGACGACCCTGTTGCACGCCATCGCCGGCCTGGTGCCGCCAGACGCCGGGACGGTGTCGTGGGGAGACCTCGACGTGACCGCCTTGCCGGAGGCGGGCCGCGACCGCTGGCGCCGCGACAGCGTCGGCCTGGTGTTCCAGGATTTTCAGCTCCTGGCCGAGCTCGGCGTGCTCGAGAACATCCTGCTGCCGATGCGCTTCGATCGATGGCGGATGCCACGGGCCGTGATCGAACGGGCCGAGACGCTTGCCGCCCGGGTCGGCCTCGATGCGCGGGGCCCGCGCGCCGGCAAGCTGTCGCGCGGCGAGCAGCAGCGCCTGGCCCTCGCGCGCGCCCTGATGCGCGCGCCGCAACTCATCCTTGCCGACGAGCCGACGGCGAGCCTCGACGCCGACAACAGTGCGCGGGTCGCCGACCTGTTGATCGAGGCCACGCGCGAGACCGGGGCCAGCATTCTCCTGGTGTCGCACGATGCCGGCTTGCTCGCACAGGCGAGCCGCGTGCATCGCCTCGAGGCCGGCGGGCTGCGGCTCGACCGGGGCCTGTCGTGAATCCATTTCCCGTCGTCATCGCCGACCTGCGCGCCCTTCGCTGGGTCGCCTGGGCGGCGCCGTTGCTCGTCGCCATCGCGGTGGCGTTGGGCGTGGCCATCAGCGCGCAGGAGACGGCGCTGCGCCGATCGTCGGCGCAGGCGGCCGACGACTTCGACCTGTTGATCGGCGCGCCCGGCAGTCACACCCAGCTCGTGCTGACGACGGTCTACCTGCAGCCGGAGGCGATCCCCCTGGTCGACGGCGCCTTGCTCAACGCGCTCTCCGGTGACGAGCGCGTGCGGGCGGCGGCGCCGATCGCCTTCGGCGATTCGGTGCGCGGCCATCCGGTGGTCGGCACGACGGAGGCGTTCGCCACGCGCTGGGGTCGCGTCGCGCCGGCCGAAGGCCGGGCGTTTGCCCGCGAGGGCGAAGCCATCATTGGTGCAGACGTGGGCTTGCGCATCGGCGAGACGGTGACGCCATCGCACGGCGTCGCGACGCGCGGCGACGCCGCTGACAAAAGCGGCGACGACGCCCGGCATCGCCACGACGGCGTGCACTACGTCGCCGTGGGCCGCCTGCCTCGGTTCGGCACGCCATGGGACAATGCCATCCTGGTGCCGATCGAGAGCGTGTGGGAGACGCACGGGTTGGGGAACGGCCACGCGACGGAAGACGCCAAGCTTGGCCCACCGTTCGACGCCGCCAAGCTGCCCGGCGTTCCCGCCATCGTGGTCAAGCCGCGCGCCGTCGCCGACGCCTATGCGCTGCGCGCACAGTATCGCCAGGGCGGTACCGTCGCCTTTTTCCCGGCCGAGGTCCTGGTCGGGCTCTACGCCGCGCTGGGCGACGTGCGCGACGTGCTGGTCGTGGCGACGACGCTGAACGATGTGCTGGTCTTCACGGCGACGACGATGCTCCTGCTGGCGCTGGCCGGGCTGCGACGCCGGCGCTACGCGGTGCTGCGGGCGCTCGGCGCCTCGCGGTCCTACATTCTCCTGTCGGTCTGGTTGGGTGCGGCGCTGATCCTTGCGACCGGCTGTCTTCTCGGCCTCGCCGTGGGCGGACTGGCCGCCTGGCTGGTCGGCCAACTGGTCGAGCAAAGGACGGGACTGGTGCTCGCGGTGGGCATCGGCCTGCCGGAAATCCTGGCCGTGCTGGGCCTGATCGTGGTCGGAAGCCTGATGGCCCTGCTGCCGGCCATCGCGAGCTTCCGCACGCCGGTGGGCGACTCCCTGCGCTGACAGGCGCGATGTTTCAGATTCGTGACAAAGCGCCCATCATCCACAGGAGCCGTCGCCAAATCGTAGCGCCGCGAGGCTAGCACCGGACTCGCACTCATCGGGGGAGACACGCATGCTGAAACCGTTCCTGCTGGCCACGACCGCGGTCCTGCTGGCGACCGGCGCGATGGCCCAGACCAAGTATCCGGCCGTGCTCGAAGGCCATGCGGTGCTGCCGGCCCTGACCCTGGTGCCACCGCCGGCCGACGCGCCGGAGCAGCTACAAATCTCCGGCCGCTATGCCGGCCCGCCCGGCCAGCGAATCGACACGCCGGAAAGCGTACCCGGCATCTCGGCGCTTTCGGACAAGGCCGCTCCGCGCCCGACCGGTATCAGCCTGCCGTTCAAGGGCCAGCCGGTGCAGGGGCTGTCGGGCATCAAGAACATGAAGGACGGCACGTTCCTGACCCTGACCGACAACGGCTTCGGCTCGAAGGCCAACTCGCCCGACGCGATGCTGATGTTCCATGTCGTGAAACCCGACTGGAAGAGCGGCGCGGTCGAGCGTGTGTCGACCACCTTCCTGCACGACCCCGACCGCAAGGTGCCGTTCCGCATCGTCAACGAGAACACGCCCAAGCGTTACCTGACCGGCTCGGACTTCGACATCGAATCGATCCAGCCGATCGGCGATGCGCTGTGGTTCGGCGACGAGTTCGGGCCGTTCCTGATCAAGACCGACAGGAACGGCAAGGTGCTGCAGGTGTTCGAGACCATGGTCGACGGCAAGCCCGTGCGCTCGCCCGACCATCCGGCGATGGTGATGCCGGCCGTGCCCGGCCCGGTGACGTTCCAGGTCCGGCGCAGCAAGGGCTTCGAGGGCATGGCGGCCTCGGCCGACGGCAAGTTCCTCTACCCGCTGCTCGAGGGTCCGCTGGTCACGGCGGACGGCAAGCCCGAGTCCAAGGAAGGCACGGCCTATCTGCGCATCCTCGAGTTCGACGTCGACAAGGGCGCCTACACGGGCAAGGGCTGGAAATACGCCCTGGAGGCGCCGACCAATTCGATCGGCGACTTCAACCTGATCGACGCCCAGAGCGGCCTTATCATCGAGCGCGACGACACCGAGGGCGATCCGGCGCTGGCCTGCGCCGCCGGCGCGCCCAAGCCTGACTGCTTCAACGTGCCGGCCAAGTTCAAGCGCATCTACAAGGTAGACTTCGGCCAGGCCGACGGCGATGGCTTCGTGAAGAAAGTCGGATACATCGACCTGATGGACATCGACGATCCCAACAAGGTGGCACGACAGGGCGGCAAGGACGGCAAGTTCACCTTTCCGTTCTTCACCATCGAGAATGTCGACGTCATCGATGGTGATCGCATCATCGTCGGCAACGACAACAACCTGCCCTTCTCGTCGGGTCGGGCGTTGGGCAAGTCCGACGACAACGAGCTGATCATCCTGAAGGTGACCGACCTCTTGAAGGCGAAGTGACGTTCTTCTGCGGGTGGATCGTCTTCCCGCGCTTCAACATGGCGACGAAGGCCTCGATCTTCCTTCGTCGGCCGGCTTCGGTCTTCATGTTCTGGGTGCGGAAGACCAAGGCGAAGCGGTTCTGGGCGCTGAGCTTGTCGAACATGCGCCGGGCCTTGGGCTCGGCGTCGATGGCCGCCTGCAGGTCGGCCGGGACTGCGGCGCCCTTGCTGCGGTAGGCGCGAGCCCAGCGTCCGTCGGCCTTGGCCGCCTCGACCTCGCGCAAGCCGTGCTCGGTCATTCGGCCTTGCTTGATCAGCCGGCCGACATTGTCGACGTTGATCTGGCTCCACACACTCTTCTTGGTGCGCGGCGAGTAGCGCTGCAGGAAGCTTCTATCGTCGAAGCCCCTGCGCAGGCCGTCGATCCAGCCCCAGCACAGCGCGGCGTCGATCGCCTCCGCAGGCGTGATCGACTTCAGGCCCGAGCCGACCTTGTGGATCTTGATCCAGACCTCGCCGGCCTTGTCATGGTTCGCAGCAAGCCACTTATGAAAGCTCTCGGCCGTCTTGAATTCGCGCGGCGCCATCAGGGCAGCACGCGCTTCATCCACTTCGCCGTGGCCTGCGCATCCTGATTGTCGCTCGCCTCGAGCCTGGCGATGACGCGTGTGCGATCCTCCAGGTCTCGATTCTGGCTGAGCTTGATCTTGGTCTCGACGCGCTTGAGCGGCATGCGGAAGGCGACGATGCCCTTGGTCTGCATCTCGGCATTGCCCGGCGGCAGGCGGCCGAGGCCCCAGCTGTCCGGGCCGGTGCCTTCGTAGGCCGCAGCGAGCGTTGCCAGCACGACCAGCGCGCCCTTGGTGTCGTCGACGATCTGCGGCCGGCCGTAGGCATGCACGGTGACGTAGTTCCAGGTCGGCACCTTGGGGCCGGGCGCGTACCAGGTCGGCGAGACATAGGCATGCGGGCCCCAGAACAGCGCCAGTGAATCAGCCGGGCGGTCGAACAGCTTCCAGTGGCCGTTGGCGCGCGCCATGTGGCCGATCAGCGAACCGTGCTCGCTGCCGTCGTTCTGCCAGAGCAGCGACAGATGGGTGGCGATCGGCGCGCCCTCGCCGTCGCTGGTCATCAGCAGGGCCCAGTTGTGGGCCTGCATGATCTCGCGGCCGACGGGCTCGCTGCCCTCGAAGTGTTTCGGTATGTACATTTTTCGCTTTCGCTCCCCGATGGGGGACATGTTGAACGGCGGCGCATTACCATGTCCAATGCCGCCCGCAATCGGGAGGTTTTCTCATGGGTGAGGATATTCGTCTTAAGTCGAAGGCCGGCGAGATCGGCGCCTATCTCGCCACGCCGAAGGGCACGGCCAAGGGCGGCGTGGTCGTCATCCAGGAGATTTTCGGCGTCAACCACCACATCCGGGCGGTGACCGACAAATTCGCGGCCGACGGCTATCTCGCGCTGGCGCCGCGCTTCTTCGACCACATCAAGGCCGGCATCGAGCTCGGCTACACGCCCGACACCATCGCCGAGGGCCGCAAGTACGTGACCGAGCTCGGGCTCGACAAGCCGGTGCAGGACGTCGAGGCGGCGATCGAGGAGCTGAAGCGGCGCGGCGCCCGAAAGGTCGCCGTCACCGGCTACTGCTGGGGCGGCACCATCTCGTGGCTGGCCGCGACCCGGCTCAAGCCCGATGCGGTGTCGGGCTACTACGGCGGCGGCATCCACGGGCTGAAGAGCGAGAAGGCCCAGGTGCCGACCCAGCTGCATTTCGGCGACAAGGACATGCACATCCCGATGACGCACGTGAACGAGCTGAGGAAGCTCCATCCCGAGGTGCAGATCTTCGACTACCCGGCCGATCACGGCTTCCATTGCGACGAGCGCGGCAGCTACGACGCCGCGGCCTCCAAACAGGCCATGGCGCGCACGCTGGAGTTCTTCGGCAAGCACGTTGGCTAGGCGACCGTCAAAGAAGAGCTTCACGCCCGAGGCGCGCGGCCCCCTGAACGGGATCCGCGTGATCGACCTGTCGCGCCTGATCGCGGGCAACGTGCTCACCCTGCAGCTCGCCGATTTCGGCGCCGAGGTGATCAAGATCGAGCCGCCCGAGGGCGACACCTTGCGCTCGTGGCGCGTCAAGGGCATCGAGACGGCGTGGAAGGTCAACAGCCGCAACAAGAAGAGCGTGGCGCTCGACCTGCGCTCCGACGCCGGCCGCGCCATCGTGCGCGAGCTCGCCAAGTCGGCGCAGATCCTGGTCGAGAGTTTCCGGCCCGGCGTGCTCGAGGACATGCAGCTGGCGCCGGCCGACCTGCACAAGATCAATCCCAAGCTGATCATCGTGCGCATCTCGGGCTGGGGCCAGGACGGCCGCTATCGCCACAAGCCGGGCTTCGGCACCCTGATCGAGGGCTATTCGGGCTTCGCCTCGATGAACGGCTTCGCCGATCGCGAGCCGGTGCTGCCGCCGATGTATCTCGCCGACGCCATCGCGGCGCTTTATGGCTACGGCGCGGTCATGGTCGCCCTGCGCGAGGTCGAGCTGGGGGGCGGCAAGGGCCAGGTCATGGACCTGCCGCTGTTCGACCCGCTGTTCTCGGTGCTGGGCCCGCAGGCCGCCAACCATAAGCTCACCGGCGAGGTGAAGGAGCGCACCGGCAGCCGCTCGACCAACGCCGCACCGCGCAATGTCTACAAGACCAAGGACGGGCACTGGGTGTGCCTGTCGGCCTCGACCCAGGGCATGGCCGAGCGCGTGCTTGTAAAGATCGGCCGGCCCGAGCTGGTGAAGGATCCCAAATTCGCCACCAACATCGAGCGCGTGCGCAACGGCCTCGAGCTCGATGCGATCATCGGCGGCTTCATCGCCGAGCGCGACCTCGCCACCAACCTGAAGTTCTTCGACGAGGCCGGTGTGACCATCGGCCCGGTCTACGACATCTCCCAGATCGTCCAGGACGACTACGTGCTGGAGCGCGAGGCGCTGATCGAGGTGCCGGACGAGGAGATGGGCGAGCTGCCGACGCATCCCGTGGTGCCGCGCCTGTCCGGCACGCCCGGCGCCCTGCGCACGCGCGCCCCGAAGATCGGCGAGCACAATGAGGCGCTGTTGAAACCGCTGCTGGGCGCTGCGGAGTACGAAAAACTCTGCCAGTCCGGCGTCATCTCCAAAGGCAAGAAGAAGTGAACCGCGCGCCTCCGCCCGTCTGGCGCTCAATCCTCTACGTGCCGGGCAATGTGCCGAAGTTCATCGACAAGGCGCACGAGCGCGGGGCGGACTGCATCCTGGTCGATCTCGAGGACAGCGTGACCGTGGCCGAGAAGCCCACGGCGCGCGCCATGCTGCCCGAGACGATGAAGAAGGTGGTGCGTGGCGGCGCCGACGTCGCGGTGCGCATCAACCGGCCGATGCGGCTTGCCATTCCCGATATCGAGGCCGCCGTGCGCCCGGGTCTCTCGGCGCTGTTCATCACCAAGACCGAGGGCGTGCAGCATCTGAGACTGCTCGACGAGGCCGTCAGCGAACTCGAGCGCGAGCGCGGCATGCCGGTGGGCAGCGTCGGCTTCGGCGCCATGATCGAGCATCCGCGCGCCTTGGCCGAGCTCAACGACATCGCCGAGCGCGGCCCGCGGGTCATCGCCATGATGCTGGGCGGCGAGGACTTTGCCCTCGAGACGGGCTCGATCCCGAGCGACGAATCGCTGGAACTGCCCAAGCGGCTGGTCGCCTTCGCGGCCCAGGCGCACGGCGTGGCGATGATCGGCATCCTCGGTACGGTAGCGGACTATTCGGGTCCGGCGGCCTACCGGAAGAGCGCCGAGCGGGCGCGGCGCTTCGGCTTTTCGGGCGGCACCTGTGTGCACCCGGGCCTGGTCCAGGCGCTGAACGAGGCCTTCACCCCGTCGGCCGAGGACGTGGCCTATGCCAGGAAGCTGATCGCGGCCGATGAAAAAGCCGCAGCCGAGGGCCGCGGCTCCTTCACCGTCGATGGCAAGATGATCGACATCCCGGTGATCGACCGCGCCCGCCGCCTGCTGGCGCGCCACGACGCGATCGAAAGCCGGCTCAGGCGCTTTTAGGCGTCGACGAGCTCCGTTGTCGGCGTCTTGAGGCCCAGCACCTCGTCGAGATCGCGCGGCGCCAGCGTGCAGGTCACCCCGGCATTGAGGCTCTGCAGCAGCACTTCGCGGCCATTGGCGAAGCGGACCGCGTCGCGATGGGCGTGGCCGGTGACCTCGAGGCGGGTCATCGTCACTTCCTCGGCAGCGCCGATCGAGAAGGCGCGCTGCACCGTCTCGTTGATGCCTTCGAGGCTCAAACGGGCCCCGGCTGGCATGCAGACCGCAGTCTCGCAGTCGGTGCCGGCGACGAAGCCCATGGTTCCGCTGGGGAAGCGGTGGAGCGTGTACTGCTCTTCTTGGGTAGCGGGTCGTGAACGATAAAGCTCAAGTGAGTAATCGCACATAGACGTCCTCCAGTTAGGGAACGTCTTTAACAACTGGGATAGCCCCAGTTTGGTTCAAGCGCTCACGCGAAATTTAGGGTTCGTATTGCTGACCAGGTCAGTGACCTTTCAGTGTCTGCCCTAGTGCTTGTCCGACCAGACCGAGCGTTTGACGGCGTACATGAGCCCGGCCATGGCGAGCAGGAACAGGATGACGCGAACGCCGGTGCGCTTGCGGTCCTCCATGTGCGGCTCGGACGCCCAGGCGAGGAACTCGACGACGTCGGAGGCCTGCTGGCTGAGCGTCGACTTGGTGCCGTCGACGTACTGCACCTTGTCGTCGGCCAAGGGCGGCGGCATGCCGATCTTGTGGCCCGGGAAGTACTTGTTGAAGTTGTCGTCCTTGGTGACGTCGAACTCCTTGACCTGCTTGGGCGAGAGCTTGTCGAACGGCACGTAGCCCGTCAGCAGGGCGTGCAGGTAGTCCGGCCCCTCCTCGCGCGCCTTGACGATGACGCTGAGGTCGGGCGGCGCCTTGCCGTTGTTGGCGGCGGCCGCGGCGGCGGCATTGGGGAACGGCTTCTTGAAGCGGTCCGAAAGCCGCGCCGGCCGCTCGGCCGGCTGGCCGTCGTCGTTGAGGTCGGGGACCTGGATGTCCTTGATCAGGTCCTTGACCTGGTTCTCGGAGAGCCCGAGCTCCATCAGGTTGCGGTAGGCGAGCAGCGACAGCGAATGACAGGCCGCGCAGACCTCGTGATAGACCTGATAGCCGCGCTGGGCGGCGGCGCGGTCGTAGGTGCCGAACGGCCCCTCGAAGTGCCAGTGCCGCTTGGGCGGATGGGCCTCGGCCTCGGAGGCCGACACGGACTCGCCGTAGGCCGCGAAGGCGCCGGCGGCGAGAGCGGCCAGCGCGATGGCGCCGGTGACGATGGTCTTGCGCATGGATCAACCCGCCTTCTTGAGCACCGCATCGGCGATGCTGGGCGGCAACGGCAGAGGCCGTTCGATCTTGCCCAGGACCGGCAGCAGGATGAGGAAGTGGAAGAAATAGTAGACGGTGGCGAGCTGGGCGATCGGCACGTACCAGCCTTCCGGCGGGTTGGCGCCGCAGACGCCGAGCACGATCACGTCGACCACCAGCACCAGCATGAACCACTTGTAGATCGGCCGGAAGGTGCACGACCGCACGCGCGAGGTGTCGAGCCAGGGCAGCACGAACAGCACGGCGATGGCGCCGAACATCGCCAGCACGCCGCCGAGCTTGTCGGGAATGGCGCGCAGGATCGCGTAGTACGGCAGGAAGTACCATTCCGGCACGATGTGCGTCGGCGTCACCAGCGGGTTGGCCTCGATGTAGTTGGCCGCATCACCCAGGAAGTTGGGCTGGAAGAACACGAACGCGGCATAGATGATCAGGAACACCACGACGCCGAAGCCGTCCTTCATCGTGTAGTAGGGATGGAACGGCACGGTGTCCTGCGGCCCCTTGGGATCGATGCCGAGCGGGTTGTTCGAGCCGTGCACGTGCAGCGCCACGACGTGCAGCGCGACCACGGCCACGATGACGAACGGCAGCAGGTAGTGCAGGGCGTAGAAGCGGTTCAGCGTCGGGTTCTCGACGGCGAAGCCGCCCCACAGCCAGGTCACGATCGAATCGCCGACCACCGGGATGGCCGAGAACAGGTTGGTGATGACGGTGGCGCCCCAGAAGCTCATCTGGCCCCACGGCAGCACGTAGCCCATGAAGGCCGTCGCCATCATCAACAGGAAGATGACGACGCCCAGGATCCACAGCAACTCGCGCGGCGCCTTGTAGGAACCGTAGTACATGCCGCGGAAAATGTGGATGTAGACGGCGATGAAGAAGAACGAAGCGCCGTTCATGTGCAGGTCGCGGATCAGCCAGCCCTGCGGCACGTCGCGGTCGATGCGCTCGACCGAGTCGAAGGCCATCAACACGTGCGGGGTGTAGTTGGTCGCGAGCACGACGCCCGTGGCGATCATCAGCACCAGCATCACCGTCGCGATCGCGCCGAAATTCCAGAAATAGTTGAAATTCCGGGGCGTCGGGAAGGTGTGATACTCCTTCTCGAGATACGAGAAGACCGGCAGGCGGGGATCGATCCAGGCGATCACCTTGTTGTTGAAGACCGGCGGCGG
>Ga0081539_10004622_pt1 | contig 14990 bp, 12 predicted proteins | sample TabmetS4T2R2_FD_71023 | JGI IMG/M metagenome (GOLD analysis project Ga0081539, IMG submission 71023) | Tabebuia heterophylla rhizosphere microbial communities from the University of Puerto Rico - S4T2R2 | ecosystem: Host-associated > Plants > Roots > Rhizosphere ...
CCTGCCTGGCCGGATCATCCAGAACGTCAAGACCGCGGGCACAAACAATCCCGTGTTCATGCTCGATGAGATCGACAAGATCGGCATGGACTTCCGGGGCGACCCCTCATCGGCCCTCCTCGAGGTCCTCGATCCCGAGCAGAACAACAGCTTCCAGGACAACTACCTGGAGGTGCCGTTCGATCTCTCGAAGGTGCTCTTCATCGCGACGGGCAACCTGATCGATCCGATCCCGGCCGCCCTCCGCGACCGGATGGAGATCGTCCAGCTGCCGGGCTACACCCAGCAGGAAAAGATCGAGATCGGCAAGCGGTTCCTCATCCCCAAGCAGATGGAGAACCACGGCCTGACCGCGAAGAACATCGCGATCACCGACGAGGCGATGACCGAGCTCGTGCAGGCCTACACCAAGGAGGCCGGCGTCCGGAACCTCGAGCGCGAGATCGCGAACATCATGCGCAAGGTCGCCCGCACGGTCGCCGAAGGCCGGAAGCGGAAGACACAGGTCGACGTCAAGAAGCTCGTCGAGTTCCTCGGCCCGCCACGGTGGGAGTACGGTGAGCTCGAGGAGTCCGATCAGACCGGCGCCGCGACGGGTCTCGTCGTGACCGAGGTCGGTGGCGATGTCGTCGCCGTGGAGGTCACCCGGATGGAAGGCCGCGAGGACTTCATCCTGACCGGCCAGCTCGGCGACGTCATGAAGGAGTCGGCTCGAGCCGGGCTGTCCTGGATCCGGGCACATGCCTCGGAACTGGGCATCTCGCGCGAGCTGTTCGAGAAGAACACGCTCCACATCCACGTTCCGGCGGGCGCCATCCCGAAGGACGGCCCGTCGGCCGGCATCACGATGGCGACGGCGATGGTCAGCGCGCTCACCGGCATCCCCGTCCGCAAGGACGTCGCGATGACCGGCGAGATCACGCTCCGCGGCCGTGTCCTGCCGATCGGCGGACTGAAGTCGAAGATCCTCGCGGCGCACCTGTCGGGTGCCGCGACGGTGATCCTGCCGCGCAAGAACGACAAGGACCTGCGCGACATCCCGGAGGAGATCCGCAAGCAGATCAAGCTCGTTCTCGTCGATTCGATGGACCAGGTACTGGAAGCGGCTCTGCGGCGCAAGCCGAAGCCGCTCCAGGCCGAGCCACCGACGGTCGTCGAGCCAAAGGACGAAACCCCGAAGCCCGAGCCGGCCTCACCTGTCCGACGCTCGAACTTCCCGACCCCCGACCAGCCGCCCGTGGTCGTCCGGGGCAACTAGTCAGGCAACCATGAACCGGTCGTCGCCGCTCGGACGAGTCCAGGCCAAGGCGGCGCCGAGCAGGCGAACGAGTGCACTGCCGAAGTGCATGAGCGAGCCGGCGGAGGCGCCGACGCCGGCCGGGGCCGTCCCAGCGGCGACCGGGTTCCACGGCGGTTAACGTCATGGAGTACAAGGACTATTACCAAACGCTCGGCGTGCCGAAGTCGGCCTCACAGGCCGAGATCAAGAAGGCATTCCGAAAGCTGGCGCGGCAGCATCACCCTGACGTGACAAAGGGCGACGCCGCGTCAGAGAAACGCTTCAAGGAACTCAACGAGGCCCATGCGGTACTGAGCGACCCGGAGAAGCGGAAGCAATACGACACGCTCGGCGCCAACTGGGAGGCATTCGCCCAGGCCGGCGCCGCAGGTGGCACGCAGAGCGATCCGTTTGCCGCGTTCCGTACGGCGGGCGGTCCGGGAGGCAACATCCGCTACGAGTTCCACACAACGGGCGGCGGCGAAGGCTTCTCGGACTTCTTCCGGGTCTTCTTCGGCGGCGAGGATGTCGGTCCGAGGACGAATCGCACCCGGCAACGGGCCGGTACAAGTGGCGCCATGAACTTCGAGGACATCCTCGGGCAGATGGGTTTCAACGCCGACGCGTCGGCGCGGCCATCGGCGCCGCCCAAGCTTGCGGCTGTCGAGGCGACTGCCGAGCTGAGCCTCGAGGAAGCGTTCCACGGCGCCACTCGGCTCGTCGAAGTAGCCGGCAAGCGGTTGGAGGTGACGATCCCGCGTGGCGTTGAAACCGGGACGAAGATCCGGCTCACCGGCAAGGGACCGGACAGTCGCGATCTGATCGTGGTCTGCCGGGTTCGGCCGCATCAGGACTTCACGCGTCGGGGAGCGGACCTGGAGCGCGAGCTCCAGCTGACGCTCGCCGAGGCGATGCTCGGTGCGGAGGTCCCGGTCAGGACGCTCAAGGGCCGCGTGCTGCTCACGGTTCCGGCCGGTACCCAGAACGGGCGCACGTTCCGCCTCACCGGGCAGGGCATGCCCAGGTTCAAGGCGACCGGCCACGGCGATCTCTACGTGAAGACCAAAGTCGTCTTGCCGTCGTCGCTGTCGGACGAGGCCAGGAAGGCTGCAAAACGGCTGTTCGAGGAGATCGACCAGCCGAACCCGCGCAAGGACTGATCACAACCGATGCAACTCGACAAGTTCACCCAGAAAGCCCAGGAGTCGGTCGTCGGCGCGCAGCAGCTCGCTGAGCGACTCGAGAGCCCGATCCTCGATGCCGAGCATTTGCTCGCGGCATTGGTCGAGGACGACGACGGCGTGCCGGCCGAGACGCTTCGCCGGCTCGGCGTCGACCTACCGGCCTTCCGCGCCGAGCTCGCCGCGCTGCTGTCGCGACGCGCCCGGATCAAAGGCGGCTCGCTGAGCCTGGATACACGCGCGAAGCGCGTCATCGAACGAGCGGAGCAGGAGGCCCGCCGCCTCGGCGACGAGTACGTGTCGACCGAACACCTCCTGCTCGGCGTGTCGGACATCGGTGGCGAGGGTCAGCAGCTCCTCGAGCGCAACGGCGCCTCGAAGGAGCAGCTCCTGACCGCTCTGACGAGCGTCCGGGGTGGGCAGCGCGTCACGTCGCCGAACCCCGAATCGACCTATCAGGCGCTCGAAAAGTACGGCCGCGACCTGACCGCGGAGGCCCGGGCGGGCAAGCTCGATCCCGTCATCGGCCGCGACGACGAGATCCGCCGCGTGATCCAGGTCCTGAGCCGGCGCACGAAGAACAACCCCGTGCTGATCGGCGAGCCGGGCGTCGGCAAGACGGCGATCGCCGAGGGCCTGGCCCAGAGGATCGTCCGCGGCGATGTGCCAGAGACCCTGAAGGACAAGCGCGTCGTCGCCCTCGACCTCGGTGCGCTCATTGCCGGCGCGAAGTTCCGTGGCGAGTTCGAGGAGCGTCTCAAGGCCGTCCTCAAGGAGATCAAGGACAGCGACGGCCAGGTCATCCTGTTCATCGACGAACTGCACACGGTCGTCGGGGCGGGAGCAGCCGAAGGGGCCATGGACGCCTCGAACCTGCTCAAGCCGATGCTCGCGCGGGGCGAGCTCCATACGATCGGAGCGACGACGCTCGACGAGTACCGCAAGCATGTCGAAAAGGACGCAGCCCTCGAGCGTCGCTTCCAGCCGGTCCTCGTCGACCAGCCGACCGTCGAGGAAACGATTTCGATCCTGCGCGGTCTGCGCGAGCGGTACGAGGTCCATCACGGTGTCCGCATCACCGACTCGGCACTCGTCGCGGCGGCGACCCTGAGCCAGCGATACATCACCGAACGCTTCCTGCCGGACAAGGCGATCGACCTCGTCGACGAGTCGGCCAGCCGGTTGCGGATGGAGATCGACTCGATGCCGATCGAGCTCGACGAGCTCGAGCGACGTCGGATCCAGCTCGAGATCGAGCGCGAGGCGCTCCGCAAGGAGACCGACGACGCGTCCAAGGCGCGGCTCGAGGCGCTCGAGAAGGAACTGGCCGAGCTCTCCGAGGAATCCGGCGGCATGAAGCAGCGCTGGGAGGCCGAAAAGGCCGCGATCGCGGCGATCCGCTCCACGAAGACGGAGCTCGAGCAGCTCCAGCTGCGGATCGAGCAGGCCCAGCGTGAGACCGACTACGAGACCGCCGCAAAGCTCCAGTACGCGACCCTGCCCGAGCTCCAGGAGCGGCTCAAGGAGCAGGAGGCCGCCCTGGCGACGCTGCAGGGCCCCGGCTCGCTCCTCAAGGAAGAGGTCACCGCCGACGACATCGCGGGCATCGTCGCGTCGTGGACCGGCATCCCGGTCACGAAGCTCCTCGAGGGCGAGACCGCGAAGCTGGTTCACATGGAGGAGCGGCTGCACGAGCGTGTCGTCGGTCAGGACGAGGCGATCGAAGCCGTGTCGGACGCCGTTCGCCGGGCCCGCGCCGGTCTAAAGGACCCGCGCCGTCCCATCGGGTCGTTCCTGTTCCTCGGCCCGACCGGCGTCGGCAAGACAGAGCTCGCCCGGGCGCTCGCCGAATTCCTCTTTGACGACGACCAGGCCATGGTTCGCATCGACATGAGCGAGTACATGGAGAAGTTCGCTGTATCGCGGCTCGTCGGCGCCCCGCCCGGCTATGTCGGGTACGAGGAGGGCGGCCAGCTCACCGAGGCCGTCCGGCGGCGGCCCTACCAGGTGATCCTGCTCGACGAGATCGAGAAGGCCCACCCGGACGTCTTCAACGTCCTCTTGCAGGTCCTCGACGACGGCCGGCTGACCGACGGCCAGGGCCGCACCGTCGATTTCAAGAACACCGTCGTGATCATGACCAGCAACGTCGGCAGTCAGTTCATCGCGGGCTACACCGGCGGTGACGACGCGGCCTACGACGAGATGCGCAATCAGATCATGGAGCAGCTCCGGCTGCAGTTCCGGCCTGAGTTCCTCAACCGCGTCGACGAAGTGATCGTCTTCCACGCCCTGTCGGACGCCGACCTGGCAGCGATCGTCGACTTGCTGCTTGCCGACCTCCAGCGACGGTTGGCCGGCCAGGAGCTGACGGTCGATCTCACGCCGGCCGCAAAGGCGGTCATCGTGCGCGACGGCACGGATGCCGTCTTCGGCGCGCGACCGCTGAAGCGGACGATCCAGCGCCTGGTGGAGAACCCGTTCGCCAGAGCTCTTCTCCAGGGCCAGTTCCGGCCGGGTGACCATGTCGTCGCCGACGCAGATCCGGTCGGCGGCACGCTCGTCTTCTCGACGGAAGGCGGGACCGTCGTGGCGGAGGCCGGCGAGCGGCGCGATGCGCGCGGACGCACAGGCGAGCCGGCAGCCGCAGGCGTGGCGGGCGGCTCGAAGCCGAGCCCACTTGACCTGCCGGATACCAAACCCCGCCGCCGAGCCGACGGCGAGCTCGTCAACTAGCACCACACGGGGTGCAGTTCAGCGAGGTCCTCGAGCGGCTCGCCGGACTCCCTGCCGATCTCCCTTCCCCGCCGGCTGCGCTGATGCCTGTCCGCACGGACGGCGTGACGGACTGGCGGCCAAGGATCCAGCTCGATTCGCTCGCGGTCAGGCCGGCGTCGGTCCTCGTCCTGCTCTACCCGGACGAGGACGGCGAGACACATGTCGTCCTGACCGAGCGCGTCGATCGGGGCGGTCATCACAGCGGCGAGGTCAGCTTCCCGGGTGGCTCCGCTGAGCCGGAAGACGCAGACGCCGCGGCGACGGCGCTGCGGGAGGCCGCCGAAGAAGTCGCTCTCGACACTGATGCCGCGGGAGTTACCGTCGTCGGCCAGCTCGAAGCCTTCTGGATCCCCGTCAGCAATTTCCGGGTGACACCGATCCTCGCCACGGCCGCCCGCCGGCCGACGTTCGTCGCCAGCCCGAGCGAGGTCGCCCGGGTGATCGAGGCCCCTGTCCGGGCGTTCCTGCCGGACAGCGACATCGAGATCGTCGAGCGCGATGTGCGCGGCTGGCCGCTTCGGTACGGCGGCTATCGGATCGATGGCCTGCACGTCTGGGGCGCCACGGCGCGGATCCTCGGCCAGCTGGGAGCACTGCTGGCCGCGGAGTGAGCCAGCGTCGCCTCCCAGGGTCAACTCGCACGCCCGGTGTGCCAAACGACCGATGAAGAGCCCGCACCACGGCGGATACGGTGCCGAGGGACCGGATTCGGTCGCAGTCGCACACGGGGCGTGCAACCCGCACACGGGGCGTGCAATCCGACCAGATGTCCGGTCAACCTGCACGTCCGGCGTGCAAGACGGCGACCTCGAAAGTGAGTCTCGGTCGTTTGGCACGCCACGTGTGCATCGCCGCCAACCGACGAGGTCCAGCACTTCCTGGACCTCCTCGAACGACCGCTGGTCTGCGCTAATCAGCTGACGAGTTGCATCCGCCCAACTGAAGGATTCGAACGGCACGGACGCCATACAGTGTGAGCGCGGCAGGTCGCCGCGCCGCTCGAGGGCCGGCGGTGACGTCCGAACTCGTGAAGCGTGCACAGCAGGGCGATCTCGAGGCGTTCGACGCACTCGCGACCGCGGCGTATCACCGGCTGTACGCGATCGCACGGCGCATCCTCCGCGATGGATACGCGGCGGAAGATGCGGTTCAGGACGCCCTCGTTCGGGCCTGGCGTGACCTCCGCTCGCTGCGCGACCCGGATCGGTTCGACGCCTGGCTCCATCGGCTCCTCGTCCATGCGTGTCAGGACGAGGTTCGACGTTCTCGTCGTCGTCCGATCGAGGTCCGCGAGACCGGGTCGGAGGCGCGGGCGCCCCACGACGACCTGGCACAGGTGGCCGACCGCGACCAGCTCGAGCGCGCGTTCCTGAAACTCACGGTTGAGCATCGGGCAGCGCTCGTCCTGACGTACTACGTCGGCCTTCCGGCGAACGAAGTAGCCGCGGTGCTCGGCATCAAGCCGGGGACCGTCTATTCACGACTCCATTACGGCGCCGAGGCCATGCGAGAGATCCTCACGACGGCTCCGGCGTCGACCTCCAGCCCGGGGACGGGACGATGAACAGCGCGACCGAGCGACAGCTCGCCAACTGGCTGCAGGAAGGTGCCGAGCTGGGTCCTCAGCTCGCGCTGGAGCGCACCCTCGCGCAGATCCACCGCACCCGTCAACGACCGGCCTGGGTCTTCCCCGAAAGGTGGATTCCGATGGATCTCACGATGCGGCGCGTGGCCGTCCCACGTTCCGCTGCCTACCTTGTTCTCGTCGGCCTGCTCATCGCGATCGCTCTCGTCGCCATCGCTGTCGTCGGCTCGCAGCAACGGCTGCCGGCGCCGTTTGGACCGGCTGCGAACGGAGTCGTCGCCTTTGCGACATCCGCGGGTGACATCGTCGTCGGTGACCCCGCGACCGGCACCTCGAGCGTGCTACTCGGCGGGGCCGACAACGACACCTACCCCGTGTTCTCCCGCGATGGTTCGCAGATTGCTTTCATCCGATCCGTGCCCGGCGGGGTGAAGGTCATGCGGGTGGGCGTCAGTGGCGGTCAGCCGAGGGAGATCACGCCAACAGCAGTGCCCTCGGCTGGTCTCCTCAAGTGGTCGCCCGACGGCAAGCGCCTCGCCTTCGTATCCGGCGGCGGGCAAACGCCGGGAACGGCCAACGGGACGATGTGGATTGCGAATGCCGATGGATCCGGTGCACAGCCGTTCGATCTCGAGTTCACCGTCGATTCCGAAGTGGAGTGGCGTCCGCCAAACGGCGACGAGCTCCTCGTCAGAGGCGTGCGCGACGGCAAGGCGGGCCTGTTGCTCGTCCGACCCGACGCTTTACAGCCGCCTCGCCCACTGACCGCGTTCGATGGCGCTGAGAACAGTTACCTGTGGCTGACCTGGTCTCCTGATGGCTCGCGATTCGCATACAGCAACGCCGAGCCCAAGGAAGTCCACGTCTTCGACGTTGACGCGGGAAGCGATGTCACCATCGAACCCCGCGACAACATCGAGCTGATGTTCCCGCGTTGGTCGCCGGATGGAACCCGGCTGGCATTCATGGTCTGGCTAGCGGGTGGTCAGCAGCAGATCGGGGTTGCTCCGGCTGGCGACCCGAGAGCGGTGGTCACCCTCACGGGTCCCACCTTCCCGAGTGGCATCCAGCACGACTGGTCACCGGACGGGCGAAGCATCCTTGCCGTCGGCTGGGACTCCAATGAACCGTGGATCGTCGATCCCGCGGGTGGACCGGCAAGAAGGACCGCCTGGACCGCCGAGATCTCGGACTGGGTCGAGTGGCAACGCCGGGCGCCGTAGTCCAAGCCGCGCGCTCAGTGGCGACTCAAGTTCGTCATAAGGGCTCGCCCTGGGAGCGATCGACGCGCTCGGGGTCGATCTCCCGCGGAGCGAGGGCGCCTTCGCCCCGCTCCGCGGTTCCTTCCTCGCCGGGGCCGAGCTGACGGGCAACACCCGCCAGGACACCTCGCAGGAACGAGTCATCCTCGCCCGCGAACTCGACGACAAACGACCGCATCTGCGACTGGTCCGTCCAGGCGGCGTGGTCCACGTTCGCCGGCCAGAGAACGGCCTCTCCCGCGGCAACCCGAGATCGCTCGTCGCCGACCGACACCCAGCCGCCGCCCTCGATGACGATCAGCCACGTCGTGTTCGGGTTCGAGTGCGCCTCGATCCTTGCGCCGCGCGCGAAGGCCAGCTCCGTGACGACACCGCGGCCGTCGCTGTGGATGACCTGGCCGGTCAGCCCGGTCGTGCCGGGCGGTCCCTCGGGTCGTCGATAGCCGGCCCCGAAGCGGCGGACCTCGATCGGCAATGGCCGGTCTCCCGGCGGGTCAGCGGCGCCGGCGCGAGCGACGAGCCGTCTTGGGCCGGATCGTCGATTCGGGTCGCTGGAACTTCGTTCGCGAGAAGTAGCGCTGCCGCGCCAGCCGGTGTTCGTACGCGGCGAGGATCGGCGGGAACTTCCGGAAGCGGACCCAGACGAGCGTCGCCAGACCGACGACGATCGTCGTCAGGACGAGGAAGAAATCGAACCGGAAGACCGACTCGACGAGGATCAGGCTGAACGTGATGAGGCCCGTCCAGAACAGCCACTCGTAGAGATCGAGGTAGTCGCGGTGGCGATGGAGGGTTCGCGTCCGGGCTGCATACAGGATGATCAGAGCCACGAGGAGGACGGCCGAAGCGACCCAGATCGGGTCGAAGAGGTCCGGGAATTGCTGGCGCGTGAATTCGATGAACAGGTAGTCCGCGGGAAACAGCGTCACGGCGTTTTCTCGATCATGGGCGGTCGGAGTATGCCACGCCAACCGCTATACTCGGCCGCAACAGGCGTCGCCGCACCGGGGCGCCGGTCCCAACGCCGCCCGGTGCGCCGCCACATCCCGGATGGGAGGAACGCCGGGTGCGAGCCCTGCTGTCAGTCGCCAATCGTGACGGCATTTCCGAGTTTGCGCGACAGCTGGCCTCCCTCGATGTCGAGCTTTATGCCACCGACGGCACGAGGGAATTCCTGACCGCTGACAGCATCGACGTCAAACCCGTCTCGGACCTGACGCATTCGGCGCCCCTCGTGGGCGGCCAGGTCAAGACCTTTCACCCGGAGATCTACGCGGGCATCCTCGCGCGGCGCGATATCCCCGACCAGCTCGCCGAGCTCGTCGAGCAGGGTATTGGCCTCATCGACCTGGTCGTCGTGAACGTCAAGCCGTTCGCGCCGGAGGTCGGCCGCAAGATGATCGGTATCGACGAGGCGATCGAGATGATCGATGTCGGCGGTGCGGCGCTCCTGGGGGCCGCCGCACGCAACGCAGCCGGTGTTGCCGCGGTCGCCAATCCCGATCACTACCCTCGGGTCATCGAGGATCTCACCGAACGGGGCCACGTCTCGCCCGAGCTCCGTGCCCAACTCGCGGCCGACGCGTTCGGCGCGGTGGCGGCTTACTACGCGGAGATCGCGGCGTACCTGAACCAGCTGTCCGGAAATGTGTTCCCCCAGCGTCTCGCGATGGTCCTCGAGAAGGTCGGCGACCTGCGCTACGGCGAGAATCCTCACCAACGGGCGGCCTTCTATCGCGAGACCACGCACCGGTCCGGGACCCTCGCCGACGCTTCGCAGGTCCAGGGCAGCCGGCCGTCGTTCAACAACCTCCTCGACCTCGATGCCGCATATCGGATCGCGATGGACTACACCGCGCCCACGGTCGCGATCGTCAAGCACACCGATCCGGTCGGACTGGCCTCGAGCGACGAGCTCGTCGAGGCCTACCGGAAGGCGCTCGAGACCGACCCGGTCGCCTCGTTCGGCGGGATCGTCGCGGTCAATCGCGAGCTCGACGGGCCGACCGCCCGCGAGATCGCGGCCAATTCCTACGAAGCGGTCGTCGCGCCGGCCTACAGCCAGGCGGCGCTCGGGCTGCTGCGCGACAAGACCGCCCTCGAGCTCCTGGCCGTCCCACCCGATCCGACCGAGGGCATGCGCGACTACGGCATCGCGAACCTCGACTTCAAGCGGATCGGTGGCGGCCTCCTGGTCGAGAGCCTGGACGAGCTGGGGCTTGATCGAGGCCAGCTGCAGGTGGTCACCAAGCGGCGCCCGACGCTCGAGGAGCTAACCGACTTGCTCTTCGCCTGGCGCGCGGTGCGGCACGTTCGCTCGAACGCGATCGTCCTCGCACGCAATGCGGCGACGGTCGGGATCGGAGCGGCGCAGGCCAGCCGCCAGGTATCGGTCGAGATCGCCCTGAGGCGGGCCGGGGATCGGGCCAAGCTCGCCGTCATGGCCAGCGACGCCTACTTCCCGTTCCCGGACGGCATCCAGCTGGCCGCCGGCGCCGGCGTCACGGCAATCATCCAGCCGGGCGGTTCGATCCGCGACGAGATGGCGATCGAAGTCGCGGACCGCCATCACCTGTCCATGGTCTTCACCGGGACGAGGCATTTCCGCCACTGATGGAATCGCTGCTAGCGCTCGAGATGGTGCGGGTCACCGAGGCGGCCGCAATCGCCTCGGCCCGCTACATGGGTCGCGGCGACCGGATGGAGGCCGACCGGGCCGCGACCGAGTCGATGCGCCGGACCATGGACGAGCTCGAGATGCAGGGCACGATCGTCATCGGTGAGGGCGAGCGGGACCAGGCGCCGATGCTCTACATCGGCGAGCAGGTCGGACGCCGGCCGGAAGACGACCGCCGCGCGGCGCCCGAGATCGACATCGCAGTCGATCCGCTGGAGGGCACCAACCTCGTCGCGCTGGGTCTGGCAAACGCGATCACAGTGCTCGCCGCCTCGGAGCGGGGCGGCCTCGTCCACGCACCCGACACCTACCTCGAGAAGCTCTGCGTCGGTCCCGTGTCGGCCGGCCACGTCGACATCCGGCTCCCGCCCCAGGAGAACGTCGAGCGGATCGCCGACTCGCTCGGCCGCCGCCCGAACGACATTACCGTTGTCGTCCTCGACCGGCCCCGCCACGAGAAGCTCATCGGCGACCTGCGCGAGGTCGGTGCCCGGATCAAGCTCATCAGCGACGGCGACCTGTCGGGCGCGATCAGCTGTGCTGTTTCGGGCACCGGCGTCCACGCGGTCATGGGCATCGGCGGCGCACCCGAGGGCGTCATCACCGCGGCCGCGCTGCGCTGCCTCGGTGGCGAGATCCAGGCCCGGTTCCGGTATCGGAACGACGATGAGCGGGCCCGCGGGGAGCGGATGGGCCACGGCGACGAAGACCGCGTGTACACCACCGAAGACCTTGCTTCGGGCGAAGAGCTCGTCTTTGCCGCGACGGGCGTGACCGAGGGTGACCTGCTGCAGGGCGTGCGGTTCTTCGGTGGCGGCGCCCGCACGCACTCGCTCGTCATGGCCTACCAGACCAAGCAGGTCAGGTTCGTCGACACGGTCCACATGTTCGATCGGGATCGGCCGCCGAAGGTCCGCCTCTAGGGCTCCCTGTCGATCGGGACGACGGCGCGGGAGCCTTCGATGTCGAGCTGCCGTCGGCGGGCTGTCTCGATCGTCTCGTTCCAGCCTGGCGGCACCAGGCCGGGCGCAAGGTCGGCCAGCGGGGCGAGGACGAAGAGCCGCCGTTGCGCCTCGGGGTGGGGCACCGTCAGCGAGAGTTCCGCCTTCGCCGGATCGGCTGAGCGGCCCTCCGTCGGGCGGTCGATCGAGAGCCGCGCACGGCCGAAGATGAGCAGATCGAGATCGAGCTCGCGAGGTCCCCAGCGATGCCGAGCCTGCCGGCCAAATGCGCCTTCGATCCGCTTGAGGGCGATGAGCAGGGCAGACGCGCCGGTGGCTGGGTCCGGGCCGGCCGGGACGTCGAGTGCGACGACGGCATTCACGAAATCGGGCTGGTCGGTCACTCCGACGGGCGCAGTCCGGTAGAAGCGCGAGACGCCGCGCAGCCGGACACCGGGCATCGCCCGAAGCGCGGCGACGGCGGCCTGCAACGTGGCTCGGGCGTCGCCAAGGTTGGCGCCGAGTCCGATGTAGGCCCGGACGGTTCTTCTCAGCTCGATCCTCCCGGTCGCTAGACTCGCGTCGCCATGACGCCAGTCGCCGTGCGGATCCTGCACGTTGAACCCGTTGAGCCTGGACCGCTCGGCGGGCTATTGACCGACGGGCGTCGCACCCTCGCGGAGCGGCACGCCGCGGTCTTCCGTCGCGAGGGTTGCGAAGACGTGCAGATCAGGCGTGGTCGGCCCGACGATACGTCGTTCGGCGCCCGGCTGCGGGAGATGCTGCCAGCGAAGGGCGGTCTGGTCGTGCTTGGTTCGGGTGCCGTGCCGTTGGCGCGCCCGGTCGATCTTCGGGGGTTCGTGGCTGCGGCATCGGAACCAGGGCGAGTCGCGCTCGCGAACAATCGCTACTCCGCAGACATCGTGGGCATCAGCGACGTGACGGCCCTGCGGGCATTACCCGACCTGCCAAGCGACAACGCCTTGCCTCGGTGGCTGGCGGAGGTCGGCGGCTTCGCTGTTTCGGACGTCGCGACTCTGAGTCGGCTCCAGGTCGACCTCGACTCGCCGCTCGACCTGGTCGTCCTCGAGGGTCGCCGCGACGGCCTTCTGGCTGCGGCTCGTGAACGCCTCGATGAGGTGGCCGCGGTCGCTGCCAATCGCCGCGCGGAACTGCTGATCGCGGGCCGCACGTCGACAGCGACCCTCCGCTGGGCGGAGCGTCGGCTCCCCGCTCGAACGCGAGTCCTCATCGAAGAGCGCGGCCTGCGAGCCTCGAACGAGCTCGCGCTCGCCAACCCCGGGCGCCAGAGACCGCCGCGATCGCTGCTCGGCCACCTCCTCGATGCCGACGGACCGGGTGCCCTCGGGGCGGTCGTCGCCGATGTTGCCGACGCCGCTGTCATCGATACGCGAGTGCTCCTCGCCCATCGGCTCGGACCCGATGAGCGGAGCTGGCCCTCGGCCGAGGACAGGTTCGCCTCGGATCTGCTCCTGCCGGACCGGATCGCCGATCGCTGGCTGCGAGCCCTGACCGACGCGGCACAGGACTCGCCAGTGCCGATCGCACTCGGTGGGCACACGCTCGTCGGCCCCGGCCTCCGCTATGCGCTGCGCCGCAGGTCGCGACGGTGAGCGCATTCGATCCGAGCCTTCGACGCATCGAGGGTCCGTCGCTCGATCTTGGCGACGAGGCGGGGCTCGTCGAACGTCTTCGAGCCGAAATCCGCTCCAGCGGCCCGATCACGTTTGCCCGTTTCATGGAACGAGCGCTATATGAGCCTGACCTCGGCTACTACCGAAAGCCGGTGCCTGGCCCCGGTCGCGAGGGTGACTTCCTCACGGCCCCGGAAACGCATCCTGTCTTCGGCCGGATGCTCGCCCGTCAGCTCGACGAACTGTGGCAGGTGCTCGGTCGACCGACGCTCTTCACGGTTCGAGAGCATGGCGCGGGCACGGGGGCGCTGGCCCTGGCCGTGCTCGAGGGCCTCGTCGCCGATGGCTCGCCGCTCATCGATCGGATTCGATACGACGCCGTCGAGATCGACCCCCACCGCCGACAGGCAATCGCGGAGCGACTTTCGGCGGCGGGCTTCGGCGCCGCCGCCCAGCCAACCCAGGAGACCCCAATCGTCGGCGCCGTCCTGGCCAACGAACTGCTCGACGCCCTGCCCGTCCACCGCGTTGTGAGAGTCGACGGTGGTCTGCGTGAGCTCCTGGTTTCGGTCGAAGACGACCGATTCGTCGAGGTCGAGGCCGAACTATCGACGCCAGCCTTGGCGGCCAGGCTGGACGACGAGGCCGTCGCGCTCGAACCGGGGCAGATCGCCGAGATCTCGCTCGCGCTCGACGACTGGCTGGCCGAGGCGGCTTCGGGGCTCGAACGCGGCCTGCTGCTCCTCATCGACTACGGCTATCCCTCCGCCGAGCTGTACGGCCCGGCACATCGCGTGGGAACCTTGATGGCCTATGCCCGTCATCGCGCCCATACGGACCCGTTCGTGAATGTCGGCCGCCAGGACCTCACCACGCACGTGGATTTGACAGCGGTCGAGCGTGCCGCGATGCGGGCAGGGTTGTTGCAGATCGGGATGACGACGCAGGCCGAATTCCTGGCCGGGCTCGGCATCGGCGAGCTCCTGCCGGCCGCCCAGGCCGACCCTGGCGCCACCGTGGAGTCCTACCTGCAGCTCCGAGCGTCGGTCGTCCGATTGCTCGACCCTCGCGCGACCGGCGCGTTCCGTGTCCTGGCGTTCGGTCGAGGCCTGCCGACCGACGTTCGGCTGAAGGGCTTCGAATACCGGGTGCCACCGCGCATCCGGTCCTGAGTGCGGCGATATGCGGGACGGCGCCAGATGCCGCTATGCGCCACGCGCCACTACAGCGAATGCCCTATTGCCGTAGCGGTTCGGCCCCGCCACCCTTCTCCCAGCCGCGACGGCTGATGACGGGGAGCGGGCCGCGAACCTGCACGCGCGCTCGGCGTGGACCGCTCCCCGTCTTCCTTTGCCACCATGAGTGGCCCCCAGCTCGGGCGAGCCATCCGGCCGTCCCTCGCTCAATCGCGGCGACCACATCTCGGACCGCCCGACATATGCGGCTATTGAGATCAGCCGGTAACCCTTTCGCGGTGGCGCTGCGTCTTCGGGGCCCGCTGGCCCTGACGCACAGAATGTCAATGTGGTTGACCTGATTCAGCTCTGAGTTGCAGGCTCCAGCTCGTCCCAAGTTCGAAATCGGTCTGTCCGCCAGCATTGATGCAGCAATGGGCATATCGAGGGGCGATGG
>Ga0081539_10004623_pt1 | contig 14989 bp, 11 predicted proteins | sample TabmetS4T2R2_FD_71023 | JGI IMG/M metagenome (GOLD analysis project Ga0081539, IMG submission 71023) | Tabebuia heterophylla rhizosphere microbial communities from the University of Puerto Rico - S4T2R2 | ecosystem: Host-associated > Plants > Roots > Rhizosphere ...
TCTGTCAAGGAAGCACTTGCTATAGATTGCTCAGGTGTTGAATTTGGTTCCTTAGAAATATACAGACTTAAAGTGTGAGGGTCAGATTCCGCAGTTAAATCAATATTTGAAATGTGTTCGACCGCAATTGAATTAAGAGTGCCTGTGGTTTGTGGAACAAAAGATGTTATATACGGACTATCAGGACTAACAGTACATGGTTCCGACACATCAATGACTTGCTCAGTTGCCTGATCGGCACCCTGAATCAAAATATTCAGAGGACCACAGACATTCACGGCTCCCTCAGAAACGTTCGTTTCCAACTTCAAATAATAGGTTTCATTCGCTGTAAGGATAGCTGATAGATCGAAATTGGCCACTTGAGAGATACCATTTGACCCATCCTCAGGTGACATTGCTGTAAGAGCAGAGGCAAGTGGCTGAGGAGCATTTAGGTCTTGCCATACGGTCAAATACAGCGGAGACGATACATGGTTTGAAACAGTGAGGACGTGAGCAAGCATAATTTCCTTTAACAGACCGTCATTTTGAGGGATGAACGTAGTTTGGTACGGTGCCTCCGGCCGGATAAAAACTCCAGTAGGAAATGGCAGGGGCTGGTTATATACAAAGTTATCCGACTCTTGAATCTTCAAATTAATGGGACCAGGAACATTCTGATAGATCCAGCGTGAAGCCGCGATGCGCGGTTCATCACGAAGATAAATGCTATGGAATGCAAATGCCCAGATGGCCGTGAGAACGAGAACAGTGATACCAACCGTTCCTGCAAGAATCCTTGAGAAGTTAAAACGTTTCAACGCTTGAACGTTCGAACCTGCCCCCTCGAACACTACCCAGGCAGCCATCATTGCCAGTAATGGATAGATAGGCAGTTGATAGCGCATCGTTGGGTTAAATTGAAGCGATTGCCAGATAAAATAAGCTGCTGTCCAGCCCCATAGCAAGGCATGCCGCCATTCACCTTTGAGGATGCGCCAAGCCATGTAGAGGAAGCCGGCCCAGGCCAGAATGCCCAGTGGAAGCCCAAGACCCCAAAGCGTTAAGTTTGTGAATGAATAGAGATGGGAGCGACGCGCCCACTGTAGATTCCAGGGGAGGTCAGCATCCCCCTTTGCCTGAACACGCTGTTCCTGGATGTTGGCAATCCATTGTTTACTGGGCAGTAATCCGTCGAAGGCATAAGGCTGGAAGACGCGGAAGGAAATCAAAGCTGCGAGCCCACCTGCCATAAGACACACAGCGATTAGCAACCAGTAATTAGTATCGCTTTGGACAGTACGTTCTTTTTTACTGATAAAGTACCGCAGAGCAAATGCGCCCGGTAAAAGAACAGCCAAAGGATATATGTTTACTTTGCATGCCAGCGCCATGCCATAGGCAACACCGAAGCCGAGACTGTAGAAAAGAGGGGGATTGGTAATTAATAATTTGAGATTTGCAAAGTCTATGCGCCTTAAAGCAGTTGATGACGTTTCATCCCCTACATCTCCCGGCAAAGTATCTACTATCTTTTCCCCTAATTCCTGCTTTCCATAATCTAAAATCAATACTGCAAAATAGATCGCTAAAAAAGCAAATGTGTTAACAAACAAATCCACTGTGAAGAAATGCGACTGTTGGATCTGCATCACGGTCAGCGCGGAGAATAAGGCTGCCAAGAGTCCCACATGGCGGCCATAAAGACGCGAAACGATCAAGTACAGGAAGAAAATGGCAAACAAGTCTGCGAGCGCGGAGACCTGACGGCCAAAGGTCCTTAAATTTGTTTGATTCAGTGCTTCGGCCGCAATGCGGGTAAAGGTTATAGGCAGGTTGCCATACACATAAAAGGAGAAGCCGCGATTGTATTGATTAAGTGTGGAGGTACTGGAGTTGAAATAATCCCCAATACTGATCCAGCGCTTATGATCTTCTGGGCACACTTCGATGGAGATAGCTGGGTCATCACATTTATGGGCGCGCAGGTTTTCCAGCACACTGGTGAAATGATTTTCGTCAGGGTGTTGGTGTTGCGCCTCCCCCCAATTCACACCTGTTAAACGTAAATAGCCTGCCAGTGCAAGTACAAGCAGAAATAAAACATCATAAAGCCAGAAATATCTCTCGCGATTCATAAGTTCAACTGTTATTGCAAGGGGATTGCTTTGTTGCTGCTCTGCAACTCCTCGCAATGACATAACTATTGCGGTACAAAGAAAATCCAGAAATCATGGCCTGGTATATCTGAGTCAAACATGCGCAACTGCCCATGTGGGTAAAGCTCTTGCAAGACGTCCAATGAGGCCTGATCGTTCCCATCTGGGTTTTCAGTATCTGCCTTCACCATAAACAATCGCGGTCCCGACACTTCCAACGTAGAGGCCAGATTGTCATACCACACAGCCATATCACGGTTTGGGATACCTGCCCACACCGCGGGCAAACGCGTATCTACCCAATTTGGGAAAGGCACGATCCAAACATTTTCCGTTGTGCCGTACGTCTGCTTGAACTCTCTGATTACCTTGCCCATGTCGGATGTGTTCCACGAAGAGAGGCGAAACAGTTTGTAATATTGATTGAAAACCAGGTCATAGTTTTGGGATGCAGACACATACAAGAGGATGCCAGTTACCATCCACATCATAATCGTTCGCATCCCCCCACGCCCAAAACTGGTGAGGAGACCATCGAGCGCCATCGCCCCGATCATGAACGCGGGAATGTACGCCGCTCCCGCGCGGTTGAGCGCAGGATTCTCTCCGGGGAAGGCCAGCGAAAGAATAGATGGCATCAACAGCAAGGGGATAGACACAAGCAGAAACAGGTCCAGCCAATGACGATGGCGGATGTACCGAACAAGAACCAGTATAACCCCTAGCAGGAACAAGGCCGCTGAGACTGTATCCAGCGCAGGACGACCGGGTACGGAATTCACCCAGATTTCCCCATCATATACATTGAACATCTTGAGCGCATTCCATGTATTCGAAAGGAATATCTCATGCGCAGGTCCCGGTAGGGGTTGTTCAAGACTACTTAAACGCGTGAAGGCGCGAACGCCAAACATCGCTGGTTCGTCATACCAATATCGCAGAAGAGGTAGAAAAACAAATAACGAGGTCAGTCCAACCATTGCCAGCCAGATGATCACTTCTCGGCGCGCTCCCCTCGATTGGGAATGAAGCCAATAAATAACAAATGCGGCAACCACCACAAAGGGCACAATTCGGAAGGGGCTGTATCCGTGCAGGCCGATTCCTAAAAAGAGGCCCGAAAGCAAAAAATCATTTCGGTTCCGAGACCGTAAGCCGCGAATCAGGAAGAAGAGTGTGGGAGCAACAAAGAGCGGATAAAGCGGAAAGCGAAGTCCGACCCTGCTAATCACGTTGGGCCAGTATCCAATTCCCACAAGGATGAAGGCCAACAGTCCGACCCGTAGCCCGCCAATCTCCTTCCCAAGTAAATAAATGAATGGCAGAGTCAAAAAACCAAGAATGGCTGTCCCAAACTTTAGACTGAGAAACGTAAAGCCTGTGCCGAAGAGTTTCGCAATAAGAATGGTCCAATACATCTGGAACGCTTCACGGCCCGTGTTGCGTATAAAGAAAATATGAGTTTGTCCCTGCGACACTTCGTAAACATCGAGAATTTTTTCAGCGTGATCACTAAAGGGTTCGGGAGGAACAGTGCCTGTCTGATAAAAACGGAAGAAAAATACAAGCACGGTTGCAGCGATGATGAGCAGAGTCCAGCGTGAGATGTAGATCGTCCACGAATCACGTCGGAAAAATGTTGTCGCATTATTAAATACAGTTCTCAAACCACTTTGATTCAACCACAATGCCCACATCAAAAATGCAATTGCAAGACACCATACAATGAGATTCGCTTTTGTGAAGAAATTACCTTCAAAAATTACAAATGCCCACAGCGCAAGGATGACACTAATAAATAATGCAATCGGACGATATGTAAGTGGATCTGTGCCTTCGGATGTTGGTGCAGCGGGAGCGAGAGTCCACTCACCGCGATAGATCGCCCACGCTAGAAAACTAAGTGCCATAATGTAAAGAGCAATTCCAAGCGACATGCTGGTGGTGGGCGGCTCAAATCGGCTCTGCCCAATCAATGCGAGGAGAAGTGCAAGCAGCGAACGCCACGGAAAGGGAGTTAAAGGCTGAGTGCGGGCTTTTTGAATGGAAGGTTTGGCTTGAGATTCAATAACAGGTTCAATGACGACTGGTTCAACTCGTTGAAATTCGGCTGGTTCATCTGGCTTAAATAAGAGAGCTTCCTCTGCCTGACCACCATTAGCAGATGGCGATAAGGGTTGTTCCTTAACTTCTTCGAAGAAATCAGGGATGCGAACCCTTTCGCCCCTGCCAAAACGAAATAATGACTTGACATAATCAAGAACACTGGGCTCACCAAGCTGGCTGTTGTTTTGAAGTTCGTCGCTCATTTGTCCCTATGTTTTGCTGGCAATGACCATGATACTTTCACCCCACCTCATTGGCAGAAAGACAAAACCGGTGATGGCCTGGAATCCACCAAGCGAACCAAAGGTCAACTTTTGGATTTGTTTGGGAATGATGGGGATATAAGGGACATCCCAGAAACCGTCTGAAAAGACGCGTTGAATCCGAAAGCCTGATTCTTTAATAAAGGAAAGCCATTCAGTGGGTCTCTTCAATGAGATATGCGTCGGATCCTGATAACCAATCCACTTTTTGCCCTTCCATGGCTTGAGCAGGGAATCGAGATTCGGCGTGGCAAGGATCAATATGCCGCCTTCTTCTGTGACTCTTCCAATTTCGGCTATCGCCTTTTGAGGGTCCGGCAAATGCTCAACAATGTGTTTAATAATTACAACATTAAATGAACCATCTTTATATGGAAGTTCTTGTGCGCTCGCAGTTTGCAAAGCTGATTTGTTTACAACGGATTTCGATTGCTTCACTGCCCAATAATTTACATCCATTCCATAAGTTTCAAATGAATCTTCCAACTGCCCCACCAAATGCCCAAGACCGGAACCGACCTCCAGCAAGCGCGCACCACGTTTCCCATAGCGTCGCGCCAGCTTCGCGTAGAAACGATTCGACCACCAATACATGCTGTATTTGGCGAAGGTGATACCAGCATAGGTATGTGTGGAAAAATATTTCTCGTCGAAGGACATGGTCGAGACAGACTCTAAAATAATTCAGATGAAGCTCTGCTATAACCTGTGGAGTTGATGGCATGTTCAAGACGCTCTGGCTCAGGAAGGGGTACTTTCCGGCCATGATCACCTGCTAGCTCATGGTGTTGGCAGTTCGAATAGTTTGGTCTTTCGTTCAGATTCAATCCTGCACAATCATGAACCTGAAGATCATGACTCTACGATAAGGCTACTCTTATCTTTTCTTTGTGATGTAGAATGTAAACGTCCCATCCTTCACCGGTTCAGTGGAAGCGTACCTGCCTACATAATGCTTCGTCAACGCGAGATTCCATTCGGTAGGGGCGATAATCCATCTGCCAGTGAGAAGCCGTGCAAACACCGATGGGACGCCGAAATAATGTCCCCATTCTAACACGCGCATAGCGGAGGGCGAAAAATAATGCCAGTGCCCTATCAACTCAAATCCTGCGTGGTTCAGCCGTTCCTCCCAAACATCGGGCTCATCTGCATGCTGGACGCGTGAGATACGGCGAAACCATTCTGTATACGATTTGCCAAAAAGCCGGGAAATAGAAAGTTCGCTCAGATATCTGGTATTCGGTACACAAAAATAAAACGGTGCCTCCTTCTTTAGAACCCGGGCGGTCTCTGCCAGCACCGCGTCAATATGCGGAATATGCTCAAGCACCGAGTTACTAAATCCGCTGGCGAAGTATTCTGATGGAAACGGCGATTTCGCACCATCGGCTTCCACCAGGGATTTGTACGCGCCAAACTTCTTTGCTTCATGGATCGGTCCATGCCAGGGATCGAGTCCTACATCAATTTTTTGCTCGAACGTCAGCGAAGCAAAATGACCGTCGCCACAACCTACATCATAGATCGGCGCGGGAAGAGGCAAATCCTGATAATATGAACTTTCCACGGCGCGCAAAAAGGCACGGAAATACGGAAGGTCCCGTAATTGAAGAAAAAGAAAATCTTTCGATTTAGGATTTTCCATGGATAATTGACGAATCGATATTACCCCATCAGCCTCTTGAACAACTTCTCATATTCTTGTGCAATCGAATCAGGGTTATAGGTCTTCTTGATAGCTTCCACATCGCCGCCGAACTTTTGCGGTTCATCCAGGACCTCGAGAATCGATTCCGCTAAATCGGCCGGATCCCCAATTTTGGCCACTCGACCCATTCCATGCATCATGACAGGTTGCCTCACCCCGGGCAATGCGGATGGAACGCACGGTACCCCGTTCATCATTGCTTCGATCTGGACAAGTCCAAAAGCTTCAGTAGAGTTTAAAGAAGGAACAGTCAACACATCCAGATTTGGATAGAACGCCGCCATTTGGACAGGATCGAGATTCCCCAGAAAGGTCCAGTGACCTGCTGTTTCGTATTCATGAATGCGCGGCATGAGGCGATCTGAATACGCCTGTTCACCCATTACGTTTTGATACGCGCCTGCGAATAGCACCTGTGTCTTTGGAAATTGCTTTAGTATTGTAGGGAGCGCATCGAGCAGAACTTCGATTCCCTTTTCGGCGGCGAAGCGCGCAGCCATGCCGATGACAGGTCGCCGTTCTTTAACATGATGCTTCTCAGCAAAAGCCTGGATCGCGCCAGGGTGTGGATCTGGCAGTTCAACGGGTGGCAGGATCGGGGTCAATTTGGATACGTATCGTGAAAGATAGGGAGAATGATCTGCGTAATCTCGTGTATAGGTCACAATGTGATTCGACAACATCCCTGCTGCGTTGTTCATGAAATGAACGACTGTGTTTACGATCCGATTGAAGAGTCCGGGCGGCAGCAATAAGTCACAGTGATAAGTCAGCACGGCTGGTTTGCCAAAGAGGCGACCGCGTAACGCCACGCCTGGTGCGTCGAACTGGGGCAGATGCATCTGAACGACATCGTGCTGTACCACCAGCTTTGTTGCCACAAGCCCAAATGTGGGGGCAAGGACACCCTTACTTACACGCGCGGCTACCGGGACACGAATCACTTTGATGCCATCGATTGTTTCTTCACGCGGCAATAAGGGATCGAATTGTGTGGTCATCACAGTCACTTGATGACCGCGTTTCGCAAACGCCCGCGCGAGCCGCTCAGCATAAATGGTAAGACCGGATGTGTGTGGACGATAATAAGTAAGAACTGTGAGGATTTTCATATGGTTTTGCTCCTTCGGGGTCTTTGCGTAGCATCCTGCAAGGGCAAACCCCGAAGAGCCTCGAAAGCGGGGAAATTATAACCGAGAGGTATAAGCAAGCTCTACTATTGATAGAATCACAGCACCAAGGCTATGGATGAATAAAAAACAACAGCTTGTACATTGGGTCCTTGTGACGTTTCGCGAAGCAGCATGGGCGCCGCTGGGCATCCTCTGCTTTTATGCCATTGGTCTTGCGTTTGATTGGTATGATCGATTCCCACCATTGGATATCCCCACTCATCTTCTGGGAGGTGTAGCCATTACATATTTCTACAGAGCAGCCATCAAAAATTCGCAGGACATCACTGGCACAATTCCGATCCCGATTCAAATCGTTCTTGCGTTTGCAAGTACTGGATCAACTACCATCTTGTGGGAATTTTATGAGAACATTTGGGATTTCTTTTTTGACACGCACATGGTCCGCGGGCTCGAAGATACTATCCTGGATATGTTTTTTGGATTAATGGGGGCTTTGGTCTTCTCGCTGTTTTATAAGCATCGGTCATAGCTGTGACAGTTGAGGACACACCTATAGATATGGTTCATTCACCTCTTTCAATTTTCGCTTTAATTCATCAAGTAATTCCAGCGCAATCCCCTTTTTCGATGAATACAAATCTATTAGTTCACCAGGGTCAGTCTTAATATCAAAGAGCTTTACAATTTCAGCGTTCCCTGCTTCAGGATATCCAAAGTAATAATGAAGCTTGTAATTTTCCTTGATGAGAATCGTCGAGGCTTCAGTAAGAGGAGCATTTTGAGGGTTGTCAATCGCCTGCACCACATAAATATTTCTATTCGAGTCTGGCTGGATAGTTGTGTAAGGCGGCAGAACTGTGCCTTCTCCCCAGTCTGGTGTGTTGTGTCCAGTGAGTTGCAGCAGCGTGGGTAATACATCAACTGCACTTGTAGATTCATGGATATCCAATCCCGTTTCCCGCCCAGGCTCAAAAATCAGCAGAGGGATTCGGACAACAGGCTGGTGCAAAAGCTTTGACCCATGGCCGGCGAATCCGCGCTCGAACATCTCGCCGTGATCGGATGTCAATACCAGCCAGGTATTTTCGAGCAAGCCAGTGGATTCCAATTGATCATATAACCTGCCAAACTCCCGGTCGCAGTAAAGGATGAACTCGTCATATTCCCTGCGCTTCACTGGTAGGTTCTTGATGACCTGTCTGACAAGAATGTCAACTGGTTTTTCTACATCTTTGAATCCATCCTCCTTAAACGCGTTAAAGAACTCGCGCGGTGTGCGGTAGGGATGATGAGGAGGCATAAAATGAAAATATCCGAAAAAGGGCTGAGGGATTTCGGAGAGCCGTTGACCGACCGCGTCGATGGCAGTTTCGAGTAAATAACCGTAGTCTGCACCCGTGGTGGGAATCCCGCGCGGAAAGATTTTTTTGAGATCTTCTATTCGCTTTTCCTGAATGCTTTCATAGAGATGTGAGAGGAACAGAGAATATGCATATCCACCATTCTCCTGTATTCGCATACTGCGAAGCCAGCTTATCGAGGCGATATCATCATCGTTTTTGAATAATTCTGAAATTAACGTGTCAACAGATCCGAGAAAGTAATCTTCCCGCGGGATCGGTTCATCAATGTATTGGTGGAACTGCTTCAGTAACGTATTCGCAAATCCATTATGAGTGTAAGAGATGCGATAATAATCCTCAAAGGCGCGAAAGATATTGTTCTTTACAAATGGATCAGCAACTTTCTGATTGTGATCGAAAGCTCGGTGCGTCCAGGGCAGCACACCTGTCAATAAGGCTCCAGTGCCGGGGGTAGTAAAATTTCCTCCGGCAAAGTGATTGTGATAGACAACAGCCCGTTTTGCCAGCCTGTTGATATTCGGCGTCGTCTCACGGGGAAACCCATAGAGGGAAATATCGTACGCTGAGAATGCATCGAAAACAATTACAATCACGTTCTTTTGTTTTCCCTGACGAGATGCGTCAAGAGATCGCAAGAAGCGCGGAGTTGAAAGGCTTAGAGGCAGCAAGCCTGCCAGTTTCAAGAAATCGCGGCGATTAAGCTGGCTTTTCATTCTTCACAATTTGTTACTACGTGAACAACTCTCTATTTGTATTTATCCAATTAAATAACAATTCCATTCCCTCCTCCAGATCGATCTTTGGCTCCCAGCCAAGTTCACGCTTTGCCTTACGAATATCAGCATAAAAGACGCGCTGGTCGCCGGGGCGCCAATCAGCACGCGCGACTTCGATCTTCCTGCCCACTAACCGTTCAAGGATCGGACCAAACTCGGCCCAGATTGCCATCACATTACGTGTTCCACCCCCTACATTGTAGACCTGACCTTTTACCTCATCGATCTTTCCGACTGCCAGATCATACGCGTTCAATAAGTCATTCACATGCAATACATCACGCACCTGCTTGCCATCCCCATAAATGGTGATCTGTTTTCCAGTGACAGCTGCAATCATCATCCATGCCAGCCAGCCCTGATCTTCAATACCCCATTGTCTGGGGCCATAGATGCAACTTTGGCGAAAAACAACAGAGCGCAAGCCATAAATACGATGATAATCTCTCACATACTGATCGCCAGTTCCCTTGCTGCATCCGTAAGGACTATGGAAATCAAGCGGCTGCTCTTCAGAACAGCCATGTTCCAGATTTGCATAAAGCCAGCGCGTTGCTTCCTCGATAATTTCCACGTCCTCCATGCCGCCATAGACTTTATTGGTGGACGAATAAATAAAGATCGGGTTCCGGTCCGAGAAACGCGTGGCTTCCAGTGCATTGAATGTTCCTAATGCGTTGGCTTCAAAGTCATCTCTTGGATTTGTTACAGATGTCGTGACTGCCACTTGTCCTGCCAAATGGACGATGACGTCAGCATCCTTCGCGGATTCCTTTAACAGATCAGCGTCTCGCAAATCTCCGACGATCAGCCTGAACGAGTCTTTCCCAAAGGTTTCCTCCAGCCAGGCGATATTGCGCGGAGCACCGCCGCGCGATAGATTGTCAAAAATGGTGACTTGTTCGCCGCGTTGAATCAACCGATGCGCGTAATTCGATCCGATAAATCCCGCTCCTCCGGTGACAAAATAATGACGAGTCATACTTCTCCTGCTACTTCTATGTCAGCTCAAGCCGCCGTCCTCGGCGGCGTATTTCACATAATCCCTGCGCGGCCTTGAAAAGCCGAAGGTGGACGGCGTAGAGAGCACATATAAATTAATAACTCCGGTACACTGCCCTGTTTCGAAAGAAAGGTACCATAATCAAGCCGAAAATAAATCCTCCAATATGTGCCCACCAGGCAATCCCACTTGAACTGCCTCCCTGTATGGCGAATAACCCTGAATACAACTGGGATATGAGCCAGAATATCAAAAAGAGAATTGCTGGAATCTCAATAATCGTAAAGATGAAAAAAATTGGCACAATGCTGGCGATGCGCGAACCAGGGAAGGAGATGAGATAAGCGCCCAACACACCTGCGATTGCGCCACTTGCTCCGATCATGGGAACTGAACTGCCAGGCAAAATGAAAACTTGAAGCGAAGCGGCAGCTAGTCCACTGAATAAATAGAAGAGCAGATAACGCGCGCTGCCCACACGGTCTTCGATGTTATCACCAAAGATATAAAGCACCCACATATTGCTGATGATATGAAACCAGCCTCCATGCAAAAACATGGCTGTGAAAACCGTACGCCATTCCTCCTGTGGATTGGACAGTAGCTCTGCGGGAATCAGTCCCCAGGTGAAGATGAAGTTTTGCAGTGCATTTTCTCTAAGCTGAAGTTCATACCAAAAGACCACAGCATTCGCGAGGATCAGAAGCCAGTTGATCAATGGGAATTGTCTTGTGCGAATCGTATCATATAGAGGAATCATGTCTGGTCACTTTTTGCTCTGAAATTTTTTAGTTGGTCATATATTCCTGAAAGAGTCTGACCTTCGCGTGAGAGACCAAGACCACCGATGACACCACTGTTGATGTAGTTGTACAAACGGCCTGTCAGAGCGACTGCCAATGCTTTGGATTCATCACCCGTCAACAATGTGATCGCTCCACCAAAGGCTCCCTCGAACGTTCCAACGGCTCCTGGTAAAGAGGGGATCGCGCCGCCGAACGCCGCCGCGCCCAGACCAAACATTCCCCAGATTGGCTGCGCTTCCGGGAAGAAGGCGAGAATCATCAAGTAATAGGAAAAGATGGCAATTGCCCAGTTGAGCGTCATCCAAAAGAGGAAGCGGAGGAATAACCAGCCATCGGTCAGCACGCCCAGGCCAGCAAAGAACGACTCGAGAAAACTCCCACCAAAATTTTGTAGGGAAGGCCAGCGCGCGCTGAGGTTGTGAAATACGTCCAGTGCCCATTGATTGTAACGAGCAAGTATATAAAGTACTATGAAGCCAAAAAAAACAACGATGCCAACAATCACACCGACTCGTCCTGCCCCCTCCGCTCCGACAACGAAGGGCAATGCCACCAGTAAGATCACCGCGGAATAGCCAAGGTCCATGACGCGTTCGATCACGATGGTTGGCAGGATCTCCATAAATTGCAGACGCTGCCCTGAGCCTGTCGAAGGGTCTGATTTGCGGCTGAGCAGGAAGGCACGCCCGATCTCCCCAAGCCTGAACGGGAGAAAGTTATTAAGAAGATAACCTTCACCAATGGTGAAAAAAACGTCTTTGAGGGAAGCTCTTTCTCGTAATAACGTTCTCCAAACAATCGCACGTACCCATAGCCATAGAAAACCAATCCCAAACGCGATGGCAAGTAAACCATAATTCGCATTACGGATGGCAGAGATCATTGCACGCAAATCGACAAAATATAAGATCGCGGCAATTAATAGAATGCTGATGACCGCGCCCGGCAGCCAGCGTTTTGCATCTTTCATGGTTGTTTAACCACAAAGGACACCAAGGTCACCACGGTTGGACGAGTGATGAGCGAATCGCCTTTCCTTTGATTTTCCCTTGTGTACTTTGTGGCCTTTGTGTTTAAGAATTATTCCTCTTCCAATTTGAGCACAGCCATGAACGCGTCTTGTGGGATTTCGACATTCCCAACCATCTTCAATCGTTTTTTACCCTTCTTTTGTTTTTCAAGTAGTTTCTTCTTGCGTGTGATGTCACCACCATAGCATTTTGCCAGCACATCCTTGCGGGTGGCTTTGACATTGGCGCGTGAGATGACTCGTCCGCCCGCCGCGGCCTGGATGGCGACATCGAACAGTTGGCGCGGGATCAACTCCTTGAGCTTGGTGATAAGTCGCTGCCCTTTGTGGAACGCGTCCTTCTTGTGGACAATTGCCGCGAGTGCATCTACAGGTTCACCATTGACGAGGATCTCTAGTTTCTGCAATTCATCTGGGCGATATTCAAGAAACTGATAATCTAATGAAGCATAACCTTTGGTGCGCGACTTTAGGTCATCGAAGAAATCCACAATGATCTCAGAAAGCGGAATCTCATAATCCAGTTGCACCCGATGCGGCGCGGGGTATTCCTGCTGTTTGAAGAGACCGCGCCGCTTGGTGACCAGCTCCATAATCGGACCGTAATATTCTGTCGGTGTGATGATCTCAATGTTCATCCACGGTTCGCGGATTTCAACGATTTGTGATTCGTCCGGCAGTTCCGCAGGCGAATCGACGGGCACAACGGAGTTATCGATCATGACTGCCTGATATTCCACCGACGGCGCGGTGAAGAGAACATCTAATAGATACTCACGTTCAATGCGCTCTTGAATGATCTCCATGTGGAACAGACCCAAAAAGCCCGCGCGGAAACCGAATCCCAATGCTTGGGATGTTTCGGGTTGGAAGGACAATGACGCATCGTTGAGTTGAAGTTTGTCCAGAGCTTCGCGCAGATCGCTGTAATCGTCTGCTTCAACAGGATAAATTCCGGCGAAGACCATTGGCTTCGGGTTACGGTACCCGGGCAGAGGGTCCGCGGCGGGGACCGATGCGCGTGTGATCGTATCGCCCACGCGGCACTCATGTACCGTTTTGAATCCGGTTGCGATGTAACCCACTTCTCCGGATCCTAAACTTTGAACGGGCTTCATGCCAGGCGCGAAGATTCCGATCTCGACAGGTCTCATATCCGCTTGCGTTGCAAACATGCGCAGGACGTCGTTCTGTTTGATCATCCCCTCAACGACGCGCACATAGGCAATGACACCTTTGTATGAGTCGTAATGTGAGTCGAAGATGAGGGCGCGCAAAGGCGCGTCGTCTGCATCTTTGGGCGGTGGCACGCGTGTGACAATCGCCTCGAGAATTTGATCGACATTGATCCCCTCTTTCGCTGAGATGCGAATCACGTCATCCGGATCGATGCCAAGCAGACTGCCCACATCTTCAGTCACTTCATCGGGATGCGCGGAAGGGAGGTCAATTTTATTGATAACGGGAATGATCGTGAGGTCGGCCTCCAGCGCCTGATAGAGATTCGCGAGGGTCTGTGCTTCGATGCCTTGTGTAGCATCCACCACGAGCACCGCGCCTTCACATGCCTTGAGCGCCCGGCTGACTTCGTAACCAAAGTCCACATGACCCGGGGTGTCAATGAGGTTGATCTCGTACTTTTGATGGTCTCGCGCGGTGTAATACATGCGCACCGCGGAGGCTTTGATCGTCACGCCTTTTTCGCGTTCGAGGTCCATGCTGTCGAGCACCTGCTCAGTCATCTCACGCTCGGAGATCGCACCGGTGAGTTGGAGCAGGCGGTCGGCGAGCGTTGATTTGCCATGATCGACATGAGCAATGATACAAAAGTTTCGGATGTGGTCTGTCATAGTTGCGTGCGAGAGTATAACTTATTTTTTACCCCCTCCGTCCTTCGGACACCTCCCCCATCCCGCGAACCGCGAGATGGGGGAGGACGGGTGGGGTTACATTTTCGCCAGCAGTTCAGCCTTCTTCTTTTGGAATTCTGCTTCAGAAACGATGCCTTTCTTGCGCAGGTCATCCAGCCTTGCGATCAGAGATGGAATGTCCTCTTTAGGGCGTACACCGGCTCCCAATTCATCATAGCCAAGTTGTTCCTTGGCGTTCAACATGGCTGTCTTAAAGTCAACAGGATTGGCAATCTCATGAAACAGATTCACGCCCAGTTCGCTTGCCGTGAGGATTTCAATATCACCGTAACCGAACATCCTCCCGAAAAAGGACTGGCTCATCTTTACGTCGTTCACTTTTTCCAGGGAGGAGTCCACCACTTCCTTATCGAACACACCTGCAATCTGGATGACGCGGCGATTCGTCACGACAAAGGCTTTGTTGCGCCAGACCAGGATGTCACTCATCATTCCGATCAGGGGAACTATTACAAGAATCAGACCATAAATTGCAGCAGGATACATCGTAGACAGCGCCAGGCTTCCCCCAATCAATAGCGCGATCAATAAAAGTTCAAGGAAGATCTTGCCGAACAGGACAAACCAGTGCTGGTGTGTCTCCAAAAGGATTTGTTCATTCTCACCCAGCAAACCTTCGAGATAGTTTCTTGCCATGGCTTTCTCCTTCTCCAATGAGAACCTGATGACGTGGTTATTGTAACATGCTGCATAATTCCGTTAAAATAGAGATATGCCCACTT
>Ga0081539_10004624_pt1 | contig 14987 bp, 17 predicted proteins | sample TabmetS4T2R2_FD_71023 | JGI IMG/M metagenome (GOLD analysis project Ga0081539, IMG submission 71023) | Tabebuia heterophylla rhizosphere microbial communities from the University of Puerto Rico - S4T2R2 | ecosystem: Host-associated > Plants > Roots > Rhizosphere ...
TGGCCGCGACGGGCTTCGAGCAATTCCGCGAGCCCTTTTCTCAGTGGCTCCCCGGCCCGGTGCACCGTGTTCCCTACGGGGAGGACACCGGGCCGTTGCCGCCCGACGCGGGTTGTGTCATCGTCGAGCCGGTGCAGGGTCGCGCCGGTGCGCGTGTCCCTCCCGATGGCTTTCTCGACGTGCTGCGCGAGCGTTGCGACGAGGCGGGAGCGCTTCTGGTCTGCGACGAGGTCTATACCGGGCTCGGTCGTACGGGTGCGCTGTGGCGGAGCGGCGGGCTCGCCGACGTGATCGTCTGTGGCAAGGCGCTCGGAGCCGGCCTGCCCATCTCGGCCTGCATCTTGCGTCCCGAGCACGCAGCCGCGTGGGAGCTCGGCCCCGAAGCGGTCTACACGCACACGCACATGGGGAACCCACTCGCCTGCGCCGCCGCGCTCGTCGTCCTCGAGCGGATACCCGGACTTCTGGAGCGGGTGCGCGCCGCCGGCGAGCGGTTCGCGCGGGCCGGTTGGGACGGCGCCGGTCTCCTCCGTGCAAAGACGGGCGATGCCTTCGCCGCCTGGGAGCGCGGGGTCATCGTGATCCCGGCCGGCCAGGATGGCAGCCTCATGAGCGCAACGCCGCCGCTCACGATCTCCGACGAGGAGATCGACGAGGCGCTGCTGCGGATCGGATGAGCGGCTACTCCGGGCGCTTCGTGGCTCTGGCGGGCGTGTTCGTGACGGCGCTGGTCGTCTCGAACATCATCGCCGTCAAGCTCGTCGAGGTCTCAGGGCGCGTGTTCCCCGCCGGCCTCGTCATCTTTCCGCTCGCGTATCTCCTCGGCGACGTTCTCACCGAGGTCTACGGCATCCAGGCGGCGCGCCGCGTGATCTGGCTCGGGTTTGCATGCAATCTGCTCGCCCTCGGCGCGATCCAGGCGGCGATCCACCTCCCGGCGGCCGATTTCTGGAAGCAGAATCAGAGCGCGTACGACCAGATCCTCGGGACGACGTGGCGGCTCTTCCTCGCGTCGCTTGCTGCGTATGTCGTCGGTGAGCTGACGAACGCCTATGTGCTCGCCGTCATGAAGGGAGCGACGGGCGGGCGTTGGCTCTGGACGAGGACGATCGGCTCGACGATCGTGGGCGAGGGCCTGGACTCTGCGATCTTCATCACGATCGCGTTCGCCGGGACCGGCGCAGCCCTGGCCAACCCGATCGTCACGACGTGGCTCATCAAGGTCGGTTGGGAGGCGCTCGCGACGCCCCTCACCTACGGGGTCGTCGGGTACCTCAAGCGCACGGAACGCGTCGACGTCTACGACTTCGGGCGGCCGGCCGCGGTGCGCGCCTGAGCAGGCTCGGCGAAGAGACGGCCAAGCGTTTCGAGCGCATCGGCGAGCTGCCGGCGCTCGATCTCCGAAAGCTCGTCCGAAAGGCGTTCGAGCGCGCGGGCGAAGCGCTCCCGGCGGACGCGGAACTCCCGTTTTCCCTTCGCGGTGGCGACGACGCGAACGGCGCGCGCGTCGGCCGGGTCCGCGTCGCGGCGGACGAGATCGGCTGCGGCAAGGGCGTCGACAGTTCGGCTCGCCGTGGCGACGGTCACCCCCAGCCGATCTGCGAGAGCGCCCATCCGGAGCGGGCCCTCCGTCGCAGTCACACGGAGAGCCAGCGCCTGCGTCGTCGTCAGCTCGTGAGCAGAAGCGCCTTCCTTGCGCCGCTGCAGCTCCATGGAGAGGCGCACGATTCCTTCGGCCATGCGGGCCGCGTTCTCGTGCTCCCTGGGGGTCACGCGGCTTCCTCGAGGAGCTCCGGGTTGCGCGCGCGCTCTTCCATCGTGTGGCGGAGCTCGATGTGCGGAACGTAGAGCGCCGCGAGGAACGCGACGATGGCGAGCCCGATCGCGATCACGAAGATCGGGTGAATCGCCGACGCGAGGCGCGCCGGGTCGGCGACGCCAGTGGCGGTCGCGCCCAGCCGCGAGGTCACGATCGTTCCCATGACCGCCACGCCCGTCATCGCGCCGACCGCGCGGAAGAACTGCTGCGATGCGGTCGCCACGCCGATGTCGCGGCGCCGGACGGAGTTCTGCACCGCCACGGTCAAGGTCTGCATCATCGCTCCGATTCCGAGCCCGACGATGACGATGTCCCTCGTCACCGTCAGGCGGCTCGAATCGACCCCGAGGTGCGTGAGGAGGAAGAAGCCGAGCGCGAGGAACGGCGGGCCTGCAAGGAGCACAGGACGATACTGGCCGGTGCGGGAGACGATCTGTCCCGCGACGACGCTCGTCACGATGATGCCGAGCATCAGCGGTGTCAGGACGGCACCGGACCCGGCCGCGCTCTCGCCGAGGACCCGCTGCACGAAGAGCGGGACGTAGATGATCGTCCCGAACATGGCAGCACCGAGGGCGAACACGGTCACGGTTGCCGCGGCGAACGTTCGCCCTTGGAAGAGCTCGAGGGGGAGGATCGGCTCGCGCGCGCGCCGCTCCTGGAGCACGAACAGGCCGAGGAGGACGGCGGCCACGACAAACAGCCCGGTGATCACGCCGGAGCTCCAGGGATACTCGACGCCGCCCCATACGGCGGCGAGGAGGCCGGCCGCGGTGCCGCCGGCAAGGAGCATCGCGCCGATGTAATCGATCGAATGCTCTTCGCGCCGCGGACGGCGCACGAAGCCGAACCAGATCACGGCGAGGGCGATGGTGGCAAGAGGAAGGTTGACGAAGAAGCACCACCGCCACGACGCGTTGTCCGTCAGCCACCCGCCAGTAGCCGGCCCGATCACGGACGAGGTCGCGAAGACTGCGCCGAGGGCGCCCTGCCACTTCCCGCGCTTGCGCGGAGGGATGATGTCGCCGATCGCAGCGATGGCGAGGGGAATCAGTGCGCCCGCGCCGAGGCCCTGCACCGCTCGCCCAGCGATCAGCATGCCCATCGACGTCGCGATGCCGCTGATCACAGATCCTGCGGAGAAGAGCAGGATGCCGAAGAGGAAGAACGGCCGGCGGCCGTAGATGTCGGAGAGCTTGCCGTACAGCGGCACCGTGACCGTCGATCCGAGCATGTACGCGGAGAAGACCCACGAGTAGTGCTCGAAGCCGCCGAGATCTCGGACGATCTGCGGGAGTGCGGTCGACACGATCGTCTGGTCGAGCGCTGCGAGGAGCATCGCGAGCATCAGACCCGCGAAGACGATGATCGTGCGGCGCTTGCCGAGTGGGTAGACGGTGCGGTCGTTCATATTCGTTACGTAACGAAAGTATATCGAACGACAAAGGGCTTCGACTCGCCCGGAAGGGTGACTCTTAGCGGCTCTGGAGCGCGTCCAGCGCGACCGCGAGTGCGATCGCGACCCGCCGGTCGAGGCGTCGGTCGGGGTCCCCGCGCAGCGTGAGCGTGTACCGGTCGCGGAGGCCGATCGGCCTCCGCAGCTCGCCGATCTCCCTCCCGTCCACGTGGATCGTGAACTGGAAGACGATGGGCACGAGCTCGCCGTACGGAACGAAGTCGATCAGTCGCCGCAGCACGGCGACCGGGACGCTCTTCTCCTGGGCCAGCCCGATCTGCTGCTCCGTGGAATCGAGGATTCTCCAGGTCGAACGTATGAGCGAGATGCCGAAGACCTTCTCGAGGATGCCGATCCGCTCGCCCGCCGGAGTGGTGACGTCGTAGCGGCCGCCGACCTCGAAGATCTGACGAGCCTTGATTCGAAAGAGCTCCTCCTGCTCCCCCTCGTCTGCGAAGAAGCGGATGTCTTCTTTGATCGCGAGCTTCTTCTGGCGCACGAAGGCGACCGGGTCGCCCGGGCTCGCGCCGTCCGGTCCGAGCGTCGAGATCCGATAGAGGTTCGCGATCGGCCTGATCAGCTGATCGACGAAATACGCGTCGTGCCCGAAGCGATCGTCGCTCATGCGAGCACCGAGTACCCGCCGTCGACGACGATCGTCTGGCCCCGGATCATGTCCGCTGCCGGCGAGGCGAGGAAGCAAACGGCGTCGGCCACGTCGCGCGGCTCGACGAGGCGGCCCGCGGGGGTGCGGCGGCCGTAGTAGTCGAGCATCTCCTCGCGGTTCCCGAAGTACTCGAGCGCGCCGGTCTCGACCAGGCCGGCCGAGACCGCGTTGACGCGGATGCCGCGTTCTGCGAGCTCCACGGCGAGGTAGCGGACGAGCGCCTCGAGCGCGGCCTTGGAGACGCCCACGACGACGTAGTCGTCGAGGACGCGTTGCGAGCCGAGGCTCGAGATGGCGACGATCGAGCTTCCCGTCGGCATCGAAGGAGCAGCGTGCCGCGCAAGCGTGAGGAGGGCCCGCGCGTTTGCGTTGATCGTCCAGTCCCAGTGCTTCTCCTCGATCTCGAGCGCGGGGCGGATGACGCCGGTCGCCGCGTTCGAGACGAGGACGTCGAGCGGGCCGGCCTGCTCGACGAGCGCGGCCGCTTTCTCGGGATCGCCGAGGTTCCCGCGCAAAAGGACGGGCTCCGCGCCCGCCCCCTCGATCTCCCTCGCGGTCTCTTCGGCAGCCTTGTCGTTTCGCAGGTAGCTGACCGCCACGCGCGCCGCACCCAGCTCGGCGAACCGCAGTGCGATCCCCTTGCCGATGCCCCTCGAGCCGCCCGTGACGAGGACCGACTTGCCTTCGAAACTCAAGGCCTTCTGGGCGGCAGCGGCTCCCAGGCCGGCGCGTGACTCGGCAGCTGCTCCCAGCCGGGCCGGCTCGCGGGCTCGACCGGCCCTTCTTCTGCCTTCGAGCTCGAGTAGCCAAGCCGCTCGAGCAGGTCCATCTGCTCCTCGCCGTAGCGGCGCACCGGGTCGTCGTTCGGCAGCTCGCGGATCAGCGCGCGGACACGTGCCCGCAGCTGGAAGGCGAAGTGCGGCGTCGCAGGCCCTACGAGAGCGTCGATGTCGTCCTTCGTCGGGGCGGCCATCGCCCGAACCCTAATCGAACACATAGAGCTCGTACGCATCCGAGGATGCGCCGTGGTCGCTCTTGCCTCCGTAATTGTGGTATGTCGTGTGCGCGTTGCCCAGATCGTTGGGGAAGTCGGCCACGGGGCTCGGCCGGGCGAGCTTGATGCAACCGAGCGAGTAGTAGTCGGCAGCCCGTTCCCAGCAGAACGGGTCGTCATAGGCCGACGTGCAGTTCTGCCCGTTCGAAGCCGTCTCCTCGCTGTGGATGAAGAGCTCCGTCCGCCTCGTGACGCCGTCGCGGCAGTACTTGTCCTGCAGCCACCAGACACGTCCGCGGACGGCTGAGCCGTCGTACTGGTTCCAATGGCCCCACTGCGAGTACCAGCCCGCGGGCAGCCAACCTTCGGCCGGACGGCACTCGGACGGCGAGGAGCCCGACCCAGCCCGCCAACTGCGGCTGTACTCCGCCGCGCTCGGCGGATAGGTCCATTTCCACGACAGCGTCGAGTCGATGTTCGTCTGGCGCTTGAACGTCCACCAGCCATTCGCGGCTTGGCCTGCATCCGCGCAAGCGAGTGCGGCAAGCACGGCGGCGAGCGCGACGATGCGCATGGCTATCCCTCCTGAAGCGGGCGGCTCGGGTTGTACAGATTGCGGCGCCAGACGGGGAACCCGTGGACTCCGGCGGCATCGGTGAGCGGTCTAAAACGGTCACAGTCCGCGGTCGTCTCCTCGCAATCGACGAGGACGCCGCCGTGCCGGCTGCTCGCCCAGGCGACGACATGGCGGCCCGCGTCGGCAAAGCGCGGTTCCGAGAGGCCGGGGCCCTGCACGCGAATCGCGCGCTCGAGCCTGATCGCCCTCGAGCTCACACGGAAGAGTGCGAGGCCGGAGGCGGATGACGCGACTACCCGATCTCCGCGCCAGTCACCCGCGTAGTTCACCGTGCCCACCCCCGGGTCGACGCGCGTGAGGTCGAGTCGGGCGACGACTGCGGCGTTGGCGATCTCGAGGACCCGGAGGTTCGGTCTCCCTTGGGCTGGCCCCTGCTCGACGAAGACGCGACGGCCGTCAGGGCTGATGGCGACCAAGCCGGCGTCGGGTGCGAGGATGCGCATTCGACCGGGCTCGTCGAATGCGACCACGTCGAGCGCTTCGCCCTCGCGCTCGCGGTAGCCGATCAGCGTCCGGCCCGCCCAGCCAACGACGACATAGCGCCCTCGCTCCGGCGACCACCGCTCCGGCGGCGCATCTGGGCCTGGGCGGACGAAGACGTCGCCGACATACGGCACGCCGGCGCGGTAGTCGCGCTCGGCACCTTTGAAATAGGCGAGCGCACCATCTGCTCGCCAGGCGAGGGAGAAGGCGCCGTCCTGGAGCACCGCATCGTTTCCGCTCGCGAGCTCGTAGAGGCGAATCGAGGGCGTCGCAAGCGGGTCGCCCGGCTCGATTCCCTGGTCGTCCCACGAGAGGGCTGGATCGTCGCGGCGAAGCTCCTTCCAGGCGTTGTAGGCGAGGTACCGGCCGTCGGGTGAGGGAGCACCCGCCGGGGTGAGCCAGCCGGCGAGCGGCGCGACGGGCGCCGCGGCGAGCTCGACGGCGGGCTTCCCGTCCAGGCCGAAGACGTGCTCGCCGACGGCGTAGATGCCGCGGGGGCGGGCAGCGCTTCGCTCGGCGGTCTCGGGCGCCGAACCACATGCGGCCGCGATCAGCGCCAGCGCGACTGTGGAAAGGAGAAGCGGTTTCGGAGCCACGTTGCCCTTCGTCTCGACAGCGATTCGAGCCGGCGGGCACGGCCGTCTTCAACGATGCGGCCTGGACGCGGCCGTGTCAATTGTCCATTTCGGACCAACTGGGCTCCCATAGCCTTCGGCCCGTGCGGCAGCGGGTCCCGGCAGACGTCCTTCTCCTTGTCACGGTCCTCTTTTGGAGCTTCAACTTCACGGTCGTCAAATACGCCCTCACGCACGGCTGGCTGCCCCTGAGCTATTCGTCGGTTCGCTTCGCCATCGGCGCGCTGCTCTTCTCGGGCTTCACATACGCGCGCGAGGGAAGCCTCGTCGTCCGGCGCGCCGACGTGTTGCTGATGACGGGCGCCGCGGCGGCCGGAATCTGGCTGAACCAGCTCTCGTTCGTCTACGCGGTCAAGCTGACGACCGCGGCCACCGTGGCGCTCATGTTCGGCACCCTGCCGATCTTCGTCGCGCTCCTGGCGCAGGCGCTCGGGCATGAACGCCTCCACGTTCGCCACTGGTTCGCCACAGTCGTTTCGTTCTCAGGGGTCGCCCTCGTGGCAGCGGACGCGCCGAGCGGGATCGGAGGGGACCTCGGAGGCATTCTCCTCGGGCTCGTCGCCGCCGCCACCTGGGCCGCGTACTCCGTGGCCATGGGCCCGCTCATGCGCCGTTACTCCCCCTACCGGATCAGCGCGTTCATGCTCCTCGTCGGCAGCGTCCCGCTCGTCGCCTCAGCGTTCGAACAGCTCATCAGCCAGGACTGGACCGAGCTGACGGCGCTCGCGTGGGGCGCCTTCGTGTACAGCCTGTTCTTCTCGCTGGTCTTCACGAACATCATGTGGTTCACCGCCATCGACCGCGTCGGGGCCGCCCGTGCCTCGCTGTACGCGAACCTGCAGCCCTTCCTGGGCGCCTTCTTCGCGCTCGTCGTCCTCTCGGAGAGCATGGGGAAGCTGCAGGTGATCGGGGGCATCATCATCGGCGCCGGGATCCTGCTCGCCCGCAGCGCCCAGCCGCCCGCGCCGAGCGTCGATTAAACTGCGAGCACAATGACGGATTTCATGCCGCTCCTGGGCTGGGATCACGTCGAGCTCTGGGTCGGCAACGCCAAGCAGGCCGCGTACTTCTACGAGCGCGCTCTCGGGTTCACGCGGACGGCGTACGCAGGTCCCGAGACCGGCGTACGCGACCGCGCTTCCTACGTCGTCGAGCAGGGCGACATCAGGATCGTCCTCACGAGCGCTCTCCGCGAGGAACACGAGATCACCCGGCACCACGCCCGCCACGGAGACGGGGTCAAGGACATCGCGCTCGCCGTTCCGGACGCGACGGAGGCGTACCGACAGGCCGTGCAGCGAGGCGCTCGGGGAGTTCGGGAGCCCACGAAGCACGAAGACGAAGACGGCGAAGTCGAGCTGGCCGCGATCGCGACCTACGGCGACACGATCCACACCTTCGTCGACCGATCCGAGTACGAGGGCGCATTCCTGCCGGGCTTCGTGTCCGCCTCGTCGAACGGGCGGACGCGCGGCGCCGGCCTGACGAACATCGACCACATCGTCGGCAACGTCGAGCTCGGCCGCATGGATCAGTGGGTGGAGTTCTACGAGCGGGTCTTCGGGATGACCAACATCCTCCATTTCGGCGACGAGCAGATCCACACGGAGTACTCGGCCCTCATGTCGAAGGTCATGTCGGACGGCGCCGGGAAGATCAAGTTCCCGATCAACGAGCCGGCCGAGGGCAAGCGCAAGAGCCAGATCGAGGAGTACATCGAGTTCTACGGAGGCGCCGGCGCGCAGCACATCGCGCTCGCGTCGGAGAACATCGTCGAGACCGTCGTCGACCTGAAGAGCCGGGGGCTGCTGTTCCTGGAGACGCCTGACACCTACTACGAGGACGCGCCGGAGCGCGTCGGCGAGATCGATGAGGACTTCGCCGAGCTTCGCGCGCACAAGATCCTCGTCGACCGCGACGACGACGGGTACCTCCTGCAGATCTTCACGAAGACGGCGCAGGACCGACCCACCTTGTTCTTCGAGGTGATCGAGCGGCACGGCGCGCGCGGGTTCGGGGACGGGAACTTCAAGGCCCTCTTCGAGGCGATCGAGCGCGAGCAGGCGCTCCGCGGCAACCTCTAGCAGGGGCCGGTGCACTCTCTGCGCGATCCGCGAGCCACGCGCGCGATTTTCCGCAGTAGGCTCGACGCGGAGGGAGGTCAGCGGCGGCCCCCGCGTGCGTCTGACTCCCGATGAAGCTCTGCACGTTCGGAATCGCGGGCCGTGAGGCTCCCGGCCGGGTCGAGGGCGACCGCATCGTCGAGCTCGGCGCCCCTTCGCTTGCCGACTGGCTCCGCGACGGCGGCCAGGACGTCGCAGAGCACGCGCTCGCCGAGGTGCGGCTGCGCGCGCCCATTCCGCGTCCGCCTTCGGTCCGCGACTTCTACGCGTTCGAGCGCCACGTCGCGACGGCGCGCGCGCAGCGAGGGCTCGAGATGGCGCCCGAGTGGTACCAGATCCCTGTTTTCTACTTCTCGAATCCCGCTGCGATCGTCGGCCCCGAGGACGAGGTCGCGTTCCCGGCGCGGAGCGCGGCATGGGACTACGAGCTCGAAGCTGCGGCGGTGATCGGGCGCGACGGGCAAATCGCGGGCTTCACCGTCCTGAACGACTGGTCGGCGCGCGACCTCCAGAAGATGGAGATGGCGGTGGGCCTGGGACCCGCGAAGGGCAAGGACTTCGCCACCTCGCTCGGGCCGGTGGTCGTCACGGCGGACGAGCTCGCTGACCTGCGGCTCGAGATGGTCGCCCGCGTGAACGGCGCGGAGCGCTCGCGCGGAAACCTCGGTGAGATGCACTGGACCTGGGAGCAGCTCCGCGACCACGCAGCCCGCGATACGCGCCTCGTGCCCGGCGACGTCCTCGGGTCCGGCACCGTCGGAACGGGGTGCATCCTCGAGCACGGCGACGGGCGCTGGCTCAGCTCTGGTGACGTGGTCGAGCTCGAGATCGACGGAATCGGTGTGCTGAGAAATCGCGTGCGCTAGCACGGTGGAGGGCAAAGTCGAAGTCGTCGTCGTGGGAGGCGGGATCGCGGGTCTCGCGGCTGCGTACGCACTTGCACGCCAGGGACACGACGTCGTGGTGCTCGAGCGGTTCAGCCTGGGACACGCGCGGGGCTCGAGCCATGGCGCCACGCGCATCTTCCGGCTCGCATATCCGGAGCCGGGATGGGTGCGATTCGCCCAGGAAGCGCTGGCCGGGTGGCGTGACCTCGAGGCTGAGAGCGGCGCCGAGCTCGTTTCCCTCGTCGGTCTGGTGGAGCTCGTCCGCGATCTATCCATGAGCTCGCAGCAGGCACTCGCCTCATGCGGCGTGGAGTCCAGGGTCCTCGACGCAGGCGAAGCAGAGAGCACCTTCCAGCTGAGCGTCCCGAATGGATTCACCGCTCTGTTCCAGCCGGATGCGGGCGTCGTCTACGCCGAGCGCGCGTGCGCCGCGCTCGCTGCGGGGACGCCGGTTCGCGAGCAGGTGGAGGTGACGGCGATCGAGCAGGGGAGCGACGCCGTTCGTCTCGAAACGAGCGCCGGCGACCTGGAAGCCGCCGCCGTCGTCGTCACCGCGGGATCGTGGGCACGCCCGCTTCTCGGCACGGCGGGAATCAATCTCGACGTCCAGCCCACGCGCGAGACGGTCGCCTATTTCGAGCTGGCGACGGCGCAGATGCTGCCGGCCGTGGCCGAGTTTCAGGCGGACGCACGCCGGCATGCCTTCTACGCGCTCTACGATCCCGAGCACGGCGTCAAGGCGGGCCTGAACGGATCGGGGAAAACGACGGATCCGGATCGGAACGAGGCGCCCGACGAGGCAATCGTCGAGCGGATCAGCGACTGGGTTGCGGCCCGCTTGCCCGTCAAGGCTCGAGAGCCGGTCCACGCGGAGACGTGCCTCTACACGAACACCGCGGACGAAGATTTCATCCTCGCGCGCCATGGGCGCATCGTCGTCGGCTCGGCGTGCTCCGGCCACGGCTTCAAGTTCGCCCCCGCGGTCGGGCGGCGTCTCGCGCTGCTCGCCGCCGAAGCGCTCGCTTGACGGAGTGCCGGATCTACCGCGTGCGCAACTCTCCCAGCGCGGCGAGGAGCTCCTGGTGGCGGCGCTCCTCGTCGGGCAGTCCCTCCTCGACCGGTGAACGGAGCCGGGCGAGGAGCATGTCGATCGGCTTGACGACGAAGAAGAAAACTGCGGCCGCGACGGCGGCGAATGCGATCAAGTCCGTAAGGAACGCGCCGTAGCGGAAGACCGAGTCGTTGATCGTGAAGGTGAGGTCGCGGAAGTCGGGTTTGCCGATGATCATCGCGACCACGGGCATGAGCAGGTTGTCGACGAACGACGTGACGAGCGCGGCGAACGCGACCCCGAGCACGAACGCGACGGCGAGCTCGACGATGTTTCCTCGCAGGAGAAAATCTCGAAACTCCTTGAGCATGCGGGCCTCCTGAGCCGAAACGGTCTGGATTGGAGCGCCGGTATTCTTGATCCATGCCGACCTATCAGCGTCTCGGCCGGGTCCCCCGCAAGCGCCACATCCAGTTCCGCGAGAACGGCACCCTCCTGACCGAGGAGGTCATGGGCCTCGAGGGGTTCGTCGGCAACGAGTCGATCCTCTACCACCTCCACTCGCCCTGCCGTGTCAAGGAGATCGCCGCCTTCGAGCCGCTCGAGCGCAACGAGTGGACGCCGGACGGCCACGGGCACCGTCACCTCCGGACGATGGGGATCGAGCCGGCCGGCGACGCCGTCTCGGGCCGGCAGCTCCTGATGTGGAACCAGGACGTCGAGATCTACCTCTGCCGCCCGAGCGAGGCGATGGACTTCTTCTACCGGAACGGCGAAGGAGACGAAGTCGTCTTCGTCCACGAGGGCAAGGGCACCGTCGAGTCGATCTTCGGCGACCTGCCCTACCGCGAGGGCGACTACGTCGTCATCCCGCGCGGCACCACCTACCGGCTCGTCCCAGAGGGCGAGCAGCGTTATCTCGTCTTCTCCTCGCCGGGCCTCATCGAGATCCCTCGCCGCTACCGGAACGAGTACGGCCAGCTCCTCGAGCACGCGCCGTACTACCACCGCGACATCCACCCGCCGCTCGAGCTGAAGACGCACACCGACCGCAGCGAGCACGTCGTCAAGCTGCGGATCCACGACGGCTACCAGACGTATGTCCTCGACTACCACCCGTTCGACGTGGTCGGCTGGGACGGTTACGTCTATCCCTGGACGTTCAACATCAACGACTTCGAGCCGATCACCGGGCGGATCCACATGCCGCCGCCGTCGCACCAGACCTTTGCCGGTCGCAACTTCGTCATCTGCTCGTTCTGTCCGCGCAAGCTCGACTTCGACCCGCTGGCGATTCCGATCCCGTATCACCACTCGAACCTGAACTCGGAGGAGATGATCTATTACGTCTCCGGCAACTTCGGCTCCCGCAAGGGGATCGAGATCGGCTCCGTGACGCTGCATCCCTCAGGGATCCCGCACGGCCCGCAGCCCGGCCTGGCCGAGAAGTCCATCGGGATGACCGAGACGCACGAGCTCGCGGTCATGTGCGACACCTTCCACCCCCTCAGGCTCACCGAGCTCGCGAAGCGGCTCGACGACCCCGCGTACGCGTACTCGTGGTACGAGGAGCCCGACGCCGCCAAGCAGGCGAAGGATGCGGACGAAGACCCCGCGGGAGTCACTTCCCACTTTTGAGCCGGCGCACTCTCGTCGTCGATTTCGACGGCACGGTCACGGAGCAAGATCTTCTGGATACGATCGCGAGCCGCTTCGGGGACCCCGTCGTCTACCAGGAGGTCGAGGACGGGCTCCACGGGGGGACGATGCCGCTCCGCGAGGTGATCACCCGCGAGTTCGAGCCGGTGAAGAAGCCGCTCGAGGAGATCGTCGCGTGGGAGCTCGAGAACGTCAGCATCCGACCCGGGTTCAAGGAGCTCGTCGAGCTGGCGAAAGAGCGCGGCTGGCGGTTCGTGATCGTGTCGTCCGGGTTCCACGAGCTCATCGAGCCGATCCTCGAGCACGAGGGAGTCGAGGTGGAGCTGCACGCCAACCGCGTCGACCCGCGGCCGGACGGGTGGCGCGTCATCTGGCAGTACGACGAGACATGCGACTCGTGCGGCGAGTCGTGCAAGCGCTCGATCGTGCAGGAGTTTGCCGGCGACGACGAGCTCGTGTACGTGGGCGACGGGTTCTCGGACCGATGTGCGGCGGAGGCCTCCGACCTGGTGTTCGCGACCAAGGGCCTCGCCAGCTATCTCGAAGAACGGGGGATCCCGTATGACCGCTTCGACGACTTCCACGACGTCGCTCGCGGTCTCGCTTCCTGAGCCGTTCGAGTTCGAGCTCTCGACCGAGCGCTACCGGGCTTTCGGCTTGGACCTGGCGAACCTCTGGCACGAGGGCGGCCTTCACCGGGTCTTCGGCGACCGCGAAGCGCGGATCACGGCGGCCGCCGGCGGCATCGCGATCCAGCCTCGTGACCCCGATCTCGCCGCACCCGTGCGCCGTTACCTGGGCGAGCCGTTCGACCTCGATGGGTTCTACGCGTTCGCGGCCAGCGAGCACGTCCTCTCGGGGCTCGCGGAGGGGCTCCGCGGCTTCCGACCGCCGCTCGTGCCCGATGCCTACGAGTCGCTGGTGACCTCCGTCACGGCACAGCAGATCTCCCTCCACGCCGCGTTCGCCGTCCGCAACCGGCTGATCCAGGCCTTCGGCCGGCCGTTTGAGCACGCGTATGCGTTCCCCACACGCGAGCGGATGGCCGCCGCAGAGCCCGAGGAGCTCCTTCCGCTCGGGTTCTCGAGACGAAAGGCCGACTACGTCATTGGGCTCGCGCGCTCGGAGGTCGACCTCGGCGGTCTCGCCGGTCTTCCGGACGACGAGGTGAAAGCCCATCTCGTCGCGCTGCCGGGCATCGGCGAGTGGACCGCCGATTGGTTCCTCGCCCGCCACCTGGCGCGCCCCGACGCCTGGCCTCACGGCGACCTCGGCCTGCGCAAGGCGGTTCTGCACTTCTACGGCGAGGAGGACACCCGCGCTGCCGGCGATCGCTTCCCGGGGCACAGGAACCTGGCGGCGCATTACCTCTTGACAGGTCTGCGAGTGTTCGGGTGATGCCGGTCGAGGAGCCGCCCAACGAGGAGACGCTCCGGCGCCTCATCGACGAGGCGCGTGCAGCGGGCAGCGACACCGTTCGCGTCGAGGTGAGCCGCGATGCCGCCCCGGCCTGGGCGCGGGCGGGATTCTCGGAGACGGCGAGGGTCGTCGAGGCGCGGGTCGAAGGGCTCGAAAGCCGGCTCGCGGGCTACGGGGGCCGGTCGTTCGGGTCGGTCCACGTGCAGACCGACGACCTCGACGCGGTCGTCAGGGCGGTGCAGCAGTTCGTGCCGCGCATGCCGGGGAGCTCGAAAGGCAGCGCCGTGACTCCGCCGCGCAACGGCTGGGTGGCCGTCTACGACGAGCTGACCGACCGCGATCCCGAGATGCTCCGCAGGCTCGCGCGTGAGCTCTCCGATCGCATGGGGGCCGTCGTCCTGCTGCTCGGGGTGGAGGAGGAACAGGTCGTCCGCTTCGTCCTCTTCGAGCGCGGGCGCGTGATGGACGAATACCTCTCCGTGCCGCAGTTCCACGGTGAGCTGCCGCCCGGCGACGTCATCTCGCTGGCCGCGAACCCGACCGTCGTCGCGCGCCTCACGGGCGCCGATCCAGCAGCGGTGCGAGGTGTGATCCGCACGGCCGACCGCCCGGAGGATCTGAGCCCGGCACCTCAGCTCATCGGCGAGATCGCCGAGGTCCTCGGCGTCGAGGGGGCGGGCCATGGCTACGCGGGCGCGAGCGACGAGCCGGGGAGCATCGCCGTCGCACGCGAGTGACACCGCTTCTCCTCTTCCTGCACGCCTTCCCGCTCGACGCGCGCATGTGGGACGCGCAGGTCGAGGCCTTCGAGGGCGCGGGCTACGAGACGCTGGCGCCCACCCTTCCCGGACGTGAGCCCGACGACGACCTCGGCAGCTGGGCCGAGCGGATCCTCGACCTCGTGCCCAGCTCGTTCGTCCCCATCGGCTGCTCGATGGGCGGCTACCTCATCTTCGAGCTCTGGCGCCGTGCGCCTGAGCGCATCTCTGCGGCCGCCTTCATCGACACGCGTGCGGGCGCCGACACGCCGGAGGTTCGCGCGGGGCGCGCCGAGACGATCCGGGTGCTCGAGGAGGAGGGGTTCGACGCCTTCTGGGAGCAGCAGCGGCCGAAGCTCTTCGCTCCGGCGACTCCCGCGGACGTCGGCGAGCGCGCGC
>Ga0081539_10004625_pt1 | contig 14984 bp, 10 predicted proteins | sample TabmetS4T2R2_FD_71023 | JGI IMG/M metagenome (GOLD analysis project Ga0081539, IMG submission 71023) | Tabebuia heterophylla rhizosphere microbial communities from the University of Puerto Rico - S4T2R2 | ecosystem: Host-associated > Plants > Roots > Rhizosphere ...
GGAAACGTTCCTCCTCCGCGAACGAGTTCAACCAATTGCGGAAGCGGAACGACCCGGTAATGTGCGTTGAGATAGGCCAGTTGCTCGCTGAAGGCCGCCGCCGATGTGCTCACTCCGTCATTCTTCCGGCTGAAGCGATGGTAGGTGAGGATCAAGGCCCGATTGCGATTGAGCAATCGGAGCATGGCGAAAGCGCCGGTCAGACGCATCATGTTGAGTACCGCTCGCTTCATTACATCCCCGGCTTGACGTCGTTACTCATTCCGTCCTGATTATCTGAACCGTTGAGGTTCTCGCCGGGCCAGCGGCGGCGGCGGGGTCTCACGAGCGGCGGCTTGGTGGCGGCCGAGGCCTCGGTGATGACGCGCTGCGCCTCGGCGGCCAGCGCCGGCGATTCGCCCTGCAACCATCCGGTCACGACGGCAGTGAACTCTTGTGCATAAGACTGCATGACCAGATCGTGCAGATCCGATCGATCGATCAGTTGAAAGAGCTGCTGTGGCGGCACCGATAACCCGACGGCCAGCTTGAGCACGCTTTCGATGCTCAAACTCGTAACCAGAGAGTTTTGGATCTTCGACAGTAATCCCTGATCGAACGTGCTGCGTCGACAGAAATCAGATTGGCTGATCTCAAGCTCCGCTAACCGTTCGCGCACGAACATCGCCAATGGCGTCGGCGCAATCGGCCGCGCCTGTGCCATTGTTCCCTTCGAATCCGACTTGAGCCCTAAGGTTGTTTGTTGCATTTGACCCTTCACCTCATGCTAGTTTTAGTTTGATCTACGACATTACTTCGTCCCCGCCCCGATCTTGAGGAGGGAAAGAAGACTGGCGAAGCTGGTAACCGTCGATAGTACAGGGAGCACTTTGAACGCGCCGCCGTGCACAATCACCGTATCACCGGCTTGCAGCGCTATGTTCTCTCCCGGCTTGGCTTTGCCTTCGAGAACGTTCTTCACATTAACCGTCATGGTTTGGTTCTGCCTGAGCAGTGTGACATTCGATTTGCGGGCGCCATCAGTGAATCCGCCGGCTTCAGTGATCGCATCGAGCATGGTCATCGGTCCCGTCATAATGATCACGCGAGGCGTCTTGACGTCGCCGAGGACACCGACCTTCGCGCTCTGCGCCTCCAACAATTCGACGCTCACCACCGGATCGACCAGGAACTCACCGAGCTCGGTCAAGAGTTGTTTCTTGGCCTGCTCCAACGTCATGCCCGCGATCAGGATATCCCCGAGCAACGGGTGATAGATCGTCCCCGTCGGCGAGACCTTTGCTTTCTCGACCGAATAGTCGGGTTGGCCCTTGACGCGAATCGCAATCGAATCCTGCGGCCCGATCTTGTAGGTCTCAGAGAATCGGCGAATCATGTCGCGTGACATCTGATCGTATTCTTTTTCGGTCTCCGGCGATGCCGTCACTCCCGCCTCTTCCGGGCGGCCTGTCTTTGGACCGTTGCGTTGTCCACTGCCGTCGCGGGCGCCATCCCGAGCACCGTCCTTGGTGCTGTTCTTGCTCGCAACGGGCGATGCCGGCTGCGCGGAGGCTGGCAGTTCACACATCAGTCCTAGGGCAATCACGAGAACAGTCATCAATCCGAAGTAAAACTCATGGGGCGCCGTTTTTTGCCTCTTCATCTCTCATTCTCCTTGGAAAAACTGTTGATCGTTTCCACTTGCTAGCTCACTTACATTCCAGCGATTTTCATGGTCTCAGGGCGTTGTCGGGCGACATGACTGATTCTTCAGAAAAGCTGTTTTTAACTTCCGACTCCTCAGCGTCGCGATTCAACGTGAGAGTCGGCCGAAAAGCACCACTCGCGCGGTCTCCAACAAAATGATGGCATCGAGCAGCGGTGACTGGTTCTTGATGTAATAGAGGTCGTACTGGTGTTTCTCGCGCGCGTCCTCGATCGAAGACCCGTAGGGATAACAGACCTGAGCCCAGCCGGTGAGGCCCGGTTTAACCAGATGACGTTCGGAGTAGAACGGAATGTCCTGCTCGAGTTTCGCGACGAACTCGGGCCGCTCGGGCCGCGGCCCGATGAGACTCATCTCGCCGCGCAGGATATTGACGAATTGCGGCAATTCATCCATTCGAAGTTTGCGGATGATGGCGCCGATGCGGGTCACCCGCGGGTCACGTTCTTTCGCCCAGACGGCGCCGTTCTTCTCCGCATCGACGCGCATTGAGCGAAATTTGATGATCCGGAAACTGTCTCCGTGGAGACCGACGCGCTCTTGCGTATAGAAGATCGGGCCGCGCGATTCAAGTTTGATCGCGATTGCGACCATCAGCATGATCGGCGAAGAAAGGACGACTCCGATCACCGAGAGCACGATATCGATCAGCCGGCGCAAGCGGCGATAAAATCCCCTCCAGCGCATCGACTCGGCGAAGACCAGTTGGCCCGGCTGCAAGCGCTCGGTGCTGATCTTGCCCGTCAGTCGTTCATAAAAACGTCCGGCCTCTTCGACATCGATCTCGTCGCGCACCTTGAACTTCAGCAAGAGATCGAGCGGCAAACGGCCGCGACGGTCGTTGAGCGCCACCACGATCCGGTCCGGAGCATGCTTCTTGACCAGCCCTTCCAGATCGTCCATGACTCCGACCACCGAGGGATTGATCAAACTCTTTCCGACCAGCTTCGGATCGTCTCCGATAAAGCCGATCACTTCGTAACCGTCTTCACGCCGTTGCAGAACCTCGCGCGCGATCGAAACTGCGCTGTTCTCAGTTCCGAGGATCAAGACGCGTTCGGCCAACTTCGGATGTCCGAGCAGCCAGGGAACCAACAACCGCCAAAACAGCATGATCGTCAGCATCAACGCCAGCGCGACCAGAAAGACGCCGCGTCCGAGCCTCATCGAGGGCACGGCATAAAAGATCAACGCCATCACAATCGACGACAATCCCAGCGCCTGGAGGATGCGATTGATCAGTACGGAACGCTGACGAATCATCTGAAAATCGTAGAGATCGAACAGATAGAAAGCTGCCTGAACCACCGTCTTGGCGAGGAGAAGTTTGAACCAGCCATCCTGTTCGCTGAGTATCTTCGGAGCCTCAATGCCGAATCGCAGATAGATCGCGATTACGCCGCAGAGGTAAATCAGCACACCCTCAAACAGCAGTAAGCTGAACATTCTGTTGCGTTTTTTTGACATAACCAGAGCGACCTCGAAACCTGACCTTCCAACACCTTGTCATCTTGGCCAACATCTTGCCGTCTTGGCCAACATCTTGCCGTCTTGGCCAACACCTTGCCGTCTAGGTTAGACGACGCGATTGAGAACCACACCGAACAAACTCGCCTCGTTCAACACTGAAACGGCCTTGGCCATTTGCGAGGAGGTCGTGGTCCCGGGACGCACCACCATCAAAGTCGCGTGAGTGTAAAGAACGAGCAAGCTGGCATCGGCTGATGAGAGCAATGGCGCCGAATCAAAGAGGATAAAATCGTAGCTGCTGTCGAGAGCGGCGAGCATCGTCCGGAAGTCCAACGAGGCGAGCAGCTCCGCTGAGTTTTCGACCTGCGCGCGGGTCGGCAGAATATCGAACGTGATCGGCAACACGCGGGTCACCGCCAGTTCCGGCGGCAGATTTTCGGCGAGCGCCTCGGCCAGGCCGACTTCGGTATCGACGCCGAGCAGTCGATTGACCGACGGGCGCAGCAGATCGCTATCGACCACGAGCACCCGTTGTTTGGCGCGCGCGAGCGCCGCCGCGAGATTGAGCATAACGCAGGTCCGGCCCTCGCAATGGTGCGCCGATGCGATCAAGACGCGTTTCAGCGGGGGATGCTTGGCTGCCCCCGTGATCAATCCAATTGCGAGACGGTTGTACTGTGAGGTAGCTTCAGGATAGATGTCGTTGAGTGTGACCAGGTGCGGGTCCGAGCGAACCAGCGAGAGTTCCGCCTCTCGCAACGGCTGCATAATCGGCTGGAAATGGGTGAAGGTGCGCGGCTCCAGAGCATGTCCTTCGGACGTCACGACGCTCCGCTCTTTGACCTCCGCATTGGTCAGCGGCTGCTCGGCGCGATCCTGCTCTGTCACCACTTTTAGTAATTCGGACGTTTGTCTCATCATTGTTATCTATACCTCCGGGACGCAGGGCGGTTCGTCAGCGACTCCCCAATATCTGAAAGATCTGTATTCGACTCAGGACCACGATAAGAACCGGTATCAATCCCGCGGCCAGCAACAGGAAGATCAACCCGCGCGTCCATCGCAGCCGGCGATTCCTGCTGTTCTCTACGGGAGTAAACGTCTCCGGGATTAGCGCGATGACGGGCGCACCGAGGTAGTACTCGATATCGCTCTCGTCATTGAGCAGAAACATGCGAGGCAATTCCAAAAGAAAGACGACGAAGAGGCCGAACCCCAATGAAACGCCGAGCGCGATCAATTGCAGCATGAAGCGATTGGGCGCCACCGGCAGATCCGGCTTTTGCGGCAGATCGACGATCTGAAACATCGGGGCCCCCGATCCGGCGATGCCCGACAGTTTGATCAGCCCATCCTGTTTTTCCAACATGCTGTTATAACGCACCAGCAAACGGTCATATTCGGTCCGGGTGTCGTTAGGATTGACCGGGATGATCGAGTCAACCGATCCGGCGCCACCCGTGGCCGGAAGCCTGGTGAGATCGGTCTGCTTGCGGCCGAGGTCACGCCGGACGACCTCTAAATCGGTCTCGAGCTGCCGCAACTGTTGTTTCAGCCGTTTCAGCTCGATCATCTCGGGAGTGACGGTCGCGGAGTTATCGCCGCCGCTCGATTCAAGCCGCGCGATCTCGCGGTTGATCTGATTCAATTGCTCGCGCGCTGCGACCACCTTCGGGTTCTTCTCGGTATAGACTGTGAGGTAGCTCTTGATCTGAGCTTCTAAATCCGCCTTGCGAACGAGTAGGGGACCCAAAACCGGATTGGTCGTGGATGACGAACTGGACCGCTGTCTGACGAAATTCTCCTGCTCCACAATCTGTTGTTGCAGATCATTGATCTGACGCTGGAGCTGAAACTCCTTGTCGCCCAAAGACGCGACTGATGACTCGGCCGTTTTACGTTCGGCGCGTTCGATTGCGTCCCTGGTCGCCTGGCGCGCCATCGCCTGACTCCGAATCGCCTCTTGAGCCTGCTGCGGAGCGATCCGCTTCAATCGTTCTTCGATCTCGCTGATCTTCTCGTTCATCCGATTGGCTTCCGAGGTGGCCTGTTGACGAATCGACTGGTTCGCCTGCTCGAAGTTTCCGACCACGTCGCTCATCACTTTCTGCGCGACGATCGGATCGGTATAACGATATGAGATCGAGATCGATTCGGGACCGTCCGGATAGTAGCCCCTCATTTTGACATCGAGCTTGATATCTTTGCCTAACTTGCCGATTGCGGCATCGATGTTTGTGATCTGTGGGTAGAGTTTGTGTCGTTGAACCACGCCCGCCAAATTGCCTCGGCTGGTCAAATGCTGCATGACTGAAGCAAAGGACGTCTTTTGAGTAAAATCTTCCGGCAGCGTTTGAGTGGTGACGACGACCATCGCGTTCGATTCATAGAGCGATGGGATCCGGCGAATGATGATGTATGTTGCGATCAACATCACGAACGCCATTAAAAAAAGCATCCATTTTCTCCGCCAACAGATTTCCAGGTAGTCGGTGATCTTTCTGGGACGTAATTGCATATAAATCCAAAATAGAATTCGATCCGCCAGAGCCGGGTCAGATTTGCTGATCGACCTCTCACTCTGAATTATTAATTCAAAGCTGCAACTCAGGGTTGCTCCGCTCTGAATCCTAAACTGAAGTTTCAATACTTTCGGGTGTCTGCTCTCTGTTGGCTGATCGTTTGCGCCTCAGTGTCGTTGCGCCGGCGAATAAGACGAGCCCGCAAAGCAAGATGGCAAGCGGCTCCTCTTGGACGAACCCGAACGCTGACTCCAGAGATTTTCCTTCTGGCTGGTTGCTGATTCGAGGGGCTGCGACGAGTTGGACGGTGTGACTCGCCGGCTCAGTTGGATTTTTACTCTGGCCGAGTGCAAATATACTCGAGCAAATGCACAGCAGAATAACAAGCAGATACCTACACTTGTGTTCCATCAACATCTCTACTACTTCCCTTCACCCTAATCTCTAGGGCTGATTGCTGGGGGCTAATCAACCCGTCACCTCACCTCACATAGGCCGGAACTCAAATACTAGTGCCGAGCTACGGACGGAGCACACGAAATATAGTCTAGCTAACCCTTGCCTTCTAAAATGTGGAGTTGCGACTAATAACGCCGATTGAACGTATTCTGGCGTATTTCGGAATGAAGCAGGCTGAGCAATAATATATAGTCTTTTTGCTACTGCTTCAGTCGATGCAGATGTGCCCCAAGTTCTCGCCGGTCTTTATCCCCAGAAACCAGCCCGAAGACACCGGTTCCTTTTGACCATTACCAGAATCGGTACGAGTGGGGACTTACCGAGATATCTGCCTTAGCCGCGTTAATACGATTTGCCGGATATTGGTAGTTGTTCTATTTGATCCCGCTCTGGATCTCTAATCAGATCCCGGTCAGCTTTGAACTAGGCTTAGGCTCAAAATCTGACCCGATCTTGTTAAGAGGCATTGGTGCCTTCACCACAAGCGACGAATCAATCCCAGGAAATCAACCAAGACATTCGCCCCCTAACCATCTTCCCTACAGGTCTCCCCCTGTCGGGCATGTGCAATGGAGAGCAGCTGTCTCAGCACGCATTTAGTACCGCGAAAGGCCATTTCTGCACATCGTCCAATGAGACCAATTTTTGGAGTTTTCTATAGGCGTTCGTGGCCATTCCTACTCTTTTTGGCACATTGAGCCTATCCGAGTCTGGCACTCCAGTGCCAAATTGGGCAGAAATATTGGTAAATTTTAGGAAAACATCAATATTATGAATTATTACTGGCACCTTCTCATTTCGAGAATGTCATACTATTTAATATTAGACGAACCTCCTATGAGCTTTGACACAGCTATCATTGAAATCTGTTAATAAACGTGAATTATTTCGTTACGCCGGAAAGGAAGGCATGATCGGCGGCGGCGAGGTCTTAAACGAAGTTCTGGTGAGGATTTTTGAAGGAATGGGATCGTCTTGCCGGCCAGGCTGAGAGTTAAAGAGGTAATTGCGCCAGGCCATAGCGATAGGCATAGATCGCGAGTTCGAAACGGTCTTCCACGTCGAGTTTGGAGAAGATCGAGGAGAGATGATGACGGACCGTGATGACGCTGATGAAGAGGCGATCGGCGATCTGTTGATTGCGCAGGCCCTCGCCGACGAGTGCGACGACTTCCCTTTCGCGATCAGTCAGATGGGCGATCTTCATGGCCTCTTCCGGCGGCGGCTGGAGGGCGTTTGGATGGAGGGTCCGCACCACTTCACGCTCGGAATTACTGAGCGTGGTCTCATCGCTGTCACTGTTCCCCACGGCCTGGCCGCTGCGGACTCGCCAGAGGTCATTGAGTAAACGGGCCATCAGTGCGCCATCGAGCCAGACCTCACCGGCATAGACTTTTCTGATGGCCTTTAATAAGACCTCAGCAGCCTCCATTTTGCGCACCAATCCCATGGCTCCGTTGCAGATGGCATCATGGTGCAGGTCCAGATCCGGCGTGCCGGTCAGGATTAAAACGCGCGTGTGAGACGCGACATTGAGCAATTCGGTCAGACAGTCGTGCCCGTTACTTCCCCCGAGGTCTAAATCGAGCAGCACGACGTCGGGCTGTGACTGTTTAGCGGAAGCAATCGCCTCGAGACAAGTCGAGGCTTCTGCGACAACCATCAACCCCGGCTGACTCTCCAGTAATAGCCGCAAGCCCTCACGAACGATCGCCTGATCGTCGACGAGTAAAATTCGGATTGTCTGACTGACCGTTCCAACAGATTTCATCTTCAATTCATCTCCCACCGGCAGTGAGGCAAGGAGACTGCCATTAGAGGCAAGAGGACCAAATACAGAGCGCCGCCCAAAGCCAATTTAAGATCCATCAACTGATAACCGACAAATGTTTAGCCGACCAATATCAACTTTGACAAAGGGCAATGTATTTGGCTGAGTAGTAATTGTGTGGACTGACAAGCGGAACGACGGTTGGGTAGAACCTGTCAGCCTCATACTATTTAATCAATTCTTGCAATAACTTAAATCAGATCTCTTTGTCTTTTTCAAAAGCCGCAAAGACCCGGATAGACAGTGGGGCGTCTGTCGATATAACGTGGAAGAGGTCTTAGCGTCAAGCAGTTTAGTTCAGTAAAAAATTAATTGTCTTGAAGATCGATAACTATCTCATACTATTTTATTGTAGGTGAATTAATAAATTCGATTTTGGGGGTAGAAGCAGGCTTGCGCACTAATGATTGTAACTATAAAATCCACCCCGCCCATTTCAGGAAATCACCAGACGTTCAGCACGGATCAGACAAGTATTCGTCTGCCTCAGATTGCCAAAGAGTGCAAGGCGGGACTACGCACGTGACACTCCCAGATAGTGGATCTCGGTCAAAGAAAGATATGAAAAACGGACGGGCCAAAGTTCTACTGATTGAGGATAACCGGACCTATCGATTCACCCTTTCGAAATTGATTGCAGCTCCCAAAGCGCCCTTCGAATTTGAAACAGCCGATTGTTTGAGGAGCGGTTTAGCCGTCCTCGGTCAGGGTGGAATCGATCTGGTTCTGTTGGATCTCGGGTTACCCGACAGCCAGGGGATCGATACATTTTCGCGAATCCATGAACGTTATCAGCACATTCCGATCATCGTCATCAGCGCCCACGACGATGACGATCTGGCGATTCAGGTCGTCAATGCGGGCGCTCAGGACTATCTGGTCAAGACGAAGACCAACGGACAGCTGCTGCGGCGCGCGATGCGTTACGCCATCGAGCGCCAGCGCACCGAGACGGCATTGCGCGAGAGCCAGCGCTTGATTCAAGAGATCGCCGATTCGACGCCCGAGATCATCTTACTCTTCGATCTGCGCGAGCAAAAGATCGTCTACATCAACCGCCAGGTGACCAATCTGCTCGGATACACCATTGCCGATCTGCAGAATCGAAATCTGCTCGAACTGATTCATCCCGACGATCATCAACATCTCGATGAACACTTGGAGAACCTCTTTTCCGATCATCATCAAGGTTTCGATCTGACCTACCGCGTCAAGCATGCCGGTGGAGAATGGCGATGGTTGAGGAGCGATAACCTGGTCTTTACGCGCGACGCCCAGGGAGAGCCGCTGCAAATTCTGAGCACCGCTCTCGATGTGACTGAACGTAAGCTGGCCGAAGAAGCGACGCGGCAGAGCGAAGAACGCTATCGTGATCTGTTTGAAAATGCCAATGATATTGTCTACACCCACGATCTGGAGGGACGTTTCACATCGTTGAACCGGGCCGGCGAGCTGGTCACCGGTTATCGGCGCGAAGAGGGGTTTAAGGAAGGCCTGTCATTGATCGTCGCGCCGGAATACATCCCCCTGGTCCAGGAGATGATCGAACGCAAGCTGGCCGGGGAGTCCCAGGCTCAGTATGAATTTGAGATCATCACGAAAGACGGGGCACGCCGGAGGCTGGAGGTCAATTCGCGGCTGATCTTCAAGGATGATCAACCGGTTGGGGTTCAGGGCATCGCGCGCGACATCACCGAGCGCAGACAGACGGAGCAACGTCTTCGAGAACAGGCGGCGCTGCTCGATTGCGCGCAAGATGCGATTATGGTCCGCGACCTCGAAGGGCGCATTCTTTTCTGGAACCGCAGCGCGGAACGCATCTTCGGCTGGAGGGCGGATGAAGTGGTCGGAAAGAACACGCTCGATCGTTCGATGCCGGCCATCTCCGCTCAGATCGCCGAGGCCGAGAAGAAGGTGTTGGAGGAGGGCGAATGGACCGGAGAGATGTGGCAGCCGACGAAAGACGGGCGCGAGCTCATCGTCGAAAGCCGGTGGACGCTGGTGCAAGATGACGATGGTCATCCCAAATCCATTCTCGTCATCAACACCGACATCACCGAGAGAAAAGGGCTGGAGGCGCAGTTTCTGCGGATGCAACGGCTCGACAGCATCGGGGCGCTCGCGAGCGGCATCGCGCACGACCTCAATAACTCTCTCGCTCCGATCTTGATGGCTCTCCATACCTTGCAACAACGGTTCACCGATGCCAACAGTCAACGCTGGCTCTCGCTCATTCGCAAGAGCACCGAACGCAGCCGCGATCTGATCGATAAAGTCCTCACCTTTGCGAAAGGGGCCGAAGGCGAGAGATTACCGCTCCAGCCCTCGCAACTGATCAACGATGTCGTCAAGATCTTAAATGAGACGTTGCCGAAGAACATTTCGCTCTCGGTCAAAGTGCCCGATGACCTCTGGAATTTAATCGGCGATACGACGCAAATTCACCAGGTGCTCATGAACCTCTGCATCAATGCCCGCGATGCGATGCCGCAAGGCGGCACCCTGACGATCTCGGCGGAGAATGTGACGACCGAAGAGAAGCAGGTCTGGATGACCAATGAAGTCGCGCCCGGCCGATTTGTCTTGATCACTGTGGCCGACACCGGCATCGGGATGTCGCCGGAACTGATCGACCGCGTCTTCGAACCTTTCTTTACGACGAAACCTCAAGGTCAGGGATCGGGACTCGGACTATCGACCTCAGCCGGGATCGTTCGCAGCCATGGGGGAATCATCAACGTCACGAGCGTGCTCGGCCGCGGGGCCCAATTCAAAGTCTATTTACCGGCCAATGATGTCGTCACCGAATACCAGCATCACCCCGGCGAGATCGTCGTCCCGTTCGGAAAGAATGAATTGATCCTCGTCGTCGAAGATGAAACGGAACTACGCGAGATCACGAGGGCGACGCTCGAAGCCAATGGCTACCGCACTCTCGGGGCCTGCGACGGGCGCGACGCGCTGATACTCTTCCAAGAATACCAGGACGATATCACGCTGGTCCTGACCGATCTCTCGATGCCGAATTTGAACGGTCTGGCGATGAGCCAGGTCATGCGAGAGATCAATCCGCAAGTCAAAATCATCGGCACCAGCGGCATCTATTTCACCGGTAAAATTGACGAATTTTATAAGGCCGGAATCAAAACTGTGTTGAGTAAACCCTTCACTGCGGTACAGCTCCTGAAAACCCTGGCGGTCGCGCTCTCTGAGTCGTAGAGGGGGCGGCCGGCGGTTCGGTATTGAAGATTCAACACTGAGAACTCAGGACTCGGAACCTAAATTTGATGCTATGCCAAGCAAACGCTCAAAGATTCTAGTGATTGAGGACGACCTCATCCAAGCCCAAATGATCGAGGCGACGATTGTCGCCGAAAGTGAATATTTTGAGGCCATCATCGAAGGGCGGCTCGAGACGGGACTCGCGCGGTTGAGCCAGGGTGATATCGATCTGGTGCTGCTCGATCTGACGCTCCCCGAGAGCGACGGCCCGAACCCTTTCTTCAAGATCCGGGAGCGAGCGCCGCAGTTGCCGATCATTGTCCTGACGGCAAACGATAACAACGAGCTCAATCTGAGCACGACGCAGTTCGGAGAGCGCAACTACCTGGTCAAGCGAGAGACGAATCATCGCCTCTTGCGGCAAACGATCTACTATGCGATCGAGCGCCAACATTCCGAAAGAGAGAAACTGGAATACGAGCAAACGATTCTCAAGATCGCCGATGCTCTCCCGGAGATCGTGGCATTGATCGAGCCATTTACGGGTAGGATGCATTTCATCAACGACCAGATCAAACCCATCCTCGGTTACTCGCTTCCCGAGGCGCAATCCCTGACCCTCACCACGCTCGTTCATCCGCACGATCAACAAAGGTTGAGCGCCCATCTGGTGCAATTGCTGGAAGCGCGTGAAGACCGCGCCGGCCAGATCGAGTATCGCGCGAAGCATGCCAATGGCGATTGGCGGTGGCTCGATTGCCGCCACATCGTCTATAGCCGTCATTCCGACGGCCAGCCTCAGCAGATTCTCTGCACCGCGCACGATGCCACCGAACGCAAAAGGGCCGAGCGGGCATTGGCGAAGAGCGAGGCGCGTTATCGCGATCTGGTCGAGAACAGCGGATTGTTCATGGGCACGCACGACGCCGAGGGATATATTCTGAGCGCCAATCAATTCTTCTATAAATTCCTCGGCTTCGAACGTTTGGAAGAGATCATCGGCCGGAGGCTGAGCGACTTTCTGTCACCGCGCAGCCAGAACCTCTTTCAAGATTATCTCGATCAGATTCTGACCAAGGGCCGGACCAGCGGCACGATGAGTTTCGTTTCACCGCAAGGTGAGACGATCGCCCTGGAGTATTCCAATACCCTTTATCTGGATGCTCCGGACCAGGCGATCGTGCGTTGCATTGCCCGTGACGTCACGGATCAGGCGCGAGCCGAAGCCGCGCTCCAGGAGAGCGAACAGCGGCTGCGTTTCGCGCTCGACGCCGCGGGGTTGGGCGCCTGGGAATGGAAGATCGACGCCGATAAAATTGTCGTTGACGATTTCGCCCAGCGCCTGTTCGGAGAGATCTCCGGCGGATTGGAAGCTTATCTCGCTAAAATTCATCCTGACGATCGTGAGCAGGTGAAGAGGAAACTCGAACAGGTTCTCAGAACGAAGGAGAACTATCATCTGGAGTTCCGCATCACCAATCCGGATGGCCAGATCCACTGGCTTGAGGCGCAATCGAGGCTGGTCTGCGATTCCGAGGGGCGTCCGCTCCGCATTGTCGGCGTGATGCGCGACATCACCGAAAGAAAACGGCTCGAAGCCGAGATCTACCGCGCCCAGCGGTTGGAGAGCATCGGCGCGCTCGCGAGCGGCATCGCGCACGACCTCAATAATGTCCTCGCCCCGATCCTCATGGCGCTTCACACACTGCAACAACGGTTCACCGATGAGAACAGCCAGCGCTGGCTCTCGCTCATCCATAAGAGCGCCGAACGCGGCCGAGACCTGGTCGAACAGATGATCGCTTTCGCGAAAGGCGCGAGCGGCGAACGAACGCCGCTGCTTTTGAATCACATTGTCGGAGATTTGGTGAAGATCCTCCATGAAACTCTGCCCAAGAATGTCGAGTTGGAGGTCAGACTGCCCGAGGACTTGTGGAACATCACCGGAGATGCGACCCAAATCCACCAGGTCTTGATGAATCTGTGCATCAATGCTCGCGACGCCATGCCGCGAGGCGGTCAATTGATGATCAGCACGGAAAATCTCGAGCTGGGCGAAGAAGAGGTCCGGATGCATCCGGACGTCCGCGCGGGCCGCTTTATTCGCATCACCGTCGCCGACACGGGATCGGGGATCTCTCCTCAAATCATCGATCGCATCTTCGATCCGTTCTTCACGACCAAAGAGAAAGGCAAAGGCTCCGGGCTGGGGCTTTCGACAGCGCTCGGAATTGTGCGCGGGCACGGCGGATTTGTCGATGTCCAGAGCGAAATTGCGCAAGGAGCGCGATTTGAGGTCTATTTACCGGCGCGTCAGATCGCCTTATCGAACGCCGCTGAATCACAGCCTCAGGAACCGCTCAACGGGCAAGGCGAATTGATTCTCCTCATCGATGACGAACCTGATATCTGCGAGGTGGCCAAGCACACGCTCGAATCCTGCGGTTACCGCGTGATCGCCGCTCACGACGGCCAGGAGGCCATTGAGCTTTACCGCCGTTATCAAAGAGAGATTCAAGTCGTTCTGACCGACATGATGATGCCCAACCTCGATGGCCCGACAACGATTCGGACGCTCAGGAATATCGATCCTCATGTCAAGATCATTGCGACGAGCGGCATGCGCTCCACCGGACAGTTCGCCGAGGCGGCCGAGTTCGGAGTCAGCACTTTTCTGCTCAAACCATATACGGCAGATAAATTGCTGGGCATTCTGGCCGGCATTTTGAACCGTCACTAACCCGATTAATTCCAGCCAGACAGAGAGCAAGCTCCGAAATGATCGGCGGCTCGGCCGACGGCGCCGCCGATTGGCGTCAAGGCGATGCGGCTCTGCCGTCACGTGTCTTTGCATCTTTCCCGATTGTTCAGTATCCTCGTCTGCTATTCTCGATATGCTCATTCGATTTGTGATCTATGGCTTTTTAGGCATCTGCGCTGAGGTTCTCGTCTCATCAATCCTGCACAAGTGGGAGGGTAAGGAGAAGAATTGGAGCCTGCGCGGGCAAAGTTACCTCTGGAGCTTTCCACTTTACGGCCTGATCGCCCCGCTCTTCGAGCCTATACATGATATGTTGCGACCGTGGCCGTGGCTGTTACGCGGAACAATCTATGTTGGCTGTTTCTGGGCGGTCGAATATGGCGCGGGATGGGCGCTGCGCTGGGCGCTCGGCGCTTGCCCCTGGAACTATGCCCACTGCCGTTACAACCTGCACGGCTTGATCCGCTGGGACTTCTTCCCGCTCTGGTTCGGATTTGGAATGCTGCTTGAGTTTTTACATGATCGATTTATGATTCTGACGCCTCATATCGTGGCGGCCTTCAGTTAAGACCGGGTTCCTTAACTCGACTTTGTCCATTCTGAGATCGGCGTAGCGCCGATCTCAGAATGGACAAAGTCCCGTTTAACTGTTAACCGTGCGGCAAATGACCTCTCTGTATCATGCTCAAGCTTTAAATCTCCCGTTAAGTGAGTGGTTAACTATCAGTTAAGCGCCCATGTTTGGTGGTCGATATTTTTCAACGTCATTATTGGTTGACGAGGTCGAAAAATGGTGCTGACTTTGTCCTTTTTGTGGCGCAGGCGCGAGCGCCTACGCCACAAAAAGGACAAAGTCGAGCTTAGTTACTCGATATACCAGTCGAGTACTTTGATAATTGAGTTATTTGACGTTACAAGGCACTCCGTAAGTTAAAAGTCAAAAATTTTTAGCTATCAAATCACTAATGACTAAGGGGCTTATTTTTTGTACTTCTTTGAAAGGAATGACATGAG
>Ga0081539_10004626_pt1 | contig 14984 bp, 16 predicted proteins | sample TabmetS4T2R2_FD_71023 | JGI IMG/M metagenome (GOLD analysis project Ga0081539, IMG submission 71023) | Tabebuia heterophylla rhizosphere microbial communities from the University of Puerto Rico - S4T2R2 | ecosystem: Host-associated > Plants > Roots > Rhizosphere ...
AAGATCGTGCCGCACGTCGACTGCACGCCGCGCGTCTGCGAGCTGGTACGCTACTATGTCGAGGACGTGACCTTGAAAGGCGCATGGGCCGGACCGGCCGCGCTGCAGCTCTTCGATCACGCGCTGTGCGACGTCAATCGCCTGCCGGTGCGCCAGATCGTATCGGCCAGCCACTTCGTCACCGACCTGACGCTGGGTCTCGGTGAGGTCGTGTTCGACTACCTCGCGAAGTAACCCTCCCCAGCGAAGCTGGGGAGGTGCCCGCGCAGCGGGCGGAGGGGTCATGAGCATCAGTACTGGTGCTCATGACCCCTCCGGCCCTGCGGGTCACCTCCCCACGCTGCGCGTAGGAAGGCTATCAACAGAAAGGAAGCTCCATGTCCAACCTCAAAGGCAGAGTCGCGATCGTCACCGGTGCGGCGAGCGGCATCGGCAAGCAGGTGGCGCTGCGCCTCGCCGCCGAAGGCGCCATCCCCGTGATCGCCGATCTCAACCTCGATGCCGCCAATGCCACGGCCCGGGAGATCCAGGCCAAGGGCTCGGATGCCTTCGCCGTCGCCATGAACGTGGTCGACGAGGGGCAGGTCGAGAAGGGCGTGGCCGACACGGTGGCCAAGTACGGCAAGGTCGACATCCTGGTGAGCAACGCCGGCATCCAGATCGTTAGGCCGATCGTCGACTTCCCCTTCGCCGACTGGAAGAAGCTCCTGGCCATCCATCTCGATGGCGCCTTCCTCACCACCAAGGCTTGCCTGAAGCACATGTACGCCGCCAAGTACGGCCGCGTCGTCTACATGGGGTCGGTGCATTCCAAGGAGGCATCCAAGCTCAAGGCGCCCTACGTCACCGCCAAGCATGGCCTGATCGGACTCGCCAAGGTGCTGGCCAAGGAGGGCGCGGAGTACAACGTCTCGGCCAACGTCGTCTGCCCGGGCTTCGTGCGCACGCCGCTGGTCGACAAGCAGATCCCCGAGCAGGCCAAGGAACTCAACATCAGCGAGGCCGACGTCATCCAGCACGTCATGCTGAAGGACACGGTCGACGGGCAGTTCACGACCACCGACGAAGTGGCTGATGCGGTTCTCTATTTTGCCGGAGCGTCCAGTACCGCACTGACCGGCCAGTCGATGGTGGTCAGCCACGGCTGGTTCATGCAGTAGTCACGCAAAAGTTGTGTTGCAAGGTTGCAACGCCGGCAGGGATATGGCCGAGGTGGGGCAACTGGGGCGGACGGGACCTCGTTTTGGTAGGCACTCGCGTATCCAAACGAGGGAACCCTGAAATATGCTCAAGAAGTCACTTTTGGCCGCCGCCGCCGTGGCCCTGGTGCTGCCGGTTGCGGCCAACGCCCAGACCGGCACGACCTGGCCGGGCTTCTACGTCGGCGCCCAAGGCGGCGCGAACTGGCTGCTCAACAACAACAGCTACCAGATGGACACCGGATGGGCCGCCGGCGGCCATCTCGGCTACGATTTTGTCGGCCCGCGCGTGGAGTTGGAAGGCATGTACCGTTCCAACACCGGCACCGGCGTCGTCGCCTTCCCGTCGGGCTTCGCCAATGTGCGCGGCCGCATCGACCAGGTCTCGGTGATGGCCAATGTGCTGTATGACTTCATGCCGGCCAGCACCATCACGCCCTACATCGGCGCGGGTGCCGGTATCGCCTTCGTCGATTCGACGATCCAGGGCTGCAACCTCTGCAGCACCCAGTTCGCCTACCAGGGCATCCTGGGCGTCGCCTACAACATGGATGCCTTCCGCATCGGCCTCGAGGGCCGCTATTACGGCACCACCAACGGCGGCCTTGCCTATCAGAACAACAATTTCATGGCCCTGCTGAGCCTCAGCTACAAGTTCGGCCAGCCGGTCGTCGCAGCTCCCCCGCCGGTCGCCGCGCCGGTGGCGCCGCCGTCGTTCATGGTGTTCTTCGACTGGGATCGGTCCAACCTCTCGGACCAGGCGCTGAACACGATCCGCCAGGCCGCGGCCGCCTTCAAGCAGAAGGGCAGCGCGCGCATCACCGCCACCGGCCACACCGATACGTCGGGTCCGGAGAGCTACAACATGGCGCTGTCGCTGCGTCGCGCCAACGCGGTGAAGGATGCCCTGGTGCGCGAAGGCGTGCCGGCGCAGGCGATCAGCGTGATCGGCCGCGGCGAGCAGGGTCTCCTGGTGCAGACCGGCGATGGCGTGCGCGAGCCGCAGAACCGCCGCGTCGAGATCGTCATCCAGTAAGCGAAACAGCCAACCCTCCGTTGGCGAAACGGCCGGGCCTGTCCCGGCCGTTTCCATTTGCACCGGCGAGGAACGCGCGGGCACAGTCGCGCCATGCCCGATCACGACGCCCACGACATCATCGTGCTGTTCAGCGCCCGCAGCCGCGATGCCTATGCCGCCGAAGCCAAGGCGCGCGGCGAGACCTACACCTTCACCGACGCCTGGGGCCTGCCACGCACCTGGGTCAAGGGCGAGTACGCTTACCTCGCGCCCAATGCCGCGGGCCTGCTGCTGGCGCGCTGCAACCTGAAGCACCATCTGGTCGAGGAAGCCGAACTCGATGCGGCGCGGCTCTGCCGCTGCCGCGCACTCCTGATACCCAATGCCGGACATCTCGCGCCCGAGACCATCGCGCGCATCGAAGCGTGGCTGATGGGCGATCGCCGGCTGATCGTCACCGGCAAGACCAACCTGCCGCCACATCTGCTCGGCCTGCGCTCCTGCGAGCCCGCGCCGGTGCAGGGTTACACCGGCTGGCGCTGGCGGCCTGGCTCGCCGTTCGCGGGCGATGCCTGGGAACCGCTCTATGTCAGCGGCTACAAGGGCCATCCGGCGCACCGCATCGTCCCGGCCGAGGGCAGCCGCGTGTTCGCCGACCTGGTCGAACTGTCAGGCGACCTGACGGACGCCACGACCGCCACGGTAGGCGAGCTTGGCCCGGCCATCGTGTTCACCGACAAGACCGTCTACGTCGCCAACCAGGTCCTGGAACTGATCGGCGGCATGATGCAGGCCCATCTCAATGTCGAGGCGGTGCGCCACTGGGCCAACGCCACGCACTGGGGCGACACGCTGCTGTTCTTCCTGCGCGGCGTGGTGCGCGAGGTCGGACTGGCGTCGCTGTGGAAGACGCGCCTGCGTTCGTTCGGCACCTATGACGGCGTGCTGTCGTTCCGCCACGACGTCCATGGCATGCGCGACTACACCTTCCTCGATTACCAGATCCAGAACCTGATCCCGGCGAGCTACGACATCGAGGACCCGACCTTTTCGACCAACATCGACGAGGCGATGGCGCGCGACTGGGTCGAGCGCACCACCCGGCACAGCTTCATCGAGCCCGCCCTGCACAACGACAGCTCGATCGGCGATCCGCCGACGGCGATCTTCGGCAAGGGCCTGTTCGAGCACGTGTCGAAGGCGGGCAAGAGTCTCGGCATCACCATCTGCACCTGCGGCCGCCACGCCGGCGGGCACATGCATCCCGAGACGATCGATGCCATGGACTACCTCTATGCCCAGGACAAGACGATCCTCGGCCTCTGCACCTTCTGCTACTACCACATGATCGAATATGGCGTGCGCGATCCCAACGTCATGGTGGGCGGCACGATCGGCGAGAAGCCGTTGACCTACGTCACCGACGTGCGACGCACCATTGCGACCTCGGGCATCTGGTTTCCCTTCCGCCCCGTCGTCACCACGACCGCGGAATGGCGCAAGCTGCGCGGCTGGGACCGCACGCACGAGTATGATGCGGCCTACGAGCTGGTCGAGACCATCTTCGCCGGCCACAGCGCGCGCCGCTCGGGCGTCGAGGACCGGCTCGAGAACGGCGTCTATTCCTTCCAGTACCATCCCGAGCTGGCGCGCGATCCCTCGGTCAATAACGGCAAGGGCACGCTCGACTATGTGCGCTACTGCATCAACCTCGCCGAGCGCTCCAACTACTGGATCGCCACGCAAGCCGAGCTCTACCAGCGCATGGCCGACTACGAGGGCCTGGGCTTCGACGTGCGCGACGGGGGCCGCGAGGTCACGATCTCCAATCCGACCGAGCGGCGCATTTCGGCGATGATGATCGAGCAGCACCTGCCCTTCGGGAGCGTCTGGCTGGGCGAAGAGGAGCTGGTACACGTGGCCGACGGCGCCTTCGTCACCATCCCGCCGCTCGATCCCGGCGCCTCGCTGACGCTCCGCTTCAAGCCCGAGACGGTCGAAGCCGTGCTGGTGCGCCAGCCTTCCAACAAGGGGCTGGTGGTGCTCGACGCCCGGCACGATCCAAGGAGCGGCGAAGCACGCATCACCGTGAGCGTCTGCCGCCAGCAGCCGCTCAGCATCGAGGGCGTCGATCCCGAAGGCGTCTATCGCGTGCAGATCGACAACCAGCCGCCGCAGGACGTCGCCGTGCGCACCGTGCGCACCATCCAGGCGCTGCTGAGCGAAAAGACCGACGCCGCCCGGGGCCGCAGCCGGCGCGCCATCACGCCCGGCACGACGCGCTTCCTCGACCTCCTGGTCGAGGGCGAGGAGAACCGGTTCGTCGAGCGCACCTTGCGCATCCGCCAACTGCCGGCCGACGAGGCCCGGCCGATCCGCGAGGCCCTCATCGCCGCCATTCCCGCCAAGCGCGGCCGCGTCACCTGATGCGGTAGCCTTGACACCCAACAGGGTCACGCGCAGCGTCGAACCGCTCGCCCGGGAGGGAACATGGCAACGACCCTTGGTTCCGTCGCAGCGCTCGCCGCGACGCTTGCAATGGCGGTGGCGCTGCCGGCGACGGCCGCGACCTTCGTCTATGTCGGCTGCACCGACAGCAACGAGATCCACGTCCTGCAGCTCAACCCGCAGAACGGCGACCTCACGCCGGTCGAGAAGGTGACGATTCCCGGCATCACCAAGACGGCGGGCTCGACGCCGATGGCTGTAAGCCCGGACAAGAAGTTCCTGTTTGCCGCCACGCGCGGCGAGCCGATGGTGGCGGCGAGCTTTCGCATCGATCCCGCAACCGGCAAGCTCGGCCACATCGCCAACGGCCCGCTCGATGGCAGCATGGCCTACATCGCCACCGACCGCAGCGGCCGCTACCTGCTCGCCGCCTCCTATCCCAACAACAAGGTCACGGTGAATCCGATCGCACCCGACGGCACGGTGCAGGCGCCCAAGCAGATCGTCCCGACCGAGCCCAACGCGCACGCCATCCAGCCCGACGCCGCCAATCGCTTCGTGCTGGCGACCAGCCTCGGCGGCAATCTCGTGAAGCAGTTCCGCTTCGATGCCGCGACCGGAACGCTCTCACCCAACGATCCGCCGGCGGCGCCGGTGAAAGCCGGCGCCGGTCCCCGGCACTTCGCCTTCCATCCGGCCAATGGCCGGGTCTACCTGCTGAACGAGCTCGAGGCGTCGGTCTACGTCTTCGCCTACGATCCCAAGGCCGGCACGCTCAGGGAACTGCAGGTGGTGGGTGCGCTGCCCGAGAAGAAGCCCGAGAAGATCTGGGCGGCGGACCTTCACCTCACACCGGACGGCAAGTTCCTCTATGCCACCGAGCGCGGCACCAGCACGATCGCGGGCTTCAAGGTCGATCCCGCTGCCGGCACGCTGACCCCGATCGGGCACACCGCGACCGAGCAGCAGCCGCGCGGCTTCGCCATCGATCCCACCGGCCGCTATCTGCTGGCGGTGGGCCAGCTTTCCGATTCGATGACCAGCTACGCCATCGATCCGGACACGGGCAAGCTCACCAAGCTCAAGCAATATCCGATGGGCAAAAATCCCAACTGGGTGGAGATCGTCAATCTGCCCTGAGGAGGCTAGACTTTGGCGAGGAGGTCCCCATGGCCCGCACGCTCGACATCGAACCGATCGACGCCACGTTCGGCGCCGTCGTCCGAGGCATCAAGGTGGCGGAGGTCGACGAGGCGACGTTCCGCGCCCTGTATGACGCTTGGCTCGAATACGCGCTGCTGATCTTCCCCGACCAGCATCTCAAGCGCGACCAGCAGATCGCCTTCGCCAAGCGCTTCGGGCCTCTCGAATTCGAGATGACGGCGATCAGCAACGTCCGCTCCGACGGTACCTTGCGGCTGGAGAAGGACAACGACGACGTCATGAAGATCCTGAAGGGCAACATGGGCTGGCATCACGACAGCACCTACATGCCGGTCCAGGCCAAGGGCGCGGTGTTCAGCGCCGAGGAAGTGCCGACGATCGGCGGCCGCACCGGCTTCGCGGACATGCGCGCGGCCTACGATGCGCTCGATCCGGCGATGAAAGCCAGGATCGAGGGCCTGAACGCCTACCATTCGCTGCACTACAGCCAGGGCCGGGTCGGACACGAGACCAGGAAGGCCGACGGCGAATACTCGGGCTATGGCCTGCATGACGGGCCGGTGCCGCTCAGGCCCCTGGTCAAGACGCATCCCGAGACCGGCCGCAAGTCGCTGCTGGCCGGCCGGCATGCCCATAACATCCCAGGCCTCGCCCAGGAAGAGTCGGACCGTCTGCTGCGCGAGCTGATCGATTTCGCCTGCCAGCCGCCGCGCATCTACCACCACGACTGGACGCCGGGCGACGCCGTGGTGTGGGACAATCGCTGCCTGATGCACCAGGCGACGCCGTGGGACATGACCCAGCGCCGCATCATGTGGCACAGCCGCATCGCCGGCGATCCCAAGAGCGAGTCGGCGGTGGCGGCTTAGCCTACATCAATGCGGCGGCATCGGAATGAACACCGGCGGCGTGCCCGACTTCCTGCCGCGCGCCTTGATCTCAGCGTCGTTGGCGCCGTGCGGCTTCAGGTAGACGTAGAACGGCGTGCGGCGCTCGACGATGTCGTTGCCGGGCTGGGCGCTGCGGCTGATCAGCATGTCGGACTGGATGCGGACATGCATGTAGCCCGGGATCAGCTCGGCCCAGCCTGTCACCTCGGGCGTGAACAGCACATCGTAGGTGTAACCGTCGACGAGCTTGATCACGCCGCTCGCCGCCTCGCCGACCGGGCGTGAAGGCACCTGCTGCCAGGTCATGCCGGTCTGCACGTAGATGCCGACGGCGTTCAGCATGATGTAGAGCGGACGGGCGGTATCGATGTTCTGCAGCGCCAGGGTCATGCGGTAGGACTTGCCGTCGGGCTCGAGGGTGATGCTCTTCAGCTCGACATAGAGCGCGTTGCGTGCGTCGTGCTCGAGCACGAGGCGCGCCTGGCGCTGCTGCTGGAGCGCGCGCTGCTGCCAGATGCCGATACCGCCGTCGATGGCGAAGGCGGCGCACAGGATCGCCACCGTGCCCATCACCGCCGGCGACTGCCAGAGTTTCAGCCCGCGTCCCAGCTTCACGGCGAAGCCGGCCGGCGGCTCTACGGGCCGCCGCGGCGCCGCCTCGCGCAGCTTCTCGAGCAGGGCGCTCTCGCCCTTCCCGCTCGCCTCCGCGGCCATGCCGAGGCGGCGGCGCAGCACGCGCGCTTCGGACTGGCCGGTCGCCACCTGCCGCCACAGGTCGCGGATCAGCGCGTCCTTCTGCGCAGGCGTGAGCTTGGCGAGATCGGGCCGCTTGGCGTTCATGACGCGATCTGGCCGCCGGCGATATGGACGATCTGCTCGGCCTGCTCGGCCAGCGCCAGGTTGTGGGTGACCAGCACCAGGGTCGTGCCAAGCTCGCGGTTGACGGCCAGAAGCTCGTCCATGATCTCGATCTCGGTCTGCTCGTCGAGATCGGACGTCGGCTCGTCGGCCAGCAGCAGCACCGGATCGTTGATCAAGGCCCGAGCGATGGCGGCGCGGCGTTGCTCGCCGGCCGAGCATTCCGAAGGATAGGCGTCGAGATGATCGCCGAGCCCCATGCGGGCGAGCAGGGTCGCGGCCTTGCCGTAGATGTCAGCGTCGCCGCGCCTGCCGAGCAGCGCCGGCAGGGCGACGTTGTCGACCAGCTGCAGGGTCGGCAGCAGGCTCGCGAACTGGAAGACGAAGCCCAGGCGGCGGTTGCGGAAGGCCGCCAGCTTGTCGTCGGACAGACCCCAGATGTCGGTGCCGTCGATCACGACGCTGCCGTCCGACGGACGGCTCAGGCCGCCGACCATGGCCATCAGCGAGGACTTGCCCGAGCCCGAGCGGCCGATGATGGCGGCGTAGCGGCCGGCCTCGACGTCGAGGTCGATGCCGTCGACGGCTAAAACCTCGCCGCGTTCGGTGACGTAGCTTTTGCGCAAGGAGCGGCACGACAGCATGGTCAGGCCCCGCTGCGCACGAGATCGTAGGCGTCGCGCCGGCTCGCCCGCCACGCGGGATAGAGCACGCCAAGAACGCCGATGATCGAGGCGAGCGCGATGGCGCCCACGGCAAAGGCGATCGTGCGCGGCAGGTCGACCCACAGGAACGGCACGCCGACATTTTCGAGGTAGTAGACCAGCGAGCGCTCGAACAGGCGCATGATCAGGACACCGAGCACGACGCCCAAAATGCCGCCGATGCCCGTCGCCAGGACGGCCTCGGTGACCATGACGCCCAGCACTTGGCCGCGCCGCGCGCCGATCGCCTTCAGGAGCCCGAGTTCGCTCCGCCGCTCGGTGACGATGGCGGAGAACAGCACGCTCACCATCAGCGCAGTGCTAATGAACATCAGCACCATCAGGGCGAGGATGCCGTCGAGCAGCGCCGCCAGCCCCTGGCGGATGCCCGACAAGGTCGTGTCGCCCGCCACGACCTTCACGCCCTTCACGTTCGAGAGAATGGCGAAGCGCGCCTGCAGGGGCGTGGCGCTGGGCGCCAGCTCGGCCAAAAAGCCGGTGACCTTGCCCGGCGCCAGCACGGCAGGCTTGGTCCCGTGGCCGCCGATCGCTTCGCTGAGCGCCCCGAGGGTGGCGAAGGACATGAACACGCCGCGCTCATGGGTGCCGACGCCGGTGCGCCCGAGCCGACCATAGACCACGTGCGGCTTGCCGAAGATCAGGAGCTGGCTCCCCAGCACGCCGTCGCGCGCCGCGCCCAGGATGACGTCGCCCTGCTGCATGGGTCGATTGAGCTTCTCGGCAAGCCAGGGCTGCACGGTGAAGTCCTGCGCCGGCTCGAAGCCGATGAGGTCGGCCGAGTCGTGATGGCTGCCGATGCCCGAATGCTCGACGCGCACGATCTTCTGGGCGGCGATGCGGCCGAGGCTGGTGAGCCGCGCCTTGGCCAGCGCATCGGCGTCGAGCACCAGCTCAGTGGGCTCGACCACGAGCAGCGAGGCCGTGATGTTGGTGAGCGCCCCCTCGGGCACCACCATCATGTCGGCGCCAAGCCGGGTGAAGCCCACCGCCATGCTGCGGTCGATGCTCTGCATCAGCACGGCGCCGGTGAAGACGACGCCGCTGCCCAGGGCGACCGCCGCGATCAGCAGGAGGCTGCGCGCCTTGCGGCGCCCGAGGTTCTGGAGGGCGAGGCTCGGCAGCAGCCAGCGCATCAAAGCGTGCAGGACCGCGTGTGCTTCATGTGCTCGAGCTTGGTCGGGATGATGACGCAGTCATGGTGCCCGCCGTTGCTCGGCAGGATGCCGATCAACGTGTCGGTCGAGGTGTCGATGACGGCGATCCCGCTCGACTGGCGCTGGAAGCCGGAGAACGGCGTCAGCACGTACTTGCCGTCGTAAGTGATCGCTGGCGTCTGCAGGTCGGGCCCGATGCCCTGGATCTCCTTGAGGATGGTCCAGGTCTTGGTATCGACCACCATGATGCCGCTATAGGCCGGCGACGGATGCAGGATCGACAGATAGAGCTTTGAGCTGTCGAGCGAGAACACCATGTGGAACGGATTGGGATACTTGCCGCGCCACAGAGGATCCTCGACATGCGCGACCTTGCGCCACTTCTTCGGATCGGGATCGCTGCAGCTGAAGATCGAGCAGTTGTTTTCTCGAAGATTGTTCATCATCACCAGGAAGCGGCCGTCGGGCGAGAAGCCGATCTCGTGGCCGGGCGAATGGATCTTGTCGAACACGACCTTCCAGGTGTCCTTGTCGATCTGCTCGACGGGATACTGGTCCTGCGAATCCTTGTTGAACTGCAGAAAGGCCACAGGATCGAAGTTCTTCTCCGGGTCAAGGATGGCGATGCCGCCGCACAGCCGCACCACGGTCGCAGCCCACCGACCCTCGGGATGCCAGATCGTGCCGTCGGCGCCGGTCAACGTCAGGGGTGCCTCGCCGGTGATCGAGCCCTCCTCGACGAACAGCTCGCCCATGGGAATCATTTCCCAGTCGATCTTATTGCCCTTCGTGCCCCTGTAATTGTAGAGGCCGGTCTTGGGGTCGGGATAGATCTTCTTAATGGTGAGCGTGCCGCCCTTGATCCAGGCTTCGCGCAGGTTCGCGACGTTCGCTTCCCAGTCGAAGCGCAGGCACGCCTTCACCCGGGAGGTCGTGCGGTCGAAGCAGGCGGCGATGTCCTTCTGCCCGTCGGTCACGAAGTAGGATTCCGCATCCTTCGGGTTGACGGTGACGTGCACGCCGAGCCCCAAGCCGGTCTTCGCGGAGACATTTTCGATCATTTGCATCTCGGTGCCGTCGTAGCGCACGCGATAGATGTTGGTGCCCGGCGGTGCGGTCTCGGCCGTAACGGCAGTGTTGATGCCGTAGATCAGCGAATTCTGGCCGCCCTGGGTCGAGTTGACGAACTCGAAGCTGTGATAGGGATCCGAGCTCGGGAAGGCGCAGAGATGATGGCTGATCGGATTGTAATCGCCGTAATTCCAGTACCAGATCGATGCCAGCACGCGGTTGGAGTTGAGATCGATGGCATAGGTGCCGCCGCCCATCTTGGTCGGCAGCAAGGCGACCCAGTTGCCGAGACTCTGGCCCCGGACATCGGCCCTGCTGTCAACGACCTGACGGACAATGTCGCCGCTTTGCGGCGCTGTGCTGACGGCGCCAGCGGCACCCACGCCGTTTCCTGAAGCGGCGCCGTTGCCATTCAGTGCGTTGTAGCCGAGTACGCCGGCTTCGGCGACGACGGCGGTGCCGACCGCGGCATTGAAGATGCTGCGGCGGCTGAAACCCCACTTCTTGGGCGGCGGCTTCAGGGCGACCGCCTTGCGGGCATCGGCTGCCTTCTTGTCGGCGAGATAGGTCTGGAATTCCTTGTGGTCCTCGGCATCGACCTCGGCGCGGCGGCGCGCATAGTCGGCAGCCGTGGCGCGCGCAGGAAGTTTTCCACCTTCGGAAACGATCTTGGGACCGGATCCGCCTTGTTGAGGTGTCTTGGTGGTCGTCCGCTTGCTGCGCTTCGCCATTACTTCCCCCTACGCTTGATGAGCGCCGCGATACTAGACGGACCTGCGTGAAAAAATAAAATGTTTTGATGCCTGCATGGATGCAGAGCACGATTGTCTAGATCTAGAGCTAGGGCTAGGGGTGGTCGTCGCGCTGGTCTTGGCGCAAACTCCGGCCGGTCACCGGGAGTGTGTCGATGGACTACATGGTCGTGATCAGCGCCGTCGTGCTCGGCCTCTCCGTACTCGCGACCGTGGCGAAGTTCCTCGACTGGTTCATGCACTCCGATCCGCGCACCATGATCCGGACGACGCGCTGGATGCTGTTGCTGCTGCTGCTCGCCTGCATTCCCCTGCTGGTCGTCATGATTTCCAACCAGCAATGGTCGGCCGCCATGCTGATCGGCGCCGGCATGCTGGTCATCCCCACACTGCTGAAGTGGCGGACCCTGTTCGCGCCGCTGCGCGCCGCCTTCGATTACTTCCGACCGAAGCCCCGGCCGTTCGACATGGAGATCTGGCAGGATCCGCCGGACGATCCCGAGACGGTGCGCCGGGCGGCGGCGATCCTCGAAGCCTATGTCAGCAAGGCGTCGCTGATGGCCCTGCGCGACGAGCGCCTCGGCGCCGACGAGGACGAACCCGAGGCCGAGCGCATGTCGCGTGGCGAAGCGCTGGAAGTGCTGGGCCTGGAGCCCGGCGCCGACGAGGACGACATCCGGGCGGCGCACAAGCGCCTGCTGCGGCTGGTCCATCCCGATCGCGGCGGCTCCGCCTATCTCACGAGACGGGTCTATCAGGCCCGCGACACGCTGCTCGAGCCGCCGCGCAAGGCCAGGACGAGGACCAGGACGGGTGACGATGAGTGACGCCCCCGCCCAGAATACGGCCGCTATCGGCGCCTGGCAGCCGATGAGCACCGCGCCCAAGGACGACGCGCCGGTGCTGCTCTACTGCCCCGGACTGAAGGGCCATGTCACCCGCGAGATCGTGGTCGGCGTCTGGCGCTTCGACGCCAACCGCCGCAGCTTCGGCTACTGGGTGAGCGATGTCGGCCAGCTCGACCAGGGCTTCGCCGAGACCGGGCCGTGGATCGAGTACAGCGAGCTGCATCCCGAGATGTGGGCGCCGCTGCCCACCCGTCCCGTCAAGGCCTGATCGCGCGACACACGCGATACGATTCACTGCGGCCGCGACATCGCCACGAGACAGACCCCGGGTACACCTTCGGCAGACACCAAACGCGCCTGCCGAAGGATCCGCCATGACGCCCAACCAGATCAAGCTCGTCCAGACGAGCTTCGCCCAGGTCGCTCCGATCGCGGCGACGGCCGCCGATCTGTTCTACGGCCGGTTGTTCGAGATCGCCCCGCACGTCCGCGCGATGTTCCCCGACGACCTCCGCGAGCAGAAGAAGAAGCTGATGGCGATGCTCGGCACCGCCGTCGCCGGCCTCAGCCATCTCGAGACCCTGGTGCCCGCCGTGCAGGCGCTCGGCCGCCGCCACGCCGGTTATGGCGTCAAGGCGCAGCACTACGCCTCGGTAGGCTCGGCCCTGCTGTGGACCCTGGAGAAGGGTCTCGGCACGGCCGCCTTCACGCCCGAGATCAAGGATGCCTGGGCAACCGCTTATATCGTCCTCTCCACGACGATGATGAACGCGGCCAACGAAAAGCCTATAGCGGCGTGACCCCACCCCGCGCCGCCTGTTCGAAAGCTTTTCGCGCCGTAGCCGCCGCCTCGACTGCTTCATCCACCCTGGTCGAGGCGGCGGTATCGATTACGTACAGCACCGCGCCTCCGAGAATGATCAGGGCGCCCCAGAGATAATAGGTCCACGCCGCCATCTCGAGGCGCAACAGGACCACGACGAACGGGATCGGAAAGAACACGCCGACGAAGCGGACCCAGGTCGCGCGCTGGTAGGCTTGCGTCCGGGCTTCGGCGTGCGTCTCGAGCGCGATCACCCGTTGCTGCAGGCCCGACAGATCGTGGGCCCGATCCTGTGCCAGATCCTGTGCGAGATCCTGGGCTGAAATGTTTGCGGCCATGTGGCGACTCGACGTCTTCGGATCAGCCTGCCACCATTGCCTCTGCAACACAACCTTTGGGGGCAATCACGTGAGACTGAGCGACAACGACGTCATGGTCGCCGCCACCCTGGCGGCCGCCGTGGGCGAGACCATGACCAGCAAGACCGCCGTCGACCTTGTGACGGTGCTGGAAGAGATCATCGACGAGCTCACCAAGCGCGGCGGCACCGGCGCTATGTGCGCAGCAGCCTTCAAGAAGCACTTCCCCGACCAGGTGCACGAGCACCAGCACTTCCCCGACAGATAGAGCGCGCCCTCTGGCGCTCTAGCGTGCAGAGGTCAGCGCGCCATACAGGGTGAGCTTGCCGGCCTGGCCGCGGATCTGCAAAGACCAGTCGGTGAAATGCGTCGCCTCGGTGCAGCCGCGGCCGCGGCCGTGGAAGATCAGCGTCACCTTCGGCCCGCTTTCGACCAGGCGTCGCAGCGCGCCGGTGGCATGGGCGTCGGCGGTGAGTTGCCACTCCTTGTAGAGGAGCGGCCCCAGACCTTCGTCCTTTTCGTCGCCGAAGGGATCGACTTCGAAGATCGAGATCGTGTCCGGGATCGCAAGCGTCAGGATGGTCCGGCGATCCGCCTGGTCGTGGAAGGCGAACACCATCTCCTTGCCGGTCTGGGTGACCAGGAGATCCAGCCTCGTGCCGAGATCCTGGACGTTGTCGGCCGCGCCTTCGGCAAGGAACGCCTCCTCGGCAAAGGCCATTTGCTCGATCTGGACCCTGCGGAAATCATCGAGCTTTTCGAGGGCGACGTAGCGGGCGCCTCTGTTCGAGCAACAGGCGCAGGCAAGCGCTGGATCGGTCGACGACCAGAGCGCGACAAGCGCCGACGCCATCGCGGTCAGATGGCGGATCATGCCTCACCTCGCAGCATTCCCGGCATCGAGGGTACATAGCCCGACGCCAACGCGCACTTGTCTTTCCACTGGGCGATCGAGCGACGCGACGGAACCCGCCCGTCGACCCCATGATTGCCACAGCGGGGCGCACTGATTTCCCGTCTTTGCCGGAATGCCTCCGCAACCTGTCACACCACGGCATGTTCTTGGCTGAGACGGCCGCCATGGGGGCGGCCAACAAAGGAGGATGCAAATGAAGCGCTTTGCAGTTGTTGCCGCGACAGTCATGTCAGTTGCCTTCGGAGCGCAGGCGCTGGCGCAGCAGATCGCCGTCGAGGTTGCGCCCGATACCCGGACGACGATCAAGGAGTATGTCGTGAAGGAGAAGATCCGGCCGGTGACGGTCAAGGAACGGGTGACGGTGGGCGCGACGTTGCCGACCGAAGTCCAGCTCCAGCCCGCGCCGACGGTTTGGGGTCCGTCCGTCTCCAAGTATCACTACATCTACTCGGACAATCACGTCGTGCTGGTCGAGCCGACGAGCCGCAAGGTCGTCCAGATCATCGAGTGACGCGTGATGAAGACGGACGCTGGGGCCCGCGATCGGGCCCCAGCAGCCGTCAGAACGAAGCCTGCTGAAGGCAGGCCAAGCCGTTGAAATAGATGGTGCCCCGAGACGGAATCGAACCGCCGACCCCATCATTACGAATGACGTGCTCTACCAGCTGAGCTATCGGGGCATGGCGCGGGTTCTAGGCGAAAGGCCCCAGCCGCGCAAGCGGCCATCCGGCCGCTTCGCGCAAGCGGCCATCCGGCCGC
>Ga0081539_10004627_pt1 | contig 14981 bp, 9 predicted proteins | sample TabmetS4T2R2_FD_71023 | JGI IMG/M metagenome (GOLD analysis project Ga0081539, IMG submission 71023) | Tabebuia heterophylla rhizosphere microbial communities from the University of Puerto Rico - S4T2R2 | ecosystem: Host-associated > Plants > Roots > Rhizosphere ...
TCGCACTCGTCGCGCCTTGCCATCCGGGCGCCGCGCTCCGGGACTTATGCAAGTCATCACGCTTCCAGGGGACTAGCAACCCAACTACCTAGCTCCCGCCCACCTACCTCGCGACCCAGCTACCTAGGTCAACTCCAGCGGCTCGGCGGGGCGGTGCTCGATCGGACGACGAGCGTGTGCGGCAGTCGCACGCACTCGGGCGGCTTCTCGTCGCCGTGCAGGATCCCCAGCAGCACGCGCACGGCGTACTCGCCCATCTCCCGCATCGGCTGCGCGACCGTCGTCAGCGGCGGATCGGCAAAGCGCGCGTAGCGGATGTCGTCGACGCCGACGATCGACAAGTCGTCCGGGACGCGAATCTTCCGGCGCTTCGCCGTGTGCAGCACGCCCATCGCCATTTCGTCGTTGAAGCAGAAGATGGCGGTGGGCGGATCCGAGCGGCCGAGCAGCCGCTCTCCGGCAACCACGCCCGAATCGATCGAGAAGTCGCCGTGCATCACGACCACGTCCTTGTCGGCCTTCTCTTTCTTGGCGCGCGCCGTGGCGCCGCGCAGCCGTTCAGCGCTCACGAAGCTGAGTGGAGGTCCGGTGACAAGACCAATCTTGCGGTGCCCGAGGCGATAGAGGTGATCCATCGCATCGGCGCCGGCGGTGGCGTTGTCGACCTGGATGCTCGGGATGCCGAGCTGCGGCTCGAACCCCAACGCGTTGACGACCGGCGCACGGCCATTCGTCTTCGCGCGCACGAGCGTCTCGACGCCCTTCGACAGCTTGCGGCCGAGAAAGATCAAGCCGTCCGCCTGTTTCTCGTAGAGCATCGCCGCGTAGCGCTCCTCTCGACCCTGGTCGTAATGCGTGTCGCCGAGCAGGACGGAGTAGCCCTCGCGGTTGGCGGATTCTTCGATGCCCTGCAGGATCAGCGAGAAGAGCGGTCGTGAGATATCGGGGACGGTTACCAGCAGCTTGCGGCTGCGCAGCATGCGCAGATTCTTGGCGGCTGCGTTCGGTGCGTAACGCAGGCGCTCGACGGCGGCCATCACCTTGCGACGGGTGTCCGGCGCCACCATCGACGGGTTGCTGAGCACGCGCGAGACGGTGGCGGTCGACACGCCGGCCCGTTTGGCGACTTCGAAGATAGTAGCCACGATGCGGGAATCATATTATGGGCGGCGGCGGATGATGGACGCGCGGGCCGTTGCGCGCGGGCGGCGGGACCGCGTATAGTTACGTGCGCGTAATCGTTTTCAGAACCAGTTTTCGTCGCACGGTGGCGACACGAGGTCGTCGATGATGCACGCCTTTCCCGGTCGGTTGTTGCTGCTGTCGCTCGCCATCATGACGATCGTCGCGCCAGCGGCGTACGGGCAACGCGGCGGACCTCCTGCAGGGCAAGGCGGCGGCCAAGGCGGGCGGCAGGCCGGCCCGCCACCCACGCCGCGTGCGGCAGCGCTCGCCGACCTCACGGGATATTGGGTGTCGCTCGTCACCGAGGACTGGCGGTATCGGCAGTTCACGCCGCCGAAGGGTGACTACGTGTCGATCCCGATCGGTCCCGCCGGCCGCAAGATCGCCGACGCGTGGGATCCAGCCAAGGACGAAGCGGCGGGAGAGCAGTGCAAAGCGTACGGTGCCGCGGGCGTGATGCGCATGCCGACGCGCCTGCACATCACCTGGCAGGACGACACGACGTTGAAGCTGGAGGCGGACGCCGGTACCCAGACGCGGACGTTCTACTTCGGTGAGCCGAAGAGTGCGGGCGGCGATTGGCAGGGCGTGTCATCGGCGTCGTGGGACTATCCGCGCGCGCTGTTTCCGATCGGATTCGGCCGCGGACCCGTCGCCCCGCCTCCGGGCGGATCGCTCAAAGTGGTGACGACGAAGTTGAAGCCCGGCTACCTGCGGAAGAACGGCGTTCCCTACAGCGCGAACACCGTCATGACCGAGTACTTCGATCGGTTCGACGTGCCGGGCGGCGACTCGTTGCTGGTCGTATCGAGCGAGATCGTCGATCCCGAATACCTGGCGACGCCCTACTGGACGAGCACGCATTTCAAGCGCCAGGCCGATGGATCCGGGTGGAATCCCTCCGCGTGCGCCGCACGGTGAAGGAGAGACAGTGATCATGAAGCAGCGGGCTTTCGTCGTTCTGTTTCTTGGGACTCTCGGCGGCACACTGCTCGCGCAGGCACCGTCCACATCACGTCCGGCCGCACCGCCGGTGCCGGCGCCCGCCGTCGATCTCACGGGCTACTGGACGCCGCCGATGCACGAAGACGCCATGGAGCGCGGCGCCGGCTCCGAGATCGCCGATTACGGCGGCTTCGCGCTGAACGAAGCAGGCCGGCTGTGGGCGCTCTCCTACGATCCGTCACGCGTGACGCTGCGTCATCACCAGTGCGACGCGTACGTCACCGCTTATCAGATGCGTGCGACCGGCAACTTCCGGATCTGGGAAGAGCGCGATCCGCACAATCATCGCCTCGTCGCGATTCACGTCTGGGGACAGACCACGGAAGGCCATCGCACGATCTGGATGGACGGACGGCCGCATCCGCCGGCGTGGGCACCGCACACGTTCCGCGGTTTCTCGACCGGGCGATTCGTCGGCAACGCACTGCTGGTGAGCACCACCCACATCAAGCAGGGCTGGCTGCGTCGCAACGGCACGCCGGAAAGCGACCAGGCCACGGTGACCGAGTTCTTCGTCCGCCACGGCGACCACCTGACCAACACCACGGTGGTGACCGATCCGGTGTTCCTCAGCGAGCCTCAGGTACGGAGCAACGACTACAGCCGGGTGCCCGTCGATCACGCGGCGTGGCTTTACGCGTGTGATGACGGCGAGCAGATTCTCGACCGTGCGCCGGACTTCGTGCCGCACTACCTGTTCGGCAAGCAGCCGTATGCGAAGGAGTTCGCGCAGAAGTACAAGTTGCCGCTGGCCGCCAGCGTCGACGGTGCGCCTTCGATGTACCCGGGGTACGCGGCGACGCTGAGGAATGTCACGGACGCCGCGGCCAACGCGATGTTCGAGCCGGCGGCCGGCAAGGCGAACGAGGCGAGCAAGGCGGTCGATCCGGAGCCGCGCGACGGCGAGATTCACGTGCTGCCGATCCGCGAGAACGTCTACATGCTCGTCGGCGACAACGGCAACATCGTCGTGCAGACCGGTGAGCAGGGAGTCTTCGTTGTCGACACCGGCGAAGGGAAGCTGGCCGACAAGGTGATCGCCGCGATTCGGCAACTCGCCCGCAAGCCGATTCAATTCATCGCCAACACCAGCGCGCATCCCGAGCACGTCGGCGGCAACGCCAAGATCAGCGCTGCCGGTGCCGACTTGAGCCTGCCCGGGTCGTTCTTTGCCGGACAGGGAGGAACGCTGGGCACGCTCACGGGCCTGTTCGCACAAATCGGCTCGACCGCGACGATGATCGCGCACAACAACGTTTCCGTCCGGATGCAGGCGGCCAACTCACCGGCGAACATGATTCCGCCCGATACGTTCCTCGAGGACCGGCGCCGCAAGTTCTACAACGGCGAAGCGGTGGAGATGTTCTACCAGCCGAACGCCGTCACCGATGGCGACAGCATCGTGCACTTCCGCAAGGCGGACGTGATCGTCGCCGGCGACGTGTTCACGACGACACGGTATCCGGTCATCGATCCGAAGAACGGCGGCAGCGTCCAGGGCGAGATCAAGGCGCTGAACGACATCCTGAACCGGACCGTGTTCGAGCACGAGGAGGACGGCGGCACGATGATCGTCCCCGGCCACGGATACCTGAGCAACGAGCACGAAGTACTCGAGTATCGCGACATGGTGGTGATTGTTCGCGACCGCGTGAAGGCGATGATCGACGCGGGCGCAACGCTCGCGCAGGTCAGGTCCGCGCGGCTGACGGCCGACTACGACACCCGCTACGGCGCCAACACCGGTCCGTGGACGACGGCGATGTTCGTGGAAGCGGTGTACAACACGTTGAAGCCCGCGCCGACCAATCGCAGCCGGTAGTCACGGAGGACTCATGCGTCCTGCACGCGTCCGATGATTGCGCGAGGCGCACTCGATCGGCGTATGCTGACGCGTGCCTCGCATATCCATCAAGCCGTTTGCCGATTCGTTGCGCGAGTACGAGGGTTGGCTTCGTACGCAGCTCGAGGGCGATCTCTGGGAGGACGATCTCGAGGAGAAGCACCAGAAGATGCGCGACAGCGCCTTCGTCTTCCTGCGTGCGACCTATTGGCGCTGGGCTGAAGCCATCCTCACCATCTGCCCCGACCTCGCCGATGCGCCGGTGGTATTCGGCGTCGGCGACATCCACCTCGAAAATTACGGCGTCTGGCGGGACGGCGAGGGCCGGCTCGTGTGGGGCGTCAACGATTTCGACGAAGCCGCACAGATGCCGTACATCGTCGACGTCGTGCGGCTGGCGACGAGCGCGGTGCTGTCGACACGGGGCCAGCGGCGCGGATCGAAGCAGATCTGTGCGGACGTGCTGGACGGGTATCGTCAGGGGCTCGCCAAACCGCGTCCCTTCTCGCTCGATGAGAGGCATCCGTGGCTGCGCAGGCTGTTCGTGGTCACCGAGGACGAGCGCGGGAAGTTCTGGAAGAAGATGAACAAGCTCGACGCCGACGACAGCATTCCCGCTCGCTATCGCGCCGCCATCGAGCGTCAGCTGCCGGGAGATGACGCCGCGCTCGAGAAGTTCGCACGCCGCCACGGCGCGGGGACCGGAAGTCTCGGTCGTCCACGCTGGGTGGGCGTCGCGAAATGGCGCGGCGGACGGCTGGTGCGCGAAGCCAAGGCCATCGTGCCGTCCGGATGGACGGTCGCGCATCCCGGCTCGCGGCGGCGATCCGCCGCGCCCGTGGTCGCCGGCCGTTATCGTGCGCCGGACCCGTGGTATCTGGTGCACGGATCCACCGTTGTGCGCCGGCTGTCGCCGAACTCTCGCAAGATCGAGGTACAGGACCATCCGCAGCAACTCGTCGACGACGACATGCTCCAGGCCATGGGGTACGAGCTGGCCAACGTGCACCTGGGCACGGCCAACGTCGGCACACGAATCGAAGAGGACCTGGACAAACGCGGCGCCCGGTGGCTGGAACGCTCGACAGCGATCGCCGCAGAGTTCGTGGCGAAGGAGTTCAAACAATTCGCACGGGCACGAGGTTCCACGTCATGACGACGAGCGCAGCGCGGCCAACGGTCGCGCGCATCTGGCGTGGTCGCACGACCCGCGAGCGGGCCGACGAGTACGAGGCCTACAACTACGACGTCGGCGTGAAGCCGCTCGTCGAGTCGGCGCTCGGCGTCCAGTGCTTTCGCGAAGATCGCGAGACCGAGACCGAGTTCGTCACGGTTTCGTATTGGGAGAGCATCGAAGCGATGACCCGATTCACCGGCGGCAGCCCGACCCGTGTCCATCACCTGCCGCGCGACGCCGAATTCCTGATCGAGCTGCCGGAGCGAGTCCAGGTGCTGATGATTCGCGCATCGCACGGCGACACGGGCGGGCGAGTCGAGCAGACTCGCTAGAGCCGGAGCGGTGACGTCGTCAGCGAAGCCACCGGCAGACATCCCGTTCGATGCCGCAGTGATCCGCGCGCTGCTCGCTGAGCAGCATCCGCGACGAGTTGATGAGGCGCCTCGGTCAGAAGACGATCGACGCCGTCCTCGCTGAGTGAGCCAGCGCACCGACAGCATCGACGGTCGAGCGTAGGTTCGTGGCGGAGGAGTGTGCCGACGTCCCGCGTTCCTGTCGCGTCTCTGATCGACCGGCCTCGCGAAGCGGATCTCTTCTGGCGAGAGCTCTTCGGCCGCCGGCGTTCTTCCGTGCCGGACCTCTGGTCAGCTTCCGCGCTCGACGAAGAAGTGTGGGACGAGGCAGTGGCGGAGCTGCCGGAGGAATACCGTCGCGCCTGCGATCTTGCAAAGCGTGCCGACGAAGAGCTTCCCGCTGAAGACATCACCGAGCTGACCTTCGATCTCCTCGCCGTCAGCGATCAGGCGGGTCTCGAAGAGTTCGTCAAGAAGCTGACCCGCAGCGTCGAGCGTACCGCGAAGAAGGTTGCGAAGGACGTTGGCAAGGTGTCGGTCGTCCGCACCGTCTCAAAGGTCGCGACTGACGTCAGCAAGACGAAGCTCGCGAAAACCATCGGCAGGGCCGCCTCCGATATCGAAAAGGGGGTCCGCAAAGTAGGCACCGCGGTCCCCGCGGTCGGGACCATCGTCAAGCTGGCGAGTCGCTCGACACCGCTCGGGGCGCTGGCGCGAGCGACGTACGGCGCGATGGCCGCGGCGTTGCGCGGGCAGAACATCTTCATGGGCGCGCTCGATGGACTGGCGGGCACGCCGGTGTTCGCGGCGCTCGTCAAAGTCGGCCAAGGTGTGTTGCGCGGGGAGAATCTTGCCGCCGCGGCAAAGATGGCGGTGAAGGCCGGCGTCGCCGACGCGCGCGAGGCATTGCGTCTGGCGGCGATGGTTGCGCCGTTCGTCCCGGGCATCGGCACCGGCGTGGGTGCCGCGCTCGGAGCGGCCGACGCGCTGGCAAACGGTCAACCGATTACGCAGGCATTGATTGCCGGCGTGCGCGGGGCGATCCCCGGCGGCGTGATTGCGCAGGCCGCGTTCGACACGGCCAGTCAGCTGATTCAGGGCAAGCGCATCGATCAGGCGCTTCTCGTTGCTGCGCGCAACCGGCTGCCACCCGGGCCCGCACAGGCGGCCTTCGACACAGGCGTGGCCATCGCGCAAGGAAAGAACATCCAGGACGCGGCGCTGCAGGGCGCGGGTCGTCTGCTGCCGGCGTCACCGTATTCGGCCGATCTCCAGGCGTTCGCCCGCCGCGCGCTGGCCGGCGACAATCTCGGTCACGCGGCGCTGTCGACCGCCGGCGATGCGGTGCTGCGCCGTGTCAAGCAGCAGGGCGGCGATTTGGTCGCGACGGTGCAGGGACGTGTCGCCGTCGCTGCGGCTCCATCGGTGACCGCCGCCGCGCGTGCCGTGACCGCCGCTGCGCCGGCCCGAGCGGCGGTGACAACAGCACGACCAACGACGCCGGCTCCGCTGACGCTCGAACGCGCGATCGACGTGGCCAACCGGGCCGAGCGTCAGGGAGCGGATCGGTTCATGGCCACGCTGACCGGAGCGCAGGTGACCGTGGGTTGAGCCGTGAGCGTGAAAAGAGATTACGGAGAAACGATCAACACGGAGAACACGGGGACGCACAGAGATCGGGAGACAACTCGCCTGCAACCGCCCACTCGCCGCCGCTGTGCGGTCCAAGGCAGCCACCGGTGACCGCGCGTCGCGCGGCCACCGGTGTCTCCCTCCGTGCGTCCCCGTGTTCTCCGTGCCTCCGTGTTGAACCCGTGATCTCCGCAACCTCGGCGCTCTCGTCAGCCGGCGTATTCGAAGTGCATGGGATCCGGTGTAGGGAAGCCCTTGCCCCAGCGGAACCTGAACGCCTCGAACAGCGCGACGATCCGCGGATCCATCGAGCCGGTGATGTTCTGACCGTTCTCGAACGCGTTGACGTCGACCGCGATACCGAGGCTGTGTTCCGACATGTTGCGCGACGCCGCCGGATTGCCGGGGATCTTCCTGCCGCGGAAGCAGCCCATGCCCTGGGTCTCGAACAGCAGATCGTTCCAGCCGAGGTCGGCGATCGCTTGAAACGCGGCTTCGAACGCGGGCTGGACGGCGGCCAGACCATCGAGCTGGGTCAGCGTACGGGCGCTCGACGGGGACGGAAATTTCGCGCGCAATTGCAGGCCGCGTAGTCCGATCCGGCCGATGACGCCGACCGTCGACAAATAGGAGTTGTCGCAGGCGCTCAGCGGCTTGGTCGTGCGACCGGCGTCGAAGTCGGCGACGCGTCGCCGCCAGGCGCGCTGCACTTGCGCGCGCTCCGCGGCGATGTTGATCGGGGCCGGAATCGTGAATGGGTCGCTGTAGAACGGCGCGCCCGCGGGCCTGGTCGGCGACGTGTCGCGTCCGGTCTCCAGTCGCCACATGCGACCGGGCACGCCGGACTTCCACGCGTCGAACCGTCTGCGGTATTCGGACGGATCTGCTGTTGTGTCGATCAGCATGCGCGCGACGATCAATCGCGTGAGCTGCTGGCTCATCCCGGGAACAGGATTCCCGAACGGCACGACAAATCCCGGTGACGCCGGCAGCCAGAAGTCGAAGCCGCTCGCCGTCCGCACCTCGCCGCTCAGCGACTGCATCAACAGCCAGCCGAGATTCTCGAGCGCGAACGCTTCCTCGTCATTGCCGGCTCGCCGCGCGAGCTCGCGGAAGTGGCCTGGGATGGCCAGCAGCGTCCGCATCGACAGGATCACGGTGTGCGGCACCGCTCGCCCGAACGCGCGCGTGAGATCGGCCTCGCGGTCGTAGGAATGCGGCGGATCCGCGATCCGCGCCGCCGTGTAGCGCAGACGCTGCAGCAGTTCGGTGAGCGCCGCATCCCCGAATGCCGACGCGATCGGTCGAAGCGCCGTCAGGCCGGGGCCGGTGAACCGCGCGATCTGTGACGCGTTCAGCCCCACTGCACGAAGCGCACGATCCGATGCGCGATCGCCATCTGTTGTCGATTGCGGCCACTGCGTTGCCGCGTTGACGGCGACCGGCGATGGGGGCGTGCGAAACAGCGCTGCGTTCGCGCTCGGGGTGTACGCCCGCGCGTCGGGCGGCGAGTACACGTCTTCGGCGATCGTCCCTTCTTCGGTCGGCCAGTCTTCCGGTTGTGGTTCTTCTTCCGTCGTCGTCCGCGTCGCGGTGGCCGGGGAAGCCGCCTGCGGCGGCGCCGGCCGCTGCGGTCGTGCCGTCAGCCAATCGGCGTTGGCGACGCAGGCTGGCTTGCGCGTGGATGCCGGCGGATCGCTCGCATTCGCCACGTTCGCAGCAATGTTGTCGAGGAGCGAGGGCGAGTATCGTGCCGGAATGTCGTTGTGGCGAACCGACGTCCGCTGCACGCGGAAGCGTTGCGCGAGCGCGGCGCCGCCGCTTGCCTGGGCGAGTGCCTGATCGAGCGCGTGCTGCAGGCGCCGTGCGGAGACTTCCGTCGACACGAGTCGCCACGCACCGTTTCGATTCACCCAGGCGTCGGCCCCGCACTCGCGATAGAAGACGCGCAGCCCGGAGCGACCGGCGGCCGCCGACGCGATTCGCGCCTCCGCCCAGCGGCGGATCGGTTGTTCGCCCCCGTATGTCGAGTCGAAGCACATCACCTCGTCGGGGTCGAGGCCATTGGCCAGCAGCGCGCTCATCCCGGCGCCGCCGCCGGAATGCGCGGCGAGGGTGACGCGTCCGCGCGTGAGCGTCGCCCCACTCGTCAGGCGCAGCACCGTCGTGGCGAACCACGTGAGCGCAGCGGTGACCAGGTCGTCGAAGGCCGCACGATTCGGCAGGTTGTCGAACAGCCACGTGCTCCCTTGTGCATGACGCCCGCGCGGAACGAGCGCGAGCGTCGCCTGTGAAGCACGCACGCGAACGGCACCACTATCGTCGACGAGATCGACGCCGGCCGCGCCCGCCTTGCGCGGAAGAAAGGCCGCGTCGTCAGGTCGGCTGCTGTAGCCGTGAAGGTGCACGACGATGTCGATCGTGCTGTTCGCGGGTGTCGCCGCATCGACGTTCCATCGCGCTTCGACGTTCGGACCGGCAATGCCGCCAAGTGGATCGTGACGAAAGCTGCCACGACCGTTGAGCGGCACCGCTTCCGTCTCGTCATCCGGTTCCGGTGCGAGAGATTGAGCCGGCGACGGCGCGATTGGGGACGGAAGGTCGCGCGGCTCGGGTGGCGCCATCGGTACTGGGTACCGTGGATAGACGACGGCGGCGCGCCGCGCTGGCGCTCGTCGTCGAGAGGGCTCACCGATCAAGTCCGCGTAGAACAGATCCGCCTGGCGACGACTGCTGGCTGGTCGATAGTAGCGCTTCATCCCACATCCTCGCTGACGGTCTCGTTCAGTACTGCGAGCGCGTCTTCGACGTCCTCCCACCCGAATGGCGTGGCCAGCGTTTCTTCCGGCGATTCGAAAGCGTCGAACGCCTCGAAGTCGTCGTCTGCTTCATCGTCGGTGTCTGCCGGACCTGACGAGGTCTCGTCCGCCAACTCTCGTTCGGACTCGTACCGCGTCGCGTCACCACGCGCCGCGATTGGCGCCGTCTTGCCGCCGCAGCCGCAGTCATGCACGACGACAGGCGCTGCAAACTCGCTGTGCGCGATCGGTGCAGTCGGCACGTCCTCCACGAGAGGGCCGAGGTCCTCGGCGACTGGTGGCAGTTCGGTCTCACCACTGATCGCGGCGTCCTCGACCCACACGGGTGCCCATCCGACTTCGTCGGCCTCAGCGGTCTCGGGCGGAGTCGCGCGCGGTTGCGCGCCGTCGCGCAGCAGCCGCGCGGCTGCGACGGCGCCGTCGACGTTCAGATATCCGTATCCGAGTCGGGTCGAGCTCAATCCCTTCGGTCCGGGATGCGGATCGGTGCTGCCGATGAGCGCGCGCCGAATCTCGTGAATGGACAGCGGACGCCCGGCGGCCTGGAACATCAGCGCCACGGTTCCGGACACCCACGGTGCAGCCATGCTCGTTCCGGACTTCACGGTGAGGCGCGACTGGCCGTCCCGCCACCCGTTTCTCGGCATCGACCGCGCCGCGCGAATCATGTATCCCGGCGCCGCCAGCTCCGGCTTCTGACGTCCGTCGGCGGTGGGGCCGCGGCTGCTGAATCTGGTCGGCGGCCGATCGGGTTGCGTACCGTCATAGGCGCCCACCGCGATCGCGCGATAGCAGTTGCAAATCGTGTTGGTCGTATAACGAGACGACGCCTGCGATTTCAGGAAGCGCGACTGGAACCGTCCGCTCGCGTCGCGTTCGATCCAGGCGTGCAGCCGGCCGTCGACGATCTCGCGGCCGTGCAGCGCGACGCGCCACATGCCGGCTGGAGCGGCCGGATAGAGAAAGACGACGATGTGGTTCAGGCCGCTGTTGGGTTCGTGAAGCCGGTGATAGAAATTGCCCCACGAGCTGAAGTCGTCGCCGAGGCGCATGCGTTGATCCAGCGGCAGCGTGAACTCACGTCCGCCTGGCGCGATCAGCGTCACGTCGAAGACGTCCTCGCCGCTGTACCAGATCTCGAGCTCGTTCGGCGTGCGATCGTTTTCCGGGATGATCCAGTTGATCACGTACCGCTGGTCGGGACCGAGCCGCGCGTGCGTGTGCATCGCCGTGCTCGCGTAATTGCCCACGCTCTGCACGAGGACGATACCGGGCTCCACGAGCATCGCGTCGACGGCGCGCTCGATCGGCGACTGGCCTCGTTTCTCGCCGCCGGTCTTGCCGGCGCTCAGATGCAGCACGCACGGTCGCCCGGCCGCCTGACGGCGACAGAAGTCCAGACCCTCGAGCAAACCAACCGAGTCGCCCAGATTCGCCAACTCGCCCAGTCGCGGCGTGGCGAGATGGACGAACACGAGATCGGCACCCGACGCGAGGCCCACCTCCGATCCCGGTTCGCGCCGATTGCCGGCGAGGATGTCGGCCACGTGGGTCCCGTGAGAACCGGTATTGGTCGGATCTCCGCTTGCGGGGTGGTAACCGAGCGTCCCGCAGGGATCCGACGTCTTCAGCGCGGCGTTGATCGCCGGCCGCGTCAACAACCGCCCATAACCATAGGGTGCTGGCGCCAGCGGATCGCCGACACCTCGCTGATCCCACAGGCACAGCAGGCGCGTCGTTCCGTCCGCGTTGCGAAAATTCTTGTGTGTGAAATCGAAACCCCAGTCGCAAATACCGACGACGACCCCGCTGCCGTCCTCGGGAACCGAGGGACGCGTGATGAGCTGACGCGGCGAGCGTCCTTCTTCCGTTCCCGCGTCTTCATCTTCCGCGTGAACCCGGGCACTGGACTCGACTGGTGATGGGAGAGTGACCGGACTGCTGGCCTTGACGCTCACCACGCCAGGGCTCTGGCGCACGGCGACGATATCGCCGCGGCGCAGGCGCGCGGTGTAGACGTCGCCGAACCGCGAGACGATCCGGACCAGTGGCGGCGGCTCGACGCCGGGGGCCATGCGCACGATCACGCCGACGTCGTCGTCTTCCGAGCCCGATTCGTAGAGCTCCCACAGCAATGGATCCATAGCGGCTGCCCGACCGCCGGATCGTACGAATGCGGCCGGGGAGACGTCTGTACGACAACGCACAGAACGGCCGCGGGTCGCCGTCTACGATGTGCCTCCATGGCTCCGTACGATCAGCGGCGCGCCGCCGATCTCTTCCTGAACGATCTGCTCGGAGAGAGCTTCACCGAAGGCTCGGAGCGGCCAGACGACGGCCTTCGCGGCCCGGAGCCGTTCTTCGGCGATCAGACGGATCAGTGCTGGAAAGTGATCGCGCGCGGTGGCACCCGGCTGACGGTGAAACTGCGCGATCAGGATCTGGTTGTCGAGCGCAGATTCGGCGGCGGCAATCTGTCCTGGCGCTGCGTTCCGGTCTCCGACGTGAATCTCTCGTCGATTTACCGCGGCCGCTCTGGCGTCCTCAGTGACGACGTCGTGATTGTGCGGCGAGTTCGACAACGACGATGGCCGATCTCGCTTCCGCGGTTTACCCGGGATGACGAAGGCTACGGCGAAATCATCGAGGTCGCCGGGTTCTTCGGGCCGAACAACGTTCGCCGGACCGAGCAGGAGGTCCGTACCGCGATCGTCGGGCGTGCCACCGCCGAGTGGAACAGCTGGCACACGACCGCCGGCGCTCCACGCCGCGAGAACGAAGTCGCGATGTTCGGGCGGCTGGTCGGCTACTACCTGGCGGCAATGGGCCAGATTCGCCCGGATACATTGACGGCTCTGCAGACAGCCGCGCTCGCTCAGAACTACGCCACCTTCCTGACTGCCTCGACGGCGGCAGCGATCGGCACCGAAGCCACGAGGCTGGCTGGCCTGCTGGTGGCCGGCACGGCTGATGCTGCCGACGCGGCGCTCGCTCGAAACGTCGCCGAAGCGATCAGGCAAGCCCGCGATGCGCACAGGGGCCGCGGCGCCTTCCGTGCCTGGAGCGCGGTCTTCGTCGTCAATGCGGTTCGCGGTGCCGGCATCACGTTGGGACTGGAGGCGGCGATCGAAAGCGTGCGTCGACACGTCGGCCGCGACGAACTGATCCTGTCAACGTTCCGCCACGCCGAGTACACGGTTGAAGCGCGACGACGGAAGGCGGCGACGACGCCGCGACGCCGCGGTACCTATCACGCGTTCACACCCCGCGAGCGTGCGCCGCAGCTGGGCGACATCATCGTTCAGGACCGCCGCGACACGATCAATGCCGCCGCCCAGGTGATGACGCTGTCCGGTCTGACCGGCGGCGAGACGCACGGCGACATCGTCGTCGAGGTCCAGCCGGCGTTCGTGGTCACGATCGGCGGCAACCTCGGCGACAGTTCGCGCAAGCGACGTTATCCGCGCGACGCGGGTGGCCTGCTGATCGTCGACCGACGCGAGCGCTTCACACAGGAAGACGACGCCGGCAATCTTCCCAACCTGCCCGACCACACGACCGCGCCGCTCGACCTCTTGAGCACGGCACGCATCTTCGCGCTCTTGAGTCCAGTCGAAGAGCACGCCGCGGTACCGGGACAACCCTACAAGGGCGGCATCCTCACCTGATTTCAAAAGTTCGCGGGGTCCGCCGACGCCGAACCTCGATCCTTCGCTGCGATGTTTGCCGGGGATCGCAGGCTGCAAGACCTCGGGTCATTTCTTCAGGGTCGACGGCCAGTTGACGACGACGGTCACGGGCGACGTGCTGACCGTATTCGACGGCCTGGCGTTGACGAGGAACCGCTGTCCGTCTTTCGTCACCGAGAACATCTGGTTGACGCTGAGCGTGCCGACCGGGAAAAGTGTCGCAGGCTTCCCGATCACGACCGTGTCGGTCGTCGTGATCGATACGGCCGTCATGGCGCCATCGGCATCGAGATAAAACAGCTCTTTGCCGTCCGCACGCCAGTGAGGATTGCGCCCGCCATTCACGGAAATGCGATGCTTGCCCCCGGCGCGACCGAATGGCTGCACGTAGACATCGAGCTGGCCCGCCTCGTCGCTCATGTACGCCACCCATCGGCTGTCCGGCGAGAAAACGCCGAGGCCCTCTCGAAACGCTGTGGCCGCGACCGGAATCGGCGTGCGGTCCCCAACGAGTGGCAGAGCCCAGATGTCGGCCGTGGCGGGAAACGACCCGTTCAACGTGTAGAGCAAGAACCGCCCATCCGCGGACCAATCTGTCGGCGTGACACGGCACTGTCGCGGACCACAGGGCCGCGCCGGCGTGCCAGCCTCGAACAGGGTTTCGCTGGCCGAATTCTCATTCACGGGGCTCTGAAACAAGAGTGCCTTGTCCGACATCCCCGGGCCGCTGCCGAACGCGATGCGCGCGCCGTCGGGTGACCATACCGGTGCCCCCTCGGCTCGCGGATCGGAGGTCAGGCGGGAACGGAGGTTGCGCTCGATGTCGATCAGCCAGATGTCCAGATTGATGGGATTTCCCGTTTGTAGCGCGAGCGCGACGTGTCGTTCATCCGGTGAGAGCGCCGCGGCCGCGTCCAACCCCCCGTCAGCCAACGTGCCAAGAGAACGGCCGGCCCGGTCGAACCACATCAGTGCCTGTTGACTCGGTGCAGGAGGCGCGTACGCCAGAGTGCCGTTGTGCGAGGCGGACACGCTGGCGTAGCGGCTGCCTTCTGTCCCTACACGCTCTCGAAGCGGGAAGGCGTCACCCGTCGTCGCGCGCGCGGCTGGATCGAACGGCTGCGCCATCAGCGTCTGACCTCGCGCGAACAGCACGTGGCCGGAGGCGTAGACCGCCACCGAGTCAGCCTGCAGGAGTGCCACTGGTTCGCCCCCATCGAGCGACCCGATCTTCACCACGCCTGGCTTTGCCGGAGGACAGCACGCGCCGGTGACTGC
>Ga0081539_10004628_pt1 | contig 14980 bp, 12 predicted proteins | sample TabmetS4T2R2_FD_71023 | JGI IMG/M metagenome (GOLD analysis project Ga0081539, IMG submission 71023) | Tabebuia heterophylla rhizosphere microbial communities from the University of Puerto Rico - S4T2R2 | ecosystem: Host-associated > Plants > Roots > Rhizosphere ...
CGACGGCCATCTCGTCGGCGATGATCGCGGCTATCGTCTCAGCCGAAGTCGAGCCGGGGACGGCGACCATGTCAATCCCGACTGAACAGACGCTCGTCCACGCTTCGAGTTTGTCGAGCGTGAGCGCGCCCGCGCGCGCCGCGTCAATCATCGCCGCGTCTTCGGAGACCGGGATGAACGCGCCGCTCATCCCGCCGACCGCGCTTGAGGCCATCGCGCCGCCTTTTTTAACCGCGTCCGTCAGGAGCGCGAGCGCGGCGGTTGTGCCGTGCGCGCCCGCGCGCTCGAAGCCGAGAGCTTCGATGATCTCGGCGACCGAGTCGCCGGGAACGGGCGTCGGCGCAAGACTCAGGTCAATGATGCCGAATCGAAGTCCGAGACGCCGCGCGGCCTCGCGTCCGACGAGTTCGCCCGCGCGCGCTAGCTTGAACGAGAGCTTTTTGATTAACTCCGCCATCTCGTCGAGCGGGGCGTCACGTGGCGCGTGTCGGACGGCATGGTTGACGACGCCCGGCCCTGAGACGCCGACGTTGATGACTGCCTCGGCCTCGCCGACGCCGTGGAACGCGCCCGCCATGAAGGGATTATCTTCGACGGCGTTGGCGAAGCAGACGAACTTCGCGCACGCCAGCCCGCCGCGCTCGCGCGTGCGCTCGGCCATCTCCTTTATTATCTCGCCCGTCCGGCGCACCGCGTCCATGTTGATTCCGGCGCGCGTCGTCGCAACGTTCAAAGACGAACACATGCGCTCGGTCGAGGCCAGCGCTTCGGGAATAGAGTCAACGAAGACCGCTTCGCCACGCGTCATTCCTTTGGGGATGAGCGCGGAGTAGCCGCCGATGAAGTCAACGCCGACGGTCTTCGCCGCCTCGTCAATCGCGCGTGCGAGCGGCATCAACTCCTCGGCGCTTCGCGCATGGCCCGCGACGAGCGAGGCGGGCGTTATAGAGATTCGCTTGTTCGCTATCCGCAGCCCGAACTCTTCGCCGATTTCGTTAACGACGGGGACGAGACGCGCGCCCGTCCGTTCGATCTTTTCGCGCACGGCGTCGGCGGTCTCCGCGACGGTCGAGCGAACGCAGTCGCGCAAACTGAGGCCGAGCGTGACCGTGCGGACGTCCAAGTGTTCCATCTCGGTCATCCGCACGGTCTGTAGAATTTCCGCCTGTGTGTATTCCATCTTCGGGCGAGCTAACGGAGAACGGTCGTGCTCAAAAGGAGTATGAAAAGGAAGAGGACGAAGACCGCGACGGCGACGACTACGAAGCGCATTCCCGAATCGTCGGGCGTCTCTTCGAGCGCGACGATTGCGTCGTCCTTAATCTTCTCGACGCGCGCGCGCGTTGTCTCAACTCGCGCGCGCGTCGTCTCGCGCACGCGCGCGACGCGACCGCGCTTCTCTTCCTCGCGCCTTCCGGCTTGGGCGTCCGTGCCCGCTTCAACGTTCGCGCCCGTGCCTGTTTCGACTTCAGCGTCCGCGCTCGTCTCCGACGAGGGCAAAGCCTCGCTCGTCTCCTTTGAGACAAAGGCGTCGCCGGTCTCCGCCGGAGGCTTCGGCCTCTGCGCGCCGCCGAGCGATTGTACGAACGCGGAAAACTCCTTCCTCGGTGGCTCCCAATCGTGCGACGCCTCCGCGTCCCCGGTCTCCGGCGCGTTCGACTCCGCGCGACTGCGCGACTCCCGCGCGAACGCTTCGTCCGACTCCTCAGTCGAGACGCGCCGCGCGCCGTCCGCCCCCGGCGCGCCGACCGACGCCCCACACTGCGGGCAGAAGCGCGCGCCCGCGCGCACAGCCGCGCCGCACGACAGACACCTGCGAGAGATTTCTGGAAGCGACATAGAAGCAAATGCGGGATGCGGAACGATGAATGCGGAATGATGAATGAAAAGCGGAGAGTATGTCTTAATTCATCACTGCGGCATTCCGCATTCATCATTTCCTAAATCCTGTGCATCGCGTTGAAGAGGTCTTCGCGCTGCGCGTAGATGCGCACGCCCAATCGCTCGCCCTCCTTGCGGAAGCGCTCCTTGAGCGCTGTGACGGTCTCACGCGCGCGCGCGATGTCGGCGACGATGACCATCGCAAACTTGCCCTGCACGACCGTCTGGTTGATGTCGGCGATGCTGCACCCGGCCTCGGCCAGAATCTGCGCGACCGCAGCGACTATTCCCGGATGGTCAACGCCGAACACGGAGACTATCAGACGGTCGGCACGCCCCGCCGCGTCGCGCGTCGCGCTCGCCTCGCCCAAGCCTTCGCCGACGACAGGCTCGATTGCGCGATACACGTCCGTCACCAACGCCTCGACCGTTCGCTCGTCCGCGTCCGCGCCCAGATGCCCATAGACCGCGCGCGTGATTCGGTAAATGAGTTCTTCGTTAGCCATCCGATGGAGTAATGAATGATGAGTGATGAGTGATGAATTAAAAGCGACAGGCGGTTTTAATTCATCACTCATCACTCATCATTCATCATTTGCCTTGTCATCTCCCGTTGTCGCGCCCGCGCAGTTCGCGCGCCGACTCGACGAGTTCATCGGAGCGTGCCTCCCGTTCTTGTATGTCCATCAGGTCAATGATGCCGACGACCGCGGCCTCGATTGACATCTCTTGATTGCCGATTGCCGAGCGCGCGGCCTTCCCGTAGGCGCACATCACGACCTCGCCTATTCCAGCGCCAAGGCGGTCTGCGACGACGACGATGTTTCGTGTCGGCTCTTTGTCCAAGTCAATCGGGTGGACGATCAAAAATCTGACGCCCTCCAAATCGGGCGTCTTCTTCGTTGACCAGACCGTGCCGACTACTTTTCCTAGAAACATAGGTCAGTGGTCAGAGCCTGTTTGAAAACTGTAGGGGCAGGGCTTGTCCCTGCCCGTGATTCATCTCTGTAGGGGCAGGGCTTGTCCCTGCCCGTGATTCATCTCTGTAGGGGCAGGGCTTGTCCCTGCCCGTGATTCATCTCTGTAGGGGCAGGGCTTGTCCCTGCCCGTGATTCATCACTACTGCTTCAGCACGCGAGCGGGCCGCGGACAAGCCCTGCCCCTACAGTCTGCACGAGCGCAAGTGTTTTCAAACAGGCTCTCAGTGGTCAGTGGTCAGTGGTCAGTGAGAATCAGTTTTTAACTGACCTCCGACCTCTGGCCTCTGACCTCTGTCTTTCATGCTTTGGCGAAGACCTCCGCGGCCTCGCCCATGTCGCGCGCGGCGGGGGTGATTATGGTGCGCGCGTTGGTGTAAATCTTCTCGCCCTTCTGGATGGCGCGGCGCACGTCGTCTTCGCAGACGAAGTCAACGGCCTTGCGACCGTTCGCCTGCGCGCCGTCCGGTTTCGCGGACGAAGCCGGCGGCTCGGCGGCTTTTGCGTCCGGCTTCGGTGTCGCGTTCGCGCTCGATTGTCCGTTCGACTTCTGCGCGCCGTTCGCGCCCGCGTCATGCGCGGTCGGCGCGGCTTCGGGGTGCGGCGCTGCGCCGCCGGAATGCGCGACGCGTTGCGGCTCGATGTCAACGCCCTCCTGCACGACGGCGTGCGGCTGCGCGACGGGAAGCGACGGCGCGCCCTGCGACGGCGCGCCGGGCTGACGCTGACTTAAGAACCGGTCAACTATCTGCGCAATCTCTTGACGAGAGACGCCGCCCGCGGCGAGCGACGGGCTGGCGGGCTGACGGGGCGGCGGGGCGATTTGCTCTCCCCGTCCCGACGTCGCCCCGTCTCCCTGTCTCGAAGCGGCGGGACGCTTTGAAGGGACGGCGCGCGTCTCGAAGGCGACGCGCTTGATGTCCATCAAGTGCCACGGCGAGATGTTGTCTGAAGTGACGTTTCCGCCCCAAGAGCCGCAGCCCAAAGTCATTGATGGAGGCAACGCTGTCGAAAATCCGATTGCGCCATGCGTGGTCGGCGTGTTGACGACGACGCGCGAGGCTGGCATCTCAGTGCCGAAGGCCGCGGCCCTTTCGCGCGAGCGCGTGTGTACGCCCGCGGTGTGGCCCATGCCGCCGTAGGAGAGTATCTCGAAGCAGCGCGCCGCGCCGCGCTCCAATCCGTCTTCGACGTAGAAGGCCAAGATGGGCGAGAGCTTCTCCATCGAGAGCGGGAAGTCGCGGCCCACGCCGCCGACGTCGGCGACGAGACAGCGCGTGCCGGGCGGGACGGTCAGTCCGGCCATCTTCGCAATCACTTCGACCGATTTGCCGACTATCTGCGGATTCAAAGCGCGTCCCTGCGTCGAGACGATTTTTGCGAGTTGGTCTGCCTCCGACGAAGAAAGGAAGTGCGCGCCCTGCGCTTCGAGTTCTTCTCGAACCTGTTTGGCGACGGGCGCGTCGGCGACTATGGCTTGCTCGGAGGCGCAGATCGTTCCGTTGTCGAAGGTCTTGCCCGTGAGGATGTTTTGAACCGCTAGGGGAACGTCAGCCGTTCGCTCGACGAAGACGGGGACGTTGCCGGGGCCGACGCCGAACGCGGGTTTGCCCGAAGAGTAGGCCGCGCGGACGAGTCCGATGCCGCCCGTTGCAAGGATGACGGCGGTCTGCTTGTGCTTCATCAAGGCTTCCGTGCCTTCAATCGTCGCGCTCGTCATGCACGCGACGGCGTCCGCCGGGAGACCTTCTTTGACTCCGGCCTCGCGCATCACGCGCGCGGTCTCGCCGATGCACTTCGCAGCCGAAGGGTGCGGCGAAAGTACGATTGCGTTGCGCGACTTGACGGAGATGAGGATTTTGAAGATTGCGGTTGACGTGGGATTGGTCGAAGGGATGATGCCGCAGACGACGCCGCGCGGGGATGCGATTTCTAAAACGTCCTTCGACTCGTTGATTATGCCGACCGTCCGAAGGCCACGGAAGAAGTTCCAAACGTCTTCGGCGGCAAAGCGGTTCTTCTCGCGCTTGTCGTCGGCGATGCCGTAGCCCGTCTCCTCGACGGCCAACGCGCCCAAACGCACGGCCTCGCTGAGAGCCGCTTTAGCCATCGCCTCGCAGATGCGGTCAATCCTCGCTTGATCGAAACGCGCCAACTGCCCTTGCGCGCGGTGCGCGGCCTCAACAAGGTCGCGCGCCTGCTGCACCGACACAAGGTCTTTGTCCGACGCCATACTTCCCCCTTTCAGGAAGGGGAGACAGGGAGACGGGGGGAAGGGGAGACCGGAAAACCAAGCGGCCTCTCGTGAGCTTTGCTCATCACCTCATCCTTTCACTCCCCGTCGCCCCGTCGCTCAGTCTCCCCGTCCTACTTGCTCCGCTCTTTGTTGTTCTCGCGCGCCGAAGCCGGCAGAGACCGTCCCTGTTCGCCTTCGCCGAGTTGTCCGGCGCTGCCACTGCCGGCGGCGAGCGCGCGCTCGTCAGGGCTGTAGCCCGTCCGACCGTTGCGCGGGAGAACGCGTTCGACCTCGGTGTGCGGGCGCGGGATGACGTGGACGCTTATCAACTCGCCGACACGTCGCGCGGCAGCCGCTCCGGCGTCGGTCGCGGCCTTGACGGCTCCGACGTCGCCGCGCACGAAAATCGTGACGTAGCCCGCGCCGATGTACTCCTTGCCGATGAGTTGTACGTTGGCGGCCTTGACCATCGCGTCCGCCGCCTCGACCGCGCCGACGAACCCCTTGGTCTCGACCATTCCCAGTGCTTCGAGAGGCATCTTTTTCAGTCCTCGCTTCTGTGGTTGTAGAAATTAAACTGTTGCTTCGGAAACGCCCTTTGTGCGTCAACCGTAGCACCGCGCGGCGCAAAGTTCAAGACTGGCCGAAGCCCCGCACCTGTAAAGTTTGACACGCCTCCGACGTGCACACTATATTGTGCTCCAAGCCGCGACGTGCACACTCGCAAGCGTTGCGCCGCGGCCCGCCGGGAAGGGGCGTGGCGGGCCGGCAGTTTCCGAACCGACACTTTATCGAGACCGAGCGCTAAGTGAACTCAAAATCCTCCGACCACACTCCCGATTCCGACGCGCGGGACGGAGAGACGGACGGCTCTCTAGGGCGTCAACTGCGCCGCGCGCGCGAGGAACGCGGCGTCTCTTTGCGCGAAATCTCCGAACAGACGCGCATCACCATGCGCCACCTCGAAGCTATCGAGGCAGACGACTACAAACACCTTCCGGGCGGAATCTTCAACAAGTCGTTCGTCAAAGCCTACGCGCGCTACATCCAATTCGACGAGAAGCGCGCCCTAGACCTCTACATGCAAACGGCGCGCGAGCGCGGCGAGCCTGTTGACGAAGTTGCGACCTCGCCGCAACGCTCGCGCATCTACACCAACGACCCCGCGCGCTCGCCCCTCGTCACCTTCGGCTTGAGCGCGCTCATCCTCGCCGTGCTGATTCTGATAGTTTACGCGGGGCTTCACTACTACCGTCGCAAAGACGCGCAGACGGTCGCGCAAGCGACGCCGACGCCCGCCTCGACAACTAACGCGCCGTCCGCTCCGACGCCGGCGCCAGTCGCGCCAGCGCCCTTGCAAGGTTTCCAGATTCGAGTCAAAGCGTCGCGTCCGTTCTGGCTCACCTCTTGGCAGGATGCGGAGAAAAAGATGCGCGGGCGCATGCTCAAGCCCGAAGCGCCCGAAGAATTTCAGCCCGAAAGCGCGCTCAATCTGCGTTACGACAAGGTCTCGGCGGACGCGCTCGAAGTCAGTGTCAACGGCCAGCCGCTTCGGACGCCGACCGACACGACCGTTTGGACGATAACGAAGGACAACTACAAACAGTTTTTGCCGTAATGCTTCTTGAGTTCAGCGTTGGAAGATACAGTACCGCGAGCGGTAGCGAGCAGGTGTGCGCGGCGGAAGACGGAAGGGTGAAGGATGAAGGAGATGCTGTTCAGCATTCACTTCATCTTTCACCCTTCCGTCTTTCAACGACCCGCTCGCTACCGCTCGCGGTACTGTACCTCTCTGCTTTGAACTTTGAACTTTAAACTTTAAACTTTGAACCGGAGTCTTAAAATATGATCTCGCCTGATTTGCAAGAAGGTCTGACGTTCGACGATGTTCTGCTCGTCCCCGCGCGCTCCGACGTTTTGCCGACCGAGACCGACACGACGACGCAGTTCACGCGCGGCATCACGCTTCGCATCCCGCTCTGCTCCGCCGCGATGGACACCGTAACCGAGAGCCGCCTCGCAATCGCCATTGCGCAACAGGGCGGCATCGGCGTCATACACAAAAATCTATCCATCGAGCGGCAGGCCGAAGAGGTTGATCGCGTGAAGCGCTCCGAGTCGGGGATGATAGTTGACCCCGTGACGATTCGCCCCGACCGCCCCGTCCGAGAGGCTCTGGCCGTGATGGAGCGCTACAAAATTTCGGGCGTCCCCGTCGTTGACGAAGACGGCCACTTGGTCGGCATCATCACCAACCGCGACCTCCGCTTCGAGACGCGCTTCGACATTTCAGTCTCCGAAGTGATGACGCCGCAGCCGCTCGTCACAGTCCCGGTCGGCACGACGCTCGACGAAGCCAAAGTCGTCCTTCAAAAACATCGAATCGAAAAGCTCCTCGTCGTTGACGGCGACAAACACCTCAAAGGTCTCATCACCGTCAAAGACATTCAGAAGGCCATCAGGTATCCGAACGCGGCGAAGGACGATCTTGGTCGTTTGCGAGTAGCCGCCGCAATCGGCGCGACGGGCGACTTCCGCGAGCGCGCCGACGAACTCGTAGGCGCGCGCGTTGACTGTTTAGTCGTTGACACGGCGCACGGCCATTCGACGCGCGTCGTCGAGGCCGTGCGCGAAATCAAACGCCGGCACCCCGACACGCAAGTCATCGCCGGAAACGTCGCAACGGGCGAAGGCGCGCGCGAGTTAATCTCGGCTGGAGTTGACGCCGTCAAATGCGGCATCGGCCCTGGGAGCATCTGCGTCCGGGGAGACACACAAATTTTAATGGGAGACCTGAGCGTCAAGCCGATCAGCGAAGTCGGCATCGGCGAAATGGTGCTGACGCATCGCGGGATAGCCCGCCCCGTTGTGAAGACTTACCGGCGCACGTATCGAGGAACGATGATTGCGGTTAACGTCGGCGGCTGCCCCGACAAGTTGCATGTGACTCCCAATCACGAGTTTCTAGCCTCAACCTTCGAGGCAACAGACAGTGTGCGCGCCAAAAACGGCGCGAAGTATTTCTTCAGCAGGCCGAAGTACAATGAGGGGCTGCGTTGGGTGCGCGCGGATCAGTTGAAGAAGCAAGATGTCGTGGCGATTCCGAAGAGTCGTTATGCTATCGAGTCGCGCGTTTTCGATTTGAAGGACGTTGTGCCGCACTACTACGCCGACCGCCAGTCGGTCTGGTCAACCAAACCCGGTAGTAATCCGAATCGGGAGAGCCATGTCGCCCTAGCGGAGCGTTTTAACGTGCACGTGGCGGTGATGCGCAACATCGTCACCGGCAGGCGACGCGTTAACGACGATCTCAGCACACAGGTTAATTCGTATCTCGACGCCATCAGCTATCAGCGACGCATCCAGACTGCCAAGATCAACAGGTTCGTTGCGCTCGACGCGAGTCTGATGCGATTAATCGGCTACTACATCGCCGAAGGCTACACCGTCGGCAACTCGAACAACCGCCAGTTACGCTTCGCTTTCGCCAACCATGAGAACGACTATGTAGATGACGTGCGCAAGCTTGTGTCCGCAGTCTTCGACTATCACGGTACGACCGTGCGCCCAACACCCCGGCACGCCGTCGAAGTTCTGGTTTCAAACTTCGCCATCGCACGCTTCTTTGAATCAATCATTCCGCGTGGCGCTCGTAACAAGCGGCTGCCCGATTACGCTCTTAATCAAACGCCGGAGTGCTTGCGCCAACTCCTCATCGGAGCGTTGCGCGGCGACGGATGCTTAACCGACCCGCGTCGCATCAGCTATAAAACCGCCTCGCCCCACCTCGCGTATCAGGTGGCCGAAGTATTCATGCGACTCGGCTACCTGCCTTCGGTTCAAAGCTACAACAGCAGCGGCAATCGGAACTGGGCGACTACTTACTACGTGCACATCGGCGGCGCGCAGTGCATACGATTTGCGCGGGAATTCCCAGAGCTTAGATTGTCGCCTCCGACTGACATCAATCACCATCAAGATGTGTTTGCCGACGACGATTACATCTATGCTCCAATCCGTTCAATCGAGGTCGAGCCGGATCAGGAGTTGGAAGTCTTCAACCTAGAAGTGGCCGAAGACCACACATACGTTGCCAATCGCGTGGCGGTACACAATTGCACGACGCGCGTGGTTACGGGCGCGGGCGTTCCGCAGTTGACGGCGATTTACAACTGCGTGCAGGCGGCCAAGGGAGCGGGCGTGCCCGTGATTGCCGACGGCGGCGTGAAGTTTTCGGGCGACGTTGCGAAGGCGATTGCGGCGGGCGCCGACGTTGTGATGATTGGCTCTCTGTTCGCGGGGACGGAGGAGTCGCCGGGCGAGTTGATTCTCTATCAGGGGCGCTCGTTCAAGGCGTACAGAGGCATGGGTTCAATCGGCGCGATGCGCGAAGGCTCGAAGGACAGATACGCGCAAGAGACGACAGAGGTCGAGTCGAAACTCGTCCCCGAAGGCATCGAGGGGCGCGTCCCCTACAAGGGCACGCTTGCCGACATGGTCACGCAACTCGTCGGCGGCCTTCGCGCAGGCATGGGCTACACGGGCTGCCGCACCATCAAAGAGTTTCAAGAGAAGACGCGCTTCGTACGCATAAGCCCCGCCGGCCTCAAAGAGTCGCACGTACACGACGTAATCATCACGAAGGAAGCGCCGAACTACCGTCTCGAATAGACGACGACGAACGACTTCAACTCGAACGAGAGCGCGGGCGACTTCAAACGAGTAGCCCGCGCTCTTCCTCTTGCCCGACGCGCGCCTCCGACACGTGTCATGTAAAACATGCGCCTCGCTTCCCCAAACAAGCCGCCGCGCGGGTTTTGCTCTCACGTTACGAATCAACGCGGGACGGCATCCGGCTTGCTGAATATTTCGAGTGATGAATGAGCGTAAGGCGGTTCTGATTTTCAACCCGAAGGCGGGGCGCGGCACGGCGGGCGCGTCGGTCGAGCGGTTTTGCGAGCGCGCGCGGGCGGGCGGCGTCCAGATAGAGGTCGCGCCGACCGCGGGACCGGACGACGCGGCGCGGCTTGCGCGTGAGGCCGTGCGGGCGGGCGCAGTCTGCGTGATTGCGCGCGGGGGCGACGGGACGGTTCACGAGGCGATTCAAGGTCTGGTCGGCGCGGGCGCGCGCCTGCTCGTGTGGCCCGCGGGGACGGCGAACGTTCTGGCGCGCCAGTTGGAGATGCCTTCGGACGCGGAGACGGCGGCGGAAGTTTTACTGCGCGGTCGCACGCGTCGCATCACGCTCGGACGCGCGACCGAGGAGCGAACGGGCGAGTCGCGCTACTTCTTCATGTTGGCGGGCGTCGGGTTGGACGCGTCGGTCGTAGAGCACGTGCGCCCGCGTCTGAAGCGGCGCGTGGGCGAGGCCGCGTTCTGGTACGCCGGACTCGGACACCTCGCGCACTGGACGCCGCGCGAGTTCACAGTTGAGATTGACGGCGAACGCTTACCCGCAACATACGCCGCCATCGGCAAAGCGCCTTGGTACGGCGGCGGCCTGCGGCTCACGCCGCGCGCACGGCTCGACGCGCCCGTGTTCGAGGTCTGCGTCGTCAACATTCACAGCCGCCTTCGTTATCTTCGACTTCTCACGAAAGCCATGCGCGGCGAACAAGAAGGCACGCGCGGCGTCACATTTCGCACGACGACGCGCCTGCGCTGCGCGGGCGACGTTGCAGTCCAAGCCGACGGCGAACTCATCGGCGCGCTCCCGATGACGTTTGAAATCGTCCCCGAAGGCGTTGAGGTCATCATCCCGTGAAATGATGAATGCGGAATGATGAGTGATGAATGATGAATGATGACAAGGGCGCTGCATTTCATTCATCATTCATCATTCCGCGTTCATCATTTCCCTCTCAGCCACGCGTCGCGCAGGGCGCGCGCTTCGGGTGTGGCCTTGTCGTCGGGTTCGATTTTATAGACGGCGCGTTCGGGCTGGGGCGTGAGGGTGATGTCGAGCGTGAGGTCTTGTCCGGCGCGCCGGACGACGAGGGGAAGGCGCGCGCCCGTGTTCGTGTTGAGCGCGTCGAGCCAGTTCGTTGAGTTCACTTCCCTGCCTCCGATTGAGACTATCTCGTCGCCCGGCCTTATCCCAGCGAACTCGGCGGGCGAAGCCTTCTGTACGGAAGCGACGAGCAGGCGAGACTGAGCGCCGCTGCCCGCGACGGCGGCGGTCGTGATGCCCGCGTTCTGTTGCCTGCGCTCGGTCGTGTGGGTGAAGCGCAGACCGACGTATGCGAAAGCCTCTTCATAGGGCGGCGGCGCGACCGAATAGACGTTTTGCTTGAAGAAGTCGGAGAGGTCGAAGCCCGCCACATCGCTTGCCACGCGCTCGAAGTCTTCAATCGTGTAGCCGCGCCCGCGCAGGTAGTAACTGTCGTTCGCCGCTTTCAAATAGAACTCTTCGTAGGCGCGCCGCATCACGTCGTCGAGCGAGGCGCGACCCTTCGAGCGACCGCGAATCAGAAGGTCGAGCGCGACGGCGAGCGTTTCGCCCTTCGGGTAGTAGCTGACGACCGTGTTTGCGAGGTTCGTGCGCTGGTCTGTGGTCGAGCGGTCAATGAAGGGCGCGAGGATTGAGAGTTCGACCGCGCTCGTCAGTTTGTTCCCCGGCGCGTTCTCTATGCCGCTGATTGCGGCGGCGTAACTCCGCAGAAGTTGTTCGTCAGTCCAAAGGCCGGCGCGTCGCATGTTGAGCTTGCCGTAGTAGTTCGTGAAGCCTTCGGCTATCCAGAGACCTTTGGTGACGACGGGGCGCGTGAAATCCCAAGGGCCGAGGCCGACGGGGCGCAGGCGTTTGACGTTCCAGACGTGGAAGAATTCGTGTGAGGCAGTGCCGACCGCGCCGTCGAAGTTTTCGCCGTCCGCGAGCGCGCCGGTTTCGATAATCTGCGTCGAGTTGAGATGCTCCATGCCGTCGCCGCGCCGCGCCGTCGGGTCGAAGTGGAAGAGGAAGGTGTACTGCTCGTAGTCGGGCGCGGGCATCATCGCGGTCTCGGCGCGGACGATGCGTTCAACTGCTTTGACGAACTCCTCGCGCCGCCCCCCCTCAGGGCCGAGCGAGTGGACGACGACGCGGTAAGTTTTTCCGCCGACCTCGAAGGTGTCAACGGTGAAGCCGGGCGCGATCTCGGTCGGCGTGTCAATGAGCAGGTCGTAGTTTGGAAACTGGAAGTCGGTCTGGTCAGGTTTCGTCGTCGCGGCGTTGATTACTTTCCAGCCCGCGGGCGCGCCTATCTTGAGCGCGACCGGGTCTTGCTTGTGGCCGACGACGTACACGAAGACAGAGCCGCCGTTGTAATTGGCGTGGCGCGCGTCGAGTTGAGAGAACGTGCCGGAGAGGTCGTCTGCGAAGACACGGTAGGAGAGCGTGACCGTGTCCGACTCGCGCGTCCAGACGCGCCAAGTCTGCGTGTCGAGGCGTTCGACCGCTTTGCTTTCCGTGCCGCAGCGTGCGCGCGGCGGGCAGTTTCCCGACGCATGGACTTCCTGCACGTTCTTGGCGAAGTCGAAGACGGCGTAGCGGCCCGGCGACCAGCGCGGCATCTGGAAGTCAACGTGGTCTGCCCCGCCCAGTCCTTCGACTTTGACTTCAACGTCGAAGAGGTGCGAAGCGGGCTGCGTGAGCCAGAGGCGGTATGCGATGCGGTAGGCGGGCGCTGACGTGTCCTGCGCGGCGACGGCGCGCGCGAAGAGACAGACGAGCGCGAGGAGAAGACTTGCGCGCGCAAGTTTGCGACCGAATGAAGACGACATTGGCGTCGGACTCCGTGATGGGAGATGACTGGACGTAAGACTAAACGGGGGCGGCGCGATTATCGGCGCGCGCGGCGTCGGCTGTCAAAAGTCCGTCAACTCCGTCGAGTCGGGCGCAAGACCGTTTCCACGCGCGCGTCTGCGGCGCATCTCGGCGCGCGCGGCGTCGGAAGTCGCGCGCGTCAGAGTTCGCTTTGGCCTTCGTCGTGCTGGTCGTCGTAGCCGAAAATCTCTTCGTCCTTGAGTCCGGCGGATTTGAGAAGGCGTTGGCAGCGCGCGCAGACGGGGCGGTTCTGGGGCGCATCGGGGGTGAAGCGTGCGCCGCACCAAGAGCAGACCTCGCTCTCCCTTTTTGTATTCGTATCGGCGTCGAGCGATTTGGTCATCACGCTTCAAGACCGCGCAGACGGGGAGACGCTCGAAGGCTCGCGCCTCGCGCGAGACGGCCCTTGAGCGACGGTGCGCCACAGACGGGTTATGTGGGCGTCGGTTTTTTCTTCGGTCGGAGGCCCGGCCAAGCCCCTTCTGGCTGGGCTTTATTTGTAACGCTCTAAGTCTAGCACGTTCCGCGCGGGAATTGTCGGCATTGGTAAAAACGCGCGCCGCGCCGTGTGCTAGACTTCGTGCTCATGGAAACTGAACGTCTCTACTACGCCGACTCGCACCTCCTTGAGTTTGAAGCGACCGTGAGCGCCGTCGTGCGCACCGAAGACGGGCGACGTGCGGTCGCGCTCGACCGAACGGCCTTCTACCCGACGGGCGGCGGGCAGCCTTTCGACACGGGCACGCTCGGCACGGCGCGCGTCGTCGAGTGCATTGAGGCGGAAGGCGCGGGCGTCCTTCACGTCGTAGAGGGCGACGCGCCCGCCGAGGGCGCGACCGTGAGCGGGCGCGTTGATTGGGCGCGCCGGCTCGACCACATACAGCAGCACACGGGCCAACACATACTCTCGCAAGCCTTCGTCGAACTCTACGGCGCGCAGACCCGAAGCTTCCGAATGATGTCGGATGCCTCCGAGATTGACGTTGACCTCAAAGACCCTTCCGATGAAAAGATTGAGCGCGCGATTGAGCGCGCGAACGAAATCATCTGGGACGACCGGCGCGTGCGCGTCCACAACGTTACGACGGAAGAGGCCGCGCGCCTGCCGCTCAGGCGCGACTCGGCGCGCGAGGGCGAACTGCGCGTTATCGAGATTGAAGGCTTCGACTTCAGCCCTTGCGGCGGGACTCACGCGCGCTCGTCGGGCGAGGTCGGCATCGCCTGCGCGCGTCAATGGGAGCGCGCGAAGGGTTTAGTCCGCATCACCTTCGTCGCGGGCCGCCGCGCGCTCGAAGACTACCGTCGCGCCAACCGAACGGCGCGCGCGGTCGCCGCGCTCTTCAGCGTCGCGCGCGACGAGTCAGCCGAAGCGGTCGCGCGGCTTCAGGACGAGAACCGGCAGTTGCAGAAACGCCTGCGCGCCTCGGAAGCGTTGGCCGCGCGCGCAGAGGCACGCGAGCTTCTGGAAGAGGCGGACGCCGGCGACGGTCTGCGCGTCGTGGCGCGCGTCCTTGAGGGGCGCGACGCCGAAGGGTTGCGGCGTCTGGCCGCGGCGCTCGCGTCGAACGCTCGCACGGTCGCGCTGCTAGGCTCGCGCGAAGAGGGCGGGGCGCGTCTCGTCTTCGCGCGCTCGCCCGACGCCGCGCCCGACATGAACGCGCTCATGCGCTCGGCCTGCGTCGCGCTCGAAGGGCGCGGCGGCGGGCGGGCGGACATGGCTCAGGGCGGCGGCCCGCGCGCCGAGGCCCTCGACGCCGCGATTGAAGAGGCTGCACGAAGCGTCCGCGACTCCGCGTAGAGGGCGCGGGCAATGTTGTTGGCCGTGTTTCGGCATGCCGCTCGCCAACGGCGCAACGTTCAACGTGCCCTTCCTGTTGGGCATACAGCAGACGGGCAGCTTCAAGTTCTTCATAACCATTGACGCCCTGCCGCAAAGGGCTGAAGCGTAAAGTGAAAAGGGGAAGGGTGAAGGGAGACTATAGCGGTTTGCAATTGAATGCGACTACTGAGGGATGATTGTAGGGGCAGGGCAAGTCCGCGGCCCGCTCGGTTTCGCCAGCAATGGGCAGGGACAAGCCCTGC
>Ga0081539_10004629_pt1 | contig 14978 bp, 10 predicted proteins | sample TabmetS4T2R2_FD_71023 | JGI IMG/M metagenome (GOLD analysis project Ga0081539, IMG submission 71023) | Tabebuia heterophylla rhizosphere microbial communities from the University of Puerto Rico - S4T2R2 | ecosystem: Host-associated > Plants > Roots > Rhizosphere ...
GCCGCGGAGGATGAACGGCATCACCGTCGTATGGAGCTCGAAGCCCCCGGCGAGGCCGCAACTGGCGATCGCTCCCCAATAGTTGGTGGTGCGCGTCAGCCAGGCCAGCATGTCGCCGCCGACTGCATCGACCGCGCCGGCCCACTGTGCCTTTTCGAGCGGCCGCGTCCCCATCTGCAGCGACGATCGTCCGACGACCGTGGTGGCGCCAAGGCCCTGCAGATAATCGCCTTCGCTTTCTTTCCCGGTTATCGCGGTCACCTCGAACCCGAGGCGCGCCAGACACCCGATCGCCACGCTGCCGACACCGCCGGTCGCTCCGGTCACAGCTATCGGGCCTTGTTCAGGTCGGATCCCGATTTGCTCCATGCGGACGACTGCCAACCCCGCGGTGAAGCCAGCGGTGCCGTACGTCATCGCTTCGAACGGCGTCAAACCGTCCGGCAACGGAACTATCCAGTCGCCCGGCACTCGCACGTACTCGGCGTACCCTCCGTCGTGTGCAACGCCGAGGTCGTAGCCCGTGACGAGCACGGCGTCACCGGCATGGAAGCGGTCGTCGGCACTCGATTCCACCCGACCGGCGACGTCGATGCCGCCGATGAGCGGAAACCGCTTGAGGATCTTGCCGCTGCCGGTGGCCGCCAGCGCGTCCTTGTAATTCACGCTCGAGTACTCGGCGCGAATCACCACGTCGCCAGCGGTCAGCTCGTTCAGCGTGGCGTCAACGAACGTCCCGTGAATCCGGCCGTCGTCGTTGCGAATGCGAAATGCGCGAAATGTGTTCATCAGCACAAGGCAGGTTCCGCGGAGCGGACCCGCCGCAGCACGGATGCTATCATCCGCCGCGTGGCGGGTCTGCTCACACCGGTGATTCAACGTTGGCTGGACGAGGGCATACGCGATCCGGAAGCGCTGTGGGCACGCGGCGCGCGCGAGCTGCCGTGGTTCCGAACCTGGGATCGCGTGTTCGACTGGGACTATCCCACGTTCCGCTGGTTTCCCGGCGCGCTGACCAACCTTGCGTACAACGCGCTCGACCATCACGTCAACGCCGGCCGCAGCGGTCATGCGGCGCTCGCGTACTTCAACGAAGCCGGTGATCGGCGCGTCTTCACCTACGCCCAGCTGCTGCATGCGGTGAAGACGTGTGCCGCAGCGCTTCGCGCGCGCGGGATCGGAAAAGGCGATCGCATCACCATCTACATGCCGACGTGTCCGGAAGCGATCGTCGTCATGCTGGCCGCCGTGCGCATCGGCGCGATCCATTCCGTGGTGTTCGCCGGCTTCGGCGCACGCGCGCTCGGGGATCGGATTCAGGCGAGCGGCTCGCGTCTGGTGTTCACCGTGGACGCAACCTTCCGCAAGGGCAAGTCGATCCCGCTCAAGACGATCGTCGACGACGCGCTGAACCGTCCGGATCATGTCGTCGAACACGTGATCGTGTTGGATCGCGGCATCTCCCTCGCGGACCAGAAAGGTCCGCGCCGCAGTCCTCTTTCCCACGCGCGCGACATCGATTGGGCGACATTCCTCGCCGACGGCAAGGGTCACTCGGGCGAGCACGTCGAGATGGAGGCGAACGAGCCCGCGTACATCCTGGCGACTTCCGGCACGACGGCACGCCCGAAGCTCGCCGTGCACACCCACGGTGGTTATCAGGTCCACATCGTCTGCATGGCGCGCTGGTGTTTCGGACTGAAACCAGGCGACGTGTGGTGGGCGACCTCCGACATCGGATGGGTCGTAGGCCACAGCTACATCGTCTACGCGCCGCTGGTCATCGGATGTACGACGGTGGTGTTCGAAGGCGCGCTCGACCATCCTGGACCCGACAGCAACTGGCGGGCAGTCATGGAAGAGTTCGGCGCCACCGGCATCTTCACGTCGCCGACTGCGGTGCGCCTGCTCATGCGCTACGGCGATACGGCGCTGCGCGGCATCGATCACTCGCGCCTCGAACGCGTGTTCTGCGCCGGCGAGGCGCTGAATCCGCCGGCCTGGGACTGGCTGCAGAACCGCGTCCTCGAAGGGCGCATCCCCGTTGTCGATCACATGTGGCAGACCGAAACCGCCGGGCCGGTGTTCGGCAATCCCTACGGCCTCGGCTTGTTGCCAATCAAGCCCGGATCGGCCGGCATCCCGCTCCCCGGCATCGACGCCGCCGTTGTCCGAATGGATGGCACGACGTGTGAACCCGGCGAGAAGGGGATTATGGTGCTGAAGCGCCCGTTTCCGGGGCTCACGCCAACGCTATGGGGCGAACCGGAGCGCTACGGCGAGGACTACTGGGAGCGCATTCCGAGAGTCTATTACTCTGGTGATTCGGCGCACGTCGATGCGGACGGCTACTTCTGGTTCGGCGGACGCGCCGACGAGATCATCAAGATCGCCGCGCACCGGCTGAGCACGATCGAGGTGGAGAACGCGTTTCTCAAGCACCCCGCGGTCGCCGAATGCGGCGTCACGGGTCGGCCCGACGAGACGCGTGGCGAAGTCGTGTCGGCGTTCGTGCTGCTCAAACACGGCGAGTCCGCGTCACCGGAATTGCGGCGCGCGCTGCTCGACACGGTACGCCACGAGCTGGGGCCGGTGGCGGTCATCGGCGAGCTCAATATCGTCAACATGTTGCCGAAGACCAAGAGCGGGAAGATCATGCGTCGCGTGCTGAAGGCCGTCGTGCTCGACCGCGATCCCGGCGACATCACGACGATCGAAGACGAGGGTTCGGTGGAAGAGGCACGACAGGCATGGGCCCAGATGAAGGCCGAAAGGAGCCGCCATGCTGCACAGGCTTAGCAAAGTACGAGGCTTCCACATCCACGCCACCGACGGCCAGATCGGCCACGTCGACGACTTCCTGATGGACGAAGCCAGCTGGTCGATCCGCTACATGGTGGTCGACACGAGCAATTTCATCGGCGGGAAATGGGTCGTCGTCTCGCCCGACATGATCAAGCGCATCGACTGGGGTCACCTCCGCGTCGACGTCGCGTTGACGCGGGCCGAAATCAGGAACGGCCCGACGCTCGAGAACCTCGACGTGCCGCCGAGCGAGAAGCTGCCGAACTACGCGTTCATCTTCTGACGTCCGTCACGGCAGCGAGTACGCCACGATCGAGTCGGAGGCGACAATCGCGACGTACTGCTTGCCGTCCTTGCCGGTGTAGGTCATCGGATTCGCGTTGGCGTTCTTGTCGAGCGAGGCCGTCCACAGTTCCTTTCCACTCTTCGCATCGAAGGCGCGGAAGCGGCGATCGTTGGTGGCGCCGATGAACACGAGACCGCCGGCGGTGACCGTCGGCCCGGCGCTGCCGGCATTTCCGGAGTTGCGCTTCGCTTCAGGCAATCCTTCGTTGACGCCGAGCGTCGTTTCCCACGCGACGTCGCCCGTGTTCGCATTGACCGCGATCAGCCTGGCCCAGGGGGGACGCGTGCAGGGCAGGTTGACCATGCGGCCGTCGGCATTCATGAACGACGCGCTGAACGTGAAGAACGGACCGACGCCGTTGACGCTGGCCCGGTCGTACGCCTGATTCGAGCCGGCGGCGTCGAACGAGTACGTGACGCCCTCCTTCTTCTTCTCGACCCAGCCGACCAGCGACGTGTCGTGCGAGTTCGCGTACACGAAGCCGGTGGTCGGGTCCGTGGCGGTTCCACCCCAATTGATGCCGCCGATGCCGCCGGGAAACTGAATCGTCGACTTCGGCGGCTCGCCGTCCGCGTGGAAGTTGAACGGCGTGAATGGCCCCGCGTTGTAGAAGCCGCCGCTCTTGTCCATCAACGCCTGGCAGGCGGCGACGTGTTCCGGCGTCGTGTCCTCGACGCGCACCATGTCCGTGTCCTTGTTGAAGCTGACGCGGCTCAACGGGCGCGGCTTCACGGGAAACGGCTGCGTCGGCGAATACCACTCCGTCGGCACATCGCCCTTCGGCACCGCACGCTCCTCGACGTTGAAGATCGGTTTACCGGTCACGCGATCGAGGATGAACATGTAGCTGGTCTTGCCGACGTGCGCGAGCGCGGGAGTACGGCGGCCGTTCTGCACCACATCGACCAGGCCGCCGACCGACGGCATATCCGAATCCCAGATGTCGTGATGCACCGTCTGGAAGTGCCACTTGTACTGACCCGTCTCGGCATCAACCGCCACGATCGAATTGGCGAAGACGTTGTTGCCGGGACGGTCGCCGCCGTAGTAGTTGGCCGCGGGACCAGCGATCGGCAGGTACGCGATGCCGCGCTCGGTATCGACGACGGCGGAAAAGCCCCACATGTTCGTGCCCGAGCGATCCTTCCAGCCGTCGCCCCACGTCTCGTTGAACGTCTCACCCGGTTTGGGAACGGTCTGGAACTCCCAGAGCTTGCGTCCGCTGCGGGCGTCGAACGCGCGCGGATTGCCGGGCGGCCCCTGCGGGACCTCGTTCACGTTGGCGCCGATGATCACCACGTTGCGGTAGACCGTCGGCGTGCCGTTGTATGGCACGACCGTATTGACGACGCCGTTGTCGCCGAAGCCTGCGGACGGCACGCCCGTCGCCGCATCGAGCGCCATCAGTCGCGCGCCCGCCATGAAGAAGAGGCGCGGCGGCATCGACGCTTCACCGGGCCAGTAACCAAGACCACGCGTCGAGACGCGCGGCGGCTGACCGGCACCGCGACCGGTTCCCGGCGGAGCGGCAGGCAACTCGTACGTCCAGACGTCCTTGCCCGTGGCGGCATCGACGGCAACGACGCGATTCCCGCTCGGCGCGTACATGATTCCGTTGATCACGAGCGGCACGGCTTCAGAGCCGCCACCAAGCGGACCACCACCGATCGCAGTCAGCTGAACGGACCACGCCTTCTTCAACGTCGCCACGTTGGCGGCATTGACCTGTTTCAGCGGCGAATAGCGAGTGGCGGCGAGGTCGCGGTTGTAGTTCGGCCAGTCGCCGTCGGCGATCTTCGGCTGTGCGCCGCGATTGGACTGCCCGGCAACCACTCCACCGATCGCCAACGTCGATGCGATCGCAATCGCGACAACAGGCTTCATTGGAGCTCCTGATCCGGCGCGTCCACAGACCAGGACGCGCCCTACAAACGTTTGTAGGGCGGGTCTTGCCGTCTAGACCCGCCGTAAATCAATGCGTGCTTCGTGTGCTCGTCGGCAGTGCGTAGGCGATGTACGCGCCCTGACCCGGTGACATGAACGGCTTGCCGTTGATGCGCAGCGCATTGGACCCGAGTCCCGACGCGGCCGGGATGACGATCATCTGGCGTCCGTTGATCTCGAAGCTCGCCGGCACGCCGTCGGACGCCACCGGCGTGTCGACTTCCCAGACCACCTTGCCGGTGTCGCGATCGTACGCACGGAACTTGCGGTCGGACCCCGTTGCCACGAACACCAGCCCGCCGGCGGTGACCAGCGGTCCGCCGCGCGGCCAGTGTGCGCCGGTCGGTCCCTTCCATTCGGCAACCTCCGGCAGTCCGGCGACCGTACCGTTCGGCACCTGCCACTTGATGTTGCCGGTGTTGAGGTCGTACGCCGTCAGCGTCGACCACGGCGGACCAATCGCCGACAGATTCATGCTCGTCAGCCAGAAGTCGATCGGGGCGCGATAGGGACCGGTGTAGTCCGCGGGCGGGACCGCCGGTGGCGGTGGTGCGCCGGCAACCGCACCACCCATCGCGCCGTTCGGCGCACCGGGAAACATCTTCAACACGGTGGGCGATTCCTTGGTGACGATGTAGTACTCACCCTTGATCGGATCGACGGCGGAACTGCCCCAGTTGCCGCCACCGTTGTGCCCCGGCACCTGCACCGTACCCTGGAGGCTGCCCGGCGTGTAGACCCCTTCCATGCGATAGGCGCGCAGCTTCTCGCGCAGCGCCGCCTGCTCTTCCTTCGGCACGAACGGATTGATGTCCTTCTCGGTGAACGACTGCCGCGCATATGGCGCCGGCTTGGTTGGAATCGGCTGCGTCGGCGAGGCGTGCTCGCCCGGGATATCGGACTTCGGTACCGGGCGCTCTTCGATCGGCCAGATGGGTTTGCCCGTCTTCCGCTCGAAGACGTACAGGAAGCCCTGTTTGCTGCCCTGCGCCACGACCTGGATCGGACGGCCGTTCTGTCGAATGGTCAGCAGCTTTGGCGCCTGCGGCAGGTCGTAGTCCCAGATGTCGTGGTGGATGGTCTGGAAGTGCCACAGTCGCTTCCCGGAGCGCGCGTCCAGCGCGACGAGACTGTTGGCGAACAGGTTGTTGCCGGCGCGGTTGCCGCCGAAGAAGTCGTAGCGGGCAGTGCCGAACGGCACGAACACGATCCCGTTCTCCTGGTCGACCGTGAACTCGCTCCAGTTGTGCCCGCCGCCCGCGGTCGCCAGCGTCTCTCGTGGCCAGGTCTCGGAGCCGGGGTCGCCGGGTTTCGGGATGCTGTGGAACACCCACACCAGCTTGCCGGTCTTGATGTCGTACGCCTGCACGTCGGCGGGGTTCGATTCGTACGCCGCGCCCGACGCCGGCAGCGAGATGATGAACAGGTCTTCGAAGATGCGGCCGGGATTGCTGGTCTGCAGCGCCCGCGTCGCCGATTCGGGACGCTCCAGCCCCTTGCGAAGATCCACCTTGCCGTTCTCGCCGAAGGTGGTGATCGGCTCGCCGGACTTCGCATCGAGCTCGCTCATCATCCCGTTGTTCAAGTACACGAGCCGACGATCGCTGCCATCAGCGCTTTGCCAGTAGTTGATGCCGCGCGCGCCGATCGGGCCCTGATGCGGGTGCACCCACAGCTCCTTCCCCGTGGCGGCGTCCAGCGCAACGATCGCCGTCCCCTGCGCCTGCACGTACATCACGCCGTCCACCACGATCGGGTTGAAGACGATCTGCCGCTCGCCAACGGGGTACGACCAGGCGACTTCGAGCTTCGACACGTTGCTCTTGTTGATCTGCTCGAGCGCGGTGAACTGCGACGAATCGCTGCCGCCGAGATACTGCGTCCACGTCGTATAGGGCTTCGGCCTGGCTCGTGCCGCGGCCGTACTGGCCGGTCGAGTCTGGGCCGTCACCAGCGCGGTCAGAATCGCCAGTGTCAGGGCGAGCGAGAGGGAAAGTCTGTGCATCAGCGCAACTCCGCGCCCTAATCATACGCCGCGAAGACGGGCGGCGCGGGAGCCGGAGCTCGAGGCACGTTCACCACGTGCTCAGATCGTCGATGGCGCCGCTCGAGACGAGATAGATGTAGATGTCGGTGAAGGCGACCCAGACGAGACTGAACCAGGCGAATGCCATGTGGCGCTCGTTGAGCCACGATGACATCCGCCACAGCGGATATCGTGGCGACATCGCGCGATCGCACGAGAAGCAGTCGATCCGTCCACCAATCAGATGGCGCCATGAATGGCAGCCGAACGTGTACGCGCTCAGCAGCGCGGCGTTCACGATCATCACGACGGTACCGACGCCCAGCCCGAATCGGCCGCCCCGGAAAAACGCCGCACCCGCTTCCCACCACAGGCACACGGCGAGGAAGAGTGCTCCGTAAAGCGTGTAGCGGTGCAGATTCTGCGCGACGAGCAACGCCGTCTCGCCGCGATACCTCACCGGCAGACCGCGAACGGCGCACGCGGGCGGCGTCAAGGCGACCTTGTAGTACGCACCGCGGTAGTAGTAGCACGTGAATCGAAACGCAATCGCCAACCAGGGAATCAAGAGGGCCGGCAGCTGCGGCACCACCGATGGCCACCAGGGCGGGTAAGCGCCGAACCATGCGTGCTCGACGGGCACGGCACCGGCATAGCCGGACGCGGGCGTAAATATCGTCGGGGCAACCGTCGGGCTCAGATACGGCTCGTACCACACGTATGTCCCGGTAAATGCGCGGAGCGTCAGGTACCCGAACAGCCCGATCAGGCCCACCGCGGTCGCGAGCGGCGCGAGCCACCAGGCGTCGGGCCGCTGGGTTCCTGCCAATCGAGCGCGGGGGACGACTGGCGCGTCGGCCATGTGCGCGACTGTAGCGATGCCGCAAGCATTAGTCCAACGAGAACAGCTAATCGCTCACATTAGCGGTGCTAATATCAGGCGACCCGCTCCGCGATGCACGTCGAAACACTGAAGACGTTTCGGGATCTCGTCGACACCGGCAGCTTCACCAAGGCCGCAGCGCTCAATTACGTGTCGCAGTCAGCCGTCAGCCAGCAGCTGAAGGCGCTGGAGGCGCGCTACAACTGTCAGTTGCTCGAGCGAGGGACACGACGCGGCGTCGTGCTGACGGACGCAGGCAAGCTCCTCTACGCGGAATGCAAGGACGTGCTCGAGCGGCTCCGCACCCTGGAACTGCGGCTGCGCGAACGGTCAACGGCAATCGTCGGAACCGTCCGGGTCGCGACGGTCTACAGCGTCGGCCTGCATGCATTGCCGCCGTACGTGACCCGGTTCATGCGGGCGCATCCACGCGTCAAGGTCCACGTCGAGTACCGGCGAACCGACAAAGTATGCGAGGGGTGCCTCAACGACACGCTCGACTTCGGCGTGGTGGCCCTGCCCGTTCGCCGCAGCAATCTTGTGGTGCTGCCCTGGCAGGAAGAGAGGCTGGTCCTCGTCTGCCCGCCGGCACACCGCCTCGCCCGGCGACGTAAAGTCTCGCTTGCGCAACTTCGTGGCGAGCCGTTCATCGCGTTCGAACGGGACATCCCTACTCGAAAGACCGTGGACCGGATACTCGCCGCGCGTCATGTGGCCGTGGACACGGTGATGGAGTTCGACAACATCGAGACCATCAAGCGCGCGATCGAGGTCGGCAGTGGCATATCGATTCTGCCCGAGACCACTGTGCGCAACGAGATCCGGAGCCGGCTGGTCGCCACAGTTGATTTCGCCGAGGGCACCTTCACCCGCACTGTCGGTCTCGTACACCGGCGCGGACGCGTGCTGAACGCCGCCGCGACCGAGCTCGTTCGCCTGCTCGTCTCAGCTTCGCAGCCATAGCCACATGGCGGTGATCGCGAGGGTCCCCAGCGTCACCGGAACGCCGGTTCGCGCGTGCGTGCGCCAGTGGATGACCACGCCCTGACGCGACGCCTGCTCGACGACGATGATGTTGGCGATGCTGCCGACGATGAGGAGATTGCCGGCGAAGGTGCTGGTCAGCGCAAGCAGCGCGCCGGCGTGCGGACCGGTGGCCGCCGGAACGAGCAGCATCACCGCCGGGACGTTCGACACCAGATTCGACAGCACGGGAGTCACGACGAATTGCCACGCCGCTCGTGACAGATCGATGCCGGCCACGGCCAGTACGGCGTAGAGATCGCGCAACAGGCCCGCACGGGCAACGGCTTCGTTCAACACGAACAGGCCGATGAAGAGCACCAGCAGGTGGCCGTCGACCAGCCCGATGACCTCGCGTGATGACATACGCCGGCTCAGGAGCAGCACACCTGCCGCCGCCAGCGCAACGACATCACGTGGCCACGACGTGAGCAGAAACGCCGCGACGGTCACGCACAGGAGGATGCTCGCCTTGATCGTGGCGCCTCGATCGAATGGAGGCGGCTGCCGGCGTTCGTGGCGCGGCTCGTGCGCGTCGAGCCAGCGATCGCGCCACTGAAAACGAATGATCGACCACGTCAACGCCAGACCTGCGGCGGCCGGCGGCACGCCATCGGCCAGATAGCCGGCAAAGGAGAGGTCGAGCGACTGGCCGATGAACATGTTCTGCGGATTGCCGATCAGCGTCGCCGCTGAACCGGCGTTGGCCGCACAGGCCAGCGCCAACAGAAACGGTACGGGCGAGATATGCCGCCGCGCGCACGCTTCGATCAGCATCGGCGCCATCGCCAGACAGACGATGTCGTTGGCCAGCACGGCGGAGAGCGCTCCGGCGGCGACGACCACCCACGCGAGCAGCGCCTCCGGCCCGGCGGCGTAGGCCGCGATTCGCCTGACGATCTCGTCGTAGAACCCGGCGAGCCTGAACTGCGCGGAAATGACCATCAGCCCGAACAGCAGGGCGATGGTCGACGTGTCGATGGCGAGCCACGCCTCCTCGACCGTCAGACGGCGTGCGGCCACGATCGCGATCGCGCCGAGCAGCGCGATACCGCTGCGATCGAGGGCGAGACCGGGAAGTTCCCCGAGGAACATCCCGGTGTAGACGATCGCGAAGACGGTGAGGACGAGGAGATCCAGGACGTCAGTGTGTTTGGGAATTGACGGGCGACGCGCTAGTTCGTGCCCGCCGCTTTCAGCATCCGCTGGTACGCCGCCTGATAGAACGTGAGCTTCGCAGCCGGGATCGCCGAATCGGCCTGTGGCGCGTCAGCGAACACCATCACCTTCCCGCTGTTCAGATCCTTGTAGCGCGGCCACTCGGGCAGGCCGTTGCCGTTCGGATCGCCCCTGGTGATGAAATTCACCCAGTACGACGACATCTGATCGGCAAGCTTCACGTCGACTGCCGTCCACGTCTGGTTCGCCTGCCCCTTCGGGTTGTTCCAGGCGAACGAGATTTCCGCCGTGTGCGTGGCGCCCTGCGGCGAGGGCGCGCCGTTCACGTTCTGAATGTGCGAGAAGACGTAGACGTAGCCCTTCTTCCCGAGCTTCTCCTGCGTCGCCGCCCACTGCCGCATGTTCCAGTTGATCTCGTCGGCGCAGGCCTGATGCGCCATTTGACGTGCGTCTTCGTCGGACGCGACGGGGTACAACCGCAGGAACTGATCCGCCATCTCGCCGAACTTCCGCTGCGCGTTCGCTCTGAACGCGTCGGCCGTCGTCGGCGGACCGCCGCCGCGCGCGTTGAGTCCGGCGCCTGGGCAGACGCCGAAGTTCGCTTCGTCCTTGTTCGATCCCGCGAGGACGTCGATGGCGTGTTGCTTGCCGTTCATGAACGTGAACGAGACGTCTTCGGGAATCAGATAGCCATCGACCACGAGGCCCGCACCCTGCAGGCTGCCCAACTGCTCGAGAGGTCTGGCACGAAGCTCGGCGATCGTTTTGACGCCGAGCGCCTCGACCGCCTTCGCACCAGCGGCCTCGGCATCCGCCGACGAGCGCATCCGACCGATCGTCAGCCCCATCCAACCGCCGCTTTCGGCGATGGCGCGGTTGAACAATCCTTTGGCCTGAGGAGAGCCAGCCAGGGCGCCGACCATGATCGCGCCTGCCGATTCGCCGGCGACGGTGACATTGTTCGGGTCGCCGCCAAACGCGCTGATGTTGCGCTTCACCCACTGCAGGGCGGCAATCGCGTCCATCACGCCGTAGTTGCCCGACGCGTTGTGTCCAGACTCTTTCGACAGTTCCGGATGCGCGAGGAAGCCGAGCGATCCGAGACGATAGTTCAGCGTGACGATGACCGGTCCCTTCGCGGCGAGGTTCTCGCCGTCGTACCAGGCAAGACCACCAGAGCCGCCCGTGAAGCCGCCACCGTAGATCCACACCATCACCGGCCGGCGATCACTCGCACTCTTTGCGCTGGTCCACACGTTGAGGAAGAGACAGTCTTCACTGCGCGCCGGCTCTCGCGGCGGCTGCTGCGGTGCTGCGACAGGAGCAGCGGGGGCTGCGGCAGGAGTCGCGGGCGCTGCGCCACGAGCGCCGCCGCGGCCTCCTGGTGCTGCGCCGGATGTACAGGGCGCACCGAACGCATCGGCCTTGCGCACGCCATCCCACTTCGCCGCCGGCTGCGGCGCACGCCACCGGTTCTCACCGACCGGTGGCGCCGCAAATGGAATGCCCTTGAATACGCGCACCGACGACTGCGTGTCGCCGACGGTGCCAGCAAGCAGCCCGGTCTCGATCTTGACCTGCTCCGGAACCATGGCCGTCATGCGCGCCACCAGAGCGGAGGTGATCGCCAGCACCAGCACCAACCCGACTCGCTTCATCTGCGTCTCCCAGCCGGACCTGACAAGGTCCGCCCTACCGTCGGACCTGACCCGCCTTTGCCATCGGCCTCGGCGAGGTCCGGCCTACGACCAACGGACCTGGCGAGGTCCGCGCTACCGCTCCGCGGCGCGCGCGCCGCTCAGGATATTGCGCAGCGCGTAGTTGCCCTCGTGACACGCGTATTCGAAGATGCTGTAGCTCCGGCCGGTATCGCGTTTCCAGGGAAACGCGATCGTCCATGGCCGTTCCCACGTACCCGGGTCGTCGATTGTGACCTGATACTGCAGGGTGTCCGCGTCGAGCATCGTGAACCGCTCCGTCAGCCTGATGCGATCGCTCGTCGTTCCGCCGCCGTTGCCGCCAACGCCGTTGCGGCCATTCAGGTTCGTCGTCTCGACGACCAGCGTGTTGCCCTCCCACCAGCCGCGCGAGTCGCCCATATAGCTCTTGATCGAGGGCGTCAGATGGGGACGGCCGTCGAGCGGAACGATCCGCGTCTCGTGGATCATCTCGTTGCGGATCGCGACAACGCCCGGCGCCTGCACGATCTCGTTTCCGTTGTTGTAGATGACCGGCAGGATCGAGCCCAGCACGCCGCGAGTGATGCAGCGGTCATAGAGACTTCGATCCGTGTACGAATCGGCAGGTCCGCGCCCGCGGCGCGCGGCCTCGGCGTCCGCAGCGCGCTTCTGCGCCTCGGGCACCAGCGCCGGCTGCCGGCCGTCGGGTGGATCGACAATCAGCGAGGCCTGCCGCGAAGGACTTCCGCGCTCGAGCCAGTGCGGAGGAGGCGAAGTGGCCGATCCCACGGCGCCCGCGTTGCGCGTATCGGCCGTCGCCACGTCGAACTCGGCGAGCGCTTCGTCAGCCGTCTGCTGCGCCTGCTTGACGCGCGCCTGGAATTCCTCGTCGGTCAGTACATTGCGCGTGCCGAACTCGCGCGGACGTTGCAGCGGCACGCCCACCATCTCGGTTCCCGGCCACACGCCTTGCAGATCAGGATCGCCCCACGGTGTGCGTGATGGCGTGAAGCGACTCGCGTCGGCCGATGGAGCCGATGGAACTGACGGCCTGGTCGATGCGGCGGGCGTCTGCGCGAGCCCAACCGTCCCGCCAAGGACCAGCCCGGTCATGACACACCACAGGAACCCGTCTCTCATGGAGGCACATGATAGACGCAGAAATCACGGATTCGTTATCCGAGTCGCTCGTCCCCTAGCCCAGCCCTGATCTGTCGGTTCCGGTCGAGGCTCACTTTGAGGATGGCGAAAAAGTTGCTCCCGGATATTGCTCGGAGGGCTACATGAGCAAGACGACCGCCGCAGCACGACTGTTCGTCGGTCTCTGGGCTGGCATTCTCGTCGCCACGCTTTCGACAGCGGCGGCTGCACCCGCGCAGGCACCGGCGAATCCGACACAGCAAGGGGTGTCCGCGCCGCAGGATCAGCTGCCTATCTTCAGAGTGACCGTTGTCGGCCGTTCCATCCCGGCCGTGAACTATCGGCCGAGGCACGGTGATACGCGAATCGACTTCGTCGGCACGCCGCTGATGGCGAAAGCCAAGGGCTGGGCCGAAATCAAGGGGAAGGGCGGCTACATCGACATCAACGCCCACTTCGATGATTTCGGAAAGCCGACACAGTTCGGCCCCGAGTACCTCACTTACGTTCTTTGGGCGATTACTCCCGAAGGGCGCGCGACCAATCTGGGCGAGGTGCAAATCAAGGGAGACAGCGACCGCATCCACGTGACCACGGAGCTGCAGGCGTTCGCGCTCATGGTCACTGCGGAACCGTACTTCGCCGTGACGCAACCCAGCGACGTCGTGGTCATGGAAAACGTCGTCCGCGAGAATGGATTCGAATCGACCCAGGGGCGCTTCGAAACGGTGCAGGCGAAGTACGAGCTGTTGAAGCGCGGTTCGTATTTGATGAATCAGGCTCCGTCGCGTGTGAAGCTCGAGTATCCCAAGCCCGGTGAGGCCAGCGATCTGGCGCAGGCGCACAACGCCGTCGAGTTCGCCCGGATCGCCGGGGCGGATCGCTACGCGTCGGACACGTTCGCCAAGGCGCAGCGGTTCCTCTCCGAGGCGGAAGCGGCGCGCAAGAAGGGCGGCAACCGGGTCATGCAGCCGGCGCGACAGGCGGCGCAGACCGCCGAGGATTCGCGGATCATCGCGCTGCAGCGGCAGGAGGAGGAATTCCAGGCCGAGCAGAAGCGGCTCGCGGAGCTGCGTGCGGCTGAAGAGCGGCGACTCGCCGCGCAGCGCGAAGCGGAAGCACGCGATCGCATTCGTGTAGAGGAGGAGCGGCGCCGAGCAGAAGAAGATCGACGCCGACAGGCGGAACTGCAGGCCTCGGCTGCCGATGCCGCGCGTCTGGCCGCCGAACAGCAACGGCTGGAGGCCGAGCGTCAGCGGGCAGAGGCGGATCGTGTGAAGGCCGACGCCGAGCGCGCCCGTCTCGAGGCGGAACGCGCGAGAGCCGAAGCGGATGCCGCGCGAGCCAACGCCGAACGACAGGCGCAGGAGGCTGCCAACGCCGCCGCGCAGGCCGAGCGCGATCGCGCCCAGCTCCGCGAGCAGCTTCGACAGCAGCTCAACGTCGTTCTCGAAACGCGCGAGACGGCACGCGGGCTCATCGTCAACGTGTCCGACGTGCTCTTCGATTTCAATCAGGCGACGCTGAAGCCTGGCGCGCGCGAGAAGCTCGCGAAGGTGGCAGGCATCCTCGCGTCACATCCGGGTTTGAAGATCGAGATCGAGGGGCATGCCGACGCGATCGGTTCCGAGGACTATAACCAGCGCCTGTCGGAACGGCGCGCGAGCTCCGTGAGCGCGTACCTGAACCAGCAAGGGATCAGGGAAGCGATCATCGGTACCGTCGGGTTCGGCGAGACGAAACCCGTTGCCACGAATGGCACCGCCGCCGGCCGGCAGCAGAACCGACGCGTAGAGATCGTCGTGTCGGGTGAGCCGATCGCGAAGTAGCTCTCTGGGTAGATGGGTTGCTGGGTAGATGGGCAGCTGGGTGTTTAGCCACCCATTTACCTGGCTACTCAGCAACTGATCTACCCATCTACCCATCTGCCCAGTTCCACGTCTCTTTCCCACA
>Ga0081539_10004630_pt1 | contig 14978 bp, 5 predicted proteins | sample TabmetS4T2R2_FD_71023 | JGI IMG/M metagenome (GOLD analysis project Ga0081539, IMG submission 71023) | Tabebuia heterophylla rhizosphere microbial communities from the University of Puerto Rico - S4T2R2 | ecosystem: Host-associated > Plants > Roots > Rhizosphere ...
TGGTCAGTACCACTCGCGGTAGCGGGTGGGTGCGTTAGCGCTGCGCACCCACCCGCTACCGCGGGTGGTACTGACCCGACCCAAGTCACAGCAGGATACGAGACAGGATGAATTCAATCTTCAAAGACATTCGTTTTGCACTGCGTGGGTTGCTGAAGCATCCCGCGTTTACCGCGATTGCGGTGGTCACGCTCGCGCTTGGTATCGGAGGCAGCACTTCGATCTTCACGGTCGTTAATGCAGCGTTGTTGCGCGGGCTGCCGTACAAGTCGCCCGACCGCCTCTATCACATCTGGGAACAGACGCAGAAACAGGAGTTTCCGAAACGTGAGTTCTCCTACCCCGACTACCAGGATTACCAGCAGAACAACGTCTTCGATGGTCTCGCAGCTTACACGGGCGGCGGCGCGATTCTGAGTGGCCAGGGCGATCCGGAAAGCGTGAACGCGCCGCGCGTGAATGCCGCGTTCTTCAACGTGCTCGGCGTCGATCCGCTGCTCGGCCGAACGTTTCAGAACGGCGAGGACAAGCAGGGTGGCCCAAAGCTGACAGTGCTGACTTACGGGTTGTGGCAACGCCGCTTCGGTGCTGATCCGGGCATCGTCGGACGCGCGCTCACGATCAACGGCGACAGCTACACCGTGATCGGTGTGTTGCCTGCCAGTTTCCAATTTGCTCTGCGACCGGCAGATCTTTTCCTGCCTTATCAACCGACACAAAACCAGCTAACGCGTCGCTTCATGCACGGCACGAACCTCATCGGACGACTCAAGTCGGATAAAACCGCCGACGAGGCGCAGTCGGAATTGAATCTTATCGCTAGGCGTATCGAGCAGCAGTACAACGATTCGCACGCGGGCGTAAAAGTGCTCGTCGTCCCGCTCCAGGAAGAAATCGTCGGGAATGTGCGGCCGATCTTGCTCGTGCTGCTCGGTGCGGTTGGGTTCGTACTGCTGATTGCGTGTGCGAACGTCGCCAGTCTTTTGTTAACCCGATCGCTGTCACGACAGAAAGAAGTCGCGATTCGCTCGGCGCTCGGTGCGAGTCGCTGGCGGGTCATCCGGCAACTACTCACCGAATCAATCCTGCTATCGCTCGCCGGCGGGGTGGCGGGTTTGTTGATTGCTTTCTGGGGCGTGCCCGCGCTCGTTGCTGTTTTGCCGCAGAGCCAGTTGAACGCGATGCCGTTCCTGAAGTCGTTGCATATCGATGGTTCGATCCTCGCTTTTTCCTTCGGGCTTTCCTTGCTGACTGGCCTGTTCTTCGGCCTCGCGCCTGCGCTGCAGTCTTCGAAACTCGATCTCAACGAAGCGCTCAAAGAAGGTGGACGCCAGACGTCCGCGGGCGCTGGACATCGTTTGCGTAGCGCGATGGTGGTCAGCGAGATCGCACTCGCGGTCGTGTTGTTGATTGGCGCCGGGTTGATGATGAAGAGCCTGCTGCGACTGCTACAGACAAACATCGGCTTCAACACTGAAAACCTGCTGACGATGACGGTGATTTTGCCCCCTGCGAAATATACCGAAGCCAACCAGCAGATTAACTTCAACGATCAACTGCGTCAGCGCGTGCAATCGCTGCCGGGTGTGTCCGGTGCGGGGACCGTCAACATCCTGCCAGTCAATTCCGGCAACACGACACGCTTCTACATCGACGGCGATCCTGTTCCGGCTCCGGGGAAGGAAACCGAAGCGAACATTCGCACTGTCAACGATGGTTACTTCAAAACTCTCGGTGTCCCGCTGGTTGCCGGCCGCATGTTTGACGAGCACGACACGGCTGACAAACCCGGCGTCGTGATCATCGGGAAGACGATTGCCGATCGCATGTTTGGCGGACGTGATCCGGTGGGAATGCGGCTCAGGTATTCATCGATCCAGGGTAATCCGGATTTGATCGTCGGTGTGGTTGGCGATGTGAAGATCACCGGCATCGATGAAGCGCTCAGGCCGGTGCTTTACTATCCGTTCCGCCAGAACTCTTCCACGTTTGCGAACCTCGTCGCACGCACTAACACCGATCCGACCGCGCTCGCGGCTGCGATTCGCAACGAGGTTCGCACGCTCGAGCCTGACGCCGCGATCCTCAACGTCCGCACGATGGACGAGATGATCGCGCAGACCCCCGCGTCGTTCATGCGACGTTTTCCGGCTTTGCTGATCAGCATCTTCGCGGGCGTTGCGTTGTTGCTCGCGTCCATTGGGATCTACGGCGTCGTGTCTTACTCAGTCAGCCAGCAGACGCACTACATCGGCGTGCGCATGGCGCTCGGCGCCAGCCCGTCTGACATTCTCAAGATGGTTTTGAAGCAGGGATTGCTGTTGGCGATTCTCGGTGTTGGCATCGGTGTCGGCGCAGCGTTTGGTTTGATGCGACTGCTGAGCACGTTGCTTTACCAGGTGAGCGCGACTGATTTAAGCACATTTGCGATCGTGACGGGGACGTTGTTCTTCGTGGCGCTGCTGGCGTGTTTTCTGCCCGCGCGGCGGGCGACGAAGGTCGATCCACTCGTAGCGCTGCGGTACGAGTAATAGAACGCCTCCTTGGAGTGCGGCGGCCTGGCGCCGCTTTGATAGCGCGCGGAGCGCGCATTGGAAATGTCGAGCAGTTAATCATGAAGCACATAGATGCGCGCTCCGCGCGCGAGTAGAGCGGCGCCAGGCCGCCGCACTCCAAGGAGGCGCTAAGTTGGTGATTTATGGACAGCCTTATTAGAGACATGCGTTTTGCGGTGCGCGGGTTGATGAAGAAGCCTGCGTTCACGTTGATTGCCGTGCTCACACTTGCGCTCGGCATTGGTGCCAACACTGCGATCTTCAGCGTCGTGAATGCAGTGTTGTTGCGACCGCTCGCCGTTAAAGATGCCGATCGGTTAATGACGTTCTGGCATTCAGTGCCGGCCAGAGGACTGAACCATCTGGATGCGTGCCCGGCGCTATTTGCCTATTACCGCGATCGCACGCAGACCTTCGAAGGCCTTGCCGCTTTCGAAACCGGTGACTACGCACTCACGAGCGGTGGTGATCCGGAAGTCGTGCCCGCGGCGCTCGTCACTCACAACTACTTCAGCGTCCTCGGTCGCGAGCCATTGCTCGGCCGCACTTTCACGCCGCAGGAAGACACGCCCGGCAACAATCACGTTGCGCTCCTCAGTTACGCACTTTGGCAGCGTCGTTTTGGCGGAAATCCAAACATCATCGGGCAGTCGATCAATCTCGACAACGAACCGGTAGCCGTCGTCGGCGTCATGCCGCCGGATTTCGATTTTCCTGACCCGGCTGAACGTGCACGCAATGCAGGTCACGTGCAGCTCTGGGTGCCGAGAGGACTTGATCCACAAGACACCAACTCCTGGAACCTCTCGATCGTCGGACGCCTGCGATCGGGCAACACTCCCGACGATGCACACAGAGAGATCAATGCTTTGCAGGCAGCGTCCGCGGCAGAATCTCGCGCGCGGCGCGGCGGCGATGTGGATCAAACAACCGTGTCGACGATCCTCCTGCCGTTGCAGCAACACATCACGGGCGAAGTGCGACGTCCTTTGCTCGTCTTGCTCGGCGCGATCGCGCTCGTACTGCTGATCGCGTGTGCCAATCTCACAAACCTTCTGCTCGCGCGTGCTTCAGCGCGCACGCGTGAGATGGCTGTTCGACAGTGTCTCGGCGCGAGTGCAACAAGAATTGCGCGCCAAACCCTCACAGAGAGTCTCTTGCTTTCGTTGTGCGGCAGCGTAGTCGGAGTGCTGATGGCAGTCTGGATCGTTACCGCGCTAAAGAGCCTGGTGTCGTCACAAATACCGCATGTGGAAACCGCGCGTATTGATGCAACTGTATTGCTCTTCACGGTGGCGATCATGTTGCTCACCGGCGTGCTGTGTGGCTTAGCCCCCGCACTGCGCGCCGCCCGCATTAATTTGCAGGACGCGATCAAGGAAGGCGCACGCGGTTCGACATCAGGCTCTAACAAACGTCTGAACAATGCTTTCGTGGTTTCACAGCTCGCGCTCTCGCTCGTGCTGCTGATCGGCGCGGCGTTGTTCCTGCAGAGTTTCCGCAACCTGCTCAACGTTAATCCGGGCTTTCGCGCGGAGAACGTGTTGATGGCGCGTCTCTCTCTGCCGGAAACAAAGTATAAAGACAACACGCAGACAGAAAACTTCTACAAACAGGTTCGTGCGGATGTGAGCAGTCTTCCGGGCGTGCAAGCGGTGGAGTTGTGCGAGGTTGTTCCGTTTAGCGGTGGCGGTGGTGGTGCACCATTCACGGTCGAGGGGTTTGAAAACCAGCCGTCAAAGGTCGCGTGGGTGCGCAGCCCGACGCCGGGGTACTTCGCGGCGATGGGGATGCCGGTACTCAAAGGCCGTGGGTTCACGTCGTCTGATACAGACAAATCTCAGCCGGTCGCGATCGTCGACGAGAAGCTCGCGCGCATGTACTCGCCCGATGGCAATCTGGTCGACAAGCGAATCCGCATCGCTGGTGGACCATCGCTGACAATCGTCGGCGTTGTTCCTAACGTCAAGAACCGCAAGCTGGATGAAGACGCGTGGCCTTACGTCTATCGACCGTACAGCCAGTCGGTGCGACGCGAGACGATGCTCGTCGTGCGCGGCTCGGTTGATCCGACGTCAATCGTCGCCGGTATCCGCAACGAAGTTGCGAAGCTCGATCCCGAGCTCCCGCTTTCGAATGTGAGCACGGTCCAGCAGGCAATGGATCGCTCGCTCGTCACTACACGACTCACGAATTCACTGCTCGCTGGTTTTGCGGCAACCGCGTTGTTACTGGCGTTGACCGGCATTTACGGTGTGATGTCGCTCAACGTCGCCAATCGCAGGAACGAGTTTGGAATTCGACTCGCTCTCGGCGCGCAGACGTCGAATGTTTTGCAGTTGATCCTGAAACAGGGATTGAAGCTCGCGGTGGTTGGCGTTGCGTTGGGATTAGTGGCAGCGATCGCTTTCACACGACTGTTGAAAGGGTTGTTGTTTGGAATCAGCGCGAGCGATCCGTTGACATTTGCGTTGCTAGCGGCGTTGCTCGTTGGTGTTGCTGTGCTGGCGTGCTGGATTCCCGCGCGCAGGGCGACAAAAGTCGATCCACTTGAGGCGCTAAGGTCCGAATAAGTCTTTTAACCACGGATGACACTGAAATGAACTCAATCTTCACAGATATTCGCTTTGGGTTGCGCAGCTTTTTGAATAACCCGGGGTTTACGGCGGTGGCGGTTCTGACGCTCGCGCTCGGAGTCGGCGCAAACACCGCGCTGTTCAGCGTCGTCGATGCCGTGCTTTTGAAGAAGCTGCCGGTGAAGGATCCGGAGCGGCTAGTTCTTCTAAAAGCGAGTTGGAATGCTCAGAAGTTTGGACCAGGCAGTTTCGACGGCAGCAACATGCGCGATCCGGCCACGGGCCTCACCGTCGGCACTTCGTTTCCAATGCAAACGCTGACGCGCCTGCGCCAGGAGCAGGAGACGCTTTCCGACGTATTTGCCTTCTCACCGATGGAGGTCAATTTCAACGCGGGCAGTCAGGCAGAGATAGTCACCGCCCAGGTGGTCTCCGGCAATTACTACAGCGCGCTCGGTGTGCCCGCAATGATCGGCCGCACGATTACAGATGCGGACGACAACGCGGCTGCGACTCCCGTTGTTGTTCTCAGTCATCGCTTCTGGATGAGCCGTTTCAACGGTGATGCCGCCGCCGTCGGTAAGCAAGTCAACGTTAATAACGTTGCTTTCACGATCGCGGGTGTTACTCCGCCGAGCTTCTCGGGGACCTCACAAGTCGGGAGCTCGCAAGACGTTTCGCTTCCGCTCGCATGGGAGCCGCAGATCAATCCTAAAAGCAGCTACCTCGAGGGCGCGGGAGTCTGGTGGCTGCGGTTGATGGGGCGGCTCAAACCCGGCGCCACCCTCGCCCAGGCGGAAACAAGTCTCGCTGGTCCATTTCAGCAGTCAGTGCTCGAACACCGCGCGCTGCGAAAGACCGACACCGGAGCTGCGCTGCGCATGCTTGAGCCGCAGGATCTGCCGAAGCTCGGTGTCGAATCGGGGAGCCAGGGCGAGATGAATTCGCGACGCTGGTTCGCTCCGGCGTTGCGTTTGTTAGCCGGAGTGGTTGGTATCGTGCTGCTGATCGCGTGTGCAAACGTCGCGAACTTGTTGCTGGTGCGGGCGTCATCACGAAAGAAGGAGATTGCAGTGCGACTTGCGGTGGGCGCGAGTCGCTGGCGCCTGGTCCGACAGTTGTTGACTGAAAGCGTTTTACTCGCTGCGGTGGGTGGAGCGCTCGGAGTGCTCTTCGCGTTCTGGATCAAAGACGGTCTTTTGCTAGTGACTGAGTGGGGCGGGCGCGAGATGAGTGCACTCAGACCGAGCCTCGATCTGCGTGTGCTTGGTTTCACACTCGGTCTCTCATTTCTCACCGGAATCATCTTCGGGATCCTGCCCGCGCTGCGCGCGACTAATTTTGATTTGACGCCCGCGCTCAAAGACTCGGGGCGCAACTCGAGTGGAGTGGGCCGTTCCTGGCTGAGCAAATCGCTGGTCGTGGTCCAGGTATCGCTGTCGGTGTTGCTCCTGATCGGTGCGGGACTGCTGATTCGCACGCTCAGAAATCTGCAACACGTGGAGATGGGATTCAACACGAACAACCTGCTGCTCTTCCGCGTGGAGCCGAGCATGCTCGGGTACGAGAACGAGAAGCTCGCCGATCTGTATCAGCGAGCCTTCAATCGTCTTGAAGCGGTACCCGGTGTGCAGTCAGTTACTTTTTCACGCAGCCCGTTGCTGGCTCAGAGCTCCTGGACCAGCTCGGTCTATGTGCCGGGGGAGATGGGAGCGAACGGTCAGCCGCGTGAGAACGACGTGAAGATGCATTCTGTCCGTGAGAACTTTTTCAACACGATGGAGATCCCGCTGCTCCTCGGCCGTGGTCTGACTGAACATGACGATGCGCACTCTCCGCGCGTGGCCGTCGTCAACCAGGCCTTTGTAAAAGCTCACTTTCCGAATGAGAACCCACTCGGAAAACGATTCGGATTTGAAGCAGCGAAAGCGAACGACATCGAGATAGTCGGGGTTGCACGTGACGCGAAGTACACCAGCCAGCGCGACGAGGTCCAGCCCACCGTCTATCAATCGTGGCGACAGGTGCTGAAACGGATGACTCTTGCCACCTTCGAAGTGCGAACCGCGGGCGACCCCTCTGCGTCTATCGCAGGCATTCGACAGGCGATGCGCGAGGTCGATAGCAACCTGCCGCTCAGCAACATTCGCACGCAGGTGCAACAGGCTGACGAAACGCTCGTGATGGAGCGGATGTTTGCGAAGTTGCTGACGCTCTTCGGAGTGATTGCGCAACTGCTCGCGGCGATCGGTTTGTATGGCGTGATGGCTTACTCAGTGTCGCAACGGATACACGAGATTGGGATTCGCATGGCGCTCGGTGCTGATCGACGCAGCGTGCTGATGATGGTGGTGCGACAGGGAATGATATTGACAGTTGCCGGTATCGCGACCGGGCTGGCGGCGGCTTATGTGTTGACGAAGTATATGGAGAGTTTGACGAGCATGCTGTTTGGGGTTAATGCGCGCGACCCGTGGACGTTTGCGGCGATTGGGATCTTGTTGGCGGTGGTGGCGTTGATTGCGTGTTTGGTGCCGGCGAGACGGGCTACGAAGGTGGATCCGCTCAGGGCGCTCCGTTACGAGTGAAGTCCCGGCGCGACGCGCAACGAGGATCGATCTATTGAGAGCGTTGCGTTATGAATAACCGGACGCCTCCTTGGAGTGCGGCGGCCTGGCGCCGCTTTGTTACCGCGCGGAGCGCGGCTCTTAATCGGCGCGCTCCGCGCGCGACTAAAGCGGCGCCAGGCCGCCGCACTCCAAGGAGGGGCGTGAATTCAAATGAGTAACTTATTACAGGACCTCCGCTATGGCGCGCGAATTCTGTTGAAGCAGCCGGGCTTCACGCTAGTTGCGGTGATCACGCTGGCCCTCGGTATCGGCGCGAACACCGCGATCTTCAGCCTCGTCAACAGCATCCTGCTGCGGCCGCTGCCGTTCCGCGAGCCTGATCGCCTCGTGCGGATGCTTCAGGCGAGCCCGATGCTCGGACTGCCGTCGTGGGGTGTTTCGCAGGCTGACTTTGCCGCGTACCGCGAACAGAACCGCTCGTTCGAATCAATCGCGATTTACAACACGAGCGCCACGAATCTCACGGGCGCAGGCGAGCCGGAACGTTTGCCGATCGTGGTTGCCACCGCCGACTTCTTCAAAGTCTTTGGCGTGAACCCGCAACTCGGCCGCACCTTTGCCGAAGGTGAAGACGCACCCGGCAAGAACCAGGTCTGCGTGATCAGTCATGCATTCTGGCAGCGACGCTTCGGTGGCGATCCGAACGTCGTCGGCAAGATGCTGAGCTTGAACAACACGCCGACACAAATCATCGGCGTCATGCCTGCCGAGTTTAAGTTTCCGCGCTACGAGACCGACCTCTGGACGCCGCTCGCACACGATCCGAAACGAACCAATCCTTACTTCTTCGCTGTCATCGGTCGTTTGAAACCGGGCGTAGACGTGGCCCAGGCACAGGCTGACACGACCGGGGTGCTCCAGAATTTCGGCTGGCAACATCCCAACCTCAGTGAAACAGTCGGCCTGCGCCAGGGTAATGGTCCAAGGACGATTGTCAAACCGATGCGTGAAGCGATGCTGGGCCGGACCGAGAAGCCGCTGCTCGTATTGCTCGTTGCGGTTGCACTCGTGCTCCTGATTGCATGTGCCAACGTCGCGAACCTTCTCTTCGCCCGTGCGACTTCACGTACGCGCGAGATCGCTGTGCGCGTGTCGTTGGGCGCGTCGCCCGCGCGAGTTGCGCGACAACTGCTCACTGAAAGCGTGCTGCTCTCGTTCATTGGCGCTGTCGTTGGTGTTGGTCTGGCGAGTCTTGGCATTCGCATGCTCGACAAACTGCCCATCAGCGGCATCGTGCGCATGGAAGAAGTGAGCTTGAACGGCACTGTGCTCGCCTTCACGGCGGCCTTGACTGTGTTCACGGGTTTGCTGTTTGGCTTCATGCCCGCGTTGCGCGCGTACGCGATGGGCATTGCGGGCGGCATTCGTGAAGGCGCGCGCGGCACGATTTCACATCGTCGACTGAACAGCGCGCTCGTCGCGGTACAGTTTGCACTCTCACTCGTGCTCCTGATCGGCGCAGGCCTGTTGCTGAAGAGTTTCCAGCGACTAGAGTCAGTCGATCTCGGCTTCAATCCCGAAAACACGCTCACGATGGTCGCGACTCTGCCGCAGTCGAAGTACGACAACGAAGAGAAGACGTTGCAGTTTTACAGCACGGCGATCGAGAGCCTGCGCAACTCGCCCGGTATCAAGTCAGTTGGTCTGACTGACAACCTGCCTTTCGCCGATGGTGGCAATGTCGACGGGGTGATTATCGAAGGACAGGAGCCGGCCCAGGGAGCGAACGTCTCGCAAACCGAGCAAGCTGAGCTTCAAAGCGTCACGCCGGGAACGTTTACCGCGCTCGGCATACCGCTCTTGCAGGGACGTGATTTCCACACTGGGGATCACAGCAAATCAACCCTCGTTGCAATTGTTGATGAACCGTTTGTGCGTCGTTACTGGCCTGCTGGCGATGCGATCGGCAAGCGCCTGCAGATCACGGGTGATCGCCAGTGGCTCACTGTTATTGGTGTCGTCGCGGGGGTGAAGCACCTGAACCTGATGGAAGAGAAGCGACCGCACATCTACTTCGCGATGGCTCAGTATCCATCGCCGCGCGCCTCGTTTGTCGTGCGTACTGATGGACCACCGTTGAATGTGGTTTCGAACTTCAGGGCCGCGATCAGGCAAGTCGATCCCGACCTGCCGTTGTATCTCGTGCGGCCGATGACTGACATCATTGGACAAACACTCAGCACACAACGTCTGACCAACTTGCTGCTGACCGCGTTCGCGATCATTGCTTTGACGCTTGCAGCAGTCGGTATCTACAGCACGATGTCGGTTTACGTCGGCAGTCGCACGAAAGAGTTTGGGATCAGGCTCGCGCTCGGCGCACAGCCCGGTGCGTTGCGACGTGCAGTGATGCGACAGGGACTCTGGCTCACAGGCGCGGGCGTCGTGGTTGGTGTCGCAGGCGCGCTCGCGCTCACGCGGATGATCAAGAGTCTGCTGTTTGAAGTCAGTGCGACTGATCCGTTCGTGTTTACGGCGATACCGGTGTTGCTCGTCTTCGTGTCGTTGCTTGCGTGTTACACGCCTGCGCGGCGGGCAACGAAAGTGGATCCATTGGAAGCGCTACGCGATGAATAAGCACCTTGGAGTGCGGCGGCCTGGCGCCGCTTTGTTACCGCGCGGAGCGCGGCTCAAGTGGCGCGCTCCGCGCGCGGGTAAAGCGGCGCCAGGCCGCCGCACTCCAAGGAGTACCTATGTTTGGAGTACTTAGGCAAAATATGAGCTTCGCGATTCGCACGCTGTTCAAGAACAAAGGCTTCACGATCACGGCGGTGCTAACGCTGGCGCTCGGTATCGGCGCGACCACGGCGATCTTCAGCGTGGTCTATGCGGTGTTTGAGCCGATGCCTTATCCGAAACCGGATCAGCTCGTGATGGTATGGGCCAAAACGCCGGGCGGAAGAAGCTCTGTCCCCGCCGGCGACTTTCTCGAATGGCGACGACGAAGCACTTCGTTTCAGGATCTGAACACCTGGACCGGCGCCTCATTCAACGTCGCCACTGAAGATCGGCCCGAACAGATTTCCGGCGCGCGTTGTACTCCCGGGTTCTTCGCGATGCGCGGATTGCCGATGTTTCTGGGGCGCAACTTCCTGCCCGAAGAAGGCGAGGCAGGGCGAGAGCACGTTGTGATTATGAGTCATAACGTGTGGAGCAAACACTTCAACTCCAATCGCGACCTCATCGGTAAAGCCATTCGCATGAACGGCGAAAACTACACCGTCGTCGGTGTTCTTCCGCCGGGCCTGCACGATCGATTCAGCTCGCAAGTGTGGGTGCCGCTGACTCTCAGACCTGACCAGATAACTCACGACACGAACTTCATGCCCGTGATGGCGCGCTTGAAAGACGGTGTCACGATCGATCAGGCGCAGGCAGAGATGAACGGCATCGCCGCGCAACTTCAGAGCGAGTCTCCGAAAACAAATGCGAATCGCGGCGTGAGCGTCGAGCCGTTGCACCTCAACTTCGTTACTGACTCGACGCGACGCAATCTCTGGCTGCTGCTGGGCGCGGTCGGGTTCCTGCTCTTGATTGGTTGCGTGAACGTGGCAAACCTGCTGCTGGCGCGTGGCGCCTCTCGTCAAAAAGAGATTGCGCTAAGGGCGGCACTGGGCGCGTCGAGACGACGGTTGTTCGCTCAATTATTAACAGAGAGCCTCGTGCTGGCGGCTCTTGGCGGCGCGCTCGGCATTTTTCTCGCACGCACGATCATCGATGCGATCACACTCGTGATGCCGCCGGTCGGCACGATGATTCCTTCTGAAGCAGAGATCAGAATCAGTGTCCCGGTGCTGCTGTTTACGATCGCGGTAACGACAGTTGCCGGACTGTTGTTTGGAGCTGCGCCTGCCTGGCAAGCCACGCGACTCGATCTGAATGAGATTCTCCAACTCGGAGGCCGGACTGGCGGTCGTGGACTCAAGCGCAACGCTTTTCGTGTGCTCATAGTCGCGGAGTTTTCTCTGGCGCTCACGTTGCTGGCGACCGGTGGTCTCGCGCTCAGAGGTTTCTGGAACCTCAACCGCATCGATCTCGGCATTCAAACTGACAACGTGCTGACGTTTCGTCTACCGGTACCCGACAGACGCCTCGATGGACCAGATCAAATCAGATCGTATTACGGACAGATGCTGGAACGGATCCAGACTCTGCCGGGAGTTACGAAAGCTGCTTTGACGACTGGTGTTCCCGGTCGTGGCGCGGGGAATGGCACACGGTTCACGATTGTGGGCCAACCCGTCAATCCTGAAGCACGACTCGGCACATCGGTGCGCATGGTCACGCCTGAATACGTCGACACGCTTGGAATTCGGATGGTGAGTGGTCGCAACATCAGCGAACACGACACCGCCAACAGTGTGCGTGTTGCGACCGTCAATGAACACTTTGTGAAGCAGTACCTGGCGGGTGTCGATCCGCTGACGCAGAGAATTTCCTTTGCCGAATTTGTTCCCGGTGCGCTGCGAGGGAAGCCGCTCGAATGGCAGATCATCGGCGTGTATCACAACCTGCGCGGGGCTGGATTTCGTGAAGACTTCCCCGAGATCAACATCCCGTTTGCGCAGAGTCCGTGGCCGCAAGCTTCTGTCGCGATCAAGACGAGCGGCGATCCGAAGGCTGTTATCAAGAGTGTCGCGGCCGCAGTTAGTTCAGTCGATCCTGATATGCCGCTCGCGGGCGTGCAGACGATCGATGAGATCGTGAGCGAGTCGCTGGCGATCGATCGTTTCAGCGTCGTGTTGTTTGCGAGCTTTGGAGCGCTCGGGCTGATCCTTGCGGCGGTGGGTATTTACGGCGTGATGGCGTTTGCTGTTGCGCAACGCACGCACGAGTTTGGCGTGCGCATGGCGCTCGGCGCGCAGCGCTCGCGTGTGATCAGTATGGTCCTGAAGGAAGGGACACTGCTGGCGATTGCAGGAACGCTGATCGGGCTCGGTGGTGGTTATCTCGTGGGCCGTGCGATGCAATCGACTTTGTACGGCGTCGATGCATTTGACGTGCGTGCGTTCCTCGCTGTTTCGGCGTTGTTGCTGGCCGCAGCGCTGCTGGCGTGCTGGTTCCCGGCCTGGCGCGCCAGCCGCGTCGAACCATTGGAAGCGTTGAGGTATGAATAGGTCTAATAGGACCTATAGGACTTATATGCACTCACTACTACAAGACCTCCGTTATGGCTTGCGGATGTTGCTGAAGCAGAAAGGGCTCACATCCATTGCCATCTTTTCGCTCGCACTCGGTATCGGTCTAAACACGGCGATCTTCAGTATCGTCAACGCGGTCCTCATTCGTCCTCTTCCAGTTGTGAAGCAACAGAACCGCCTGGTCTGGCTGCGCGCGCCAATCTCGTATCCCGACTACCTCGATTATCGAAACCAGGCAAATAGTTTCGCAGGAATGGCGGCGATCACCGGCACGCAGGACTTCAGCGTTACCGTGGGAAGTGAACCGCAGCTCGTCAAGGGCGAATACGTCACTGAAAATTATTTCGACCTGCTTGGTGTTCCCGCTTTGATGGGCCGCGTTTTTGTCGAGGAAGATGAGAAGGCGCAGGCGCCCGTCGTCATACTCAGCGACCATCTATGGCGAACACGCTTCGCCTCAGACGCAAACATCGTCGGCCGGCAGATCTCTCTAAACGGATTCGGCTTCACTATCGTCGGTGTAATGCCGAAGAACTTTATCGGTACTGAAGTCGGGCTCAATCGCGAATTGTGGCTGCCGCTTTCAATGCACCGGCTGCTAAATCCGCCTGCGGCCGCACGCGTCGCGGATCCCGGATCGAATCGATTCCAGAACCGGGATAGCCATTGGCTCGCCGTGTTTGCCCTCCTCAAACCTGACGTTACGCGCGAGAGTGCCGGAAGTGAGTTAACAGAAATTGCGCGACGTGTTGCTGAGAACTATCACGGTAAAGTTGATGCGGAGACACTCAGGAGTGTGCAACTGCTGCGGATGAGCGGTGGCATGGATCCGCGAGATCAGGAAGAGGTGTTGCCCGTTGCCGGAATCGCGATGGGAGTTGTTGCGCTCGTGCTGCTGATCGCGTGTGCGAATATCGCAAGCCTGCTGCTGGCGCGCGCGGCAATTCGCAGACGCGAAACTGCGATCCGGCAAGCACTCGGTGCGAGTCGCCGTCGACTCATTCGCCAGTGGCTGACGGAGAGCGTGTTGCTTGGCATTGCGGGTGGTGCTGTCGGTTTGATACTTGCGGTGTGGGCCAATCAGCTCCTTGTCTCACGTCTCCAGTCGACACCGCTGGCAGCGCTCGAGTTCGGTTTAGATTATCGCGTACTCGCATTCACTCTCGTCGTCTCAATTGCGACCGGCATTGTCTTTGGACTCGCACCGGCGCTTCAGGCCTCGCGGCTGAACATCGTCATGGCGCTGAAAAGCGACGCCTTAAAAGTTGCCGGGGCTCATCGCTCGTACCTGCGCAATGCCTTCGTCACGGTCCAGCTAATATTGTCCGTCGTGCTGCTGGTGGGATCCGGACTCTTCATCAGGGCATTGCAGCGGGCCAGCTCGATCGATCCGGGCTTCACCGTCGAACGCGCGTTGATGGTGCCGGTCAATCTCGGGTTATTGCAATACGAGAAGACGGAAGGCCAAACTTTTTATCGCGATCTGCTGGCGAGAATTCAATCACAGCCCGGCATCGAGCAGGCCACGCTCGTGCGGTTCCCGCAAATGGGCAGTTCCTTCGCGCAGTTTCAGGTTTTCACGGAAGGGAGTGAGCCCGCGGGGGAAGGTATGAGCACCGGATTCAACGTGGTTGGCCCAAACTATTTTAGAACGATGGGAACCACTTTGCTGCGCGGCCGTGAATTTACGGAAGCCGATCGCGAAGGCGCGCCGGGCACGGTGGTAATCAACGAGACACTTGCGACCAGACTCTGGGCGAATGAAGACGCACTCGGCAAACGCGTTAGTATTACTGGTCCCACCGGGCCGTTCCTGGAAGTAGTCGGTGTCGCGCGCGACAGCAAGTACCGGACACTGGGTGAAGTTGCACACCCGTACGTCTACCTGCCGCTTCAGCAATCCTACGATCCGAAGATGACTCTCGTCGTACGTACGACAGGCGAGCCGAAGTATGTCATGCCAATCGTGCGCGAACAGATCCGCGCGCTGAATGCGAATCTTCCGATCGCAGACGTGCAGACATTGCGTGAACAGTTAGAGCTCACGCTGCTTCCGTCGCGAATCGCTGCCTGGAC
>Ga0081539_10004631_pt1 | contig 14977 bp, 16 predicted proteins | sample TabmetS4T2R2_FD_71023 | JGI IMG/M metagenome (GOLD analysis project Ga0081539, IMG submission 71023) | Tabebuia heterophylla rhizosphere microbial communities from the University of Puerto Rico - S4T2R2 | ecosystem: Host-associated > Plants > Roots > Rhizosphere ...
CTTCATCAGATAGGGCGTGACGGCGAGGCCATTGAGCTCGACGCGCTCGTGCAGCGCCAACTCGCGCACCTCCAGCGCAAACCGCCGTTCGACCTTGGTCGACCCCGCGAACATCGCCTCCATGATGATATCGAGCCGGTCGCGAAAGCCGGGCGGTCCGGCCAACGTGAGCGGCGCGGTGCGCCGGCTGACCAGCTGGGCATCGAGCAGGAAGAAGGGGAGGCCGGCGAAATGGTCGCCGTGCAGATGGCTGACGAGCACCGTCGAGACGGCGTTGGGATCGACCTGCCACTTGCGGATCGCCACCATCGAGGAGGCGCCGCAATCGACCAGCACGTTGCCGTGGGCGGAGCGCTCCAGGTGAAAGCAGGTGTTGAACCGGCCGCCGCTGCCGAAGGCATCGCCGGAGCCGAGGAATTGCAGGCGCATCGCGCTTAGGGCGCCTGCTCCAGGCTCGATACTTCGTTGGTCAGCGTCGTGCGCCGCATGTCGCGCACCACGGTGTGGTCGTAGCGCCGGGCGCGGTGCATGGTCACCCGGTTGTCCCACATCACGAGGTCATGCAGGCGCCAGACATGGGCGTAGACGAACTTGCGCTGCGTGGCGTGCTCGTTGAGATCGCGCAGGAAGGCGCGTGCCTCGGGCACCGGCCAGCCTTCGATGCCGCCGGCGTGGCTGGCGAGATAGAGCGACAGCCGTCCGGTCCTGGGATGGCGGCGCACCAGGCGCTGGCGCACCGGTGCCCACTTCACGCGTTCCTCGTCGGTGAAGTCGGTGAAGCCCAGGACGCCGCGGGAAAAGATCTGGCTGTGCAGGCAGATCAGGTCGTGCACCTCGCGCTTGCTCGCCTCGTCGAGCGCGTCGTAGGCCGCGCGCATGTCGGCGAACTCGGTGTTGCCGCCGGTCGACGGGATGTTGCGCGCTGACAGGAGCGAATACTTGGCCGGCACTTCCTTGAACGAGCTGTCGGAGTGCCAGAGCTGGTTGCCGAGGCTGAACAGGCGGCGGCGATCGTCGCGGGCCAGGATCTTGTTGTTCTTGTCGAGGTTGGAGATGTCGTTCAGGTCCATGCTCATGCGCCGGTCCTGAGGGGCGGCGATGTCGCCGGTGGCCTGCTCGAGCGGCCCCAGGCTGCGGCTGAAGACGAGCTGCTGGTCGTCGGTGATGTCCTGGTCGTGGAACACCAGCACGCCGAACTCGTCCATGCCGGCATGGACGGCCGCGACTTCGTCCTTGGTGAGGGGCTTGCGCAGGTCGAGGCCGGAGACTTCGCCGGCGAAGAAGGCGCGGTTCAGGGGATCGATGGCTTTGATGCTGACGGTCATGGCACAGGAGCCTAGCGCGAAGCCCCGCCGACGGCGAGGCATCGGACATTATAACACTGCATGGCAGGTGGGAAAAACCGCCTTGACGGTCGGGCCGCCAGGAACATACACTTGAACAGTTGTTCAAATGTCCAAAGCCAAGAAGACCCTGCTGTCCGACGACCATGCCACGGCGCTGGCCGACCTGTTCCGCCTGCTGGGCGACCCGACGCGGCTCAGGATCGTGGTTTCGTGTCTGCGCACGCCGCTTGCGGTTTCCGACATCGCCGAGCGGCTCGACCTTTCGGTGTCACTGGTTAGCCACCACCTGCGTCTGTTGAAAGGCGCACGCTTGGTGCGGGCCGATCGGCAGGGCAAGCAGGTCTACTACGAAGCCGACGACGCCCACGTGCGGCGCATGGTCGAGGACATGGTCAGTCACGTTGCCGAACATTGATGAGAGCGGAGCATCGAGATGAGCGCACATTGCTGCGGCCACGATGACAGCCATGGAACGGCTTCGCCCGTCTACCGCCGCGTCCTGTGGCTCGCGCTCGCGGTCAATCTCGCCATGTTCGCGGTCGAGATCGGCGCCGGCCTCGCCGCGCAGTCGGCCTCGTTGCTGGCCGATTCGCTCGACTTCCTGGGCGACGCGGCCAACTACGGCATCGCCCTGTTCGTGCTCGGCATGGCGCTGCAGTGGCGCGCCCGCGCCGCGCTCATCAAGGCGGCGAGCATGGGCCTGTTCGGCCTCTGGGTCGCCGGCACCACCATCCAGCATGCGCTCGCCGGCACGGTCCCCGAGGCGCCGGTGATGGGCGTGGTCGGCGCTCTGGCGCTGGCCGCCAACCTCGGCGTGGCGGCGCTGCTCTATCGCTGGCGCGACGGCGACAGCAACATGCGCTCGGTGTGGATCTGCACGCGCAACGACGCGATCGGCAATCTCGCGGTCCTGCTGGCGGCGGCGGGCGTGTTCGGCTCAGGCGCCGGCTGGCCAGACTACATCGTGGCCGCGATCATGTCGGGCCTGGCGCTGGTTGGCGCCGTCCAGGTGACGCGCCAGGCGCTCGGCGAGCTGGCGCAGACGCGCAGCGCGGCGCCGGCGGAGTAGGGCTGGGGGCGCGCCACTCCAGTGGCGCGATCTTCTCCGGCCTCGACAATGACGCGCGACTGGAGTCGCGCGCCCCCAGCTAGGCCGTCGGCAGCTTGTAGCCCTCGAACTGCTTGCGCAGCGCGGTCTTCAGGATCTTGCCGGTGGCGCCGTGCGGGATGGCGTCGATGAATTGCACGTCGTCGGGCATCCACCACTTGGCGACCTTGCCTTCCAGGAACTTCAGGATGTCGGCCTTGGTGACGTCGGCATCGGGCCGCTTGACCACGACCATCAATGGCCGCTCGTCCCACTTGGGATGGGCCACGCCGATCACCGCGGCCTCGGCCACGCCCGGGCAGCCCATGGCGGCATTCTCGAGATCGATCGAGCTGATCCATTCGCCGCCCGACTTGATCACGTCCTTCGAGCGGTCGGTGATCACCACCGAACCGTCGGCCTCGATCTTGCAGACGTCGCCGGTCATGAACCAGTCGTCGTCGAGGAACTGGCCCTTGCCGTCGCCCTTCAAGTAACCCTTGACGATCCACGGGCCGCGCACCACGAGGTTGCCCGACACGCTGCCGTCCTGCGGCAGGTCGTTGCCGGCATCGTCGATGATCTTCATCTCGCAGCCGAACACCGGCCGGCCGGCCTTGGCTGTGATGGCGAAGCGCTCGGCGTCGGGCAGCTGGCGCTCGCCCTTGTTGAACCGGGTCACCGTGCCGAGCGGGCTCATCTCGGTCATGCCCCAGCCCTGGATGACTTCCACGCCGTGGTCCTTCCAGAACCGCTCGATCATGGCGAGCGGCACGGCCGAGCCGCCGATCAGGGTGCGCTTGACCGACGACATCTTGACCTTGTTCTGGGCGCAATAGTCGAGGAGGGCGAGCCACACCGTCGGCACGCCGGCGCTGATCGTGACCTGCTCCTTGTCCAGAAGCTCGTAGATGCTGGCGCCGTCGAGCTTGGGTCCGGGGAACACCAGCTTGGCGCCGCACATCGGCGCGGCGTAGACCAGGCCCCAGGCATTGGCGTGGAACATCGGCACCACCGGCAGCAGCGTGCTGTCGGGATTCATCGGGATCGCCGAGCCGTTCGAGGCCATGATCGAATGGATCATCGTCGAGCGGTGCGAATAGAGCACGCCCTTCGGGTTTCCCGTCGTGCCCGAGGTGTAGCAGAGCGAGGAAGCCGTCTTCTCGTCGAAGTCGGGCCAGGTGAGCGTGCCCGGTTGCTTGGCTAAAAGCTCCTCGTAGCACAGCAGGTTGGGAATCTTGGACGAGGCCGGCATGTGGGCGCGGTCGGTCATGACCACGACGTGCTTCACGGTCTTGAGGTGGGGGTACACGCCCTCGACGATCGGCAGGAGGTTGAGGTCGACGAAGATCGCCTTGTCCTCGGCGTGGTTGGCGATGTAGGCGACGTGCTCGGGCGCCAGCCGCGGGTTGATCGTATGCAGCACGGCGCCGATGCCCGAGATGCCGAAATAGAGCTCGAAGTGGCGATGGGTGTTCCAGGCGATGGTGCCGACCCGGTCGCCGAGCTTGATGTCCAGCGCCTGCAGGGCCTCGGCGAGCTGCTTGGAACGCTTCAGGGCGTCCTTGTAGCCGTAGCGATGGATCGGTCCCTCGACCGTGCGGGTCACGATCTCGACGTCGGGGTAATATCTCCCGGCAAAGTCGATGATCTGCGAAATCTGCAGCGGACGGTCTTGCATCAGGCCGAGCATGGCGTTTCCTCTGTTACCCTTGCCGCCCGGAATGAAGGCTTTTGGCGATTGGGACGGCTTCCCCGCCCGGTTCTAGACCGAGTCGCGGTCGGCCGGGAAGCGGTCCGGAGGCGTCATTCCGCCGCCTAGAGCACTTTCCGGTCGGCTGGAATCAGCCGACTGGAAAGTGCCCTTTTGTGACAAAGAACCCCGGGGCGCGCATTCCCGATCTAGGGAACCGCGAGCGGTTCCCTAGATCGGGAATCGCTCTGCCGGTTGGCATCCGCCAGCAGGTCATACGTCCGTTTCTGGTATTGGATCATGTAATCCGTGTACCAGGTCGTCGGGTATTTGGGCGGCCGGTCCGGCCCCACGGTGGTCGGCACCGAGGCGACCGGCCAGTCGATGTGGCTGTCGCAGAAGAAGGCGAGCGCATAGCGCTCGCCGCCGCTCCGGTTCACCGCCCGGTGCGGCGTCGCCAGGAAGAAATCGTTGGTCCAGCGCTGCAGCATCTGGCCGCCGTTCACGACAAAGGCCCCGGGCACGACCGGAGCGTCGATCCACGTGCCGGCCTGGGTGCGGATCGAGAGGCCGGGCACGTCGTTGGGGGCGAGCAGGGTCAAAAAGCTGGTGTCGGTGTGCGGCGCGATGCCGAACTCGTCGTCGGCCAGGGCCTCCTGGGGCGGGTAGTGCGTCATGCGCAGCTTGTACTGGAACTCGCGGAACGGATCGTCGAAGTACGCCGCCGGCAGTTCCAGGGCGACGGCGTAAAGCCGCACCAGCTTCGCCACCAGCTGCTCCAGCGCCTCGCAATAGCCGACGACGGCCTCGCGGAAGCCAGGCAGGTCCCTGGGCCAGCGATTGGCGCTGCGGAAGCGGCGGTCGGCCAGGACCTCGGGATGATCGTCGGCCAAGTCGCGCGCCATGAAGAAGGCTTCGTTGAGATTGGCCTTGGTGACAGTCTGCACCGTCGAGGTGCGCAAGGTGTCGCCGCGCATCGGCAGGTAGCCGACATTGTGCTTGTCGACCCTGACCTCCATCTTCCTGTCGAGCGGCTGGCCATGGAACCGCGCGGCTTCGCGGAAGGCGCCGCGGATCAGCGCCTCCGGCACCCCGTGGTTGACGATGAAGTAAAAGCCGATCTCGGTCAGCGCAAAGCGCAGCTCGCGGGCCGTGCGTTCGAGTGCCCCGGGTTCCCCTGCCAGGTAGGGACCCAGGTCGACGATGGGAATGGTTCTGGTGTCGCTCACTCGGCCGCTTGCCGGTTGGCGTCGTTGAGGACGTCGTAGTTCCGCTTCTGGTACCAGATCATGTAGTCGCTGTAGTACGTCGTCGGGTACTTCGGTGGCTTGTCCGGTCCCACCGTGGTCGGCACGGCGGCGACGGGCCAGTCGATGTTGCTGTCGCAGAAGAAGGGGATGGCGTAACGCTCGCCGCCGCTCCTGTTCACCGCGCGGTGCGGCGTCGCCAGGAAGAGGTCGTTGGTCCAGCGCTGCAGCATCTGGCCGCCGTTCACGACATAGGCGTCGGGAATCGCCGGCGCATCGATCCACTTGCCGCTCTGCGTGCGGATCGAGAGGCCCGGTACGTCGTTGGGTGCGAGCAATGTCAAAAAGCTGGTGTCGGTGTGCGGGGCGAGGCCGAACTCGTCCTCGATGGGGCCGTCCTGGTGCGGATAGTGCGTCATGCGCAGCGAATACTGGCAGTCGCGGAACGGCCCGTCGAAATACTCGGCAGGCAGGTCGAGCGCCCGGGCGTACAGCCGCACCATCCTGAGCACTAGCGCTTCCAGGGTGTCGCAGTAGTCGACCACGGTCTCGCGGAAGCCGGGCAAGCCCTCGGGCCAGCGGTTGCGGCCGCGGAAGCGGCGGTTGGCTAAAACGTCGGGATGGTCGGCCGCCATCTCGCGCTTCACGAAGAAGGCTTCGTTGAGGTTGGGCTTGGTGCCCGCCTGCACTGTCGAGGTGCGCAGGGTATTGCCACGCATCGGCATGTAGCCGGTGCTGTGCAGGTCGATCTTGAGCTCGAGCTTCTTCTCGACCGGCAGCTCGTGGAAGCGCTTCACCTCGGCGAAGGTGCGCTGGATCTTTTCCCGTGGCACGCCGTGATTGACGATGAAATAGAAACCGATCTCCGTCAGCGCGAAATGCAGCTCCTTGGCCGTGCGGTCCAGCGCTCCCGGCTCACCCGCGAGGAAGGGTCCAAGGTCGATGACGGGAATGGTCTCGGTGGCCATGGTTACTCCTGTAAACATTGACGATAATGCTGCGTCGGCGGGACGGTCCAGTGCGTAGCGGAGGAGGCAGGCATGATCCTCGGGTATCTGGCGTTGGTTGCGGCAGCGTTGTTCGCCAGTGCCGCTTTCTACGTGAATTTCGCCGAGCAGCCGGCGCGGCTTGCCACGGATGATCGCGCCGCCCTGCTGCAATGGCAGCGCTCCTACGAGCGCGCGGCCCTGATGCAGGCCAGCCTGGCGATGGCCGGCTTCTTCCTCGGCGTGGCCGCCTGGTGGTGGCACGGGCGGAACGCGACCTGGCTGGTCGGGGCTCTTGTCATCCTGGCGCCGTGGCCCTGGACGCTGCTGGTCATCAAGCCGGTCAACGACCGGCTGAAGGCCACGACCCCGCAGAGCGCCGGTGCCGAGAGCCGGGCCCTGATCGAGCGCTGGGGGCGCCTGCATGCCGGCCGTACGGCGCTCGGCGTGGTGGCGATGGCTGTCTTTTTCTGGGCGGTGGTCGCCGCCCGCTAGGCCGTGGCGGCGGCTTGCTATTTCGCCTAGGCTTTGCCGGCCGTCTAATGGGGGCAAGCGCATGAAAAGGTCCAGATTTGGTATCGCGGCCATGATCGGCGGTTTCGTCGGCGAATGGGCGTGCTCGGCCGCGGCCCAGTCGGCCTACGCCGCCGACAGCGCCTTCCTGAAGGTTCTGACCGAGCGCGTGGACTTCACCGTCCACCAGATCCCCGACCTTGGCCGTCATCTGCTGCAGCTGCCCGATATCATCGACGGCAGCATGGCCCTGCTGCTGCTGGGCGTCGTGGTCGCGGGTCTGGCGGCCGAGGCCATCGTGCGCCTGGCGCTGAACCGTGTCCGGGTCCGCACCATCGACCGCCTCGTCGGCCACTCGCCTCTGGGGGCCTTTGGCGCGGCCCTGCTGCTCGACATCATTGCCCTGGTGGCGCTGTTCATCGCCGGCCGGGTCGTGCTGGCTCGGCTCGGCGACGCCCAGAGCATCGGCCACCTGCTTGGCCAGCAGGTCTTCCAGGCGCTGTTCTACTGGCGCGCGTTCAATCTGCTGTTCCGCGCCTTCCTGCGGCCCGCCACACCGGAAGGCCGCATCGCTCCGGTCGACGATGCGACGGCGCGCGGCCTCCTGATCGCGCTCAACTGGGTGGTCGTGCTGCCGCTGATCGCCGCCCATCTCGGCCGCGCCCTGCTGAACACCGGCGCCACCAAGGACGTCGTGAGCGCCGCCATCATCCTCTACGCGCCGGTGATCGCGGCCTGCCTGCTGTGGGTGGTCTGGCACTGGCGCAGCGAGATGGCGGCCTGGCTGTCGGCGATGGTGTCCGAGCGCAAGGTCGGCCGGCAGCTCAAGCTCGACGCGGCGCGCCGCTGGTGGATGTTCGGTCTCGCCTTCTACGCCGCGATGGGCGTGGCGGCCATCTACGCCGCCCTGACCGAGAGCGGCACCGCCGCGCGCGGCCTGGCGACGATCGAAACGACGCTGCTGGTGCTGCTGCTGTTCGAGACTCTGATGCATCGCATCACCCGCCACATCGTCTCGGAGCTGCCGATGGCGGGCGACGTCGTCGCCGACTGCCTGCGCCTGATCGCCCGGCTCTACGCCGTCATCCTGATCGCCGACGCCCTGATGGTGAGGGTCCTGGGCGCCATGACCGCCGAGGAATGGGCCGTGCACGACCGCGGCGCCAAGGTCGCGGCGATCTCCCTGGTGGCGATCTACGCCTTCTGGCGGTTCCTGCGCTTCCGCATGGATTCGTACATCGCCGCCAACCCGCTGCCGTCGGCCGATGCCGCGGCCGATCCCGAGGACGAGGTCAAGGTCGCGGCCTCGCGGCTGCGCACCCTGATGCCGCTGCTGCGCGCCATGGCGGGGTCGGTGATCCTGGTGGTCGGCGGCCTGCTGGTGCTGTCGGAGCTCGGCGTCAACATCACGCCGCTGATCGCCGGCGCCTCGGTGTTCGGCCTGGCGGTGTCGTTCGGCAGCCAGTCGCTGGTGCGCGACGTCGTCTCCGGCATCTTCTTCCTCGCCGAGGATGCGTTCCGCATCGGCGAGTATGTCGACTGCAGCAAGGTCAAGGGCACGGTCGAGGGCTTCAGCGTGCGCTGCCTGAAGCTGCGTCATCAGAACGGCCAGCTCCATATCGTGCCGTTCGGCCAGGTCATGCACATCACCAACTTCAGCCGCGACTGGACGGTGGTGAAGTTCAACCTCGCCTTCGCGCCGGGCACCGACGTCGAGCTGCTGCGCAAGGCGGTGAAGAAGATCGGCACCGACATGATGGAGGAGCCGGCCTTCAAGCCGATTCTGATGCAGCCGCTCAAGATGCAGGGCGTGGTCGACATCAAGGACTCTTCGCTGATTGTGCGCTTCAAGTTCATGGCGCGGCCCAAGAACCCCAGCGCCATCCAGCGCATGGGCGTCCGCCGCATGTACGAGCAGCTGCCCAAGCTCGGCATCCAGTTCGCCACGCCGACCTACCCGTTCGCCATGCCCATGCCCAGCGCCGTGTCGACGACCGCCGTCGCGCCACCGGCGGCGCCTGCCGAGCCGGCCCCGGCTCCGGCTCCGGCTCCGGCAAAAGCCGCGGAGTAGGATTTCTTGCCGGACCGCGGGCCTCCAGGCCCGCTCAAGATCTTTCGGACCGCGAGCCTCCGGCTCGCTCATGATCATGAGCGACCCGGAGGCTCGCGGTCCGGAAGAGCATGATCATGAGCGGGCCTGGCGGCCCGCGGTCCGGCAAGACACTCGCTCGAGATATGCTCTAGAATGCGCCCCTATCCAAAAAGGGAGCCATCCATGGAGAAGCGCAAGCTCGGCCATTCGAGCCTCGAATTCGCCCCCATCGCCTTCGGCGGCAACGTGTTCGGCTGGACGGCCGACGAGGCGACCTCGCACAAGATCCTCGACGCCTTCGTCGATGCCGGCTTCTCCTTCGTCGACACCGCCGACGTCTATTCGCGCTGGAAGCCCGGCAACAAGGGCGGTGAATCGGAGACCGTGATCGGCAGCTGGCTGAAGAAGAACCCGGCCAAGCGCGACAAGGTGCTGATCGCCACCAAGTGCGGCATGGACATGCCCAATGTCGGCCAGGGCCTGTCGGCGGCGCACATCAAGCGCTCGGTCGAGGAGTCGCTGAAGCGCCTCAACACCGACCGCATCGACCTCTTCCAGTCGCACCGCGACGACAAGACCACGCCGCAGGAGGAGACGCTGTCGACCTACGGCGAGCTCGTCAAGGCGGGCAAGCTGCGCTTCATCGGCGCCTCCAACTTCGAGGCGCCGCGCCTTGCCGAGGCGGCCAAGATCGCCAAGGAGAAGGGCCTGCCGCGCTATGAGAGCCTGCAGCCGCATTACAATCTCATGGAGCGCGGCCTGTTCGAGGGCGCGCTCGAGGACGAGTGCCTGAAGGAGGGGATCGGCGTGATCCCGTACTATTCGCTGGCCAGCGGCTTCCTGAGCGGCAAGTACCGCTCGGAAGCCGACGCCGCCGACAAGGCGCGCGGCGCCGGCGTGAAGAAGTACATCAACGACAAGGGCTTCGCCGTCCTGAAGGCGCTCGACGCCGCGGCGAAGAAGCACAACGCCAACTCGACCCAGGTGGCGCTCGCCTGGCTGATGCAGCGCAAGGCCATCACCGCCCCGATCGTCAGCGCCACCAGCCTCGACCAGCTCAAGGACCTGATCGCCGCGCCCACGATCAAGCTCGACCCGGAGTCGGTCGCCGCCATCGACAAGGCGAGCGCGCCGTAGTTGTTGCAAAGGTGTGTCATCCCGAGCGAAGCGAGGGACCTTTAAGGCTGCAGTAAAGGTCCCTCGCTACGCTCGGGATGACATCCGTGCCGTCATCCGCCAGAATCACTGAATGCTCGTCTTCCGCCAGCTCTTCGACCCGACCTCCTCGACCTACACCTACCTGCTGGGCTGCTCGTCGACCCGCGAAGCCGTCCTGATCGACCCGGTATTCGAGCAGGTCCGCCGCGACGCGGCGTTGATCGGCGAGCTTGGGCTGAAACTGCTGTGGACGCTCGATACCCATGTCCACGCCGACCACGTGACCGGCGCCTGGCTCCTGAAGCAGAAGCTCGGCAGCGACATCGCCCTCTCGGCGGCGGCCGGCGCCTCGGGCGCCGACCGGATGCTGGCTGACGGCGATCGCGTCGAGTTCGGCCGCCGTTCGCTCGAAGTCCGCGCCACGCCCGGCCACACCAACGGCTGCGTCACCTATGTGCTTGATGACGAGAGCATGGCCTTCACCGGCGACTGCATCATGATCCGCGGCTCGGGCCGCACCGACTTCCAGCAGGGCGACCCGCGCGCCCTCTACCGCTCGGTGCGGTCGCGCATCTTCTCGCTGCCCGAGACCTGCCTGCTCTATCCGGCGCACGATTATCGCGGGCTCACCGCCACCAGCGTCGCCGAGGAGAAGAAGTTCAATCCGCGGCTCGGCGGCGAGGTCGGCGAGGGCGACTATGTCGGCTACATGAAGAACCTCGACCTGCCTCACCCGAAGAAGATCGACGAGGCGGTGCCGGCCAACCTGCGCTGCGGCCAACCGGGCAACGAGGCCGGCGCGCCGCCCGATCCCGTCTGGGCGCCGCTGCGCTTCACCTTCGGCGGCGTCTGGGAGGTCGAGCCGCACTGGCTGGAGGAGAACCTCGCCAAGGTGAACGTGCTCGATGTGCGTGAGCCCAACGAGTTCAGCGGGCCTCTGGGTCATATCCGCGGCGCCACCCTGGTGCCGCTCGGCGAGCTCGCGCAGCGCGCCAAGGAACTGCCCAACGACAAGCCGATCGTCGCGGTGTGCCGTGCCGGCAGCCGCTCGGCGCATGCCACGGCGATCCTGCAGAAAGCGGGCTTCGCCGACATCGCCAACCTGCCCGGCGGCATGCTGCGCTGGCGCGCCGAAGGCCGCGGCGTCGAAGGCGGTTCGTCTTAGCGGAGCGCGGACCTCCAAGTCCGCTCATGGTCATTGCCGGGAGCGCGCCACTCCAGTGGCGCATCTTTGTGGATCCATGAGCGCCACGGAGTGGCGCGCTCCCGGCAATGAGCCGAACCCAGGAGCTACGGCTGCGGCGCCGGCACTGGATAGCGGTTCTGCCGCAGCAGGTCTTCCATCCGCTTGATACCGTCGGCGTAACGACGGTTGTCGCAATCGAGGCCTGCCGCCTTGCGCGCCATGTCGGACCCGCTCGCTCCTTCACCCTTGCTGGCGGAGCGCTGGTCCCAGTAGGCAAGGAGTTGGGCGCAACGTGCGCGGGGCTCCATCTCGGGCTGCTGGCCGACAGCCACGAACGGCATCGCGATCGCCAGGATCATGAGAACGACGCCAACACGATACATCGGTTGCTCCTTCAGAATCCGTACAGCTTCGCCGGCGTGTCGACCAGGATCGTCTGCCGCGTCGCCTTGTCGGGCACCCAGTCCTCGAACCAGCGCAGGGTTTCTGGATAGGTCGTGACGCGGCTGAAGCCAGTGTCGGTATGCGGCCAGTCGCTGCCCCACATCAGGCGATCCGGGCCGAACGCGTCGAGCAACATCGGCGTGGCGGCGCGGGCGCGCTCGGGACCGACGCGGTAGGCGCCGCACATCACGACCCAGACGTTGCGGCTCGGCGCGCTCGCCAGCAGCACCTTGAAACCGGGATCGCGCGCCGGCCCCAGCGTGCGGTCGAACATGCCGTAGTGCGGGATCACCACCTTGTTCCCGCCGTCGAGCAGGACGGGCAGGATCTCGGGCAGACGCTTGCTCTCGACATAGAGGTGGATCGGCCAGTCGCGCTTCCTCGCCTCGGCCAGCATGTCCTTGTAGTACGACCATTGTGGCGTCGGCAGGCCGTAGATCGGAAAGCGCAGGCCGCACACGCCGATCCTTGCCAGGCTGTCCCAGTCGTCCGCCGTCACCGCGAGCGACGGCGATATCCAGGGCACGCCGCGAAAGCGGCTGGGCTCGGCGCGCAGCGCCTGGAACAGGTAGGAATTGTCGAAGCCCAGGAACGAGGGCTGCAGGATCACGGCGCGGCCGACGCCGTTCTTCTCGGCCAGCGCCAGCAGCGTCTCCCACGAGGCGTCATAGTCGGGCCGGTAGCGCGCATCGATCGCCATCGGCAGGCCGCGCACGAAGACATGGGTGTGGGCGTCGATCCAGGCCGGCTCGGCAGCGCGTGCCGCCGGCGCAGCGGCGAGCGCCGTGGCGCCAGCGACGAAGCTACGCCGTGAGACGAGACAGCCACCCATCAAGCCAACTACAGCATCATGTTCCTGTCCCTCGCTAGGGGGACAGGAACATGAGTTGAAATCAGCTCTGCCAGCGGGAAGTCGCCCGCGCACCGGGCGCGACCTCGGCCTCGCTCGGCGCCTGCACCTTCTGCATGTGCTCGTAGCGCTGGGCCGCGAACCACAGGGCGTAGTCGCCCATCTTGATCGGCGGATATTTCGCCGGTTGTCCGGCCGACTGGCAGGACGGCAGGCACTCGATCACGGTGTCGTGGTTGGGATCGCAGAAGAACGGCACGGCGTAGCGCAGCTGACCCGACAGGTTGCGCACGCGATGCGGCGTCGACAGGAAGCGCTCGTTGGTCCAGCGATGCAGCATGTCGCCGCCGTTCACCACGAAGGCATCCGGCACGCCCGGCGCCTCCAGCCAGCGGCCGTCGGGCAGGTTGATCTCGAGCCCCAGCACCTTGTTGGGCGGCAGGAGCGTCATGAACCCCGAATCGGTATGCGCCACCAGGCTGTTGACCGAGTTGTCGGCGCCGTCGATGGCGGGATAGCGCGACATGCGCTGGATGATGTGCGGCTCGGCGAAGCAGGCGTCGAAGAAGGTCTTCGGCAGGTCGAGCGCCAGCGCATAGAGCCGCACCAGCTTGCGGCACAGCGCCTCCATCGTGCCCATGTAGGCCAGCATGTTGGCGCGGAAGCCCGGGATGGCGGCTTCGTCCGGCCACTTGTTCAGGGCGTGGAAGCGCCGGTTGGAGAGCACGTCGGGATGATCGGGCGTCTTCTCGCGGCGCAGGAAGTAGGCCTCGTTCTGGCTCGGCTTCTTGCCCTGCGCGGCGGCGTTGGGCGGCGGCTTCCGCGCGATCGGCATGTAGCCGATATTGTGCTCGTCGACCTTGACCGCGAGCTTGGTCTCGAGCGGCAAGGCGTGGAAGCGCGCGGCTTCGGCATAGGCGGTGTCGATCAACGCCTGCGGCACGCCGTGGCCGGCGAGATAGTAGAAGCCGACAGTCTCGAAGGCGAAACGCAGCTCGGCGGCGGCGCGCTCGGCGGCGCCGGGCCTGCCGGCCAGGAAGCCCGACACGTCGATCAACGGGATCTCGCCGCCGATCATGGTCGCCGGCGCCAGCGATGGGGTGGCGGGAGTCATCTGCGGCTGCATCGTTCGATCCTATGGCGATAACGTCACGACAGTATGCGCTTCGGGCGCGCCGTAATAAATGCGCCGTGTGCATGCACAATTCGCGAAATCTGCACGGCGTTCCGGTTTGCGCAACAGCGCAACGTCAGCCGAACCAGCGGCGGATCGCGGCCAGCATGAGCAGGGCGAAGCCGCCGGCGGCGCCGCCCACGATGCCGGCCGTGGTCGGCAGGGTGCGCCGCAGGCGATAGCGTTTCTGTACGCGACGCTCATGCTCGCGGCGCCCGACGCCGATCGGCCGATCATCGCGATCGGGCGGGTTGGCGAGGTCGCGCGTTCCCTTCCACCAGCCCCAACTTCCGCCGGCGACGGAGAACAACACCAGCAGCGTGCCAATGATCCAGTTGATGGTGCCTGCCCGCTCAGCGCCGCGACAGGCCGCTGTCGATCATGGCGAACAGCAGCCCGCCGATGATCGCACCCAGGATGGCAGCAGCCACGGTTTTGACCAGGCGCCAACGCTTGCGGCGCGCCATCACCCAATCCTCGTAGTCTTCGGGCCGCACGTGCGGCGGCCGGATCGAGGAATTCGCGGAGCGGTAGTACATGGTGGAGGTCGTCCGGCGCCATGCCAGGTAGGCAGACAACGCCGCGCCAACAACGACCACCACGATAAGCCCGATTGGACGCATGGCCCCCAATACCCCCGGGCGAGAGTGGCAGGGCGGGGGGGCCATGTCATCTCGCTTCCCACCGGCCGCCATATTGCGCACCCGCCGCAACCGCCACCCCGCCGCCTCGTTCCCAGATGGCAAACCCTTCGGGAGGCATCTCATGGGAGACATCAGAGAACAGACATCGAGTGCGGCCCGTGCCGTGGGCGAAGCCGTCGGTCACAAGGCCGAAGAGGTCGCCGATCGGTCACGACAGGCGGGGGCCGAAGGCGTGGCGCGCGCCGCGCAGACGGCCGAGGCCGTGGCCGATGCCGTTGCCGCCGAAGCCCCGGCGGTGGCGGAATATGTGCGCGGCGCGGCGGCGAAGATCGACCGCCTGGCGGGCGACCTGCGCGAGAAGAAGGTGGGCGAGCTCTTGTCGTCAGCCGCCGAATTCGGCCGCTCGCAACCGGTCGCCATGCTGGCCGGTGCGGCTCTCGTCGGCTTCGCGCTGTCCCGCGTCATCAAGGCGGGCGTCGCCGCCCCCGCCGCATCCGATCAGGCCAAGGAATCCACGCCCGAATACGAGCCGATGAAGGACCTGTCATGATTGCCGA
>Ga0081539_10004632_pt1 | contig 14977 bp, 14 predicted proteins | sample TabmetS4T2R2_FD_71023 | JGI IMG/M metagenome (GOLD analysis project Ga0081539, IMG submission 71023) | Tabebuia heterophylla rhizosphere microbial communities from the University of Puerto Rico - S4T2R2 | ecosystem: Host-associated > Plants > Roots > Rhizosphere ...
TTCGTGCCCGTGGCGGGGCAGCTCGACGACGCCGTGCTCGTCGCGTTCGTCCTGCGCCGCGTCGCCCGAGCCAATCCCGACCTCGTACGCGAGCACTGGCCCGGCCCCAGCGCCTCCCTCGCCCTCATCCTTCGGCTCGCCGGGCAGAAACGCGAGCCGCCGACGTCGTAAAGCGACGCGCTCCTAGTCCGCGAGCAGGCTCGTCGGCGGGAGGTCGCGCTCGCGCTCGACCGAGCCCGTCGCGAGGTCGACGACCGCGACGTGGAAGGCGGTCGCGCCCGCGAGCCACGCGTAGGCGCGCCCGTCCGCCGTCTGCACCATCCAGACCGGACGGCCGCCAAGCGTGCGGAAGAGCGGCGAGCCGTCGGTTCGGTACGCCGCGACGCCCATTCCCGCCAGCTTCGACGTCCCGCCCGCCGACGACCAGGTCGCGCCATACGCGACCAGGCCGCCGCCGACGAGCGTGAATCCCGTCGCGCCCCGGTCGATCGTGCGGTCGCTCCACGTCCGGACATCGATCAGCCGCAGGCCGAGCGGCGTCTGGGAGGTCGTCTCGCTTCCGCTCGGGTCGGCGCTCGTCTCGTACTTCTGGCCCGCGACCGCGAGGAGGCCTTCGCCGATCCACTGCGCGTGCAGCTCCTCGCCGTTCAGCGACTTCGCGAGCTGCCGGCCGAGGACGTGCGTCGTCACGCGGAGCGAGTCGAGGTCGACAGCGGCCGCAACGCCGTTCGTCCCGATCGCGTAGGCCACGCGCGCCGACGGGTCGATCGCCAGCGCCGGCGAGGCCTTCGTGAACGGCTCGCCGGTCGTGGAGGCCCAGACGCTGATCGGAATCGCCGGCAGCGCCACCTCGCGCAGCGAGCCGTCCGCCGTCGCGACGACGAGGCGCGCCGAGCCGGCGCCCTCGACCGGCGGGAGGAGCGCGGCGACGACATCGCCCCCGACCGCGATCGCGCCCGGCGCGACGTCGAGGACGGCCCGCTTCAGCACGCGCCGCGCCTGCGGGTCGATCCACACGACGCGGGCGCCGTCGGGCCGGGTGTAGACGGCGACGAGCCGATTCGCGCGGAGCCACGCAAGCTTCATCACGCCGCCCGCGCCGGTCAGCTTCATCGACGCGACCTGCGACATCTCGCCGACGTCGAAGATCCGGATCCGCAGCGGCGCCTCCGCGCCGAGCGCGAGCCGCGACCGATCCGGCGAGTAGCTCCAGACTGGAATCGATCCGCCGGCAGGGAGGCCGACGCGACCGAGGGGCTGGAGCGTCGCGGGATCGAGCCGTGCGAGCTGCGGCTTCTTCGCCTTGTAGACGATTCCGAGGACAGCCGCGTCGCCCTTGACCGAGGCCGCGGGGACGGCGGCCGCCGGTGCGGCGACGACGGCCGCCAGGACGAGCGCAGCGAGCAGGCGCACGACTCCAGTACACCACCTAAGAGCACGGAGTTCCACGGTTTACGATCGGCGCCGTGATCGAGCTCGGCCGCCCGACGGACCGGATGCCACCGTTCAAGTTCTCGGCGTTTACGCGCGTCGGCTTCTCGGACACGGACGCGCAGGGCATCGTCTACTACGGCCGCTACCTGCCCTACTTCGACGTGGCCCGCGTGGAGTATCTGCGGCACCTCGGGCTCCTCCGCTACGAGGTCGGCACCGGGGAGCACGAGTTCGTGATGCGCGCGTCGTCGGTCGACTACCACGCCCCGGCGCGCTTCGACGACCTGCTCGAGATCTTCGTGCGGCTGAGCCGGATCGGGCGGACGAGCGCGACCTTCGAGTGCGCCGCCCACCGCGTCGCCGACGAGGTGCTGATGGTGACCGCGCTCCAGACGATGGTGAACGTCGACCTCGAGGAGCGGCGCGCGGCGCCGATCGCGGCCAGCTACCGCGAGCGCGTGCGGGCCTTCGAGGGCGACGACCTCGAGCTCGCGCTGCCGACGTGACCGAGGCGGGCGCCCTCGACGCGATCGACCGCATCCTGAACCGCGGCGGCGACGCCGACGACGTGTTGCGCGAGGTCGTGCGCGTGCTGCCCGCGCAGGTGCCCGCGCTCGTGTGGGCGGCCGTGTCATTCCGCGAGGAGGGGCGACTCGTCCCAGGGCCGTCCGCCGGGGAGCCGGACGAGGCGCGGCGCGTGCGGGTGCCCGTGCGGTACCGCGGCGACGAGGTGGGCGAGCTGGCGGTCGACGGCGAGGCGGGCGCGGCCTTCCTGGAGCGGGTCGCGACCCTGATCTCCGCCCACGTCCTCATCGGCTGGGACACCCGCGGTGAGCGATGGGAGCCGTAGCGCGCCGGCTCCGCGACGGCACGGCCGTCCGCACGATCCAGGTGCTCCTGCTCGTCAACGCGCTGCCGGCCTTCGTGGTGCTCATGGCCGTTCCGGACAAGACCTCTCGGTACTTCGTCTGGACCGTCCATCCCGCTGCGAACGCGCGCGTGCTCGGCGTCATGTACGGGAACGCCTTCCTGCTCGCCGCGACCGCGTGGCGCGCCCGGGACTGGCCGCACGTGCGCGTGACGATGGCGGTCGTCGCGCCGTTCGCAGTCGCGGCCACGATCGTCACCTTCGTGACGCTCGACCCGTTCCTCGCGCACCCGCACGTCGAGCTCGCCTACTGGATCCTCATGTACTCGATCCTGTTCGTGCTCGCGCCGGCGACGCTGGTCGCGAACGAGCTCTCGGCGGGTGGCCGCCTCGCGCCCGAAGCACCGCTGGCCCCCGCCGGAAGAGCCGTGCTCGCGACCGCCGGCTGCCTGCTCCTCGTCGGCGGCATCGGCCTGCTCTTCCGCCTCCACGCGATCGCGCGGCTGTGGCCGTTCGACCTCACGCCGCTCGTCGCACGGATCCTCGGCGTGTGGCTCGCGTCGCTCGGCGTCGCTCACCTCTGGGCTTCGGCCGACGGCGACCGTGCGCGAGCATGGCCGCTGCTCGTCTCCTCGCCGCTGACGGGGATGCTGCTCGCGCTCGTCCCGCTCCTCCACCGGGACGACGTGACCAACGGCGTGGCCGCCTACCTCGTGCTGGCTGCGGCGCTCGTCGCGGTCGGCGTCGCCGGTGCGCGGCCCCGATAGCCGCGCGCCCACCCGGTCCTCGTCGGGTGGGCGCCGCAGCTTCGCGTCCCCCCTCCCCTACCTCGTTGTACTCGGCTCGCGGCCGAGCGCCATCCCTGAATCGAGGTACCCCCCTCGTTCGAGGGACGATCCCTCAAAGGGGTGAATCGGCCCTCGATCCCCCTCCCGGAGCCGGATCGGGCCGCTAGCTCGGCTGCGAGGAAGCTTCGCTAAATCCCTCGGTCGAGTGGCTAAGCCACACGGCACGGTGTTCCGCCGCGCTCGACTCAGGGGGAGAGTCCCAGCTACGGAACCACCGGCTCGTTACCCGAGCGCGCGCGACGGGGTGCCGCCGCTCAGCTCATCGAATGCCTCTTCTTCCCTTTCCTCTGGTCGCCCTCCTCGGCCAGGATCGAGGTGAACATGGTCGGGAACGGGGCCTCCGGTTCGGCTTTCGGCGCCGGAGCAGGCGTGATCTTGGGCTTGAATGTCTTGGCGGCGCGGGCACTCTTGAAGGCGATCGTCGGTTTGCTCTTCGCCTGTCGTTCGCGGGCGGCCTCGAATGCGACCTGCCTCAAGCCTTTGGTGCGCTCGGGAGGATCGACGGCGCTGATCCGCTCGAGGCAGTGCCTGAGGCGCTCCACGTCGATGCCGAGCTCGGTGAGCCTCTCGTCGGCGATCGCGCCTTCGGAGAGGAGACACTCGACGACCCGGCAGATGGCATCGAGTGAGCCCGCTGGGGTATCCCTGTCCGTGGTCTGGTCGCCGTAGTAGACGCCTGCCGTCAGGGTTTGTTCGCGGACGAAAGACGAGCCCATGCTCGTGAGGCCCTCAGCTCTGACGCGGCAAGTGTAGACGCCCGCCAGCGACGTCTCGAAGACCCCCGAGTAGCGCCCCGCACCGACACGGTCGAGACTCACGTCGAAGGCCGGTCCGTCCGGAGGCGCGACCTGCGCCCAGACTCTTGCGTCTGTCCGCAGCGGTACGTCGTACTCCGCCAGGGTGGCAAGCAGATGCACCCGCGAGCCAGGCTGTAGAGACTGCTGCCGTTTCGTCGCTCTGAGGCTCAGGTTGGAGTAGGCGTGGGCGATCAAGCTGTACGGCAGCGATTCGCGGACGGCGCTTCTTCGGATCGCGTCGATTACGGCTTCGCTGTTTCCGAGCTTCTTGAGCACGGTGTCGCTCTGCAATGCGAGTACGGCCTGCCACGTTCCGGCATGGCTGCCGTCTGGATCGCTTGCCGAGGCAGGCAGGACGAGCCGGTAGAAGGCGACCTCGTCGCCAATTGCGAAAGTGACGTTGGGCTGGCCGCCGGCAGCCGGGGTGATGATTTCGCCGCCCGGAGTTCGGAGTTGGAAGTCGATGAGCTGGGGGATCGGGCAGAGGACGATGACGTCCGCATAGACGTCGGCGTCTGACAGCTGGAACGGAATCGTGTGCTTCGAGCCCCTGAACAGCGACCCCTGCGGATCCAGGATGACGTTCATGTTCGTGACGCCGGCGAGGATCTGCACGAAATACTTGGTCAGATTGAAGCGCTGCTGGTCGGTGGAGATGTTGCCGGTGATGATCAAGTCGCCATGGGTGTTCGCCGTGATCTGGTTCAGCGCCGCGTCGCTGACGGTTCCAGGCAACCCGAAGCCAATCGCGTAGGTGCGGTTCGTCACCGTCCCCGGGCTGAGCTCGGCGATCTTGGGATGGACGTTCTCGTTACCGTCGGTAAGGACGACCATGGATCGATTGGTGTGCGTCGCCGCCGCCAGCTGGACGGCGCCTTGTTGGATGCCCCCTCCGATCCAGGTGGTATTCCGTGGCGTCAGATCGATCGTCGTGAAGTTGGGCGCGGTGCTGACGTCCTGGATTGGAACCGGTGTGTCGACCACGTCGTCGAATGACACGACTGCGATCTCATCGTTTGCGAGCATGAGGTCGCGAAAGACTTGGATCGCGCTCTTGAGCAGATCGCTCTTCGTGCTAGTCCCTCCAGCAGGATCGGCCATGCTCCCCGAGCGATCGAGGATGAGGGCGACTGAGTTGTTCGTACGCGGGACGGTGGTCGCCTGCAGCTCGACGTGGAAGTCGCCGAGCGGATATTCGCCACCCTCGGTCGCAGCGTAGTATCCCTCTTCGTCGATGATGTAGGCATGGATGTCGACGCTGCTGTTGGGGATCGGCCCGGCAATTGCGACGAGCTTGACCCAGACGTAGCCGTAGAAGAAGTCGGCAGCGTCGTCAGGGTTCGCAACGAATTCGGTGACGTTCGTGACCCCATCCATGTTCACCAAGCCGAACTGGCCGGTCGGCGCCCCCGTTATGCGGAAGTGGACCGAGCGGCAACCCTTGATCTTGAACCGGACGGCCTTATACGACGTCAGTCCTTCGGGGACGTTGGTGAAGGCGAGGGTGCTGCCTGTCTCGTTGGAGAGCTCGGGAAGGTCTGACTCGTACCAGACGCCTGTCCCGTGAATAGCGTGGCCGTCGATGACCTGGGCGATCGTCGTGCCGGTCGCGAACGGAGCCGGGTTGACGTCGTTGAAGATCATCGCGTCGTTCAACTTGTGTCCGGCAGCGCTGCTCGATTGCTGGAACAACGCCGTGCCTGGAGCGACCTTCTTCTGCCAGATCGACCACATCCGATCGATCTGCGAGTGATGCATCCAAAACACGGGATCGTTCGGCGAGGTCATCCGCAACATGTTGCCGCCGGTCCAGCGATGAACGAGGTTGTGCAAGTCTTCGCTTCGTGTGCGGAGCGTGAGATAATCCCCCGCTCCGATCGCCGCTCTGAAGGTCGTGCCCGTGCCGATGACGACGACGTCGTTCTGGGGAAGGTTCGGCGCGTCGTTCGCCGTCCCGGGTGGATTGAACTCACCAAATTGCCGCTGGAAGAAATTCAGCGAATCCCCTGGATCGATGACCTTGATGACCGTCGACCAAGCCTCTGGATCGAACGCGTACGGGTATGGGCTCGGAGCGCCCGGCTCCCTTTTCACCCTGTCGCTGTCGGCATCGTCGCCGTCGACGCCGATGAAGGGATGCTTGAACGGAAACCCAAGGTCGGCCGCGGTCTGATTGCGGGTCCAGTCCCAATAGGGAATCGTCACGGACGGGTCCACCGACTGGAGGAGCTTCTCGAATTGATAGAGCAACTCCCGGTGCCAGGGCAGAAAGACAGAGTCACCGTGCCCCCAGCTGAGCGGCCGCATTTGGTTGGTGCCGAAGTCCCACATCGCATTTAGATGCGTCTCAACGAAGTCGTCGTAGCGGGACTGCGTCCCGGGGTGGATAACGCTGTTCTGGCTCTTCAGAGCAAGAAAGGCGTTGACGAAACGAGTCTTCTCATCCGCAGTCAGACTCTTGACGTTCTTCCTGCACCTCACGGAGACACTCCCTTCTCGACGACAACTCGGGCAAATCGGGGCCTCGGAATTTCGGTCGAGCACTCGGAGGCAGGGCCGAACGGGCCACGGTCATTCTCGAATGAGCGCCTCCAGCTTCGCGGTCGTGAGTACGCGCACGACAAGGTGATCTGCTCCAATGGCAGTCACCCTGACGGCGTCGGCGCTTACGGCCGAGAGCGGCGCTCTCAGCACGCGAACCTCCCGCTGCGATGGGCCGGAACTCGTGGCGATGCTACAACCGGCCGGTCACTTGTCAAGGTCGCGACCGCCTCGGGTCGTCCTCGCCGTCCGGCGTTGCCGAAGCAGCTCAGGACGGCGTGACGCGGTACGCGTCGAAGACCGAGTCGATGTTGCGGAGCGAGTTGAGCAGCGAGCGCAGCGCGTTCACGTCGCCGACCTCCGCGACGTACCAGTTCTTCGCCAGCTGATCCTCGACGACGCCGCCGTAGGAGACGATGTTCGCGCCGTGCTCGGCGAACGTCCGCGCGACGTCCTCGAGCAGCCGCGCGCGATCCCACGAGTCGACCGCGATCTGGACGCGGAAGCTCTTCGTCGCGCCGCCGTCCCACTCGACCGGCGTGAAGCGCTCCGGGTTTCGCATCAGCGCCTTGACGTTCGGGCAGTCCTTGCGGTGGACGGTGATCCCCTTGCCGAGCGAGATGTAGCCGGCGATCGGGTCGCCCGGCACCGGCGTGCAGCACTTCGCGAGCCGAACGAGGACGCCCTCCGCGCCCGCGACGTGAATCCCGAAGCTCTCGCTCGAGACCGCGCTCCGCGCGCGCGGCGCCTTGAGCGGAACCGCCTCCTCCTCCGCGACCTGGTCGGTCTTGAGGCGGTTCAGGACCTTGTTCACGATCTGGCTCGCGGTCAGCTTCCCGGAGCCGAGCGCGAGGTAGAAGTCCTCGCCCTTCTTGAACCCGCTCTCGCGGATCACCTGGGCGAGCACGGCCGAGCCGGCGATCTTCCGGTACGGGAGGCTCTGCGCCTTCAGCGCCTGCTCGAGCGCCTCGCGGCCCTTCCGCTCGGTGTCCTCACGCGTCTCGCGCGAGAACCACTGGCGGATCTTCGAGCGCGCGCGCGACGAGGCCGCGACGTTCATCCAGTCGCGCGACGGCCCCCGGCCCGACTTCGAGGTCAGGATCTCGACGAAGTCGCCGCTTCGCAGCTTGTAGTGGAGCGGCACGATCCGCCCGTTCACCTTCGCGCCGACGGTGCGGTGGCCGACGTCGGTGTGGACGGCGTATGCGAAGTCGATCGGCGTCGCGCCGGCCGGCAGCGACTTGACGGCGCCCTTCGGCGTGAAGACGTAGACCTCGTCGTCGAAGAGGTCGGTGCGGAAGGTCTTCATGAACTCGCGCGGATCGGCCTCGTCGGCCTGCGTGTCCATCAGCTGGCGCACCCACTCGAGCCAGTCCTTGTCCTCGGACGACTTGCCCTTCTTGTAGAGCCAGTGCGCCGCGATCCCGAGCTCGGCCTCGCGGTGCATCTCGCGCGTCCGCACCTGGATCTCGAGCGGCCGGCCCTCGGGCCCGATCACCGTCGTGTGCAGCGACCGGTAGCCGTTGAACTTCGGCATCGCGACGAAGTCCTTGAACCGCCCCGGCATCGGCTTCCAGCGCGAGTGGATGAGCCCGAGCGCGCCGTAGCAGTCGCGCGTCCCCTCCTCGCCGGAGCGCTCGACGACCACGCGCATCGCGTTGAGGTCGTAGATCTCGTTGAACTCGCGGCCCTTCTTGGCCATCTTGTCGTAGATCGAGTAGAAGTGCTTCGCGCGGCCTGAGATCTCCGCGGGAATGTCGACGTTCTCGAGCTCGGCTTTGAGGACGGCGGTGGCCTCGGCGACGTGTTGCTCGCGCTCGGCGCGCCGCTCGCTCACCATCGTCTTGATCTCCTCGTACTTGCGCGGGTGCAGCGTCTGGAAGGCGAGGTCCTCGAGCTCCCACTTGATCTTGTGGATGCCGAGCCGGTGTGCGAGCGGCGCGTAGACCTCGAGCGTCTCCTTCGCCTTCTGCACCTGCTTCTGCTTGCCGAGGTACTCGATCTCGCGGAGGTTGTGCAGGCGGTCGGCGAGCTTGATCAGGATCACCCGCGCGTCCTCGGCCATCGCGACGATCAGCTTGCGGTAGTTCTCGGCCTCGGCCTGCTCGCGGCTCTGGAACTGGATTCGCGTCAGCTTCGTGACGCCCTCGACGAGCCGGGCGACGTCCTCGCCGAACTCGGCGCGAAGGTCGTCGACGCTGTAGTCGGTGTCCTCGACGACGTCGTGGAGGAGCGCGGCGGCGAGCGTCTGGTCGTCGAGGTGGAGCTCGGCGCAGATCCGGGCCGCGCCGAGCGGGTGGAGCACGAAGTCCTGGCCCGAGCGCCGGTACTGGCCGGTGTGCGCCTTGGCGGCGAAGCGGAACGCCCGCATGAGCAGGTCCCGATCGACCGTCGGGTTGTACGCGGCGACCTCGGCGATCAGCTCCTCGACGAGGTTCTGATGCGCCTCGTGAGCCTCGATAACCGCCATAGAACCAGTGTACTCCGGTGCCTCTCGGCTGAATCCTCCCCGGGATCGGCCGGGCCGATCGTCACGATGTTTCCCCGAACGAGGCTCGCGGGAAGGAGCGAGCGACCCGATGGAGAACCCGTGACGGCCGTGACGAGGATGCGACGCAGAGAGGACCGGAAAGCCGCCCAGCTGGCGCGCCTCCTCGCGTCCCTCGAGCAGCTCGCCGCCGACGAGCGGCGCTGGCGGCCGCGCCGCGCCGCGCGGCTCTCGCTCGGCTCTGCGCGGTATTAGCGCGCTCGCCGATCTTCCGGCGCCGTGGTTGGAGGTCTTCGCTTTGATGTGGGAGGCGTACGCCGTCGGGACGATCCCGGTCGGCGCGGTCGTGGCCGATTCGGACGGCGCCGTGGTCAGCCGCGGCCGGAACCGGATCCTCGACGACGAGGTGCACGGGACCCAGCTCGGCCGGACGCGGCTCGCGCACGCGGAGATCAACGCGCTGCTCGAGCTGGACGCCTCGCGGACCTACGAGTCGTTCACGCTCTACACGGCGCTCGAGCCGTGTCACCTGTGCTTCGCTGCCGCCTTTTCGACGCGCGTCGGCCGCGTCTCGTTCGCCGGCGAGGATCCCTATGGCGGCGCGGTCGGAAGGCTCGTCCCAGGCCCGGATCACCTCGCATGGCCGGTTGCCGTCGAAGGCCCGCTCCCGGGCCGCGCCGGGCTTCTCCCGGAGCTGCTGCACGTCGCGCACCATCTCTGGCGACTTCCGGACGGGAACGTCATGCGCCTGTACCGCTCGACGCGGCCCGAGCTCGTCAGTGGTGCCGAGCGCCTGCCGCTGCCCCGCACGGGGGCGACGCTCGACGACGCGATCGCGAGCCTCGACTAGGCCGCCTCGGCGAGGACGGGCACCGAGTCGTCGAGCAGGAGCGCCCGAAAGGCCTCCGACTCGAGCAGGTGCCGCTTGGGGGCGCCGTCGCCGATCCCGAGCTCCTCGAGCACCTCGGCGATGTCGGGCGTCGGCGCCTGCCAATCAGCCACGAAGCGGCGGAGGAGCGCCTCGTAACGCTCCGGGGTCTCGAAGATCCGCTGCACGACGAGCTGCGGCGCGACGGTGCCGTTCCAGCGATTCTCCTCGAGCCGGAACGCGACGTCGTAGCGGCCCACGCGCCGGTAGCGGTCGAGCTGCGGGCCGAGCCGGAAGGCGATCGCGCTGCCCGCGTCGCGGCCGTTCTCGCCGCGCACGCGGAAGCGCAAGTGCTTGCCCTCGCCGACGGTCGCGAGGTCGCCGAGCTCGCAGTCCGGCGCGAGGAGCGTCACCGCCGGGTTGCCGAGGCCGAACGGCGCGAGCCGCGCCAGCTCCGCGCAGAGGTCGAGAGTAAGTCGGCTGGTTCGCGGCAGCACCGCGTCGACGACCGTGACCGGCCGGAGCTCCTCCTCCGGGAGGATCGCGTCGGCGTGAGCGGCGAACGCCGACGCGAACTCCTCCACGGCGTCGGGGCGAATCGACAGTCCTGCGGCGGCGCGGTGGCCGCCGAAGCGGTCGAGGTGGGCCGAGCACGCCGCGAGCCCCGCGTGCAGGTCGAATGCCGGGATCGACCGGCCCGAGCCCTTCCAGAGCTCGTCGGCGCCCGCGATCAGCACGACGGGCCGGTGGTAGCGCTCGACGAGGCGCGACGCGACGATCCCGATCACGCCCTCGTGCCAGTCCTCGCCCGCGAGGACGTACCCGCGTCGGCGGCGCTTCGCTTCCGGCCACTCCTCCACCTGGGCGACCGCCGCGCGCAGGATCCGATCCTCGACCGCCTGGCGCTCGCGATTCAGCTCCTCGAGCTCGCGCGCGAGGTCGCGGGCCCGCCGCTCGTCGTCCGTCAGGAGGAGCTCGAGCGCAGTCGCCGGGTGGCCGAGCCGGCCGGCGGCGTTGATCCGCGGCGCGAGCCGGAAGGCGATCGACGACGCGTCGGCTGCCGCTGGGTCGACGCCGCCGCTTCGCATCAGCGCGCGGAGTCCCGGCTTCTGCGTGCGGGCGAGGGCGCGGAGGCCCGCCGTCACGAGCGAGCGGTTCTCGCCGAGGAGCGGGACGACGTCGGCCACCGTAGCGATCGCCACCAGGTCGAGGTGCCGGCGCAGGACATCCGACTCCGGCGGCAGGAGCGCCTGGGCGAGCTTGTAGACGACGCCCGTGCCGCAGAGCTCCGGGAACGGGTAGCTCGACGGCCGCGTCGCGACGATCGGGCAGTCCGGGAGTCGCTCGGCCGGCTGGTGATGGTCCGTGACGATCACCTCGAGCCCTCGCGCGCGCGCCGCCGCGACCTCCTCGACGGCCGTGATCCCGCAGTCGACGGTGAGGACGACCCCGCAGCCCTCGTCGGCGAGGCGCGCGAGGGTCTCGGAGCGGACGCCGTAGCCCTCGTCGAAGCGGCTCGGGAGGTGCCACGAGACGTTCGCGCCGAGCTCGCGAAGCGTCAGGACGGCGAGCGCCGTCGCGCAGATCCCGTCGGCGTCGTAGTCGCCGTGGACGCAGATGCGCGTGCCGGCGTCGACCGCGGCCCGGATGGACTCGCACGCTGCGGCCATGTCCCCGAGCGCGAACGGGTCGTGCAGCGGCTGCTCCCCGTCGAGGAACGCCCGCGCCTCCCCGGGGTCGGCGTACCCGCGCCGGACGAGAACGCTGGCCGTGATCTCGCTGACGCCGAGCTCCCTGACCAGAGCCGCGGCGTCCCGGTGCGGGCACGGACGGATCGTCCAGGTGCCCTGTTGCATCGCCCGACGACGCTACGGACGTCGTCGGACGGAGCGGGCTAGCCGCCGCTGATCGCCGCGATCACGTCGACCCGCGAGCCGGCGACGAGCGCCGTGTCGAGCTCCGCCCGCTCGCGGTCGACGTAGACGTGGATGTGCCTGCGCAGCGAGGTCGCGCTGCCGTTCTCGCAGAGGCGATCGCGAAGCCCGGGCCAACGCTCGTCGAGCCGCGCGATCGCGTCGGCCACCGTCGGAGCATCGACGTCGACGCGCCGTGGCAGGTCGCCGAAGAGCGCCGTCAGCGTCGAGGGAAGGTGCACGTCGGCCACGCCGCTCACCCCACGCTCGCGACCTCGACCGACCAGATCCCGGGCAGATAGCTCGCGACTTCGCTCCAGGAGTCGCCGTCGTCGACGCTTCCGAAGATCTGGCCCGTGCTCGTCCCGAAGTAGAGGCCGCCCTCGTCGATCGTCATGCCCTCGCGCAGGACGCCGAGGTACGCGTTCCGCTGCGGCAGGCCGTCGTCGAGCCGCTGCCACGTCGAGCCGGCGTCGCGCGTGCGCCAAACAGCTGCCTGACCGTCGGGCATCGTGCGCCCGTGTCCCGGATCGACCGGGATCACGTAGAACGTGTCGCGGTCGTGCGGGTGCGCCGCGGCCGGGAAGCCGAACTCGCTCGGCAGGCCGTCGGTGATCTCGGTCCACGACTTGCCGCCGTCGTCGCTTCGGTGCATGCCGACGTGGTTCTGCTGGTACATCCGCTCGCGATCCGGTGCGAGGACGAGCTTGTGGACGCAGAAGCCGATCTCGGGATCCTCGCGCGGCCAATCGGCGCGCAGGCCGCGGTTCCGCGGCGTCCACGACTCGCCGCCGTCGGTCGTCTCGAAGATGCCGTAGCCCTGGACGATCACCCAGAAGCGCGATGGGTCGTCCGGGTGCGGCAGGATCGCGGAGAGCCCGAGGTGGCCGGGTGGCTGCTTGTCGGGGTCGTTCCAGCTCCCGCGGCCCGGCTGCCCGTCGAGCGTGGTCAGGAGCGACCAGGTCACACCGCCGTCGCGGCTCTCGAAGAGACCCGCCGCCTCCGCGCCGACGAACACGCGCCCGTGGGCGGCGGCGAGCGACGACACCTTCGACAGCTTCAGCCCGTCGTCCGTGTAGGACAGGCCCTCGCTCGACCACTCCCACGTCTCTCCGAGGTCGCTGCTGCGCCAGACCGCGGCGCCGTGCCACTCGCTCGCGGCGGCCGCGAAGATCGTGCCCGCGTCCGGGTCGTAGACGGCGCGGTAGATCGGCCAGCTCTCGCAGTACGGCCCGCGTACTTGCCAGTCGCGGCGATCCTCGCTCTCGAGGACGAAGAGCCCCTTGCGCGTTCCGACGAGGAGCAGGGTCGTGGGCATCGGTCACCTCCGCAGTCGACTCGGCTATCCAACCACTTCGACCGGAGCGCATCCGAAAACTCATCGGTATAACCGGACGATGCTGTTGCTCGCGGTCGCAGCGGCTGCTGCGGGTGCGTTCCCGCCGGAGACGCCGGCGTGGATCCAGCGCGCCGTCCTGACGACCGCCGAGCAGCTCGAGTATCCGCAGCCGGACTCGATCGAAGTCAGGCTCGGGCGGTTCCCGCGGGTCGTCATCACCGGGAAGTTCCGCTGCAATCTCTGCTCGCGTCCGTCTGGCGCACCCGTCCAGACCGGCTCGGTTGCCGCGCTGCGCTTCGACGCGAAGACGCGGCGCGGAACGGACTTCGCTCTCTGCAATGCGCGCCACGACTGCCTCGCCGGGCTTTGCGGCGCAGGAGGCTGCAACCGCGCGCGCGACGTCCTCGACTCCGCCTTCGACGAGCTGTACGCACGCCTCGAGGACGCGCCGTTCGACCACCGCGTCGGCCGCTCGCGCTGCGGTGGCCGGATCCCGCCGGCGACGTGCTCGGTCTCGATGACGCTGACCCGGCGCCGCTCGGTCGTCGTCTTCACTGAGACCTGGCGCCGCGGCGAGCACGTCTGGCGCGTGATCGAGACGCGCGGCGGCTGGGTCATCCGTGTCGTCTCGACAGGCGACCCGCCCCCCAGGCCCGGTCCATGACGAGTGCGCCCGATGGGGCGCGTTACCTCGTCGGTTTCTGAGAGCTACGCGGCGGCCGGAGCGGCTGCGTACGCGTACGGGTGGTGGAAGACGTCGAGAGCGTTGGCGGGCTTGGCCGGGAGGGTGAAGGCCTCGCCCGTTCGCGTGTCGTTGACGGCGACGCTGAGCGCGTTCGTGCGCTTGCTCCAGAGGAGCGTGACCTCGATGCCGTCCACCGAGCGGGAGTCCAACTCGCGGGGGAAGAGCTCGATCGTCGAATCCACCATCTCCGTCTCCTTCGTTTGCGTGGCCGCAGTCTCGTCCGTCGCCGAGGCCGCAGCCATGCGGGCTGCTGGCGTCTTCGGGTGCGGCTAGCCGTACTACTCGTGCGGCAGCTTCACGCCGACGAGCGAGAGCGTCACGAAGAGCGCGACGAGGGCGCCCGCGCCGATGGCGATCGCGAGCGGGTGCCGGCTCTCGCGGTACTGCTCCCAGGCGACGCGGCCCCAGAGGACGAAGAGGCCGGCGACCGCGGCGACGCCGACCACGAGCACCGGCGCGAGCAGCGCGGTGCGCTCGAGCGGAAGGTCGAAGAGCCACGCCGAGACGAGGACGAGCGCGGCGACTGCGACGGAGGCTGCAACGACGCGAAGGCTCACGCCCTCCACTGTACGCTGGCTCCCGTGGGCTTCCGCGCGATCCGTCCCGACGAGGTCGACTGGATCACCCGCCCGCACGAGCCTGGCGAGCCGGCGCGGCACGTAGCCGAGCTGAGCGACCTCGCGGGCCTGGTGCACACGCGCGCGAACGTCTGGCGGTACGAGCCGGGCGCGAAGGGGCGGCGTCACCGGCATTCGTCCCAGGAGGAGACGTTCCTCGTCCTGTCCGGAACGATGACGATGTACCTCGGCGAGCCGCCGGAGCGCCTCGACGTCCCGCGCGGCGGCGTCGTCCACGTCGAGCCCGGCACGCCGCTCCAGACGGTGAACCACGGCGACGAGGAGCTCGTCGTCTACGCGCACGGCGCCCCGCCGGAGTCCGAGCACGCCGAGATCCTCGCTTCTGCCGTGGGATAGCCGGGGGTATCCTCATCCTCTCGGCCCATGGCGTTCGAAGCGAACTACTCGTCCGGAGACGACTACGAGATCGAGTTCCTGGAGCACCGCTTCGCGTTCAACTCGGCCGATTTCGAGGAGCGGGTCACGGCAGCCGGCGCCCACGCCGCCCCCGTAGAAGGG